>Ga0308004_10000004_pt1 | contig 160854 bp, 139 predicted proteins | sample Neamet38_FD_203156 | JGI IMG/M metagenome (GOLD analysis project Ga0308004, IMG submission 203156) | Marine microbial communities from water near the shore, Antarctic Ocean - #38 | ecosystem: Environmental > Aquatic > Marine > Unclassified | place: Southern Ocean | collected 2014-06-06 | reverse complement strand
AATATTATTTATTTTTATTTAAATCACGATTTAAATAAAAATAGGGCATAAAAAAAGAGTTTATCGTAATGATAAACTCTTAAAGTAGCGGGGACAGGACTCGAACCTATGACCTTCGGGTTATGAGCCCGACGAGCTACCAACTGCTCCACCCCGCAATATATGTTTGAAAATAAATATCGTTTTTAATTGCGAGTGCAAATATATATTTTGTTTCTTTGCAAAACAAATTATTTTAAACTTTTTTTATTAAAAATGCAACATAAGTCAGGATTCGTAAATATTATAGGCAGCCCTAACGTGGGTAAGTCTACATTAATGAATAGATTAGTAGGTGAAAAGCTATCTATCATTACATCAAAGGCGCAAACAACAAGGCATAGGATTCTCGGAATCGTAAATGATGAGGACTACCAAATTGTGTTTTCTGACACGCCAGGTGTTTTAGATCCACATTATAAGCTTCATGAAAACATGATGAGTTTTGTGAGTCAAGCTTTAAAAGATGCAGATATTATTTTATTTGTTACTGATATTTATGAAAAAGGGATGAATCATGAAGCTACATTGAATCGTTTAAAATCGACAAGTACACCTATTGTAGTATTATTGAATAAAATTGATTTAGGAACAACAGAGCTTTTAGAAGAGAAAGTTGAGTTTTGGGCAAAAGAATTGCCAGAAGCTGAGATTTTACCGATATCTGCTTTAGAAAACTTTAACGTTTCATTGATTTGGGATAAAATATTATCATTGTTACCTGAAAACCCACCTTATTATGATAAAGGTGAATTAACAGATAGACCAATGCGATTTTTTATAAGTGAAATGATTCGAGAGAAAATTTTCATTCATTATAAAAAAGAAATTCCATACGCAACGCAGGTTGAAGTAGAAGAATATTTTGAAGATGAGAAAATTATAAGAATTAGAGCTATTATTTATGTTGAGAGACAGACTCAAAAAGGTATATTAATAGGTCATCAAGGATCTAAATTAAAAAGAGTAGGTATAGATTCTCGAAAAGATATAGAGAAGTTTGTAGATAAACAAGTATATTTGGAGCTTTTTGTGAAAGTAGACAAAGATTGGAGAGAAAACGATAAAAAATTAGATAAATACGGATATTAAGATGTCGAATATAATAGCAATAGTAGGAAGACCAAATGTTGGGAAATCAACATTATTTAATCGTTTGACAAAGTCAAGAACAGCGATTGAAGCGGAGATGAGTGGAGTAACAAGAGATAGAATTTATGGTACTTCTATATGGAATGGCGTAGAATTTAGTGTTATTGACACTGGAGGGTATGTTAGAGGTTCAGATGATATCTTTGAAGAAGAAATTAGAAAACAAGTAGATATTGCAATTGAAGAAGCTTCAGTTATAATTTTTGTTTCTGATGTAACAGTTGGTATTACAGATTTAGATGAGTCTGTTGCTGATATGTTGAGAAAAACTAAAAAGCCTGTATTTGTAGCTGCTAATAAAGTAGATAACAATATTAGAGCTAATGATGCTTTTGAGTTTTTTAACTATGGTTTAGGAGATGTTTATAACCTTTCTTCAATCAATGGGCATGGAACAGGTGAACTTTTAGATGATATTGTAAAGGAATTTAATGCAGATGAGCTATTAGAGGACGAAAGTGATTTACCAAGAATTGCAGTAGTAGGGAAGCCAAATGTTGGAAAATCGTCATTTATAAATGCTATAACAGGAGAGCAAAGAAATATTGTAACTGATATTTCAGGAACAACAAGAGATTCTATTGATACAGATTTCAATTTATTTGGATTTGATTTCAAGTTAGTGGATACAGCTGGAATTCGTAAAAAGAGTAAAGTTCATGAAGATATTGAATTTTATTCTGTGATTCGTTCAGTTAGATCTATTGAATATTCTGATGTATGTATTTTCATGATTGATGCTGAAGATGGTTTACAAAAACAAGATTTGAATATTTTCTACATGATAGAAAAGAATAAAAAAGGTGTTGTTTTATTAGTGAATAAGTGGGATTTAGTTGAGGATAAAGATCAGCATTTTACTAAAGCTTATGAAGATAAATTAAGAGAAGATTTAGCACCATTTAAAGATGTTCCAATTTTATTTACATCAACACTTTCAAAACAAAGGTTACATAAAGCTTTGGAGAAAACAATGGAAGTTTATACTAATAGACGAGCAAAAATTCCTACATCAGAATTAAATGAATTTTTCTTAGATATTATTTCAAGAACTCCACCTCCAGCAATTAAAGGAAAATATATAAAAATTAAGTTCGTAACACAATTACCAACACATTCACCTTCATTTGCATTTTTCTGTAATTTACCACAGTATATTAGAGAGTCATACGGAAGGTTTTTGGAGAATAAATTAAGACAACGTTTTAATTTTGAAGGTGTACCTGTGAGAATTTTCTTTAGAAAGAAATAATTTCATTTTAATGGAATATAAAAAAATAATAGAATCAATTAAAAAAGGAGAGCTCCACCCCGTTTATTTATTAAACGGGGAAGAGCCTTTCGGTATTGATAAAATTGTAGATCATATTTCAGAAAATGTCTTAGCAGATTCAGAGAAGGACTTTAATCAGACTATTTTATATGCGAAAGATACACCGCCGCTAAACGTTTTAGATGCTGCCTCTAGGTTGCCTATGATGGCTGAACGACAGGTTGTAATAGTAAAAGAAGCTCAGGAATATACTAAAGCTTCACAATGGGAGGTTTTCGAATCCTATTTTGAATCCCCAGTTTCAAGTACAGTATTGGTTTTTGCTTTTAAATACAAGAAATTTGATAAGCGTTCAAAGATTTATAAGCTATTGAAAAAAAACGCCTTGATTTTTGAATCTCAAGGTGTTAAAGATTGGAAGTTAGGAGAGTGGATAAAAGATTACCTTAAAGCAAAAAAATATTCAATTGAAGATAAAGCAATTGCATTAATATCTGAGTTTATAGGAAATGATTTATCAAAAATATCGAATGAACTAGAGAAGTTATTTATTTCGGTTCCAGAAGGTGTTCAGATTACTGTTAAACATATTGAAGATAATATTGGTATAAGTAAGGATTATAATGTTTTTGAGCTAACCAATGCTGTTATGGTTAAGGATAGTAAAAAAGCTTTAGTCATTGTTGATTATTTTTCTAAAAACCCTAAGGCAGTAAATATTGTAGTTGTTTTAGGACAATTATTAGCATTATATCAACGTTTATTCAAAGCCCACTTTATAAAAACGACTAATCCAAGTGAAATTTCGAAAGCTTTGGGGTGTGCTCCTTATCCAGCAAAATTAGCAATGGATAATAAAAGTAAACATCCTCCAAAAATAATTTCAAGAAATTTCACAATATTAAGGGAGTATGATTTATTAGCAAAAGGTGTTGGGAGTATAGGGATTGATCAGTCTGAATTGATGAAAGAGCTTGTTTTTAAGCTACTTCATTAATAAAATTGAATACACTTATCTTGATTATGTAGTAAATGATGGGTAATTATTGTTAACATATCTAAAAAATATTGATAAGTAGTAGGTAAATTACATTTTTATTGTTAGATTTATCTTAAATTCGCAAAAAAAATCACCAAATACAATGGCTAGAAAAAAGACAAAAGAAAAAGTAGAGAAGATTATTAATGCAATTAAAAACTCTACGCCAAAATATAAATTACAATTAGATGCTAAAACTGTAATTACACTTAAGACTGAAGAACAACTTGAAAAATGGATGTCTCTTTATCCTAATGCAAAATTAATTACAACTTAACTCGAGTTAAAATCTTAAAACTAAAAAAAAGGCTGTCATAATTGACGGCCTTTTTTGGTTTATTATTTTATAATAGATTCTTAATTTATAAGATCTATTAATTATTAGCTTAAGTATATTGAAAAAGCTAAATGCTTTAGGTATATTTGTGGCATGGTAAAAATTGGAAAATTAAATCAACTTAGAATAGTAAAAGAAGTTGACTTTGGAATGTATTTAGATGGTGGAGAGGATTTTGGTGAAATATTATTACCAACTAGATATATTACACCAGCTTGTATTGTTGATGAGGTTATTGAGGTTTTTATTTATTTAGATTCTGAAGATAGATTAATAGCAACTACAGATTTTCCATTTGCTATGGTTGATGACTTTGCATTATTAGAAGTTGTTGCTGTAACTAAAGTAGGTGCATTTGTTGATTGGGGATTAATGAAAGATTTATTAATCCCATTTAAAGAGCAACACAGAGAGTTAGAAAGAGGAGAGAAGGTTGTTGTTAAGATTTATCTTGATGAGATGACTGAGCGAATTGTAGGGTCTATTAAATTGGATTCATTTTTAAACAATGTACCTCCAAACTTTAAAATTTATGAAGAAGTAGATTTGTATGTACATTCTAAAACAGATTTAGGTTATAAAGTTATTGTGAATGAAACTTTTTGGGGTGTAATTTACTTTAATGAAGTATTTAAACCTTTAGAAAGAGCTCAACTATTGAAAGGTTATATAAAAAAGATAAGAGAAGACGATAAATTGGATATTTGTTTACAACGTCCAGGTTATGGTGCTATTGATGGAATTGCTAAAGATGTTTTAGATATTTTACAAGCAAAGGGCGGTGAGATTGAAGTTGGAGATAAATCATCACCTGAAACAATTGAACATGTTTTTAAAGTGAGTAAAAAGACTTTTAAAAAAGCAATTGGATCGTTATATAGAGAGAAAATAATTACTATTGAGCCAAACAGAATAAAATTGGTTTAAATAGAAGTATTAGATTAGGTATTAATAGAGCAGTTTTTTTGAATTGTTAAGTTTAAAAAATTGAGTAGTTTTAGATTTAAAAAATTTAAAGTTATAACTGAAAACTATTATGCCTCCAAAAAAATAATAAAGAGTTAGATGTCAAAAATTGATATTAAAAATAAAAAAGCTAGATACTTATACGAGTTCTTAGATGATTATACTGCAGGTATTTCATTAATGGGTACTGAGATTAAGTCTATAAGAAGCGGTAAAGCGAGTATTATGGAGGCTTATTGTGTGATGGAGAAAGGTGAATGCTATATTAGAAATATGTATGTAGCCGAATATGAAAATGGAACACATAATAATCATTTACCAAGACAAGATAGAAAATTATTATTGAATAAAATTGAATTACGAAAGTTAGAGAAAAAGCTTAAAAATGAAGGTTTGACTATTGTTCCTTCTAGATTGTTTATAAATGATAAGAACCTAGCTAAATTAAATATTCATTTGGCTAAGGGGAAAAAAGTTCATGATAAACGTCAAGATTTAAAAGATAAGGATAATAAAAGAGATTTAGACAGAATTAAAAAAGAGCATAGCTAATTATGGGTTTTTTGACAAAAAATATTTTTGGAGAATATAATTTCAAGAAAAGATGGATTATTAGAGTTTTTGGGGTGTTAATTTACCCAAGGTATAAATGGATTAATAATACTGTGATTACTGGCGCTGAAAAACTTCAAGGGTTACCAAATGAAAATGTATTGTTTGTTTCTAATCACCAAACGTATTTTGGAGATGTTGCTGCTTTTTTACTTACGTTTCATTCGGCATTAGATGGAAAACCAAATGAAATCAGTCTAAAAAGTGTTTTAACACATAAAAAAGATAATATTTATTATGTCGCTGCTGAGGAAACTATGAAATCTGGATTTTTACCAAAGGTTTTAGCAATTTCAGGTGCAGTAACTGTTAAAAGGACTTGGCGTGCAAATGGTGAGAATGTAAGACGTAAAGTTGATAGGAGTGAGGTTGAGAATATTGACAAAGCACTCTTAAACGGTTGGGTAATTACATTTCCTCAAGGGACTACAAAACCTTTTGTTAAAGGAAGGTTAGGTACTGCAATTATTATTAAAAAACATAAGCCAACAGTAGTACCTATTGTTATAGATGGTCTTAGAAGTTCTTTTGATAAGAAAGGTCTTAAATTAAAAAAGAAAGGTTCTACCATTTCAATTAGAATAAAGAAGCCAATTGAATTTGATTATGAGGGACCTGTTGAGGAGATCTTAGCGCAAGTTATGGATGGTATTGAACAAACACCCGAATATGATTTTATGGGTAGCTTAAAGAAGTAAAATATTTATTATTTAAAAGTAACTCTTAAATGTAATATTTCTGAGAATATTTTAGTTTTCCTTATATAATATTATTATCCAGATACTTTGATTGTATATAAATAAGTGTTTATTTACTGATTGTGTCTAACTATTATTTACGGTAATAATTTAGAAGCTATAATCAAATATATAGATTTGTCTTATTCATTCCTTTGATATTTATCTGACTATTTTAATATTACTTTTCTTTTACATTGATTGTAATATTTAAGGTTTATACCTTTATATGATTTTTATAGTTAGAGAGAAGACTTTTTTTATTTTAAACTTTAGATTTTCTCACCTAAATATGAATAGAAATAGGGTAGTGCTTATTTGTTTCTGGAACGAATATTTATCCTCACTTCTATAATCAATTCATAAAAAAAGCGATTAACTATAAGTTAATCGCTTTTAAATTTTATTATGAATTTACTATTTGTACTTTCCTAATCCCTTAGGTGAACCAACTCTGTCCATTGCACATCTAAATCCAATTGTAGATTGAGATAGTTCTTCATCTAAAAATCTTCTGTTAGAACCTACTATCCAATATGCTCTATCTCTCCAAGAACCACCTTTGTATACTCTTGAGTTGTCAGATATTAATGTAGTTGGCCATGCAGTTCTTTCATTAGTCATAACATTACCTCCAGTTAAATCAAATCTTTCATGTTTGTTTTGATACATTACCAAATCACCATCTCTTAAACCGTTATTAATTTCATCTTTTCTACTTCCCTCTGAACGATTATTGAAATCTTTAGAAGATTGAAAATCACCATCCATTACATCTCTATAATCAGCATTTTGGTAATTACGTCTTCCAATATTTTCTTCAGCAGTAACTTCTCTCCATTTCATTCTACCAGGTGTATTAGTAATGAACTCAGACATACCTTTTCTTAACATTGGGATAATATCAATTGGATACTCCTCACCATTAGGTCCTGTTTTTAATAATACTAAATTAGCGTTATCAGAAACACCTTCAAATATTTCTTCAAATACTTTTGTTTGTACTGTTTCTGAAGCTTCTTTATAGTACTGACCATTTTGCATTTCAATTGCAAGGTCAATAATTTTATTTAACTCAGTTAAGATTAAAATTTCTTGAGTGTACATATCAGATTTAAAATCTCCAGCTCTTTTACCTTGTATTGCTGCTAAAGAATCACTTACAAATTTACCTTTTGATGAAAGGTAGACTGTAGAAGGTTCTGTATTGTTGTATTTATTACTATTTCTTGATTGTACATTTTTTCTAACTCCATTGTTCATTGTAGAGTCAAATCTTTGTGGGTCATAATTAGAAGAAGTAATTCTTTGGTATCTAATTCTTTCGAACTCATGTAAATATTCTTTTAAGCCATGAACATCATATAATACTTGTAAGTTTTTTTCATCTAAGTGACCATCATTTCCTAAAACTTTTGTTTTGAAAACATTTCCTCTAAATGGTCTAAAGTCATTAAAATCTTCAAATGATAAAGGTCTGTAAACATCCATAACCCATTCAGAAACATTTCCAGCCATGTGATATAAACCATAATCATTTGGCCAATAAGAATCAACAGGAGCAGTAATATCTGCAGCATCATTTAATGCACCAGCAGATCCCATCATATCACCTCTTCCTCTTTGGAAATTAGCTCTAATGTCACCTTGAAATTCTTCATTATCTTGTCTAACCCAGTGACCAGTCCAAGGATAAGTTCTTTTGTTTTCAATAATACCTGCATCTTCAGTATTTGTCATTGAACCAACTAATCCATAGTAAGCAAATTCCCATTCTGCTTCAGTTGGTAATCTGTAACGTGGTAATAAAATACCATCTTCCATTCTTACAATACGTTCACCTAATTCACTTCTTTTACCAGACCAACCATTTTCAGGGTTTAAATCTAATAATTTTTGTTCTTTATCTTCACCAGGCTCATATTGTCCAGCTAAATATGAATCTGTAGAGAATGGATCTCCAGATTGATCAGGATTCATAGCTAAAATTCCTTCTCTATATAATATAAATTCATTTACACGATCAGTTCTCCATTTACAAAAATCATTAGCTTGATTCCAACTTACACCTACAACAGGGTAATTTTGGTATGCAGGGTGTCTTAAATAGTATTCAACAAATGGTTCGTTGTATGCCATTGGCGATCTCCAACAGTTTGTATCAGGTAAAGCGTTTTTATAAATCATTGGATAGTCTTCATAAGTACGAGAAATCCAATAAGTATATTCTAACCAGTTAAAATTAGTTACTTCAAATTGATCCATATAGAAAGAAGAAACAGTTACTCTTCTTGGTGTATTATTCCATTCATAAGTCAAATCTTGTTCCGATCTACCCATTGTAAATGTTCCACCTTCTACTAATATTAAACCAGGACCAGTTTCTTGATCAAAATAGGGTACTTTTTGAAAACCTCCATTTTTAGGATTGTTATATTCCCAGCCAGTAGCATTTGATCTTTCTTTACTACAACCAATTAATGCTACGGCTGCTAAAAGTACGATAAGAATATTTTTACTTTTCATCTTATATTGTTTATTTATTATATTCATTTACTTATAGGTTTTCTAGTATAACACTAGTAAAAAAAATAGTTACACTTATTAAAAAGAAGGACAAGAGATGGTTCTAAATCTTTTTGGTTTCTTTTTACAATTAATATTTAACCCTAAAGATAATTCATGAGAACCACCACTAGCATTTGTTAACTTAGATGTTGTAATGTCATAACTGTAACCAAATTTAAAAGTACCAGCATCAACACCTACAGATAAGATAAAAGCATCACCTTCTCTCCACCAAGCACCTGCAGTGAAAGCTCCATATTTGACATACATTCCTAGGTTTAATTGCATAAACCCATCTTGATACATATAAATAATATTTGGAGATAATGATGTACTGTTTGTATATTTAGATTTTTTCCCTAAAGGTATGTTAGCTCCAATATTACCGGTGATTCTCATAGGTAATTTAGCAGATCCTAAAATCATTGATTCGTTTGGTTGATTTAAATGATGTGCTGCTAAACCAAAATAAAATTGTTTTGAATATCCAACTATTCCAGCTGAAGCATCAAAGAAACCTTTAGTTCCCCATCCATTACCTAACATATTACCTCTAGGTACATCTCCAGTTTGATAAATAAATCCTTTTCTTGGATCTATCATATCTCCAAAAGTTAATTTGTTCCAATCTAAGAACTTTTGATTCCAAGTCGCTTGAGCTCCCATTAAAAAAGAAAACTTTCTACTTACTTGTAAATGATAAGAATAAGCTAAGTTAATTGTTGACCAATTAATAGTGTTTTGACCTGCCATGTCATTAGTAACCATAACAGCAATACCACCATTTATGCTATTGATGTATTGATCGTATGAAAAGCTATTTGTAACGAAGGCACCAGTAATTGATGGCCATTGATTACGATAATTCATATTAAACCTTGGACAACCATTTGAACCAGCAAACGCTGGATTTAAATAAATTGGATTAGCATAGAACTGCGTAAACGCTGGATCTTGTGCTTTTGCTTCAGTAGAAATTGTAGTAATAATTACTAAAGTTAATATTTTAAGTAAATGTGTTAGTTTCATGTGTTAAAGTAGTCTTATAAAGCTTAATAAACGCAAATGGTATTAAATGGTTACATTTTTTACCCCCTAAAGTTGCAATAATAACTATTTTTGTTCGTTTTTAAAAGGAAATAGGGTAACTCTTTTTTATTAATCTTTATTTATATATGAAAACTAGAATATTTTTTATTGTTTTATTTTGTGTTTCAATCGTAAACGCACAAACTAAAAGTGTTAGTTATGATTTTGACTTATCTGTTGATAATCAAAGTTGTATAAGTTGTGATGTCAGTTCGGAAACCGGATTTCTATATTCAGTTCAAACTAAAGATATTGGATTGAAAGGTGTGTATGATTTAACGTTTCAGGTTAAGAATATTTTATATAAACATGTCGAAAATCCTTCAATATTATTACAAAAACAGTTTGTTAATGCCTCAAATCTAGAATTAAACTTTGGAAAAACAGGCGTTAATAATTATTTAACAGCTTTTGTTAATCCTTTTGTGCGAATTGATGGTGTCATAAAAATGATACTAAAAATTGATGTAGAAATTAGCTTTCAATCTGTTCAGACAAGTCAAAATAGAGCTGCTAGTTTTGCTTCCGAATCTGTTTTAAAATCAGGTAGTTGGTATAAATTTTCTGCTAATAAAACAGGGGTTTATAAATTGGATAAATCTGTTTTAGAATCTGCAGGAATTAGCACAAGTAATTTAAATCCACAACATATTAATATTTACGCGAATCAAATTCCAGTTTTACCTGCTTATAACTTTGAGTATCATCCAGATGATTTAGTTAAAAACCCTATTTTTATAGAAGGTGAAAGTGATGGAGTGTTTAATGATAATGACTATATTCTTTGTTATGTAAATGGGCCTGATAATGAAACATTAAATACTGGTGTTGGATTTAAATTGTCAAAAAATAATAATGATTCATTGTCCTATTTTTATTTAGAGATTAATTCAAATACATCACCTAAACGTGTTCAATCAATTCCTAATAGTACAGGGGGGGTAACGCATTCTGTTACTTCATTCAATGCTGCCGTATTACATGAAGTTAATACTGTAAACTTAATTAGTTCAGGAACAAACTGGCTAGGCGAAAATTTTGATTTTGAATTGTCACATGCTTTCGGAATGGAATTACCTGGTATAGTAACAAGTCAACCTGTTAGAATAAGTTCAAGTGCGGCTTCAAAAACTCAGTTGGGAACAAGTTATTTTAATGTTAGCGTAAATGGAAATTTAGTTGATAAGTTATATTCTTTTTCAGATTCAGATTCACACAGTAAAGGAAGGAATATTGTAAGTGATACTGTTTTTAATACAACAACGTCTCAACTTAATTTTTTGATAGACTTCTCAAGAACATCTCCTTCAACTTTAGGATGGTTAAATAAAATTATATTAAATTATAAAAGAAGTACATCTATGTCTAATGGACAACTGCTTTGTAGGGATTGGAATTCAGTAGGTACAAGTAATGTATCTTCATTTTTAATTTCAAATGCAAATTCTTCTACATTTATTTGGGACGTAACAAATCCTAGAGATGCAAAAAAGATAAATGGTAACTTATCAGGATCAAACTTGGCATTTACTCAAAATACAGATACATTAAGAAGTTTTGCTATTTTTAATTCGAGTCAAGCTTATGTACCAACTTTTTTTAAGAAAATTACTAATCAAAACTTACATGCTTTACCGCAAGTAGATTATTTAATTGTTAGTCATTCAAGGTTTTTGAGTCAAGCCAATAGGTTGGCAGATTTACATAGGAATAAAGGGTTATCAGTACATGTTGTTGAAATACAAAGTATATATAATGAATTTTCTTGCGGTGTAGCAGACCCTGTTGCAATAAGATGGTTTACTAAAATGTTTTATGATAGGGCTATTACTAATCCGGGGACAGCACCTCAGTCTTTATTGTTATTTGGTGATGGTAGTTTTGATGGTTTAAATAGAGAAGCTAATAATACTGCTTTGTTGCCAACTTATCGTAGTGTTGATAGTGAAAGTAATGGTAATCCAATAACGTTTATATCATCTTTTACATCAGACGACTTTTTTGGAATGCTAGATGATTTGGAAAGTATGAATCCTTCAGATCTAATTGATGTTGGGATAGGGAGATTTCCTGTGAATACTATTGAAGAGGCTACTCAAATAGTAAATAAAATTGAACATTATATGAATTATGGTTCAAATCTATTTTCAAATGTGTCATGTAGTTCAGATGGAACAAACTCTACTTTTGGAAATTGGAGAGGGAAATCATTATTAATTGCTGATGATCAAAACTCATCACACTTTGTATATGATTGTGAAACTTTGAGTAACTTAATTGAAGGAGAACATAATGAAATGAATGTTTTAAAGTTGTATTTAGATGCTTATCAACAAGTGGTGACATCTGGAGGGCAAAGATACCCTGACGTTGAAAATGCTTTAAATCAATATATTTCTCAAGGTATGTTAACTGTTAATTATATTGGACATGGTGGTGAAACAGGTTTGTCTTTGGAGCGAATTGTTACTATACCAATGATTGAAGAATGGAGAAATATTGATAGGTTACCATTGTTTATTTCAGCAACATGTGAGTTTAGTAGATTTGATGATCCACATAGAACATCAGCAGGTGAAATAATGTTAATGACACCTAACGGAGGCGCTGTAGCATTGTTAACTACTACAAGATTAGTGTATATATCTACTAATTCAACTTTAGTTAAAAATTTATATAAAAATTTATTTGATGAAGTAAATGGAGAACCATTATCTATGGGGGAGATTATTCGATTAACAAAAAACTTAACCGCTGGTGATAATAATATGAGAAATTTCACACTATTAGGTGATCCTGCTTTATTATTAGGTAAGCCTAGACCAAATATTGTAACTGATAGTATTAATGGTAGTTTTATAACGACAGCAATAGATACAATGAAGGCCTTGTCTAAGATTACAATTAGTGGACATATTGAAGATTACTTAGGAAATGAATTACCTAGTTATAATGGTATTGTTTCTCCTACTGTGTATGATAAGTATAAAATAAAATCGACATTAGGACAAGATAGTGATTCGCCAATTGTTGAGTTTGATATTCAAAACAATATTATTTATAAAGGAAAATCAACTGTGAAAAATGGTCGATTTGAATTTTCTTTTATTGTACCAAAAGATATTAATTATGAATATGGAAAAAGTAAGGTAAGTTACTATGCTCAAAACGGAGTTGGTGATAAATTGGGGTTTGATACATCTGTTGTTATAGGAGGTGTAGATCCAGATGGAATTGATGATAGCGTAGGTCCAGAAATTGATTTATTTATGAATGATGAAAATTTTGCTAATGGAGGATTAACAGATGTAAATCCGTTATTTATAGCGAATATTAGTGATGAAAATGGAGTTAATACTAGCGGTAATGGTATTGGACATGATATTACGGCAATTATTGACGAGAATACTGCTAATCCAATAATCATGAATAATTATTATGAAGCAGATTTAGATACTTATAAAAGCGGGAAAGTACAGTTTCAATTTGTTAATTTAGAAGAAGGAAGGCATACTTTAAAGTTTAAAGTTTGGGATGTAAATAATAATTCATCTGAAGAAGAACTAGAGTTTATAGTAAGAAAAAAGGAAGATATTGCAATAAGTCATTTATTAAACTATCCAAACCCATTTACAACGCATACAGAATTTTATTTTGAACATAATCAAATTCATAATATTACGGAAGCTAAAATAGAAATAATGACTGTGACAGGTAAAATGGTTAGAACAATTTATTCAAATGTAGAAAGTTGTGCTTATCGCTCAGAAGGTATTCCTTGGGATGGGTTAGATGAATATGGTGATAAATTAGCTAGGGGAGTTTACGTTTATAGATTGTCTATTAAGAATTCTGAAGGTAAAACAGATCAAAAACTAGAAAAATTATATATTTTATAATAAGATATACAATATAAAAACCATTATTGCGTATATTTGTAACGATTAAATAGATATGAAAAAAATAATAACAACGACAGTACTTTCAATAATTGGTCTTTCATCATTCTCACAAACTGTTACTGGACAAGCAGATGATTTAGATGATAACACAATAACTTTGAATACAATAACTACAGCAGTTCCATTTTTAATAATTACACCCGACTCTAGAGCCGGTGGGTTAGGTGACGCTGGTGTAGCAACCTCTGCAGATGTTAATTCATTTCACTGGAATACGGCAAAATTAGCTTTTTCAAAAAATAAAACGGAATTAGGAATGTCTTATTCTCCTTGGTTAAGACAATTGGTTGATGATATTCATTTATCTTATTTAGCAGGTTATCATAAGGTTAGTAAAAGAGGAACTTTCGGAGGGTCTTTAAGGTATTTTTCTTTAGGTAAAATTGCTTTTACAAATCAAGTAGGTGATAAAATTAGAGACTTTAGTCCTAATGAATTTGAACTACTAGGAGGTTATTCGTATAAATTAACGGATAGAATGGCCTTGGGTTTAAATGGTAAATTTATTTATTCGAATTTAACTGGAGGAACAGGAGTTGGATCTGCACAGTCTAAAGCAGGTATTGCAGGAGCTGCTGATTTGTCTTTTGCTTATTTAAATGATGAAGCTAAATTGGGTAAGTATGATGCTGATTTTTCATTTGGTGCAACAATACAAAATATAGGAAATAAAATTGCTTATACTGATGCAGCAACAAGAGACTTTTTACCAGCTAATTTAAGATTAGGGACTGCCTTAAAAATTGAGTTTGATAAATTTAATTCATTAACGGGGACTGTTGATTTTAATAAATTATTAGTGCCTACACTTCCATACAGAGATCCTTCTAATACAGATCCTACTACAAATATTGTTTCAGGTAAAAATAATGAAGTAGGTATTGTTTCAGGAATGTTACAATCGTTTTATGATGCGCCAGGTAATGTAACTGCTAATGCGGATGGTACTTTTGAAGTTGCTTCAGGAACTAGGTTTGCTGAGGAAATGAGAGAAATAAATATTGGTGGTGGTATAGAGTATTGGTATAGTAATGTACTAGCTGTTAGAGCTGGTTATTTTCATGAAGCAGCTTCAAAAGGGAATAGAAAATATTTAACTTTTGGTGCCGGTTTATATTATAGTTCGTTTGGTATTGATGTGTCTTATTTAGCATCAGTAACACAAAATAACCCATTAGCTAATACAGTTAGATTTTCTTTACAATTTAAGTTTGGAGCAAAATCTAAAAAAGATTAACCATGAATTTTAGAATTGGATTTGGAGTTGATATCCATCAATTAGCTGAAGGTAGAGATTTATTTATTGGAGGTGTTAAATTGGATTCTACTTTTGGGGCAGTTGGTCATTCAGATGCTGATGTTTTATTACATGCCATTTGTGATGCTATTTTAGGTGCAGCTAATTTACGTGATATAGGTTATCATTTTTCAGATACAGATCCTAAATATAAAGGGATTGATAGTCGAATCCTTTTAAAAGAATCTTTTAATTTAGTTAAAGCTAAAGGGTATTTAATAGGGAATATTGATTCGACAGTTTTATTAGAAAATCCAAAAGTAAATCCACATATTGAAGCTATGCAAAAAATCATTGCTGATTTATTAGAAGTTGATATTGATGCTATTTCTATAAAAGCAACCCGTGGAGAAAAAATGGGTTATATTGGAAATGGAGAAGGTATTCAAGCCTACTGTAATGCTTTGATTTATAAAAAATAATTTTGTTTTTAGAAATCATTTTTGGTAAACAAACAGTATCAATAATGGGAATTTATTACCTTTGACCTATGGAAAATTTCGAATCTCAATTGTTAACACTTTATAACCAAACTAATCAATTTGGAAAGTTAAATGGTATGGAGTTATTAAGCCATTCAGATGGTGAAATTGAGTATGTGATGACTATTAAAGATATTCATTTAGCAACACCTACAACAGCTCATGGTGGCGTTTTGGCTGCTTATATGGATGGTGTAATGGGAGTTGCAGCTTTAACTACTTCAGCAAAAAGTCTTTGCTTAGTGTCTACAGTTGAATTTAAAATTAATTATTTAAAACCAGTTTTCCTTGGTGATGTATTAACGGGGAAAGGTGTTGTAATTTCAGCTGGAAAACGAATTATTGTAGCTAAGGGTGAAATATATAATCAAAAAGGCGAATTAATTTCTGTAGCTACAGGAACATTTAATGCGTATCCTTATCAAAAGAGTGGGATGGTCTTATAAGTATTGTCTAATACTTAGTCTACAATTTCATTACTTTAGAATAGCCAATAATACCATTTTTAGAAAGGTAATTGATATAATAAATACCATTTGAGTAATTGGTTAAATCTATTACTGAGTCTCCAATAGTTTTTTGAATGGATTGAATTTTAACACCAACAACATTATATATTTCCACAGTGATGTTTTCTTTTTCATGCGTCTTAACTTTAAAGTTAAATTTTGAATGGGTTGGATTAGGAAATGTTTCTATTTCAGAATTTACAGTATTTTCTTCAAGACTTCCAGTTGGATGAACAGAATAACCTGTTTTAATATTTCTAATCGCCCAACCGTTTTTGTTAGATGATGTGGCGTTAGAAACAAAATGGAATCTAAAATTTAAGGTGTCTCGTATGTCTTGAACTTTCACACCACCTTCTTCAAACATAAAATCTAAATAAAATGTTTTATAGTCGTCATAAGTTCCTGTAAACCCGTTTGTGTTATTGAAAAGCGTATCGGTATAGCCATGGCTCAAATAATAATTACTAGTTAATGACCAGATATCATAATAATTAGTTTCTATCATATCAGCAATAGAAACTGTATCATTATTTTGTGTAATCAAATTCGTCATTCCTTCATAAGTATAGTGTTCTGTTAAGTCTGTTTCTGAATTGAACGTTAACTTTACCCAATAAGTAGAAACTGTATCGTTATTTGAATTTACATATCGTGTAGAATCATTATCAAGGTTAATTTCAAAAAATCCTCCAGCATGGTTTGTATCTGTATCAATTTTGTGTTCGAACTCTACAACAAATCCACCGTACTGTTGTGATTGTTTGACTATTTCCATATTAATAGTAGCATCTATCGGTCCGTTATACATTTGTAAGGTGTCAGTTGCTAAAACTGTTGTGGTACCAAAAAAAGGCTTATGACTTTCTCCTATTTGCCAAATAAAATCATCTTGATTAGTTGAATCTATTGAAAACTGTGAGGTGCTTACTGTGTCTAATTGAAAATCCCAATAGTCAAAAAGAGGTGATTGTGAAAATGAAGTGGCAGTTAAAAATAAGAATGTTAAAAACGTAAATAATTTCATAGGACTAATTTTGTTTACAAGTTACAACTATTATATGGTATAAAAAAAACCAACTTAAAATTGATTAAGTTGGTTTCAATGTGTTTAATAATTATATTAAAATTAGTTTACAATTTCATCATAAGCTGCTTTGTATTCTTTGTCTTCAGGGTATAATTGTTTCGTTTTACCCATGATATCTTTAGCTTTTTCTGATTGTTGATTTACAACTAAAATCCTTGTGTATTCCATAATACCAATTTTTAATAATTCTAAATTAGCTTTCTTTCTTTTGATTAAATCATAATCATCATTTTCTTCATCAATAGAATATCTATTAGCGTCTATATTATCGAATAATTGATTACAAATTTTAGTGTATTTTTTTATGTTAGCTTTATCTTTTCTAACATAATATGCTGTTATTTTTAAAAAATGTGCGCCAACACTGTATTTGTCTATTTTTATCATTTGTGCCAAAACACTAGGCATCCTATTGTATTCTTCTGATTCAGCTAAGTTTCTTAACTCTTCATTTAAGGTTATTTTTAAATCAGTAAATAAGGCCATTTTTTCAACTACAACTGTACCATCTTTATCTTTTTGAATACATTTACCTGCATATTTAACTGCATCTTTAAAAGCTTTAGGATATTTATCTAATAATTCATGTCCTTTTGAAATTTGATAATTTGCAATTGCTAAATAATAATACGGTAAAGCATCCTTTTTAGTTTTATCTCCTTGGGTATACTTAATCGATTTTTTCAAAAGTTTACCATAAGAACCATCAGCATAATATTGAATTAAATCATCATATTCTGGTGCTTGAGCATTTGAATTAAATACTAATCCACCTATAAATATTAATAATAATGTAAAGTTTTTCATTTTGTTTTGTTTTGATTCACTACATTCAAAAGTAGTGCCGAATTATTTTGTTTTGTAATATTAACGAATTTTTAACAAATAGGTTACCGTTTAACTTGAATAAAGCAGACTAGGTTAGCCTTCTTTATCAAATACTTGCAAAAGTATGTTTAAGATATCAATGGCTGCTTTTGAAATTTTTGTTCCAGGGCCAAATATTCCCATAACACCTTTTTTGTATAAGAAATCATAATCTTGTGCGGGAATAACACCGCCAGCAACTACCATAATATCTTCTCTACCTAAAGCTTTTAATTCATCCATAACTTGAGGTACTAAGGTTTTGTGTCCAGCAGCTAAAGAAGACACTCCTAATATATGTACATCATTTTCAATTGCTTGCTTTGCTGCTTCAGCTGGTGTTTGGAATAATGGTCCAATGTCAACATCAAAACCTATATCGGCAAATGAAGTAGAAATTACTTTTGCGCCTCTATCATGTCCGTCTTGTCCCATTTTTGCAACCATTATTCTTGGACGTCTTCCATCAAGTGATGCAAATTTATCAGCTAATTCTTTAGCTTTATTAAAGTCTTTATCATCCATAGCTTCTGCTGAGTATACACCTGAAATTGATCTAATTGTTGCTTTATATCTACCGAAATGTTTTTCTAATGCATCAGAAATCTCACCTAATGAAGCTCTATTTCTAGCACATTCAACTGCAATTGTTAGTAAATTACCTTCACCACCTGCAATATCTTCTAGTTTTCTTAATGAGGCTTGTACTTTATCTTCATCTCTTTCAGCTTTCATTTTGTTTAAACGTGCAATTTGGGATAAACGGACCTTAGTATTATCAATTTCTAAAATATCAATTGGATCTTCTTTATCTAATTGATAACGGTTTACACCAACAATAATATCCTTTCCAGAATCAATTCTAGCTTGCTTACGTGCAGCAGCTTCTTCAATTCTCATTTTTGGAATACCTGATTCAATAGCTTTTGCCATTCCACCAAGTTCTTCTACTTCTTGAATACGTTCCCAAGCTTTTTCTGTTATTTGTTGAGTTAATTTTTCAACATAATACGAACCACCCCAAGGGTCGATTGCTTTTGTAATTCCAGTTTCTTCTTGAATGTAAATTTGAGTATTACGTGCAATTCTAGCAGAAAAATCAGTAGGTAAAGCAATGGCTTCATCTAATGCGTTTGTATGTAACGATTGCGTTCCACCAAGACCTGCAGCCATAGCTTCAATACATGTTCTAGCTACATTGTTATAAGGGTCTTGTTCTGTTAAACTCCATCCTGAAGTTTGACAGTGTGTTCTTAAAGATAATGATTTATCATTTTCAGGATTAAATTCTTTCACCATTTTGGCCCAAAGTAATCTACCTGCTCTCATTTTTGCAATTTCCATGAAGTGATTCATTCCAATTGCCCAAAAGAAAGATAAACGTGGTGCAAAAGTATCCACTTTCATACCTGCTTTGATTCCTGCTCTAATATATTCAATACCATCAGCTAAAGTGTAAGCTAATTCTAAATCAGCAGTTGCACCAGCCTCTTGCATGTGGTAACCTGAAATAGAAATAGAATTAAATTTCGGCATATTTTGAGAGGTGTATTCAAAGATGTCAGCAATAATTCTCATAGATTGCTTAGGTGGGTAAATGTATGTATTACGCACCATAAATTCTTTTAGAATATCGTTTTGAATCGTTCCAGCTAATAATTTTTGGTCAACGCCTTGTTCTTCAGCTGCTACAATGTAAAATGCTAGAATTGGTAGTACTGCGCCGTTCATTGTCATAGATACAGACATTTTATCTAATGGAATCTCATTAAATAAAATTTTCATATCTTCCACTGAGTCAATAGCAACACCAGCCTTACCAACATCACCAACTACACGTTCGTGATCAGAGTCGTATCCTCTATGTGTTGCTAAATCAAAAGCAACAGATAATCCTTTTTGTCCAGCAGCTAAATTTCTTTTATAGAAAGCATTTGATTCTTCAGCAGTAGAAAATCCTGCGTATTGTCTAATTGTCCAAGGACGAATAGCATACATTGTTGAGTATGGCCCTCTTAAATTAGGTGCAATTCCAGAAACAAAGCCTAAATGTTCAATAGATTCCATGTCTATTGCTGAGTATTGACTTTTAAGTTCAATACCTTCTGCGGTTTGAAATGATGGTGTTCCTTCTTGGATTTCATCAAATAATTCAGGTCTACCTTCTAACGGTTTAAATTGATGTCTGCTCATTTTTGGGTAGATTTAATGTAATGGTTTTCTAAAATAAATGGTGTTAATGCTTTAAAATGACCTCTAGTTTTTGAGGGTTTTTTTACATCTATCCAATCTTCAAGTGTACTTTTATAAGTGTTAATTCCTAAAAGCATTTTTTCGTTGGAATTAAGTTTGTCAATTAAAAGTGTTTTATTTTTATCAATTTCAGTTTGAATAAAGTTACTTTCCATGGCTTTAATATAACCACCTTCATTTTCAATTTCTAAAAACAATGACCAAGCCTTTTTAACAAGTTGATTTGTTAGGTCTTCAATGTAATACGAACCGTTTGAAGGGTCATTTACTTTGTCAAAATAAGCTTCCTCTTTAATAACTAATTGAATGTTTCTAGCCATTCTTTCTGATATTTCATTTGATTTATCAAAAGGAGTAATTAATAAATTAGCACATCCACCTAATATAGCCGACATAGCTTGTGTAGTAGAACGTAGTAAGTTATTGTATCTGTCATTTTTAGTTATATGTCTGTAATTGGTTTGACCATTTACAATAGAATTTTCTAACCAAAAGCCCTCTTCAAAATCTTCAAAGAAGTGATTTAATAACAGTTGATATGCTCTAAACTTGGCAATGTTTGTAAAATAGTCATCATTTACTGAAAGCGTAGAATAAAAGCTATTTGCAATTTCTTCTAAAGTATAATTTTCTGACAATAAATGTTGAGTGTATTCACTAAGTTGTGCTAAAGAAAATGCTAACTCTTGAATAGTAGATGCACCAGCTAAACCTAAAGTAAATCCATCAATATGAATTGTTCTTGCTTCAGAATTAAGTAACGATTTATGAAATTGACTAAATTCAGCTAACGTATTATTCCATTTACCTTTTTCAGTACCTAAAGTTAAAACGGGAAAACTAATACTTACATTCTCAGATTTGTTATTTGATAAAAAAGTATTTAAATTATTCCAATTACAAGCTGATTTATATTTAAACTCAGTTGAAATAAATTCAAGTTTTACATCTGTAAATAATTTTTTGTAATGCGTTGAGTCATCTGCGTCAATTTGAACAGAATCACAACCAACTTGTAGGTGTTCTATAATTTTCTTATTGTCGTTTCCAGAAAAATTCTCTTGAATAAACCAATCATTACTATCAAATGCTTCTAATTCATTTGGTTTTATATTATCTTCTGAATGAAAATAGGCTTTTGTTTCAATGCCTAATTCAGGCGCGTAATTTAAAAGATCAATAGATTTTCCTTTTAAATCTTTTTCGATTTTTTCAACCCATTCTTTTTGAGAAATAGTTGGAAAATCTTTAAATAATTGTTCTGCTTTTGTAGTCATTAAATAAACTTTTGCATAAAGTTATAAATAATCTTTAACAAGCTTATAAATTAAGGCAATAATTCCACTAGATGCAATAAAACCTGTTACGAATTGTCGCCAAAATGAATACCCATTTTTTACACCCCAAAAACCACTAAAAATAGCAATTATAACACTAAGTCCTATTATTTGATATACCATAATTGATTGCAAAGATACCTTTCTTAATATGAAAAAAGTGTAATCTAAAATACAAAAGATATGTTTTGATAATTAAAGAATGCTTTTTAAATTAACCAATACATCAAAAGCTTTACTTATTAGATCGGATTTCACCACTATTGTAAATTCATTTGTTGTTGACACAACCTCTTCAATGGTAACGTTTTTCCAAGCTAATTTTTTAAGTATAAAATAATATACCCCTTCCGTTTCCACGTTGTCTTCAGGTAGTTTCATTGTTATAGCAGAAAGGTTTTCTGTTTTTGAAAGGATTGATTTATTTTCCATTTCAGACTCTAATAACTTAACCATTTGACTGTTAATTAGAATTGTCGTTTCATTTATCCCTCTAGATACCGTATAAAATGAATCGGTTATGTTTTCTGATTTTTGTAAAAAAACAGATTGGTCTTTAGAGATACCTTTGTAATTGTTTAGGTTATATTTAACTAGATTACTTCTCACAATTAGGTCTCCTATATTGTCAATTACGTTAGCTAATTTTTTTTGAATACTTATATTTTTTGCTAACGGAAGTCTTCCTATTGACATGATTATAGTACTTTCTTTTATGACTTTATTAAAGCGTTCTTCCAATTCTGGCTTTAATATTCGAGCTAAAGCACTTGTATTTATAAGTCCTTCAGATAGGTTCTCTCTTAAAAATGGTATGTTGTTTATTTTGTCTTCAATTACTTTACTTAGTGATGTCATGTTACGAATATAACATAAAGTATTAAATTTAAACAAAAATATTTACAATAAATTTATTTCAATCGTGGGCTAGAAGATTACAATTCTTATTTTGACCAGAACTAATGATGCTAATTGGTAAAAGTAATAAAGTGTAAATGCTTCAAGGGTCGTTATTTAATTATTAGTTTTGAAGCGTAACTTTTAGCTTTAAAGTCTGTTCCTTTAATAAAGTATAAGCCTTGTAACAATTGACTTACATCAATAACTTGGTTTGGCTGATTCAGTTCTAATACTAATTGACCTATGTTTGAATAGATTTTCAAATTAGATAATTTGGTGTTAATTGTAATTTGGTTTTTTGCAGGATTTGGGAAGAAGCTTAGTTGGTTTTGTATTGATTTTTCTTCAAAACCTAAATCATCTGGAAAATTGTAAACTGTACCAGTTGTATCGCCATTTATAATAGCTCCTACTAATAATGAAGTATAAATATCACCAAGAATTGGATTTGGGTCTAAAAGAATAGCGCCAAACTTATCTGAAAGGTATAAATCGTGAGAATATTCTATTCCTTTTAAAAGACTATCTCCTTCAGGAATGAAATAGTAAATTCTTTTAGTTGTTCCAAATAATGGATCTTCAAAGTGTTTCGAACCTATGATTTCTGGAGTGTCTGAGTACCAACTAGCCATTATTGGGTAGACGTTGTCCATAAGGTTGAAGGTGTTGTCGACTGACTGTTTACCAAAGGTGTTTTCATACCTTTTTTTGTCATTAACGGCATTAATAATATGAGTATTGTTGTAAGTGTACGAATCGTATTCACAACCTGGTTCGCTTGACCAAGAATAGAAGCTATATAAAGTTTTCACTCTGAAAGTTAATGAGTCTCCACTACTTAAATTATCAATTATTTTTACTGAAGCGTTATAGTGGTCATAATGACACTGACTAGAGATATGTACATCATAAGATAATACATCCCCCACATTAAAATCATAAATTCTCCAAAAATTTGGTAAATACTCACCAAAAGAATTTTGTCCTTCATGGTAACCAACTAGTTCATAATACTTTCCTGTATTTTCAAAATCTGGATAACGAATTACACCATTATTTTTTGAGATAATAATTGTATCAGTATTTGATAATTGAATCGTTTTTACAGAATCTAAAACACCTAAAATGAGTTGTTCTGTTGCGTTAATAACAGTAGCGTTTAAGTTGGTGTTAAAAGCCCAAGTGTCATTTAGTTGTGAATGTTGTTTAATTGTATTATTGTCTAAATTATATTGATTGTTTATTATGTCATTTTCAATGGTAAAACCTAATAATTCTTTAGCGTAACGGTAAATTATTGGTTCATAATAACTAAACCCTTGACACGTATCACAATATTTAAAGGCGTAACCTGTGTAATAATTAGTATTTATGCCATTAATTAAAGTTGAATCAATTACAATGGTGTTTGTTATATTGGTTGAATCACTGTGCTGAAAAAATACAATTTTATTTTGATTCACTAAATTCCAATTCTGACTAAAACTAATAGTACTAATAGATATAATTAATATGGTATAAATTGTTTTCATAGGGTGTAAATGTTTGGTTATTAATATAAACGTACAAATTTATGAAAAGGTTGGGGATATATAAAAAAAGCACAAATTAAAATTAATTTGTGCTTTTGATACTAGTTTAGAAGGTTTTTACTTCTCTAAAATTTCTTTGATATTTGGTTTAAAGTATAAATCAGATTTTAATATTTTACCATCTTCTCTGTAAATTGCTTTTCCATTGTCATCTAATTTACTCATATTTGAACGTTGAATTTCTTCAAAAACTTCAACGATTTTATGTTGTAAACCATGTTTTAAAATAGTTCCACATAAAATATAAAGTTGATCACCTAAAGCATCTGCAATTTCAATTAAGTCATTGTTTTGTGCTGCTTCAAGATATTCTTCATTTTCTTCAGCCATCAATCTATGTCTTAAGTTGTAATCATTTTCACTTATGTCAGGTTTTGGTTCATAGTTGTTTTCAATTCCAAATGAATCATGAAATTTTTCAACGTGCTGAATTACTTCTTTTAATGTTACTTTGCTCATGTTAATATATATTTAGTATCTAGTTATTTACTTAATTCTCCCCAAACAATTCTGTTTTTACCTTGCATGTCATTTATGATGTTTACATTGGTAAATCCTGCATTAATTAATAGTTGTTTAGTTTCTTTTCCAAAGTTTTCATGTATCTCAAAAAACAATCGTCCATTTTTATTTAGTTTTTCTACTGCTAAAGTAGTAATTCTTTTGTAAAATAATAATGGATTTTCATCTGCTACAAATAAGGCTAATTCAGGATCAAAATCTAATACGTTTTTATTCATTTTTAATTTATCAGACTCTAATACATAAGGGGGATTAGAAATGATGATATCAAATTGAGGTAAATCAGTTAAGTTATTTGTAAGAATATCTTTATGAGAGAAGTTGACGTTAACTTTGTTTAGACGGGCATTTTTAATTGCTGTTTCCAAAGCTTTTTCAGAAATATCAATAGCTGATACCTTTGTTAACGGTAAGTTTGATTTTAATGTAATAGGTATGCAGCCTGTTCCTGTTCCAATATCTAAAATAGTAAACGCACTGTTTTTTGTTGTAGAAAGTATAAAGTCTATTAATTCTTCTGTCTCAGGCCTAGGAATTAATACATCTTGATTTACGAGAAAGGGGAGTCCGTAAAATTCTGTTTCACCAATAATATGCTGTATAGGTTCGTTAGTTAATAGTCTTTTAATACAAGTTCTATGCATTAATAACTCAGACTCAGATAATAATGTATTTGATATTTTTACATCAATTCTACTTAAGTTATGTTTGTAATCACATATCACATAGAAAATGTTTTCAATTTCATTGTCCTCATAAATGTCTACAAGTTTGGTTTTGTAGTAAGGTAATAAATCGATTAAATTATTAGTGGTAACGAACATGGTACAAATATAAAAACAAATAAGAAACTATATTAAAGATTCAAGAAACAAGACGAAAAGAAACAAGAAATAAGAGAAAAGGATTCAAGACAAAAAAAAGGAGGAAACAATGTTTCCTCCTTTTTTTTAAAAAAAACTTTACGAACCAAATACGTCAGTCTTGTGTCTAGTGTCTAGAAGCGCAGCGGTCTTGTGTCTAATTTATTGTCCCATTACAGAACCAAATACTTTTTTAAGTAAATCGGTAACTTGTGCAATAGGATCTTTTCTGATTTTCTTTTCTTCCTGTTTTACCATTGTAAATAAACCAGAAATAGCTCTATCAGTAACGTACTTAGATAAGTCGGTAGTGATTTCATTTTTTTCAGTTAAACTTGCATAAGCGTTATATTTTGAAACTACTGGGTTCCAATAATCAGTTAATTTAACCTTTGCAATAGATTCAGTAACAACAGGAGAAAATGCTTCAACCAATTTAGCTGTTGTGTTTTTCTGTAAAAAAGTTGTAGCAGCATCATCTCCACCTTTTAAAATTGCAAAACCATCACTTACTGACATGTTTTTAATTGCTTCAACGAAAATTGGAGCTGCTTTTTTTGCAGATTCTTCTGCTGCTCTATTTAAAGTTAATTCAATTTTAGCCAATTGATCTTTAACTGTATTGTTTATAAAATTGTCTTGTAAGCCATCAATATAATTTTTAGCTTCTATTGCCGAAGGAGGGAATGGTAACTTAATTAAATCATTTTTTAAAAAACCATCAGTCATTGATGATAAGTTGGCTCCGTTAGTGATTCCAATAGTTAAAGCTTCTTTTAATCCAGAAATCACTTCACTATTTGTTAATGATGGCTTTGTAATCCCCTCTGTTGTTGCTCCTCCTAAAATTTCTCCAGCTACATCTTCTAACACATCACATTGTACAAAAAGTAGTGTTGATGCTAATCCTAATCCTATTCCTAATTTTTTTAATTTCATAATGTTGTCGTTTAATGGTTCAAACTTAATAAATTTGTTTTAATTATATTAATAAGTCATTGCAAATAAAATACCAAAATAGATGAACGCACATATTATTACAATTGGAGATGAAATTTTAGTCGGTCAAACTGTTGATACAAACTCAACACATATAGCAAAAGAATTAAACTCAATAGGTATTGCTGTTTCTGAAATGCAATCCATAAAAGATGAGGCCTTACATATTATTAATTCATTGAAATCAGCTTTACTGACTAATGAACTTGTTATTATTACAGGGGGGTTAGGACCAACAAATGATGATATTACTAAAAACGTATTAACAAATTTTTTTAATGATGAGTTAATTATGTACCCTAAAGTATTAGCAAAGGTACAAGACTTTTTTATTCGTTTTAATAAACCATTTTTAGAAGTAAATAAGCTTCAGGCTATGTTACCTAAAAATGCAGACATTATTATAAATGATTTAGGGACTGCGTCTGGAATGTGGTTTACACAGGGAGGTAAGATTGTAATTTCGTTACCAGGGGTGCCTTATGAAATGAAAGGTTTAATGAAAAAGGTTATTAGTAAGCTAAGAAGCGATTTTAATTTAGGAAGTTTATTTCATAAAACTATTTTACTGCAAGGAATAGGAGAGTCTTATTTAGCAAATGATTTAGAAGAGTGGGAGAGTGAAATAAGAGCTAAAGGTATTACTGTTTCATATTTACCTTCTATCGGTACTGTGAAAATAAGGTTAACTGGGAATGTTGATGATAAAACATATATTTTAGATCAATTAAATAGAATTGAAAAACAATATCCAAAAGAATTTTTTGGTTATAATGATGATAGACTTGAATGTGTAATTGGTGAATTACTAAAGGCAAAACAAAAAACATTAGGTACAGTTGAAAGTTGTACAGCAGGTGCTTTGTCAAGTAGAATTACCTCAGTACCAGGTTCATCTGCGTATTTTAAGGGTGCGATTGTTTCTTATGCAAATGAAATAAAAACAAATTTAGTTGAAGTGGACTCTCAGAATATTGAACAATTTGGTGCCGTTAGTAAAGCTGTTGTAGAGCAGATGGCCATGAATGGTTTAAAAAAATTAAACGTAGATTATTGTGTCGCTACTTCAGGTATTGCGGGTCCTGACGGAGGTACTAAAGAGAAGCCAGTTGGAACTATTTGGATTTGTGTTGCTACAAATGATGCTGTTTATTCAAAAATGTTTAACTTTGGCCACTCAAGAGTTAATAATATTGAATCCACTGTGGTTTATGCTATGAATTATTTAAGAAGAATGATGCTCAATCTTCTTGAGTAATAAGCGATTGAAAAAAAATTGAAAAAAAATTGATTTGTTTAGGGAATCAATAAAAAAAAATATTAAATTTGCACTCCCGTATTGGGCGATTAAGATATAAAGATATAAAAAGATGTCAAGAATTTGTGAAATAACAGGAAAAAAAGTGATGACAGGTAACAATGTTTCTCACTCGAAAAGAAGAACTAAGAGAAAATTCTACCCGAATTTAATCACTAAAACTTTTTATATCCCTGAAGAAGATAGATCGGTAACAATTAAGTTATCAACTACTGCATTAAGAACTATTAATAAAAACGGAATCTTACCTACTTTAAGAGTAGCTAAAGAAAAAGGATTCTATAAAGGATAATATTTAGAAGAGATGGCTAAAAGTAAAGGAAATAGAGTTCAGGTTATTTTAGAATGTACAGAACATAAAGAAACTGGACAACCAGGGACTTCTCGTTACGTAACAACTAAAAACAGAAAAAACACACCTGAAAGAATGGAGTTGAAGAAATTCAATGCAATTTTAAAGAAATATACTGTTCATAAAGAAATAAAATAATAAGTTATGGCTAAGAAATCGGTAGCAACGTTACAAACTGGAAGTGGTAAAGTTTACACTAAATGTGTTAAAATGATGAAATCTGAAAAAGGTTCTTATACTTTCAAACAAGAAATTGTACATAATGATAAAATTAAAGCTTTCTTTGAAAAGAAATAATTAATTATCATTTTAAGATATTTTAGCTTCTACCAATATTTGGTAGGAGCTATTTTTTTTATATTTAACAATGGAATAAAAACCTTTGTTATCTTTGTGTTATAAATGAGTTTAGTTAGTATTGTTTATAAATAAGATTATGGGAATATTTAGTTTTTTAAAAAAGGACAAAAAAGAAACCTTAGATAAAGGTCTTGAAAAAACAAAACAAGGTTTTTTATCTAAAATAGCTAGAACAGTTGTTGGTAAATCAACAGTAGATGCTGAGGTATTAGATGATTTAGAGGAAGTTTTAATCACATCTGATGTTGGTGTTAAAACAACGCTTAAAATTATTGATAGAATTGAAGAGCGAATTTCTAAAGATAAATATGTTGGTACTGAAGAGTTAAATTCAGTTTTAAAAGAAGAAATTGCTGCTTTACTAGAAGAGAATAATTCAAATGATGTAGAAGGAGTTATTATTCCTGAAAATCATGAAGGTCCTTATGTTATTATGGTTGTTGGTGTAAATGGTGTTGGTAAAACAACTACTATTGGAAAGTTAGCACATAAATATAAGCAAGCTGGTAAGAAAGTGATATTAGGTGCTGCAGATACGTTTAGAGCTGCTGCGGTACAACAATTAATTATTTGGGCTGAAAGAGTTGATGTGCCAATTATTGAACAAGGAATGGGAGCTGATCCTGCTTCTGTTGCATTTGACACATTGCAATCGGCAAAAGCACAAGGAATGGATGTGGTAATTATTGATACTGCAGGTCGATTACATAACAAAATTAATTTGATGAATGAATTGTCAAAAATTAAAAAGGTAATGGACAAAGTTATTCCAAATGCACCCCATGATGTCATGCTAGTGTTAGATGGTTCAACGGGTCAAAACGCTTTTGAACAAGCTAAACAATTTTCCTTAGCTACAGATATTACGTCATTAGCAGTTACAAAATTAGACGGAACAGCCAAAGGAGGCGTTATAATAGGGATTTCGGATCAAATGAAAATCCCAGTGAAATATATTGGAGTAGGTGAAGGTATTGATGATTTACAAGTGTTTAATAAAAATGAATTTGTAGATTCATTATTTAGTTAAGCATCAAAATTATTAGTACAAGAATTATAAAAAAGAGAACATTATGCCTAAATTCTAAAAGCAGAATAGGAATGATAGTAATCAAATAAGTAGAGGATGAAAACAAAAACATTAAAAAAGAATAAGGTAAATGTGGTAACTTTAGGTTGTTCTAAAAACACATTTGACTCAGAAGTATTAATGGCTCAATTAAAAGGGAATAACTTTGAAGTCGAACATGAGGCTAAACAAGATGATTCGGAAATAGTAATTATTAATACTTGTGGATTCATTGATGGTGCAAAACAAGAATCTATTGATACTATTTTAAGATATGCTGAAGCAAAAAAAGATGGTGATGTTGATAAAGTTTTTGTAACAGGGTGTTTATCTCAACGTTATAAAGATGATTTAGAAAAAGAAATGCCTGAGATTGATGGGTTTTTTGGAACTAGAGATTTACCAAGGTTATTAAAAACATTAAAAGCAGATTATAAAAAAGAATTAGTTGGAGAACGTTTATTGACTACACCTGCACACTATGCTTATTTTAAAATTGCTGAAGGATGTGATAGACCTTGTTCGTTTTGTGCTATTCCTTTAATGAGAGGTAAGCATGTTTCAACACCAATTGAAGTATTAGTAGATTCAGCTAAAAAATTAGCTAAAAATGGAGCGAAAGAATTAATTTTAATTGCTCAGGATTTAACTTACTACGGGTTAGATATCTACAAGAAGAGAAATTTAGCTGAGTTAATTGAGAAATTAGCAGGTGTTGACGGTATTGAATGGATTAGATTACATTATGCTTATCCTTCTGGATTTCCAATGGATGTATTAGATGTGATTAGAGATTACGATAATGTTTGTTTATATCTTGATATGCCAGTTCAACATGGTTCTACTGAAATGCTAAAAGCAATGCGTAGAGGAATTACAAGAGAAAAAACTACTGAATTAATTAATAAAATAAGAGCGACTGTACCAAATATTGGAATTCGTACTTCTTTAATCGTTGGTTATCCTGGTGAAACTGAAGCACACTTCCAAGAAATGTTAGATTGGGTTGAAGAGATGAGATTTGATAGGCTAGGTGTATTTCAATATTCTCATGAAGAAGATACACATGCTCATAATTTTGAGGATGATGTACCTGCAGAAGTAAAAGTTCAAAGAGCTGAAGATGTAATGGAATTACAATCTGGAATTTCATATGACTTGAATCAAGCAAAAATAGGGAAAACGTTCAAAGTATTATTTGACAGAATTGAAGGAGATTATTTTATTGGAAGAACTGAATATGATTCGCCAGATGTTGATAATGAAGTTTTAGTATTAAAAGATGACGAAACTTATATTAGCGTTGGTGATTTTGCAATGATTAATATACATGATGCAGATCATTACGATTTATACGGAACTTTAGTAAAATAAAACAACCGATATTAAAGTATAAAAAAAGGGCAAGTAAATTATTTTACTTGCCCTTTTTAAATTATTGATTACTTACTAATCATTAATGTTTTTTATCTTCAGGTAGACTATTATCTATATGGTACTGTAATGAATTTTCTAAAAGTATAAAAAAGGGCAAGTAAATTATTTTTTACTTGCCCTCTTCCTGAATTATTAATTATTAAAACAAATAATCAATTCCTTCTAGTATTTCTATTTAATGTTTCTTTTCTGCTGATCCACTTCCTCTTTTAGACTTTCTATATAAGTAAGAGTTAAATACACTTCTTTTACAAAAACGCATTTGTTTATCAGTGTTAACTAGTTTTTGAAAAACTTTTTCATTTACACCAAAATACTCATAAGTAGCACCATCTTGAAAAGTCATTTCTAAAACTCTTTTTTTCCAATGGAAATCAGCAATTCCAGACTTTGTTGTAGTTTCTACGTATTCATCTATGTTTGCTTCCTTAGTTTCTGGAGCAACGCTAACTAGAAAATGATAAGCATCAATTACTTGTTGACTTTTTAACTCAGCTTCTTTAGCAAGATCATCACCATCTTGAAATTTATCAGGATGCCATTCTTTCACTAAGTTTCTGTACGTTTTTTTAAGTTGTCTTAAATCAGTGTTTGAGTCAACATTATATAATTTTCTGTATTCAGTTATACGTTTCATAAATAATACTTTAAGTTAGTATTTTTTTAAAATTGAGTGCAAAGGTACATATTTATTAATCATGAACCTTTATTTTTTGTAAATTTAAAGTTTAAAAGTAATAAATTAGATGATAAAGCCATATTTAAAGTATCAAGCAGTAAAATCTACGGGTGGAATAACTGAAATTGTAGAAGATGAAATTGCGATAGAAAAGGCTTTAGAGGTTTCTATTAACGGAAATTCATTTTCTGTAGTCATGCAAACACCAGGTGATGAAATAGAATTAACCTGTGGTTTATTATTTTCAGAAGATATTATTTCAAAAGATTACAGACCTGAATTTATAACGAAATTCACAGAAGATGGATTTATTGAAAAAGTAAATTGTATTATTCCTGTTAATGAATTAAAAGAAGGATATAAAGGCTCAAGAAGTTTGTTGTCTGTGTCATCATGTGGTATTTGTGGTAAACAAAAGTTAGAGGATATTAATTTTTCGGGAACTAAATTAATTGACAATGGAATTGAACAAACAGAAATTTTTGAAATGATGTCTGCCTTAAAATTAAATCAAGTTGTTTTTAATCAAACTGGAGCTGTTCATGGCTCAGCTTTGTTTAGTTCAAATTACGAACTACTAACCGTTAAAGAGGATGTTGGACGACATAATTCATTAGATAAAGCAATTGGTCATTTATTGCAAAATAATCAATTAAAGGATGCTAAAATTTTAGCATTTAGTGGCCGTTTATCCTTTGAAATTATTTTTAAATCATTTCGTGCTAAAATTCCTAACATACTTGCAGTGTCTGCGCCAACTAGTTTAGCTATTGATTATGCTAAAGAATTTGGGATTACGCTTTACGGATTTACAAGAGGAAATAGATTTACAAGGTATTGTTAAAGTGATTCTATTAAGTCGTTATCACCAATTTGATCAATAATTTGGTCTAATAAATTCTTTTCTTTGAATAGTTTACTCTCCTTTAAAGCTGGCATTGTGGTTGTACTTACTTTTTTTAGTGGTTCATACAGTATTGAAGATTCTTTTAATTCCTTTGAGATAAAATTATTATGTTGATCAATTGAATCTAAAATAATTACGATTATACTGGATACAAACATCATTTTAATCACACCAAATACAATTCCTGCAAATTTATTAATAGCACTTAATTGAACAATACTAATCACTTTCTCTAATGCTTTTCCTAAAAAGAAAACCATAGCGCCAACTGCTAAAAATGTTAAAATGAATGCGATTATTGGAGCATATTCACCAGAATAACCAGTGTTATCATCTAAAAGTGTAGCTGCATAATCTGAAAAGTGAATAGCAGCATAAATACCAACTAACAATGCTAAGAGGGTAAACAACTCAATGATCAATCCATTTCTAAAGCCTTTCCAAGCGCCAATTAATATTGGTACTAATAATAAAATGTCTAAATAATTCATATTAATACAAAAATAATGAGGATTTTTGTACTTTGAAATTTATAAAATTAATCTTTTACACAAATATATATTAATAATGGATATTAAATTACAACATAAGTTCTTAGAATTGACAAAACAAATTGAAGCAGATTTTGGAGAAGGTATAGAGACTGAAGGAATAATGGTATTAATTGGTATTCAAGAATTAGGTCAAGGTCATAAAGAATTTACTAAGGATGAAAAGATAAACTTAATTCATATAGCAACATGTACAGTTCTTGAACCTTATGGTTATTATAAGTTTAAAGAAAATGATGAAGATGGATGGCCACATTTTGATATAATTGAAAATTTACCACCTCTAGATAACCGTCAACAAGAGCACTTAATGAAAGAAGCAGTATTAGCTTATTTTAGAAATAATGAATACTACGTAGAAGAGGAGTGAAAAAAAGAAACAAGAGCGCTTCGCTTTTAGAAACAAGATTCAAGACTGACGTATTTGGTTGAAAAAGACACAAGAGCGCTACACTTTTAGAAACAAGATTCAAGACTGACGTATTTGGTTCGTTAAGAACTGAAAAATAAAAAAAGAGGAAACATTGTTTCCTCTTTTTTTTGTCTTGTTTCTTTTCGTCTTGAATCTTGTTTCTTGTTTTTTTATAAAAGCGTAGTGTTCTAGTATCTAGTTATTTTATATTTTTAACCTTGCGTTTGGTGTAACATCTTGTCCAACAAACTCACGGTTTAAAAATTTATAATGTCCTGATATCGCAATCATTCCTGCGTTATCTGTAGTGTATTCAAAAGGAGGAATAAATGTATCCCAATTTTCTTGTATTCCAATGCGTTTTAGTTCACTACGTAATAGTGAGTTTGCAGAAACGCCTCCAGCAATAGCAACATCTTTTATATTTAAATCCCTAGTTGCTTTAACTAATTTTTTAAATAATGATTTTATAATTGTTGCCTGATATGAAGCACAAATATCAGCTCTATTGTCATTTATAAAGTTTGAATCTTTGGCCATTTCTTTTTGAAGAAAGTAAAGAATAGAAGTTTTTAATCCACTAAAACTGTAATTATAATCCTTTAAATTTGAAACAGGAAATTTGAATTTTTTAGGATCTCCAACCTTTGCATATTTATCAATTAATGGACCACCAGGATAAGGTATCCCCATTATTTTAGCTGCTTTATCAAAAGCTTCTCCAGCAGCATCATCAATTGTTTGACCTATTACTTCCATATCAAAATAATCTTTAACAATAACTAACTGGGTATGTCCTCCGGAAACAGTCATGCAAATAAAAGGGAATTTAGGATAACGTTCTGCTTCATTTTTAATGAAATGAGCTAGAATATGACCATGCATATGGTTAACTTCAACTAATGGAATATCTAAAGCTAAGGCTAAACTTTTACTAAAACTTGTACCAACAATCAATGATCCTAAAAGACCTGGGCCTCTTGTAAAGGCAACAGCCGAAATATCCTTTTTATCAATATCAGCAGCTTCAATAGCGGCTTCAACTACAGGGATAATGTTTTGTTGATGAGCCCTAGAAGCTAATTCAGGAACAACACCTCCAAATTTTTGGTGTACTTCTTGATTGGCTACAATATTAGATTTTATGGCTCCATTTATTAAGATAGATGCAGAAGTATCATCACAAGATGATTCTATTCCTAAAATTATGATGTTTTTATCGTTCAATTTTGTTATTTTTACCATTATTTTAAAACTATCGCAAATTTAATAAAAATACTGAAAGGATTAAGTCGCTCGCTACATTTGTTAGTTGAGTTGTTGCTAATACTATTAATTTTTGTAGCCTTTGCAATTCGAACATCTTGGTTTCAAACCTATTTGGCACAGCAAGCGGCCTCTTTCTTATCAAATGGTTTAGGAAAAGAAGTTAGAATTGATAAAATAAACTTAGTGTTTATTGATGGAATCGATATTAAAGGCGTTTATGTTGAAGATACTCAGTCTGATACACTTTTATATGCTGAAAATATAAATATACGTCTTCAAGAATTAAATGTAAAGGCATCTTTTTTAATAGTTGATAATGTCGTACTGGAAAACACATCAGCTCAAATGAAAATTTATAATGGTGATTCAATTTTTAATTTTCAGCACTTAATTGATTATTTTTCACCTGCAGAGGTGGATACATCAACTTCTGATTTTGATTTTGGTATTTCTGTTAATTCGGTGACTTTAAAAAATGTTAATTATGTTTTTGAAGATCAAAACGCTGAGCCAACAATTAACGGAATAGATTACACAAACTTGAATATTAAAAATATTTGTGGTGATATTTCAAACTTTGGAATTCAAGGTGATTCTCTATATGCAAATATTGAAAAATTTTCATTTGTAGATCAGTCAGGTTTAAAGGTTAGGAATTTTTCCGGTCAATCATTATACCACCCTAACCTAATTCAGGTTAAAGATTTAGAAATTACGTTAAGCGATTCCTATTTAAAAGCTAATATTTTTGAATTGATTTTTCCAAATGGATTAGATGATTATAGTGATTTTCTGAATAAAGTTAAATTTAATACTGAGGTTAGAAATTCAGATATTTCATTAGCAGACATTTCTTATTTTGTACCACAAATGTGGGGGATGACAGATAGAGTGAAGATTGTTAGTTGTAATGCAAAAGGAGCAATTAATGGAATGAAATTAAGAAAAACGGATATTAGAATGTTAAAACATACTATTATTCAAGGTGATTTTCAAATTCCAAATCTAGATGATATCGATAATGCATTTATTAATGAAAAAATAACCATGTTTCAAACATCAGTAGCAGATATTGAAACATTAAATCTAGCACCATTTTTAGATGAGGGAAAATATATTGATATTCCTGAAAATTTAGAAGTTGCAAATATTATTAGATTCAAAAATGGTCATTTTACAGGTGTGCTAACTGATTTTGTGGTAGATGGTGATTTTACTTCTGGTTTAGGAAATATATATTCTGACAATGGTTTAAAATTCACAAAGAATAGCCAGAATGGTTTATATCACTATCATGGTGCTATTGCGGAAGGTTTAACAAAAGATATTATTGTAGAAGACCTAGATTTAGGTGCATTGGCTTCAAATGAGATGCTTGGTAAAACAACAGGATATCTAAAGATATTGACAGGTACTAAAGGGTTTTCTCCTGAAGATATGGATATTAAATTCATAGGCCATTTTGAATCTGTATTCTTAAACGACTATGTTTATAAAGACATAAATATTAGAAATGGAATTTATGGGAATGAAAGATTTACAGGAGTAGTTGATGTTGAAGATGCTAATTTAGCGTTAAATTATGATGGATATATTGATTTTAAAAATGATTTAATTTTTGATTTTGATGTTATAATTGATAGTTCATATTTAACTAAAATGAAAATATTTGAAGGTGATTTAGCAACAAACCTTAGAACAAAAGTGAATGTTAATTTAACAGGAACATCTTTAGAAAAAATTAAGGGTAGTTTAATAATCGATCATTTGGATTATTTTGATGGAGAAAAGCGATTTAATCTTGATAAGCCATTAGTGTTAACCATAAATAGATCGGACTCTTTAAATGAGATAGTTTTAGAATCATCAATTTTAGATGCTAGGTATTCAGGAGATTTTAATTTTGATCACATAGTACCAGTAATTCAAAATCAAATAGGGTTTTTATTATCAAATTATATCAACCAAACCGAAATACCTAAAGACATCAAACAATCATTTAATTTGGATGTTAATTTTAAAAATATAAATGGAGTTTTAGATTTTTTTAGTTTAGAAACTTATATTGAGCCTTTTTCAACGTTAAAAGCAAATTTTGATTACTCTAAAAAAGTATTAGATTTTAAATTTGAATCTAAAGTTGTAACCTATAAAGATTTAGTGTTTAGAGGTATTTCATTAAATAATACACTTGATAGTTTAATTGGGAGTGTATATTACTTTGTTGAAAAAGTAAAACTGAATGATAGTATTTCAATTCGTAACTTATACTTTGATAGTTATATAAAGTCAAATAAATTATTGACTAATACAGGTTGGTCTGGTAATGGTAGTGTAGAACCTGCACTTTTTGCTTTTGACACTCAAATAAAAATGAACCATGATATTGTAACTAAATTCTCTCCCTCATTTTTCCATTTAGGCGGTGATAAATGGGAAGTTAATCCAGAGTCTGTTTTACTTTGGAACCCTGAAATTATTACTGTAGAAAATTTTGATTTAGTTAATATAAACCAATTAATTAGTTTTAATGGAACCATTTCTGAAAATCCAAAAGATTGGTTAAATTTTAGAATTAAAGATTTTGATTTATCAGCATTGAATAGATTCTTTGATGATGATATGACATTAGCAGGAGAATTAAATGTTGATGGAGGTTTAGCTGATTTATATAATAAAATTAGATTAATGGCTATTTCCGATATAAAAGACTTTACATTTAATACAGAATTGGTAGGTGATATATTAGTAGATAGTAAATGGGATCAAATTTCTAATTCGGTAAAAGTTAATGGAAATTTAAAACGTGATAGTTTAGAAACTTTTACCTTTTCTGGTGATTATTTTATTGAGAAAAAAGAAGAAAGTTTAGATCTGAATGTATCTTTTGATAAAACAGATATTGGATTTTTAAATGCGTTTTCAGATAAGGATATGTATACAAATATTGAAGGGATTCTAGACGGAGATTTACATGTCGGAGGAATACCTGCTAGTCCTGTTATTAAAGGAAATTTAGAGGTGATTTCAGGAAAAGTTAATATACCTATGTTTAATGTTAATTTTGGATTATCAGGGCAGTTAAATTTAGCTGAAGGTGAAATTTTAGCTGATAATTTAAAGGTTTATGATCAAGAAGGACATGAGTCAATTGCCATGCTTCAGATTTATCATTACAATTGGTCAGATTGGAATTATGACATTACATTAGATATGGAAGACCCAAGCGTAACTGAAACCTTTTTAGTTATGAATACAAGTTATAAAGACGGTGACCTGTATTATGGAAAAGCATATGTAACAGGTAATGTTAATATTGATGGATATGGTAATATGACAAATATTGCTGTAAATGCTAAAACTAAAAAAGGAACGTCATTAGTGCTACCACTCTATGGTTCGGCTGATCTTGAAAAAGATGATTTTATTCAATTCTATAATCCAAATGATACGGCTGATGTAAAGGTTAGTGAAAAAGTTAAAAACTTAGGAATGACGTTAGCTATGAGTTTTGATGTGACAGATGATGCTGAAGTTAAAATTGTTTTTGACCCATTATATAATGATGAAATTGTAGCAGAAGGTATTGGTAATATTGAGTTAAATATGGATGAGTATGGTGAAATGAAAATGTTTGGACTGTTTAATATTGATGATGGTGTTTATCACATGAATATGAAAAATGTTGTCGCGGAAGATTTTCAAATCATGAAAGGGAGTACAGTAAGTTGGGATGGCTCTCCGTATAATGCTAATATTAATATTGAAACACGATTTGAAAGATCAGTTGATATGAGTGATATAATTGCTTCATCTGTTTCTACTGTTCAAAGAAAAGATCAAGTGTTTGGTTATTTAAACTTATCAAATACTTTAATGGAACCTGAATTGTCATTTGATATTCAAGCGCCTAAAGCAAAAGATGAAGCAAAAAAAGCATTAAATCAAATTAGAGGAATTGAAGATGAATTAAATAAACAATTTTTTGCTTTATTAATGATTAAAAAATTTATATCAGTTAATAGCGAGTCAAGTGGATCAAGTGGGGGGAATGTTGCAACTGATTTAATTAATCAACAAGTTGACGCTGTATTAGGAAAGTTAAGTGACAATTATGCTTTAAAATCTAATATAGAAGTGGATAAAGTAGCGTTTGGAATTGAAAAATCATTTTTGAATGATAAACTTAAAATTACGACTTCCGTTGGGGTTATGTCTTCAGGAGAGCAGAGTGGTGGTGCTAGTAATATTGTTGGAGATGTTGATATTGCATATGAGTTAAATGAAGATGGGACTTTTAATATTTCTGTTTTTAATGAAACTAATCAAAATTCAGCAGATCAAGATTTAGGACATTTTACACAAGGGTTGGGTATTAATTATCAAGAAAGTTTTAATTCAATAAAAGATTTTAAAATTTGGCAAAGCTTTTTAAATATTTTCAGGAGGTCAAGAAATGATGTTCATTTGAAAAATAATAGTAAAAGTGAAAATGGCAGTAGGGTTAAGGTTCAAGAAAATTTTGACCCCACTGAAATGGAAAAAGACAATCAATAAGTTGATCGATATAAAAAGGTATAACATGAAAAAAGTATTAGTAGCAAATAGAGGAGAAATAGCATTAAGAATAATGCGAACTTTAAAAAAGATGGGTATTCAAACTGTAGCAGTATTTTCTGATGCAGATAAAAATGCACCTTTTGTGAAGTTTGCAGATGAAGCATATTATATTGGGAAATCGGTACCCTCAGAAAGTTATTTAAATCAAGATAAAATTTTAAAAGTTGCTAAAGAAACACATACAGAAGGAATTCATCCTGCATATGGTTTCTTATCTGAAAATTCAGACTTTGCACAACGCGTTCATGATGCAGGAATTAAATTTATTGGTCCTGGAATTGAAGCTATTAATGTAATGGGTGATAAAATTGATGCAAAAAAAGCTGTAAAAGCATTTGATGTACCAATGGTACCTGGAACAGAAGAAGCAATTACAGATGTTGATGAAGCGATTGAGATTGCAAGAGGAATTGGATATCCAGTCTTGATTAAAGCTGCCGCTGGTGGTGGAGGAAAAGGGATGAGAGTTGTTGAAAATGCTGAAGAGTTCAAAGAACAATATGATAGAGCGGTGTCTGAAGCAGTATCTTCTTTTGGAAATGGTGATGTATTTATTGAAAAATTTGTCTTAGATCCAAAACATATCGAAATACAAATTTTAGCAGATCAACATGGAAATGTAGTTCATTTGTTTGAAAGAGAATGTTCAATCCAAAGACGTCATCAAAAAGTAGTAGAGGAAGCACCTTCAGCTATTATGACACCTGAGTTAAGAGAAACAATGGGGCAGGCGGCTATTAATGTAGCCAAGTCATGTAATTATGAAGGAGTAGGAACAGTTGAGTTTTTAGTAGATAAAAACATGGATTTTTACTTTTTGGAAATGAATACACGTTTACAAGTTGAACACCCTGTAACAGAAATGATTACTGGCTTAGATTTAGTTGAACAACAAATTTTTGTAGCAAGAGGAGAAAAAATAGCATTTAAACAAGAGGATTTGACAATTAATGGTCATGCAATTGAAGTGAGAGTATATGCTGAAGATCCAGAGAATGATTTCTTACCTGACTTAGGAAGCTTAGATTTTTACCAAAAACCAGTTGGTTTAGGAATAAGAGTTGATGATGGTTATGAGCAGGGTCAACCTATTGCATTGGAATATGATTCAATGATTGCAAAGTTAATTGTACATGGCGCAAATAGAGAAGAAGCAATTGAGAAAACAATTGTAGCTATAAATGACTATAAAATTAATGGATTTGCAACCACTTTAGGTTTTTGTAGATTTGCAGTGAATCATCCAGAGTTTAGAAATGGTAATTTTACAATTGATTTTGTTAAAAATCACTATTCATCATCTGATCAATTAAAAACTGAACTATCTGATCAATTATCAAGAGATGCCTTTGAAGTATTTAAAACACTTAAAAAAGATAGTGAACCTAAATTATTAAATCAAGAATTTTCTGCTTGGAAACAAAATAGAAAATAATAACTTACTTAAAGTTTTGACAATTAGTTTATACAAATAAAACCTCCAACTCTTAAGTTGGAGGTTTTATTAATACACACAAAACTTAAGTAACATATTATAAAGTAAGTTAGTTTACATATTGTATTTTTTGTTTGAAAGTGAAAATAGATAAGATTATTAGACTTCTAAAAACTAGATTTAAGTTTGAATAAATTTGTTTGATTATGTCTTCTTGTTTCTTTTGGATGAAGTATTATTTCCAATTTGTAGATGACAAAAAACAAAATACTATCTTTGTTACTATGCAAAAATTACGCTACTTATTATTTCCAATTACTATCGTTTACATAATCATTACTATGTTTAGGAATTGGTTGTATAAAGTAAATGTCAAACGTAGCTTTAAATTTAGTATTCCAGTCATTAATATTGGTAACTTAAGTATGGGGGGAACAGGGAAGACACCACATACTGAATATTTAATAAAGTTATTAAAAGGTACACATCACTTAGCTACCTTAAGTAGAGGATATGGTAGGAAAGAGTTTGGTTTTAAAATAGCTGATGAAAAAACAACATCAAAACAAATAGGTGATGAACCATTGCAGTTTTACAAAAAATTTGGATCAGAAATTACTGTAGCTGTAGAAAGTGATCGCGTTAAAGGTGTAATGGATATTTGTTATCAAAAAGAAGAAATAGACTTAGTGTTATTAGATGATGCTTTTCAACACCGATCAATCCAACCCGGCTTTAATATCTTATTAACGGATTATAGCCATCCATTTTATAATGATTATGTATTACCTGTTGGAGATTTACGAGAATTACGACATGGTAAAGGTAGAGCTGATATAATTATCATGACAAAATGCCCAAGTTTTGAAAATTTAAACAGAACTGATATAATTCAAAAAATTAAACCAAACTCAAATCAAAGTGTATTTTTTTCAAAAGTAATTTATGGTGATGTCTATGAATTTAATACGTTTGAAACTGTTAATTTAACTAAGAAAAATATAATTTTAGTGACAGGTATTGCAAAGCCAAATCCATTGTTAAATTACCTTAAAAAAAGTTATAATGTGTTAGAACATTGTAAATTTGCAGATCATTATAGATTTAAAGAAAAAGACATTGATGATATTAGCAATTTATTAATTAAATTTGCTGAGCTTGACCCAATAATTATTACCACCGAAAAAGATGCTATGCGTTTAATTGGTTGCGAATTTGAAGTAAAAGTAAAACAACAACCTTGGTTTTATCAATCCATAACTGTTGCGTTAGATGATAAAGAAAAATTTGATAAATTAATATTAGATTATGTACAAGAAAATCGTAGAGACTACTGAATTTATTCATAATGCTGTTCCTTTTAAGCCTGAAGTAGGTGTGATTTTAGGAACAGGACTTGGTGGATTAGTGAATGAGATTGATGTGAAATATGAATTAAATTATTCAGATATCCCAAATTTCCCAGTATCTACAGTTGAAAGTCATTCAGGTAAATTAATTTTTGGAACTTTAGGAGGTAAAAACGTAATTGCAATGCAAGGTCGTTTTCACTACTATGAAGGTTATGATATGACAGAAGTTACTTTTCCAGTTAGAGTCATGAAAATGTTAGGAATAAAAAGTCTATTTGTTTCAAATGCTTCTGGTGGTGTAAATCCAGATTTTAAAGTAGGTGAAATCATGATTATTGATGATCATATTAATTTATTTCCAGCACATCCACTTAGAGGTAAAAACTTAGATGAGTTAGGTCCAAGGTTTCCAGATATGAGTCAAACATATGATGCTAAGATGATACAATTGGCTTTAACTATTGCAGAAGAACATAAGATTGAGGTATCAACAGGAACGTATGTTGGATTAACAGGTCCTACACTAGAAACACCAGCTGAATATAAATACATGAGAGTGATTGGAGGCGATACTGTTGGGATGTCTACTGTGCCAGAAGTAATTGTAGCAAGACATATGGATATTCCAGTGTTTGCAGTTTCAATTATTACTGATTTAGGTGTGCCGGGTAAAATTAGAAAAGTGACTTTAGAAGATGTTGTTGCAGTAGCAAATGCGCAAGAACCATATATGACAATAATAATGAAAGAGTTGATTTCAAGAATATAATTGAGATTTAGACTACTATTAAATAAAATATTACAAATTACCGAGTTATAAAAAAATGGAAATTAGTAAAGAAATTAGAGATAAATATAGAGTTGTAATAGGTTTAGAGGTTCACGCCCAAATGCTAACAAAGTCTAAAGCGTATTCAAATGACAGGAATGAATATGGTGCTGTGCCCAATACAAATGTAAGTGCAATTACATTAGGGCATCCGGGTACATTACCTTTTATGAATACAAAAACTATTGATTATGCCATAAAAATGGGTTTAGCCTGTGATTGTGACATTGCCGAAAATCAATATTTTGCTCGTAAAAATTACTTCTACCCAGATTTACCAAAAGGTTACCAAATTACTCAAGATACCACACCTATTTGTACAGGTGGTTTCATTACTGTAAAAAATGCAGATGATGAAAATGTGAAAATTGGATTAACTCGAATTCACATGGAAGAGGATGCAGGTAAATCTATTCACGATATTGATCCTTTTAATACATTGGTTGATATTAATAGAGCAGGTGTTCCTTTAATTGAAATTGTATCTGAACCAGATATTAAAACATCTCAAGAAGCATATAATTATGTAACAGAAGTTAGGAAATTAGTTCGTTACTTAGAAATTTGTGATGGAAATATGGAAGAAGGTTCTATGCGTTGTGATGCTAATATTTCTGTAATGTTGAAAGACGCTAAAGAATTTGGAAGTAAAGTTGAGGTCAAGAATATGAACTCTATTCGTAATGTAAAAAATGCAATTGAACATGAAATTGTTCGTCAAATTATAGAGGTAGAAAAAGGAGAAATCATTTATTCTGAAACTAGAAATTATGATGCTTTAAAAGATGTAACAAGTGCAATGCGTTCGAAAGAAGCAGCTAATGATTACAGATTCTTTCCTGAACCAGATTTACAGCCCATAAGAATTAGTAAAGCGCACATTGAGAAAATGCAAGCAGACATGCCGCCTTTACCAAGTTTCTTATTCAATAAGTATACTAAAGAGTTAGGGTTGTCTGAATATGATGCAAATAATTTGACTGATTCAAAAGATATTGCTTTGTTTTATGAAGATATAATTACCCATACAAAAAATTATAAATCAGCTGCAAACTGGATGATGGGGGATGTTAAATCTTACTTAAATCAATATGCAGTAACAATTTCTGAATTTCCTATTTCTGCAAAAAATATTGCAGGATTAATTCAGATTATTGATGAATCTAAAATATCTCACAATTTAGCAGGTCAAAAAGTATTTCCGAAAATGTTAGAGGAAGTAAACAAAACGGCCTTACAAATAGCAGAAGAAAATAATTGGATTCAAGATTCAAATGATGATAGTTTGTCAGGGTTTGTTCAGGAAATTATAACTGAAAATCCAGATGAAGCTGCAAGGTTTAAAGCGGGAGAGAAGAAGTTAATGGGCTTATTTATGGGGCAATTAATGAAAAAGAGTAAAGGTAAGGCGGATCCAAAAACAGCAAGTCAATTGATTAATAAATTGATGGGCTAAAGTGATTTTTATTTCTATCAGTATCTGTTAGGAAAAATTATTAATTTGAAGTCTTAAAAAAAAGAATAAATATAAAACACAAATAAGTATAACGCATTTAGCGTTAAATAAAATAAAAACAATTATGAAAAAATTATTGAAGTACGCATTAATATTAACTTTAGCATTCGGAACAACAGCTTTCACATCATGTGATAATAGACCTAAAGATTCAGATATTGAAGGGTTATTTATAGATGCAGAATTAGAAGGCGCAGAAGATGGTACTAAAATTCAATTATATTCTTTCCAAGCTGGACAAGAAGTATTAATTGATTCAACTGTTGTAAAAGAAGGGAAATTTAGATTAGAGACTAAGACAAAAGAATTAAGATTCTATTATATGATGTACAAAGAAGGAGAAGTTCCTGTTGTATTATTTTTAGATGAAGACTCAAAAGGTGTAACTGTAACTGGTGATATTGAAAAATTAGCAGAGAACTATGAAGTAACAGGTTCTAAATATTCTGAAGAATTCAAAGCATATCAAGATTTTTCTTACCAATTTATAGATGCAAAAACTTCTATTTATACTGAAGTTAAAAAGGTTGGAATGTCTGATTCAGTTAAAGTAAAAGCTTTAATTGATAAGTTAGATAGTTTAAATGAAATTACTAAAGCATATGCAGTTGATTATATTGAAAAAGATCCAGCTTCACCAGTATCTTGGATGATGTTAAATGAATTTTATCCAACTACAGGTTTAGATGGTTATGATATGTCTCAATTAAATAATTTTGATATTGTAGCTAAAGCGATTAGAGCAAAGTATTCTTATTCAGAATATCCTTCATTAATTGAGCAAGATGTTCAAGCTTTAAGAAATCAAATTGAAATGATGGAACAACAAAAAGCAATGCAAACATCTGGTGAAACTTCAGCACAAAATGCTCCAGATATTCAATTAGAAGATCCAAATGGAAATGTAATTGCATTATCGTCTTTAAGAGGACAAGTTGTATTGTTAGATTTTTGGGCGTCATGGTGTAAGCCTTGTCGTCAAGAAAATCCAACTGTTGTAGCAGCTTATAACAAATACAAGAATGAAGGGTTTACTATTTATTCAGTATCTTTAGATGAAGATAAAGCAGCTTGGGAAAAAGCAATCAAAGCAGACAACCTTTCATGGGTAAATCACGTTTCTGATTTAAAAGGATGGCAATCATCTGCAGCTGCACTATATGGTGTACAATCAATTCCAGCTTCTTTTTTAATTGATAAAAATGGAGCAATTATTGGTAAAGATTTAAGAGGAGCTGCTTTGGAACAAAAGTTGCAAGAAGTGTTTGGAAAATAATTAATTTCAAATCCTACTAGAATTAAAAATAGAAGAAATGAATAAAAAACTAATCGGAATTTTAGCAGTTGTATTACTGTCGTTTAATGGTGTTGCTCAAAGTAATGCTACTCAAAACGAATTTACTGTGTCTTTATCAGGGGTAATTGATGAAGCTGTAAACAGTACAATTACAATTGTAAATCAAAATATTAATCAAGGAAGAGTTCCTGTTGCAACCATCTTAACTGATGAAAACGGTGTCTTTAAATCTGATTTTAAAATTCCGTTTAGTGATTTTTATATATTTAAACTTGAGAATGGTCAAGCTCTTAATTTAGTATTAAAGCCTAAAAGCTCAATTGTTGTTAATGGTAGATTTGATGATTTATTAAATGATTCAGAAATTAAAGGGTCTATTGAATCTAGTCAAATGAAAGATTTTTATCAGAAATTTGTACCTCATAAGGAATTTGAAGATTCGTTGAGACAAGTTTTAAAATTAGATCCTTCAAAACAAGTAGAGGTAAATAATGCTTTTCAAATGAAAGCCATTCTTTTTAATACCTATAGAAATACTTACATCAATAATAATGTAAATTCTCCAGCAATTTTAGCGGCTTTATCAAATGTAAATTCAGAAAAGGAATTTGATTTATTTAAACAGATTATTAATAAATTAAATAAAAGTTTTCCAGAATCACCAACCTCAAAAATGCTAGTAGGTCATATTGCAAAATTAGAAGCACAAAAAAAGGTAGATGAGAAAATAGGTCCAGGTAAAATTGCGCCAGAAATTATTGTAACTGGGATTGATGGAAAAGAGTTGAAACTATCTGATTTAAAAGGTAAAGTTGTTTTAATTGATATGTGGGCATCTTGGTGTGGACCATGTAGAAGAGAAAATCCAAATGTTGTAAAAGCTTATAATAAGTATAATAAAGATGGATTTGAAGTTTTTTCTGTGTCATTTGATAAACCAGGTATGAAAGCAAGATGGTTAGCAGCAATTCAGCAAGATGGATTAACTTGGTCTTATCATGGAAGTGAATTAAAAGGATTTAACAACCAAGCTGCAAGAGATTATTCAGTAAGGGGAATTCCTTTTACATGTTTAATTGATGCAGAAGGAAAAATTATTAAAACTGGCTTAAGAGGGGTTGCTTTAGAACATGAACTTAAAACCATTTTTGGATACTAATGTTACCTCATAAAAAAATATATTTCGCTTCTGACTTTCATTTAGGTGTACCAACCTATGAAAAGAGTTTAGCAAGAGAAAAACGAATCATTAATTGGTTAGACTCTATTGAGCATGATGCGCAAGAGATTTTTTTGCTAGGTGATGTTTTTGACTTTTGGTTTGAATATAAAAATGCAATTCCAAAAGGGTTTGTGAGATTACAAGGTAAAATTGCTAATCTAACAGATAAAGGAATTAAGGTACATTGGTTCTTAGGTAATCATGATATGTGGATTTTTGATTATATTCCAAAGGAATTAGGCGTAGAATTACATCAGTCAGAGATTGAACGAGTGTTTAATGATAAATTATTCTTTATTGGACATGGAGATGGTTTAGGACCGGGAGATAAAGGTTATAAAATTATTAAGAAAATATTTAGAGCTAAGTTTTTTCAATGGTGTTTTGCTAGACTTCATCCAAATTTAGGTATTGGAATAGCTAACTTTTGGTCACGTAGTAGTAGAAAAAAAACAGGAGATGATGACTCTGTTTTTTACGGAGAAGATAAAGAAATGTTGGTTTTGTATTGTAAAGAAAAAATAAAGAAAAAAAACTATAATTTTTTCATGTTTGGTCACAGACATTATCCAATGGATATAAAAATTTCAGAAACATCAAGATATATTAATACTGGAGATTGGTTCAAAAAAGATACTTATGCAGTATTTGATGGTGAAAAAATGGAATTACTAGAATATAAATAGAATAGGGCTATTTAACAAAACCAATAGGGTTGAACATTAGGTAATTCATTAATTAAGGTTGTTTTAATTTCAACTTGTTCATCAGGATTTGCTACAGCAATTATGGTCTGGTAGTTTGTGTTTTTATCAAAAATAGTTTCAATATTTTCCATATTCTGACCATAAATATCTTTATTTATCTTTTTAGGATTATTACACCCAAAAACAAATGGAATTGCTTGTTTAATTAATAGTTGGGCTATTTTTTTTCCTTTTTTCCCTGCACCCCAAAGTACTAAGGTTTTAGAAGTATCATAATCAACATCTATAAAATACTGCGTTTTTAAGACTTCAAATGAATTGAATGAGTAATTAGGGTCATTACGAGATGTGCGTTCCTGATAATCTCTCCAAATATGCACAAGTTCTTTAACAGCTATGATTGGAATGTTTGCTTTGTAAAATCGTAAAGTCAAATCATAATCTTCTGGATATGTATTAGAAGTAAATCCACCAATACTATCAAATAATTCACGAGAAGTCATCCAAGCAGGTGAGGGGATAACACATTCTCTATACATATGATCATAGTGTGTATTCTTTTCCATCATGGTATTCATCCAAGATTCATATTTTCGATACCCATCACGTAAATTTTCGCCAATGTATTTTATTTTTCCTGTAATAACAGAATTTGGTGTTTTAAGAAGTTGGTTATACATAAGTTCTAACTTCTGTACAGGCATGATGTCATCAGCATCCATTCTACTAATATAAGTACCAGAAGTTTTTGAATAGGCCAACTGTAAAGCATCAATAATTCCTTTTCCAGTTGCATTGTATACTGAAATTCGATTGTCTTGACTTGCAAAATCAGTTAATACATCAAAGCTTGAATCTGTAGAGTGGTCATTCACCACAATTAATTCCCAATCTGTATAAGATTGATTAATGATAGATGTAATACACTCATTCAAATAAGGTATTGCATTTCGCATGGGCATGACAATAGAGATCATAAGTTATTTTAAAAATTAAATTTTAAATTATCTTCATTCATAACATCTATAGCCAATTTAAATTTGATATTTGCACCTTGAATATTAGAATTAGATAATACTGCAAATCCACCTAGACGTAATCTTTGTCTCAAAATTTTAAAAATTCGTTCTACACCAAAAAACACTTCTTGGTATACCATATGGTCATATTCTGGTAAGTATAATATACCAATACCACCAACAGCTTTTATACCAGTTTTTTTCATGTATGGAACTTTGTTTATAATGGCGCCGTTAAAATGATGAATGTAATGAAACTGTCCATACCAATCTCTTGTTTCATAAGCTGCGTTTAAATTTTGAAACGAATTTAGGGGGTCACTAAATATCCAAGCTAAAAAACCTTCATCAGATTGTCTAAAGAATTTTCTATCAATAAAATATACTGAATCTTGCGTTATAAAGCTTCCTCCAGAAATTTTATACAAAGATTTTCCTAAAGTTCCAAGGTTAAATGTTTGAGTAGCACTGATACTTAAATAATCAAAATCAACAGTTGACGCTAAGATATTTGGGATTCCCTTTTCGTAATAGACTTGAAATGTAGGCCATTTACTACCTAATATAATTTTTTTCTTAGGTTCTGTGATGTATTTTTGAAATGGTGTATAAGACAATGTGATGTTAGAACGCAAAGCAAAATAACTATCAAATTGTAAAGCAGGTTTTGTGTTTAACTCTTCTGCCCATAAATTGTAAAATTTAAGATTTCCAATAGAGCTTCTTTTTTCCCAATTAAGACCAGTATTTAAAAAAAGACCATTAATAATCTCAAAATCATGATACCCTCCAATAATGTCACGCATAAAGTAGTTTGAAGGGTCGAAATAACCTGTTATTGGAGTATAATTAATGATTGTACTTACATTGTGAGAGTAGTATAAGCTATACGTAGCAAACTTTTTAGGGTTATACATGTGAAAAAATCGTCCATATCCTCTTAAATCTTTATTAAGGTACCCAAAAGTTAGATCACCATTAAAATCAATCCATTGCTCATTTTTAAACTTTTTAAAAGCCCCAACTCCTGGTCCAAAACGTGGTCCAGCAATAGCTATAGGTTCAATAAAATCAACTAATGAAGAGATACGCCATTGAGTCTTTTTTTGCCTATTTCGAATATTTATTCCAAAAAACAAAACCTTTGAAAAAGTAATGGAGTTAAAAACTGCATCAATAGAATCTAAATATTCTTTCTTAGTGTAAGCAGCTACTAAGCTGTCTTGTAGGAATTTTTTTCGTTGCTCTTGAATAGATAAAGGTTCAGGTCTAAGGTTTTCCCAATAAATACTATCTCTTTCGTAAGCTTCTTGAGTTGTTATTCCTACTTCATTATTAAAGTATTTTGGAGGAAAGGTAGGATTGATTATATAATTTGAATAATTAACAGAGGTTTCACCTTTTACTGTTTCCCTTCCATATTTAGTTTTATAAATAAAATTTTGTTTACTTACTAACCATAAAGAATCTTGCTGAGTGTACTCTTGTATAATTCTAAAATCATCATAAATTTTTAAATTACCTTTGTGCATGGTTAAATCCACTTTTATTAATACATAATCATGCTTTTTCACGAATAAGAATCCTTCAAGAGTAGATGTTCCAAAACTTCTTGGACTAATTTTGATTTTATAGATTGTATCTTGACCTTGGGTAATAATTTCTTTTAATTTATATTTATATGATAAAATTGCAGACGGATGTAAAGGAGAAACGATAGGGGTTTCATGAAGGTTTTCTTTAATTAAGAGGTTGTTATAGAAGTTGAAATTACAATCTTCAGTAATAGGGGACTTTCTTAAAAAAATTTGCTGAGGTTTTCCAATTTTGGTTGAGGCAGTTTTAAATTCTTTTACATGATTTGGGTATTTGAAATTAACAGATATACCTAATTCAATCATATTTAATTTTGGACCACCGGCATTCTCTATTTTTCTTTTTAACTTTTCTTTTTCTTCATTGAATATATCCTTTGCTTTCTCGTCTTCAGAATTAATGTCTTCCTCTTTTAGTCTTTTTGTTTTTTTATCAAAAGTTTCAGAGCCTTTTATATATAAATCACAACTATAGCTATTAAATTGTCTGGCTAATTTTCTTTTATTAGCGATTACTTTTTTGATTATTTCATAGCCAACATTTTTTCTTTTTTTACTAACCTCAACTGTTTCTAATTTATTGATAGTTTCACTTAAATAAATGTTTTGTTTAGTGTCAATAATACCCTTTACGGTAATGTTTACAGTTTGTGTTTCAAAACCTAAGCTAGAATACATTATTTCATAGTTACCTTCTGCTAAATAAAAAGAATACTTACCCTCTATATTTGTTATACTACCAGTATTAGAATAGTTTTTTACAAATACTTTAGCGAAGGGAATAGAATTATTGTTTTCGTCTAATACAAACCCACTAATACTTTGCGTCCTACTAATAAAAGTCAGGGTGCAAAAAATGAATAAAAATAAAGTTTTATAAAATGAATCCATGTATACTAATAAGACAATATTTAAAGGGTAAAGTTACACATTCAATGTTAAAGTTTTAATTTAATTGAATAAAGAAATTGAATTTTAACAAATATAATAAATGCTTTGTGTATTCTCGTATATTTGACTAAATTCGCGGACTCAATAAAATAAAATATAATAAACGCATGAAATTATCTGCATTTGACTTTGAATTACCAGAAGAATTAATCGCTCAACATCCCGTAGAACATAGAGATGAATCAAGATTAATGGTCTTAAATAGAAAAGAAAAAACTATTGAACATAAAATGTTTAAAGACATTATTGATTACTTTGAAGAAGGTGATGTAATGGTGATGAACAATACAAAAGTTTTTCCAGCTAGACTTTATGGTAATAAAGAAAAAACAGGAGCTAGAATTGAAGTGTTTTTGTTAAGAGAATTGAACAGAGAAAGTTTACTTTGGGATGTTTTAGTTGATCCTGCTCGTAAAATAAGAATTGGTAATAAATTATATTTTACTGAAGATGATTCATTAGTTGCTGAGGTAATTGATAATACAACTTCAAGAGGAAGAACAATTAGATTTTTATTTGATGGTTCTTATGAAGAATTTAAAGAAAAAATTACGCAATTAGGAGAAACGCCTATTCCACCATATATTAAGGGATTAAGAGATGTAGTTCCTGAAGATGAAGAAAGATACCAAACAATTTATGCTAAAGTTGAAGGTGCTGTTGCAGCTCCAACTGCAGGATTACACTTTTCTAGAGAGTTATTAAAAAGATTTGAAATTAAAGGAATTGATTTTGTAGATACGACTTTACATATTGGTTTAGGTACATTTAGAAATGTTGAGGTTGAAGATTTAACTAAACATAAAATGGACTCTGAACAAGCTTTCGTTCCTCAGTCTACTGCTGATGCAGTTAATGCGGCTAAGAAAAGAAAAAGTAAAGTATGTGCAGTTGGTACAACTACTATGCGTTCAATTGAGTCATCAGTTTCTACAAGTGGTGAATTAAACGCTTTTGAAGGTTGGACAAATAAATTTATTTTCCCTCCTTATGAGTTTAGTATTGCAGATGCTTTAATTACAAACTTACACACACCACAATCAACATTGTTAATGATGGTGAGTGCTTTTGCAGATTATGACTTCGTAAAGAAAGCTTATGCTGAAGCTATTAAAGAAAAATATAGATTTTTCTCTTATGGTGATGCTATGTTGATTATATAAAACAACAATTAAAAACTTAAACGCCTATTAATTCTATTAATAGGCGTTTTTTTTAGTCAAATATTATAACTAATTTTAAGCCGTCTATCAACTTATTGATGACAGTTTTTTTTTATGACTAAATCTATTATAATAACTGCAGGTGGAATTGGTAAACGAATGGGTGCTACAATCCCTAAACAGTTTATAGAAGTAAAGGGATTGCCTATTTTGATGCATACCATCACTAAGTTTTTTGATTTTGATAATTCTATTGAGATTATAATAGTGCTGCCAAAAGATCATATTGACTATTGGAATGAGTTAGTTGTAAAGTATGACTTTTTGATTCCAGTTACAATTGTAGAAGGTGGTAAAGAACGCTTTTATTCAATAAAAAATGGTCTTAAATACGCAAATGGTGAGCTAATTGGAATTCATGACGGAGTAAGACCTTTTGTGTCTCAAGATGTTATTCAATCTATTTTTGATTCTGCTAGACTTAATAAAGCTGTAATTCCAGTAATTGATTTAAAAGAATCGATTAGAAGGGTAACAACAGTAGAAACTAAATCAGTGGATAGAAACCTATTTAAAATTGTTCAAACACCTCAATGCTTTACTTCTGATGTAATTAAGTCTGCATACTTACAAGGTTATTCTGATGAGTTTACAGATGATGCATCTGTTGTTGAAAAAATGGGAACTATAATACATCTTGTAAAGGGTAATGACGAAAATATAAAGATTACCACACCAATGGATTTGAAATTAGCAACTATTTTAGCTTAACTTTAAATAGCTTCAAACATAAAAATGCCATTAATCAATTGATTAATGGCATTTATTTTAATTTGTATTTTTTTATTGAACTACTGATTAAAAACTTATTCAGTAAGTAAAATGTAGTCATCTATGAATTCACGAACACAAGCATCACCGCCTTTACGTTCAAGTATAATGTTTGCCACTTTTTTTATTATTTTAACTGAATCAGCAGGGCAAGCTGAAATACCTACTTCTTGCATTACTTTAGTATCATTAATATCATCACCAATATAAGCAACTTGGCTTAAACTGATATTCAGTTCTTTACACCACGATTTTAAAACAGTCGTCTTGTCTTCTCTACCAACATAAACTTTTTGAATGCCTAATAAATCGGCTCTGTCTTTTACAACTTTAGTTTTATGACCGTGAGAAATAATACCAACGTGAATACCATTTTTAGTGATGTTCTTAATTGCCATACCATCTTTAGTATTGTATTTTTTGAATTGATCTCCATTCTCCGTAAAATACATACCACCATCTGTCATAGTACCATCCACATCCAATATTAATAATTTTATATCTAAATCTTGAATTTTGTTTTGTTGAGAAATGGTATGTGTTAATAAGGTGTCAAGTGATAAATTAAAGTAATTAGCAATTTTAACTAATTCATTTGGAGTAGGCTCCATGATTAATTGTTTTACTATGTTAATCTCATTTGAAAACTCAGAAATACTAATGTCTTTCTGATAAAGTAGGTGTTGTAAATTTTGATTGTAGATGTTCATAGTTTAAAAGTACTAAATTTTTAATTGGTAAGGTTAAGTTTACATAATCAATGCTATTTTTATTTTGTCGTAAGATACTTCTTCTTTTAAATGTTCAAAAATTGGTTTTAGCGCAGTAGGACTATTAAGATCCTTATAAGCTGTTTTGACTCTGTCTACATCAGATGAATTAATGAATAGTGATAAATTAACATCTTTACCATCCTGCTTCAGTTTTATAAAATGATTCATAACTGTTTGTTTTGAAACCTCTTTAGCTAATGCAATTTCATCAACGCTCAGTCCTTCTTGAATTAATTGCCAAGTTTTATTGTAAGTATTCTCTTTTGATTTTTTCTGCTTTTCTGCTGGTAATTCTGGTTCAAATTGTTTAATTACATTCAAAAATTGTTGACCAAAGTTTCTGAATTTTGCTTCACCCAATCCTTGAATTTGCATCATGCTCTCTGCATCTTGAGGTTTTCTTACCGACATTTCTTTAAGCGTAGCATCATGGAAAATGATATAAGCAGGCATTCCTTTTTCTTTTGCTATTTCTTTTCTAACTGTTCTTAACTCTTCAAATAATTGTTGATCAACACCTAATACTTTCTTTTTCTTGTAAGATGTTGCTTTTTCTTTAGCTTTTAACTCTCTTTTAGTTAAGGGACGAGTTAAATTTAGTATTTTGTCAGTTGTTAAAATAGCTTGACCAAATTCAGTGATTTTTAGATTGAAATGTTCATCATAGGCAATCTCAAAAATACCTAAATTTATAAGCTGAGTCATATAGTGTTGCCAGTCACTAAAACTAAATTCAGCTCCAGCACCATAAGTTTTAACATTTTGATACCCTTTTTCGAATAAATCGGCTGTTTGTGCACCACGTAAAATATTGATACACATTAAGCTTGAAATCTGTTCTTTAGTTCTATAAACAGCTGATAATGCTTTTTGAGCAATTATTTTACCATCAATAAATTGAGGAGGGTTTAGACAAACATCACAATTGCCACAGTCTTCTGCTAAGTGTTCGCTAAAATAAGCTAATAATATTCTACGTCTACAAGTTGTTGCTTCTGCATACTGTAAAATACGCTGTAATTTTTCTTTATATATTTCTTTAAACGGACTATCCTGTATGAAATCAAATAACATTTTTACATCACGCATATTGTAATATAAAATTGTTTTACTTGGTAATCCATCACGACCCGCACGCCCAATTTCTTGATAAAATCCTTCTAAATTCTTAGGTAAGTTATTATGAATTACCCAACGTACGTTAGATTTGTCAATTCCCATTCCAAAAGCAATAGTAGCACAAATAATATGTAAATCGTCATTAATAAAATCTTCTTGAACCTTAGCCCTTTTGTCAGGGTTCATACCTGCATGGTAAAATTTAGCTTGAATACCGTTTGCATTTAAATCAGCTGCCCAAGATTCTGTCTCCTTTCTTGATAGACAATAAATTATTCCAGACTGATTTCCTCTTTCTTTAATGAATTGAACTATTTCTTTAACTTTTTGTTGCTTTGGTACTTTCGATCTAACTTTTAAAGCTAAGTTTTCTCTATTAAACGAACTTAAAAATAGTTTTGGTTCGTTTAATTTTAATTGGTTTTGAATATCTTTTCTTGTAATTTTATCAGCTGTTGCTGTTAAAGCTATGAATGGAATGTCTTTAAAATAGTGTCTTAAGCTACCAAGTTTTTGATATTCTGGTCTAAAATCATGCCCCCACATAGACACACAGTGTGCTTCATCAATTGCAATCTGAGAAATTTTCAATTGACTAATCCATCCATCTCTACCTGCAATTAATGCTTCAGGAGACATGTACAATAGTTTTATTTCGCCTTCAATGCAATTCTGAATGAGTTCTTGTTTTTCTAAATCAGAGAGTGATGAATTAAAATACCCAGCAGAAATACCGTTAGCTAGTAATGATTCAACTTGATCTTTCATTAATGATATTAATGGAGAAACAACCAAAGTTAGATTAGGTAAAATTAATGCTGGTAATTGAAAACAAATAGATTTTCCTCCGCCTGTTGGCATTAAGACAATGGTGTCATTACCTTTTATAACGTTTGTAATAATATCCTCTTGTTGCGGACGAAACTTACTGTATCCAAAATGTTTTTTTAGTACTTCTGTTAAATTGGCTGCCATTTAATATTTAAATATTGAGTATTCTAATTTATATAACCTAGAAAGTGTGATGTAAATTTAATGATAAATTATCATTTATATTATGACTGTTCAAAACTTTGAGTATTAAAAAATCCGTTTCCAACTAAATGAAAACGGATTTTGAATATATTTTAAATCTAATAACTAGACTTATAATTTAGTATTGACTATAAATGAATTGGTCTACTATCAGTTGCATCTAAAGCAGCTTCTTTAATCCCTTCCGTAAATGTTGGATGTGGATGACAAATTCTAGCGATATCTTCAGCAGAGGCTCTAAATTCCATTGCTGTAACAGCTTCCATAATCATGTCAGCAGCTCTTGGTGCAATCATGTGAACACCTAAAACTTCATCAGTTTCAGCATCAGCTAAAACTTTTACAAATCCCATTAAATCCATTGACGCTCTTGCACGTCCTAATGCTTTCATAGGGAATGAACCTGATTTGTAATTTACACCATCCGCTTTTAATTCTTCTTCTGTTCTTCCTACTGCAGCCACTTCTGGCCAAGTATAAACAACACCAGGAATTAAGGCATAATTAATATGTGGTTTTTGTCCTGCTAATAATTCAGCAACATAAACACCTTCTTCTTCAGCTTTGTGAGCTAACATAGCACCTTTAACAACATCACCAATTGCATAAATATTGGGAATGTTTGTTTGTAAATGACTAGTCGTTTCAATCATACCACGTTTGTCAACTTTTACACCAATGTTTTCTAAACCTAAACCTTTAGTGTAAGGTGTACGTCCAACAGCAACTAAACAATAATCAGCTTCAAAAGTAACTTCTTCTCCTTTTTTATTGATGGCAGTTACTTTAACACCTTTTCCAGTGTTTTCAACATTTTTAACTTGAGTTTTTAAGTGGAATTTAAATCCTTCTTTCTTTAAAACTTTAGTTAATTCTTTTCCTAATGATTTATCCATTGTTGGAATAATCGTGTCAGCAAATTCTAAAACTTCAACTTTACATCCTAAACGGGCGTAAACAGAACCTAATTCTAAACCAATAACTCCACCACCAATCACAATCATTTTTTCTGGAACTTCAGTTAATTCTAAAGCTTCAGTAGATGTAATGATTCTGTCTTTATCTGGCTCCATTCCTGGAAAAAAGTTTGGTTTAGAACCTGTAGCAATAACAGCATGCTTAGTCTCTAAAATTGTTTCTTTACCTTCTGAATCAGTAACTTTTACATGTGTGTTGTCAACAAATGAACCTACACCAGTGTGTACGTCAATTTTGTTTTTAGCCATTAAAAATGTAATACCATCACATGTTTGCGAAACAACTTGAGCTTTACGCTCAATCATTTTAGCCATGTCTACTTTTAAATCCGTTACATCAATTCCATGTTTTGAGAAATTGTGAGCTGCATTATGATAGTGTTCAGACGAATCTAATAATGCTTTTGAAGGAATACATCCAACATTTAAACATGTACCACCTAACGTGTTATATTTTTCAACGATAGCAGTTTTAAATCCTAACTGAGCAAATCTAATTGCACTTACATATCCTCCAGGTCCAGAACCTATTATTACAACATCATATTTCATAATCTTATCTTTTTAGTTTTATTACGCTATTCTTAATTTTTGATATTTCATGCAAAGCATATCAGTTATCAAGTGTTTAATTAAGTTTACGCTTTTAAATCGTTAATTTTTCCTTCTAATATTTCAATTTTAGTCGCTGTATCAGCTTCCTTTTTTCTTTCATTTGCTACTAACTGCTCAGGAGCACCAGCAACAAATTTTTCATTACTTAATTTCTTTTGAACAATGTTTAAAAGTCCTTTAGTGTAATCTAAATCCTTTTGTAATTTTGTAATTTCAGCTTCCACATCAATTTCATCACCAAAAGGTATAAAGTACTCGTTGTTCTTAGTAATAAAAGAGAATGAATTAGAAACTTTTTCGGTTACATAACTCAATTCAGAAATGTTCCCCATTTTCTTAATTACAGAATCAAACGATTTGTTAATCGACTCGTTTTCTTTAATCGATAAATCAATTTGAACTTTATTAGCAATGTTATTCGACTTACGTACATTTCTAACACTTGAAATGATTTCAGCAGCTACATCAAACTTACTTAATAAGTCAGTATCAATTTTTCCTGCCGTTGGCCATTCAGAAATTATAATATCGTCACCATCTGCTCTGTCTTGTAATAAGTGCCAAAGCTCTTCAGAGATAAATGGTGTAAATGGATGCATTAATTGTAATAACTTCTCAAAGAAGTGTTTTGTAGCATCTAAAGTTACTTTATCAATTGGTTGTAAATAAACAGGTTTAACCATTTCTAAATACCAAGAACAAAAGTCATCCCACACTAATTTGTAAGTTGACATTAATGCATCAGAAATTCTAAACTTATCAAAGTTTGAATTGATAGAATCTATTGTATAGTTTAATTTATTTTCAAACCATTCAATCGCTATTCTACTAGATTCTGGTTGTTCAATATCTTTAACATCCCATTGGTCAACTAATCTAAATGCATTCCAAACTTTATTTGAAAAATTACGACCTTGTTCACATTGAGAAGAATCAAATGGTAAATCGTTTCCAGCAGGAGAAGAAATTAAAATTCCAACTCTAATACCATCTGCACCGTATTCTTTAATTAAATCTAAAGGATCAGGTGAGTTACCTAATGACTTAGACATCTTACGACCTAATTTATCTCTAACAATACCAGTATAATATACGTTTTTAAATGGGGCTTTACCCATGTATTCGTGACCAGCCATAATCATTCTAGCCACCCAAAAGAACATAATTTCTGGTGCAGTCACTAAATCATTAGTAGGGTAGTAGTAGTTTATTTCTTCATTGTTAGGATCAGTTAATCCATTGAATGCAGATATTGGCCATAACCATGACGAAAACCAAGTATCCATTACATCTTCATCTTGTTTTAAATCAGATGCAGTAATTGAACGACCAGATTTTTCAGTAGCAGCTATAACCGCTTCTTCAATTGTTTTACAAATCACAAAGTCTTCATCACCTTTACCGTAATACCAAGCCGGAATTTGATGTCCCCACCATAACTGACGAGATACACACCAATCTTTAACATTTTCCATCCAATGACGGTACGTGTTTTTTAAATTATCTGGGTGAAATTTAACTTCACCTTCCATAACCGACTTAAGTGCAGGTTCTGCTAATTCTTTCATATTAACAAACCACTGTAAAGACAATTTAGGTTCAATAGGCACATCTGTTCTTTCAGAATAACCTACTTTATTAATATGGTCTTCAATTTTAACCATATAACCTAACTCATCTAATTCTTTAGCAATGGCTTTTCTTACTTTAAATCTGTCTTGCCCTTCATAGTGCAATCCTAATTTATTTAAAGACCCATCATCATTTAAAATATCAAATGTTTCTAAATCATGAGTTTTTCCTAGTTCGTAATCATTCTCATCATGTGCTGGTGTTACTTTTAAACAACCAGTTCCAAATTCCATGTCTACGTATTCATCAAAAATAATTGGAATAGAACGACCAATAATAGGTACAATCGCTTTTTTACCTTTTAAGTTCGCATAACGGGCATCATTAGGATTAACACAAATAGCAGAATCTCCTAAAATAGTTTCAGGACGTGTAGTCGCTAACGTTAACCATTCATCATCAGACCCTTCAATTTTGTAACGGATGTGGTATAATTTTGAATTTACTTCCTTGTGAATAACCTCTTCATTAGATAAAGCTGTTTCAGCAGCAGGATCCCAGTTAATCATTCTAATACCACGGTAAATTTTACCTTTATTAAATAAATCAATAAATGTGTCAATAACCGATTCAGAATATTCAGGATTCATTGTGAATTCTGTACGTTCCCAATCACATGAGGCACCTAATTTTTTTAATTGCTCTAAAATTATTCCACCGTATTTGTCTTTCCATTCAAAAGCATGTGCTAAAAATTCATCTCTACTTAAATCAGATTTTTTAATCCCTTCTTTACGTAATTTTTGAACAACTTTAGCTTCCGTTGCAATAGACGCGTGATCAGTACCAGGTACCCAACACACATTTTTACCTTCCATTCTAGCTTTACGAACCAATACATCTTGAATTGTATTGTTTAACATATGCCCCATGTGTAAAACTCCCGTCACGTTAGGTGGTGGAATCATTACTGTATATGGCTCTCTGTCGTCTGGTTCAGAGTGAAAATAGTCTTTGTCCATCCAGTGTTGGTACCATTTTGCTTCTGCTTTATTTGAATCGTATGCTTTTGGAATATCCATTGTAAGTTGTATTGTGCTTTTTAAAAGCTACAAAGTTAAAAAAATGACGCAATTAAGTAACCTCCTATGAACTGTTTTTTTTACCAAGTTTTAAAACCCAACGAATTATCAAAATAAAGAAATGTTTTCTTATGGTTTGGGCACCATTTTCATCCTTCAAATGGCTGGCTTTCCATTATAGTATTTTCATGTAATTTAAGAATCAATTAACCTTAAAACGCACTTCAATTGGTCGTAATTTTAAGCTAAATTATTCTAAAAAATCGTATTTCAATTAGCTGAGATTTGAATCGGTTTTGCGCGTGACGATTAAATTCCTCACGTTCTCCCTTGAAAAGGAAGAGGGCGTAGTAGGTTTTTGGCTAGCGCCAATTTTTTGTTTTAAGAAAACTTTTTAAGTCATACATTAAATCAAAGTACTTCAATTTACAATGTTTAAACAAGACACGTCCAATTACTATCGTAAAACAAAACTCTTAAAACAACAGCCTCCCTCTTAAAAAGAGGGAAAGAGGGAGATTAAAATACGACAAGCAAACCACAAGTAACATTACACCCAAACAAAACACATCAAAATTAAAACCACGCCACACATCAGTAACTAAATTTACTTTTATTACTTTTACCCATCAAATGAAATACTTTTTACACATAGGATATAATGGAACAGAATACAGTGGTTGGCAATGGCAACCCAATGTAGAAACTGTACAAGGTGTATTGGAAGCCAAGCTAAAAGCCATTTTCAAGGTGGATATTAAAACAATTGGTTGCGGTAGAACGGATGCAGGAGTACATGCTAGTCAGTATATATTGCATATAGTTGTGAAGCAAGATTTTGATTTTGATTTAAAATTCAGACTCAATAAACATTTACCAAGTGATATTGTGATTTATGATGTCATAGAAGTAGAAGAAAAACAACATGCCCGTTTTGATGCCAATAAAAGGACTTATGATTATTTTATTCATTTGTACAATGATCCTATTTTAAGTAAGTATAGTTCATTTTACGAATTAGATAACTTAGATTTTGAAGGTATGAAAGAGGCGGCAGAATTACTACCTATTTTTACTGATTTTAAAATGGTTTGCAAACAACCAGACCTTTATGATCATACCAATTGTAATGTGTCATTTGCAAAACTGTATGTGAATAAAAATAAGCAGCGCTTACGATTTACAATTACGTCAAATCGTTTTTTGCGTGGTATGATTAGAATGCTCGTTTTCTTTTTACTTAAAGTTGGAACTAAAGAATTATCTCTAACTGATTTTAAAGCCATAATGAGTGGCGAACTAGAATTTAAAAATAAAATGCCTGCTTTTGCTCAAGGCTTATATTTATCAAAAATTGAATACCCTTATTTAACACTTCAGGAACCTGAGAATATGTGTAGTTTATTGAAAAATGGATTGACAGATTAATCCTTAAAATCTTTTAATATTTTTTTACTTCCAATAGTTCTAGTAATAAAATCTACTGAAATTTTAGGGGAGCGAGAAGGTGAGTATTCACGACCATAATAAATAATTTGAACATGTATTTTGTTCCATATATCTTCAGGGAATAAACGTTTACCATCTTTTTCGGTTTGTTTCACATTACTACCATTTGTTAATCCCCAACGGGTCATTAATCTATGAATGTGTGTGTCAACTGGAAAAGCCGGAATACCAAAAGCTTGTGCCATAACAACTGAAGCTGTTTTGTGACCAACTGCAGGTAGTTCTTCTAAATATTCAAAATTGGCAGGAACAATACCATCATGTTTATCAATTAAAATATGTGATAAACCAAAAATTCCTTTAGATTTCATTGGTGATAAGCCACAAGGTCTAATAATTTCTTTAATTTCCTCTGCCGACATTTTTATCATGTCATAAGGATTATCAGCTCTTTTAAATAAGGCCGGGGTAATTAAGTTAACACGCTTGTCTGTACATTGAGCAGACAACAAAACAGCAATTAATAAAGTATATGGGTCAGTATGGTCTAATGGTATTTCTACCACAGGATACAATTTTTCTAATTCATCAATTATATACTTTACTTTTTCTTGTTTGGTCATTGTATTGTTTATTTAGCTTTTAGCCATTCTGTTCTCGATACAATTCTATTTTTTGTTACCTCAAAAATAGAATCACTCGAACTGACATTAACCTATCTCAAATCAATATTACATTATCTGTTTTTTAAAACAAAATTCGTAAGTCTTTTGACTTATATCTATTATTAAATCGTTCTTTCCTTTTCTTCTTTTATATTTAGTATAGCAGGTTCTACTTCTATGCCTTCTTTAATATTAGAGTTACCCCATATTTTTGTTAATGACTTCCCTAAAAACATATTTGGAAAGAATACAAAAATAGGGAATAGTACAAATGAAATTAAGTAAACTAGATTAGTTAGGATGATTTTAAACACACCTAAAATTGGATTTTTATCATCATTCAACACATGGTTCCATACTCTTCTAAAATCAGCACTTACTAATACAATAGTTGGGAAGAATAGTAAAATGAATACCGTTCCAAATAGAATTCCGAATGCAATTGAAGTCGCCATTGGAATTAAGAATTGAGCTTGAAAACTTGTTTCTGAAATTAATGGTAATAAACCTGCAACTGTAGTAATAGAAGTTAAAACAATTGGTCTGAATCTAGATTTAGCAGCAGAAAAAACGGCTTCTTTCACGGGCATACCTTCCAATAGGTTTCTGTTGTAAGTATCTAAAAATACAATAGCATCATTAATTAATACACCAATTAGCGCAATCATACCAAAGGCACTTAATATTGAAACAGGAATACCAACAAGGACATGTCCTAAAATTCCACCAGCCACACCTGCAGGAATAACTAATAAAATAAGTAAAGCTTGAAAAACAGATTTAAAATGTAATGACACGATTAAGGTCATAATAATTAATAAGATCACTAAATTAATTTTCATTGACTCAGCTGCTTTTTCACTTCTCTCTGCTTGCCCTCTCTTTATAATGTCTACAGTAGGGATTTGCGCTAGTACTTTAGGAACAATCTCTTCAGAGATAATTGTGTTGATGTCTCCAATCTTTTTAGGATCACTAACAGTTGCATCTACAACAATTTCTCGTCTACCATCTCTTCTTTTTAAACTCACAGGACCTCTTTCAATTGTATAAGTTGCTAAATCAGATAGTAATACGTGTTGACCAGTTCTTGACTTTATTCTTGTGTTATCTAAATCATGTAAATCTTCTCTATCTTCTTTAGCATAACGCACCCATATTTTCACTTCATCCGTTCCAACAATTACACGCTGAACTTCTTGACCAAAAATACCTTGTCTTAGTTGTTTTGTGATTTCAAATATACCTAAGCCATAAAAATCAGCATCTGGTTTCATTTTTAAATTGATTTCTTTTCGTCCCAATGGTTCGTTATCTTTAAGGTTTCCAATTAAAGGTAATTCAGCTAGTAATTCTTTAAATAAATCTTTAGCTTTTCTAACTTGTAAGTTATCTGCTCCAGAAAAAGAATATTCAATTGGCTTACCAAACGTATTAATAGAACCACCAATAAAGAAGTTTTCTGCTAATTTAGTTGACTCTAATTGATTTAATTTTTTTGATATTCTGGCATTTAAAGTATCCACTGGAGTAGATTTTCCTTCACCATCAATAGTTAAATTCATCATTCCTGTGTGAAAACCTGTCTCTCCAAGATTTTGTGAATACCCTAATAAAATTGAATAATCTTTTAATAAATCATCACCAGTTTCTTCAATAAGTTCTTGGTTAGCTTCAATAACCAAACGTTCGGCTTCATTAAGCCAAGTTTTAGTAATGTGTTTTGGTGTACCAGGTACAAATCCAATTTCAACATTTACTACGTCTGGCTTTATTTCAGGAAAAAATGTATAGTTAATAACCTTTTGGAAACTAAATACAATAATAAAAACAGTGAATAGTAAGGGTAACATGACGTAGGCTTTGTAACGTTTCATTACAAATTCTAAAGTGTCTCCAAATACTTTATCTCTCACATAGTTAATTCCATTTGTAAATGTATTTCTAAATTTTTGGCTGCGTGTACCTTCTTTTGGTTTAGATAATACTTTGGTGCTTGCTAAGTGAACAGGCAGAATAATAAAAGCTTCAATAAGTGAGAATCCTAGTGCTAACATGACCACAATTGGCATTTCTCTCATCATTTCCATTTTATCAATAAATAAAAGAATAGAGAAGGCCGCAATAGTAGTCATAACTGATGTAAATACAGAAGGTACAACTTCCATAGTTCCATCTAAAGCAGCTTGAAATGGATTTTTACCCTTTTCAAAATGAACAAAAATATTTTCAGCAATTACAATTCCATCATCTACTAAGATTCCAACTACTAATATCATCCCAAAAAGGGTAATCATATTAATTGTTAACCCCATAAAAGTGGCAATTATAAACATGCCTAAAAATGAGAAAGGTATACCAAAAGCTACCCAAAATGAAAGTCTTGCGCTTAAAAACAAACCTAACATTAATAGTACTAATAATAAACCTATCATTCCATTTGAGGTCAATAATTCTATTCTATCATCTAATGATGATGAAAATTCATATTGAGTTGTTAATTCTGCTGGGTTAGTAGCTTCATTATATGCTTTAGTATAACTTCTAACAAAATCAGTGATTACTCCTAAATCTTGGTCAGGTGTTTTTTTAACTTCAATAGTAATGGCTGGTTTTCCTAATTTGAAAGATTCTTGAGAGTTTTCAGAAAACCCTAATTTAATGTCAGCGACATCACCAATTGTTATTTTTTGTCCATCAGGTGTTGCTCTTAAAACAATACGTTCCAATTTTTTTGGGTCAGTAGTTCTTTCACGTGAGCGAATAATTAATTCTTCATTCTCACCTTTTAAAATACCACCGGTTAAATCTTGATTGTTTTTTTGAATGGCTAAAGAAATTTCATCTATCATTAGATTATATTTCAATAGATCATTTTCACGAACATTCACAACTAATTCTAATTCAGGAAAGCCTCTTAATTCAATTGTAGAAATTAATCCAGAACCGTATAAGTCGTTTTCAATTTTGTCCGCTTGGTTTTTTAAGGTGATTAAATCGCAGTCACCACTTAGGGCTAGAATAGATACACGTTCAGACATGGGGTTAGACTTTAGTCGTCTAACAATTGGTTTTTCGGCACCTTGAGGAAATGAATTAATACTGTTAACGCCATTCTCTACATCTTTATAGACAGCATCCATGTCTGCGTTTTCAAAACCAACAAGTGTAATGTTTGTAAAATTCTCGGATGAAGTTGAATTAATTTGTTCTACACCATCAATTCCTCTTAAGGCTTGTTCAATTTTAATGGTTACACCTTCTTCCATCTCTTCAGGAGAAGCACCAGGGTAAGCTACATTGACAATTACGCGTTTAGGGTCTAGCTCTGGAAAAAATGATTTATTTATGGCAAATAAATTGTAAACACCAAACATGAGGGTTACAACAATAATAGCATTGGCCCAAATGGGTTGTTTGATAAAGAATTTTATGATCTGTCTCATCTCAAGTCTATTTAATAATTACGTTATACTTTGAAGAATTGACATGGTTCAATACTTCTTGTGTAATAATCACTTCACCGTCAGTCAAACCAGAAATAAAAGTACCTGATGCATCTTCATTTAAAATTGAAATTTGTTTTTGATGTAGTGATGAATCTTTTGTGTCATAAACCATAACAGAACTATTCTTTATCGCTAGAGAAGGAATAGTCATACCATTATTTTTTCCTTCTATGTTTAAATCTACTTTAACATACTCTCCATTAATAAATTTTTGATTTTTAATAGGTGTAGCTTTTATATATACATTTATAGATTGTGTGTTTTGATTTAATATATCCGAAACTCTTACGACTTTACCATAGCCTTTAATTGTATTTGATGTTGTAAGAATTGTTGCTTTAGAGCCAATTTTTACAGATTCAATTTGATGAGTAGGAATGGTAATCGAAATTTCAAAGTTTGAGTTTTGAGAGATTTTAATGACCTTAGACCCAGGGTTTACTACAGACATGTCAGACACAAAAACGTTTGTTATTGTTCCATTGAAAGGGGCGTAAACTGAATACTTTTTTAATTGTTCTTCTTGACCCTTAATCGAAAAGTATTCAGACAATACTTGTTTTGATGCTAAAAACACTTTTTCTTTATCAGATGTCCATGCAGGTAATTCAGGAAGCGTTTTATTTAGCTTAATACTTTCAATATAAGTATTCCACTTAAAGAATTCATTGGCGTAATCTGACTTTATATCAGGTAAAATGTTTGCGATTAAATTTATGAAACCACTTTTTCGTGCTCTTAAAGCATATCTTGCCTCTACATCATAAACTTTATATAATAAATCTCCTTTTCTGAATTTAACACCAGCTTTTAAATCCACTTTTCCTTGGCTTAATTTTCCTTGTACTTCAGAAACTAAGTCTAATGAATTAAATGAAGATACATTTCCATACCCCATAGCTTTAAATTCTTTCTCTATGTTTTTTACTTCAGTAGCACTTAGGTTTGGAAGAAAAACTTTATCAATTTTCACTTCAATTGGTTTACTAAATCCTTTTTTTAATGCCATTATTATTAATAGGTTCACTATTAAAAAAAATCCGATTATTAAAATATGTCTTAACTTCATGTGTTAGGTATTGTTCATTTATTACCACAAAAATAATCAATTAACTTAATTATTTTTGTTAAAATCTGAATTAATAATATTGATTTTTGTTTTTCATTAACTCTTTTATGAAAAACATGTTAGAAGGATAATGTTTAAAGGTATTTAATGAAATGTTAAATCTTGTTAAGGTGAATAAGGATTATAAATTGTCAAAAGATTTTTCTATATTTACGACTTAATTTATTATACAAAATTCTATGTCTATTAAAGCTCAATTGTTACAAAAGAAAAACTTATGGCATGTTGGTGCAATAGTATTGTTCTTAGCAATCACTATTGGTTACTTTTCACCAGTTTTTGATGGGTATACTATTAATCAAGGAGATGTTACTAATTGGAGTGGGGCAGCACAAGAAATAATTGATTATAGAGAAAATAGTGATGAAGCTGTCCATTGGACAAATTCAATGTTTTCAGGAATGCCAGGTGTTCAGATTTCTGGGTCAAGTCCCGGTATGATTATTTTAGATGAAATGAGGGAAGCGTTAAGTTTATGGTTACCAAGGCCAGCAAATTCTTTATTTTTATACTTTATTGGTTTTTATATCTTAGGATTAACATTAAAAATAAAACCATCAATTAGTGCTTTAGGAGCAATAGCTTACGGATTATCATCATATTTTATTATTATTTTACAAGCAGGGCATAATACAAAGGCATTAGCAATTGGGTATGCACCATTAGTATTAGCCAGTTTTTTATGGTCGTATCGTAGTAAGAAAATGATTTTACCACTGGCGTTATCAGCTTTATTTATGGCATTTGAATTAAGAGCAAATCATTTACAAATCACTTACTATTTAGGAATGGTACTTGTTGCTGTAGGGATTTTTGAATTAGTAAATGCAATTAAAGGTAAAACACTTCCTAATTTCAGTAAACGTACAATAGGTTTGTTAGCTGTTTATGGTTTAGCAATTGGATTAAATTATGGAAACATTAAAGGAACTTTAGATTATGCTCAGTTTACAACAAGGGGTGGGTCTGAGTTGACTATTAATGCTGATGGAAGTGAAAAAGAAGAGGCTAAAAAAAGGAGTGGACTAGATACAGAATATATTACTGCATGGAGTTATGGTGTTGGTGAGACGTTCTCGTTAATTGTACCTAATTTTAAAGGTGGAGCAACTGGTGCTATAGGTACTTCTGAAGAAAATAAAGATATCATAAAAAATATTGACAGAGAATATAAAAAGAATATTGTAGGTATGAATCAATATTGGGGTGAACAACCTTTCACTTCAGGTCCTGTTTATATTGGGATTATTGTCGTGTATTTAGCATTTTTAGCTATGTTTTATGTGAATGATAAAATGAAGTGGGGCCTATTAGCGGTTACAATTTTTACAATAATGTTAAGTTGGGGTAAGAATTATTTAGGCTTTACAGAATTCTTTTTAGAATATTTACCAGGCTATAATAAGTTTAGAGCAGTGACTATTATATTATTTGTAGCAGAATTAGCATTACCACTTTTAGCAATTTTATTCTTGAGTAAATTAATTAAGAAAAGAGAAGAAATTGCACAAAATTTGATTCCGTTTTTTGGGGTTACAGGATTTTTTGTTCTTTTATTTGTATTGTTTATGGTTGCACCAACTTTATTTAATAATTTTTTAACAATAGGTGAATTAACTCAATGGAATGGACTTGTTGAAGGTTTGGATGTGTCAAAAGCTGAAGAATTACAGAAGATTAACTACTATGATGGTATGTTTGAAGAATTAGAACGTGTTAGAATAGAAATTTTTAGTGCAGATGTTATGCGTTCTCTAATTTATTTAATTTTAGGAGCAGGCGCTATATTTTTTGCAATTAAAAATTCAGATTTTGCTAAAAAAGCATTAATTCCAGTTTTAGCTATATTCATTATTTTTGATTTATTATCGGTTGATTTTAGATATTTAGGAAATGAAACAAAACCTCAAAAAGGTCAAAGAGAAGCAGAATGGAAAAAAACATGGAAACAAAAGTATCCTGTTGTTGCTGCTGCTGGTGATAAGCAAATTTTAAAGTTTGAATTAGCAGACCCAATCATTAAAAAAGATGTAGACGAAAAAGTATCCGCTTTAAAGAAAAGTTTAAGATCTAAAAAAATTAAAGGTGGTGAGTTTTCTAGACAAATTGAGCAAAAAGAATTTAGAACTTTAGGTCGTCAAACAAATTTCAGAGTATACGAGCAAGGTAATCCTTTTAACAGTTCAAGGGCGTCATACTTCCATAAATCAATTGGAGGATATCATGGTGCTAAATTAGGACCATATCAAGAGTTGATTGAATTTCATTTATCGCAAGGGAATCAATCGGTATTGAATATGTTAAACATGAAGTATTCATTAGCACAAGGTGGACAGCAAGCTATTCCAAATCCAAAAGCTTTAGGAAATGCATGGTTTGTTAAAAATGTGGTTGAAGTGAAATCTGCGGATGAAGAGATTTTAGCATTAGCTGTTACAAATGTTTACAATTATGAATTGTATAATGGTTATAAAGTATCACTAAATGGATCATTGGATAGTGTCTTGTCTGTAAGGGGGAATGAATCATTAACGATTTCTACACCTTTAGGAGAATCATTACCGTTAGTAGATGTACCTTATCAAGCGTCAGCGCAACAAACATTAGGTTTGTTTAATACAGAAAAAGGTTTACAATGGGGCTATTTTAATGGGTTTAATCCACAATTGGTAGCTACAGTATCAAATATTCAATCAGGATTTACACCAGAAACTAAAGCGATAATGCAAACACAATTTGTAGAAAAATTATCGGCTAATTCATTTAATGCAAATGGTGAGATAGTAATGGCGTCATATCACCCAGACCATATAGCTTATATTTCTAATTCGACTGAGAATCAATTAGCTATTTTCTCTGAAATATATATTAATGAAGGTTGGAATGTTTATATTGATGGAAATCAAGTTGATTTACTAAAAGCCAATTATGTATTAAGAGCCGTAGAGGTTCCTGCAGGAGAACACAAAATTGAAATGAAGTATGAAGTACAATCATTCAAATCTGCTAGTGTAATGAGTATGGTGTTAACACTAGTTATTCTTCTACTTTTAGCCTTAGGTTTTTATGTTGAGGTATTTAAAAAAATTAAATCTGCTTAACAATGGAGGTTAAAAAAATAGTTATAATAGGAAATTCTGTTGCGCTTAGAAATAGGCCTCATGTAAAAGAACAAAGTTTAAACTATGGTCAATTAATTAGTAATGGGTTAAATACAAAAGAAAGTGAAACATTATACGTAATTGAAAATATTGCTTTTGGACGTGCAACTATGCCAGATTTACATAAAGTGGCTGATCAAATAGTTAATACGTTCGGTGATTTATATATTATAAATATTGGTGTGTCTGATGCAGCAACTCGTGAAATGAGTAGGTGGTTTGGTGATATTTTAAATCAAAGAAAACAGACGTTAAAAGTTAAGATAGCAAAAGGGATTTCAAAATTTATTCACTTACCTTTTCGTACCGTTTTAGTTAAATTAAGAGGGAGGCGTGCTTGGACTTCTAAAGTGTTATTTGAAAAGTTATTCTCTGAATTACTACATAAAATACAGCATAATACAAGCGGGAAAATAATTGTAATTCCATTAAGTTTAGCGAATGAAAGAGTTGAGGGGATAGTACCAGGAACGAATAAAAATTATAAAGAATTTAACCAAATACTTCACAAAGTTTGTGAGACGAATGAGGTGAATTTATTGAATTTAGATGATTTAGATTCTAAAATAGATTATCCTGATGGGACTCATTTTTCTGAAGCAGGAAATAAAAAAGTTGCAAATAAAATATTATCTTTGATTCAATATAAAAAATATGTCTAAAAATACTTCAGGAAGCAGAGAATATTGGGGGGATTTATCAACAAAGATTACTTCTGCTGTTGAAACAAAGAATAAAAAACCAGATACAACAGATGTTGAAATGGAATTTTTAAAAGACTTTGTATCTATTTCTGACAACTTATTAGATTTAGGCTGTGGATCTGGATTAATTACGAATCAAATATTACCATTAGTAAACGATATTATTGCTGTTGATAAATTTGAAGGTTTTACTAAGTTTATTGATGATAAGGTATTAGTGATTAATACTGAATTAGTTGGCTTTTTAATGCGTAAAACGTTTGATGTTGTACTTTGTACAGGAGTAGGGCAGTGTTTTGCTGAAAACGAAATGACGAATATTTATGAAAACACATTTAAGATGTTAAAATCAGATGGTGTTTTTATTTCTAGAATGCATTGTGGAATAAAGGAAACTATAACTGTTGATAATTACTCGGAAGAATTAGGAAGACATTATTTTGCAGAGTTTAGACAATTTGAAAAAGAAAAAGAATTATTAATAAACATAGGTTTTAAAAGTGTCGAAATCCATGATTTTTTACCAGATTCAATTAATGTTTGGGATAATACAAGACACTATTATTTTATTTGTAAAAAATAAGGAATGAAGAAAACTGCATTTTGTTTTGATTTAGACGGAACGGTTACCAAACAAGAGATATTGCCACTAATTTCTAAGAAAGTTGGTTTGCATGAAGAGATTAATTTATTAACTGATATTACGTTAAAAGGATTAATTCCATTTGAAACATCATTTAAATTAAGAGTAAAGTTACTAAGTAGTATTGCTATTTCAGTTGTGCAAGAAGTGGTGAATGAAGTCGTTTTAGACGAAAATATAACCAATTTTATAAAACAGAATAAGGAGAATTGTTTCATTGTAACCGGAAATTTAGACGTTTGGGTAAGCGAATTAATTTCAAGTAAACTAGGATGTCAATCATTCTCATCAACAGCTTTGCATACTGAGGATAAGTTGGACGGTATTGAAACAATTTTAAATAAAGGAAAAGCTATTGACAAAGTTAAATTGAATTTCGATAAAATTGTAACCATAGGAGACAGTATGAATGACTGTTCAATGTTTGAAAAAGCCAATGTAAGAATTGCTTATGGAGGTATTCATAATCCTGTGAATACATTGATTAAGTTAAGTGATTATGTCGTATATAATTCAAAATCGTTAGTTGAACTATTAGAAAATATAAAGAATGAAAATTAAAAACGCAGTAATTTGTGCAGCAGGGTTTGGTAGTAGACTAGGGTTAGATATGCCAAAATGTTTAGTGCCAATAGGTAAGCATAAATTAATTTATTATCTACTAGGTTTATTAAAAGATATTGAAAATGTAAGAATCGTAGTTGGGTATAAAGAAGAGGAAGTGATAGAATATGTGAAGTCAATTAGAAATGATGTAATATTTGTGCGTAATCCTCAATATGCTTCTACATCCAACTCTTATAGCTTATATTTAGGTTCTAAAGATATTCAAGATGGTTTTTTGACAATAGATGGAGATATGATTATATCACCTGATAACTTTACTAACTTTATTGAAGCATGTAATGTTGGTGAAAATAGATTAGGTCTAACACCATCAAAAACTGATGATGCAGTATTTGTTGCTGTCAATGATAATGATGAAGCTGTAGAGTTTAGTAGAGAAAAAATTAGCAATTTAGAATGGTCAGGTATTGCTTACTTTGCCAATATTAAAATGAGTCAAGTTCAAAATTATGTTTATGAACAACTTTTAGATAAATTACCAATAAAAACTACTACAATTGATTGTTTTGAAATTGATACACCAAATGATTTGAATTTAGCATTAAATGAAATTGATTTTATAGATTAATATGTTTTTCACAAAAAAAGTTAGTCTAAAGCAAACACAAGATTTATTATTGAATATCCTAAAAGATGTTGATCAAATTTGTCGTGAAAATAATTTAAAATATTGGATTGATGGAGGTACTTTGCTTGGTGCAATGAGAAATAAAAAGATAATTCCTTGGGATGATGACATTGATATTTGTTTACTTTCAGATGATTATCAAAAGCTATTAGAGATACTAAATTCAAAAAGTGATTTAGGAAAAAATAGGTTTATTTTTAACAATTACAGACCGTTTCAGCATTGGTCTAGTTATTTAGCAGATTCCAGTATTTTAAAGAAACAAAACTTACCTTATAAGTTAGATATATTAAGTGTAAAGTCTGTTCCGAATACTAAGACTGCTTTAGAAATAGATAAAAGTATTATTAATTTTGCTGCTTATTTTTTTAAAGGGAAGTTTAAATATGAAGCTATTAATATGGAAGCCCATACTGATATTTTCTTAAATAAGACACCTCTATTTAAGCAAAGGGCCAATTATGTAGCTTACTTAAATAACTATGTTAAGACATTGAATACTATAGATAAATCACATTTATACTCTTATCCTTTTAACGATATTTATGTTAAAAAGGAAAGAGCGTATTATACTTATGATGATTTATTTCCTATTCAAGAAATTGATTTTGAAGGGATGAAAGTGATGGCACCAAATAATCCAACTTCATATTTATCAAAATTGTACAGTAAAGACTTTATGACACCACCACCAATTGGAGAGCAACAACCAGCTTCATCAAAAATGATTGCAAAAAGAATTCCTAATTTTGTGGTTAAGGCTAATATTTATGTTCTTTTTTTATTAAAAGAAATCAAGTATATCTTTAAAAGAATTTTAATTAAAAAGTAGAATGACTAAACCGTTGAAAAAAGTAATTATTATTACTTATTACTGGCCACCATCAGGAGGATCAGGGGTGCAACGGTATTTATACTTTACTAAGTATTTAAGACAATTTGGATGGGAACCCGTTATTTTTACGGTAGAAGATGGCGCATATTCAGTTGTTGATGAAAAATTGATGGATGAGGTACCAAGAGGAGTTGAGGTAATTAAACAAAAATCCTGGGAGCCAAATCAATTATATAAAAAAATTACGGGAAGAAAAAAAACAGCTTCCATTGACAGTTCAATTTTTAAAGATCAAAAAAAGAGTCTTATTAATAGCTTGGCAATTTGGGTAAGGGGGAATATATTTATTCCTGATGCGAGACTCTTTTGGATAAAACCTTCAGTAAAACGACTAAATAAATATATCCAAAATAATAGGGTTGACGCTATCATTAGTACAAGTCCTCCACAAAGTACTCACCTAATAGCGAATAAAGTATCTAAACGTAATAATATTCCTTGGTTAGCTGATTTTAGAGATCCTTGGACGGATATAGGTTATTTTAAAGAGCTTAAATTGTCACGTTGGGCGAAAAATAAACATCTTAAACTGGAGAAAATGGTGATGCAAAATGCGGATTCATTATTAACAGTATCAAAAATTTGGCAAAAAGATTTTGAAAAAATAAGAAAGTCGAGTGTAGATTATATTCCAAATGGATTTGAGTCTGCTAACATTAAAGAAAATATAACTCCTGATAAAGACTTTTATACTTGGTCTTATGTTGGTGTGTTAACAGACGATAGAGAGCCTACAATTCTTTGGGAAGAAATAGATGAGTTATATAAATCAAACTCTGAATTTGCTAACAAGTTTAGATTGCGTTTTGTTGGAAATATTTCAAAACAAATTCAGGAAAACATTAAAAAGTATAGTTTCTGTGAGAAGGTGACATTTAAAGGAAATATACCAAAAAATGAATTGAATGAAGTACTTTATTCGTCAAATGTATTATTGTTGATTGGAATACCAAGTGTAAGAGGCGTGTTACCCGGTAAAGTATTTGAGTACTTGAATACAAAGAAATTTATTTTAAATATTTCAGAAGAAAACAGTGAGGCTGAAGATTTTTTGAATAAAGTAAAAGGTGGGTTAAGTTCAAGTTTTAAAGATAGAAACAAAACGAAAGAAAATATTGTTACATTATGGCAGCATCACTTAGATAATAAAATTGTTGAGTCAATTGGTTTAGAAAAGTACTCAAGAGAAAATATTACGAAAGAATTGGCGTTAATTTTAAATAGAATTACAAAATAACTATCTCATGGGAATCATTCAAAGGCAGGCTATAAGATCGACACTAATTAATTTTGTGGGAATAGGTTTTGGATCTATTTCGCGAATGATAATGCCACTAGTTATGTCTAGTACTCAAGTAGGTATAATTTCTTATTTATCATCAGTTTCAGGTGTTTTCTATATGGTTTTTACCATGGGCTATAATTTAACATTAAAAAAATTATTCCCTAAATACAGAGATGAAGAAAATGGCCATAGTGGTTTTTTGGTTTTTGGATTAATGATTACTTTATTAGGCGTTATTTTAGCTATAGCCTCATTCTATTTATTTGAAGATTTTATATTAACAAAAAAAAATGGTAATAGTGAATTGATAAAACCTTTTGCTTATTTAATCCCATTTATTATTGTTTTTAGAATTATCTATATTAATATAGACGGCTATGTTAGAATGTTAATGAAAACTGTTGCTGGTAGTTTTATTGATGGTTTCTTAGCTAAAGTAATACTCTTAATTTTTATTTTACTCTTTACGTTTTCAGTTGTTGATTTTGATTCTTTTGTCTATTTATATGCTTTAGCAATGGCAATGCCAGGGGTGTTAATTACTATTTATGCCTTTTTTTCAACTAAAAAAGTAACGCTTCCTAAGCCTGAATTGTTAAATGAATATCCTAAAATTAAATACTTTGTATTATTTGGTATTCTAAGTGGTGCTTCTGGTTCAATTGTACAGTTAATAGACTCTTTAATGATTTATAAGATGTCTAATCCTGATTTAGCTGAATCTCTTATAGGTGTTTATGCAACTATGTTTTTTGCCGCTTCATTAATTAATATTCCTTCAAAAAATGTACGTAAAATATCGAGTGTATTAATTTCTGAATCGTGGAAGGAGAATGACAAAAAAAATATTCAAGATATTTACTCAAAGAGTGCTGTTAATCTTTTGGTAATTGGGACCTATATGTTTGCAGTTGGTTGGTTGTGTTTAGACCCCGTGTTTGACTTTTTACCACCTGAATATAGAGATGGTAAATATGTGTTTTTCTTTTTAGGATTAGCAAGAGTTGTTGAACTAGGAACGGGTGTTAATATTGATATTATTGAAACGTCTACAAAGTATAAGTTTAATACCTATTTTAATATCATCTTAGCAATTTTGGTAATAGGATTGAATTATGTATTTATTCTTGAATATGGTATTGTAGGAGCTGCCTTTGCATCATTTTTAGCGCAATCTATAATTAATATATTACGAGCAAGTTTATTAAAAAAAGCATTTGGATTTAAATTGTTTTCAAAAGAACTAAAGAAAGTAATTGTCTTTTCAATTTGTTTTCTAGGTCTAATTTATTTAATAGACTATCAAGCGAATCCATTTTTAAGAATAACACTTAATTTCTCTTTAGTGAGTATTGTATTTGCCTTTATGGTTGTTAAGTTAAAGTTATCTCAAGACATAAACGATTGGCTATATAAAATACAGAAAAAGTTCTTAAAAAAGTAATTTGTTTTTAGAATAAATTTAATGGAAAAAATTATTAAGTATACTTAAAAAATAAGATGTTCTCCTTTGTATTGACAATTACTACATTGATATATGGCTAATCCTGTTTTCCTTTTATTTCTATATTTGATTAGACCAATAATCATTAAGGTTATACCTATTAGACTCATAACTGTTTCTAATGTAAATAGATTATATTCAGTTTTATATAGTAATAAGTTTTTGTTTCGTGGGTGAATTAATTTTGAAATGGCCCAGACCCAAGTAGGAATAATCCAAATCATGAATCCTATAATGGATATCTTTGATGGAGTTTCTCCAAACATAGAACTTTCACAATTAGGACATTGATTATTATCTGTCTTTTTATTCATAGGGAAATTGTAATTAAGGTTTATTATAAAATGCACTGTATCAAATATATTTATTCTTAAATTTGATACTCAACAAAAGTATAGATTAAAATTGGGTTGCGAACCTGTGTATAGACTCAGTTATTAAGGGTGATGAATATTTGTAAAATTGTTTTACGATAATTAATTTAATTAGAAATAAAATATAAAAAGTAAAAAACAGCCTTAATAAATTAGGCTGTTTTTATCACAGGGTAAGCGTAATTAATATTTTTTATAGTTTGTTTTTTATTAGAAAAAAACTGTATCAAATATATTTATTCTTAAATTTGGTACTCAACAAAAGTAGAGACTAAAATTGGATTAGGAACCTGTGTATATACACAGTTAATAAATGATAATATGAAGGAAAAAGTAGCTGGTAAAATTTCAAGATCATCAATTACAGATACTACACCAAGTGTAGATAGTAAAGGGTATGACGTTTTAAAAAAAGCTATGAAAATCTATGAAAACCAATCCGTTTATATTTATTCCTTTAAAGAAAATAAAATGCTGTATGCATCAGGATATTATGATTTGTTAGGTTACAAAGATGAAGATATGAATATGTTACTATTTGTAAGCCTAACATCAAAAAAATATAGAAAATTTTCAAATGAATTAAACGATAAAGCGCTTTTATTTCTGAGTAAAACAACTGAAAATTTAGAAAAGTATAGTTTTACTATAGAGTTAGAAAAAATCCATAAAAATGGATCCAATATTCCTATTTTTTCAAGAGTTTCTGTATTTAAAGCAAGTAATGGTGTTGTTGAACAGATAATTGGAGTGTCAGAAGCAATTGATTCTTTAAGGTTAGGTCATATTATGCAATATGCGGCTTATGGTCCTGATAAAACTTACTTTGAGGCTACATTAAATAAAGATTTGTTTAATTATTTTGCAATCTCAAGAAAAGAAAAAGAAGCTTTACAATTGGCATCTGAAGGTTTTTGTTTTAAAGAAATAGCTGATAAATTAAATGTTTCTAATTCTGCAATTGAGAAAAGAATAATACCAATGTACAAACGGTTTAATGTTAATAGTTTAACACATCTAGTAGGGTTTGCTTATCGTAATAATATTTTAAAGTAAAATAAGTAATCTACTGTGTAAGGTTGTTTGAAATATGTTTTCCTAAATATTAAAATTTTATTGATTAATTAATATTACTGATATGGACCTTTTCTATTAAATCATTTATAAAATGATTTAAATTTAATAAAAAACCTTTTTCATTTTCATTTAATCTTAATAATTCAATTTGTGCTATTAAATCATCATTATTCCAATAGGTGTCACCTTGAAGATCAAAGATGAATTCACTTCCATTCCAAGACGTTTTTTTACCAAAAGGATATAAAACTATCATTTTGGTAATTTCTCGATACTCTTCTTTTCCCCAAAAAGACTTTTTAATAAACTTCTGACTACTTTTACTTAGAATTACTTGAAAGCTAGATATATCTTTGTGCCATTTAATTGTAATATTTTCACTCTTAAAATAATCGTTATATTTTTTTATATGATCATAAGTAATATGTTTAAAAATTTTGGTTTCAATAATCATTTTCTCCATTTCGTTAAAAACAGTATCACTTTTATCATGTATGTTTTTTTGCTCTTCTATATTTAATCTAATTTTCCAATCTTTCATATTTTTCAATAAATAAACACCAACTTTATAGTTGGTGTTTTCATAGGGTAATTACTCTAATTTTTTTACCTAAATCTCTATATTTAGTTCTTAAAACCTCTCGGGCCTTATTCTTTAATTTTCTCCTTGATGGCTATTTAGTATTTTAAATATACTGTCGTTCCAACTTTAAGATTATTACAAGACCATATTTGTATGATTTGATCATTTGGTCTTCCATTTATTTTGCGTGTGTAAGTAATATTTATTTTATTAGGACTTACAACCTTCCAATTTCCTAATGTATTCTCATTATTGACTATTTTTGTACTAGAATTAAATGTCCCATCTGAATAAAACTTCCATGTATCTGTTGGGTTACTACTTGTAGGATCTATCCAATTATAACCAACAAGACAGTTTTTACAGTTTTCAATAGAACCACCCCTACAACCTGTTAGAGTAATTGTGAAGACTATTCCGATAAATATTATTATTTTTTTCATAGGGTTAACTTTTTAAATTTAAACACAGAAAGAGGTGTGTGAGCCTTTTATTTCCTTATATTATGATTGTTTTATCAATTTAATTATTGTAATATTAATTTATATTTTATAATTTTTTATAAAAATTTGAGATTGTTATGAATGTTTCGTAATTTCATATTCTTTTTTTTAGAATTAAAAGTAGTTTAGTTTATTGATATGTAACTTATTAATCTTTTAGGTCTGTTTTTTTTCCATTTTTTGATTAAATAGATCTTCTATTGTTTGTTTTTTTATTCTTAAATTTGATACTCAACAAAAGTAGAGACTAAAATTGGTTTACGAACCTGTGTTTAAACACAGTTAAGAAGTGATAATATGAAGGGTAGAGTAGCAGGTGAAATTTCAAGATCATTAATTACAGATATTACACCAAGTATGGATAGTGATGGGTATGAGGTTTTAAAAAAAGCTATGAAAATCTATGAAAACCAAGCCGTTTATATTTATTCTTTTAAAGAAGGTAAAATGCTTTATGCATCAGGATTTTATGATTTGTTAGGTTACAAAGATGAAGAGATGAATATGTTACTATTTGTAAGCTTAACATCAAAAAAACATAGTAAATTCGCAAATGAATTAAACGAAAAAGCACTTTTGTTTCTGAATGATAAAACTGAAAATTTAGAAAAGTATAGTTTTACTTTAGAGTTAGAAAAAATCCATAAAAATGGATCAAATGTACCTATGTTTATTAGAGTGTCGGTATTTAAAGCAAGTAATGGTGTTGTTGAACAGATAATTGGAGTGTCAGAAGTAATTGATTCTTTAAGATTAGGTGATATTATGCAATATGCGGCCTATGGTCCTGATAAAACTTACTTTGAGGCTACATTAAATAAAGATTTGTTTAATTATTTTGCAATCTCAAGAAAAGAAAAAGAAGCTTTACAATTGGCATCTGAAGGTTTTTGTTTTAAAGAAATAGCTGATAAATTAAATGTTTCTAATTCTGCAATTGAGAAAAGAATAATACCTATGTACAAACGGTTTAATGTTAATAGTCTTACTCATTTAGTAGGGTTTGCTTATCGTAATAATATTTTAAAATAAAATAAGTAATCTACTTAGATAGGTTAATTGATTCTATTTTTTCATTATTAACGCCTAATTCATTTAACATTAAGACCCAAGATGAGTAATATTCTTTATCTGAAATATATTCATTACCCATTACCCAAATAATATTTTTATTTTTCAAAATTTCTCTATTAAGTATATTTTTATCTTTTGAAGTATCAATAAAATTTAAAAATTTTTTAGAGTTTACTATGTTTTTCTTTATCGGGTCGCCTGGGTTAATGTCATCAATAACCATATATTCTGATTCTTTCCAAGACCAAATTTGCTGCTCATTTTTATCTGAAAAATAAAACATGCTATACAATTTCATAGAGGTGATGTATAAACAAGTGTTATGTTTAATTGATAATTCGTTTAATATTCCAATACTTAAGCTAGTCTTACCACTACTTTTAGAGCCGAAAATCATTAGGTGTTTCCCCTTGTTTTCTTTGTTTATAAAATCTAAAACTGACTTTTTATTGTCAGTACTTAATCCAAAACCCCATTGACTTAGTCTAAATTGAAAGGGATAGAATGCATATGACTGATACATTTTTGTGATAAACCAATAATAAATTGGATATACCAGAAGAAGTGAAATTAAAAGAACAATATATAGATTAATATTTGAGTTGAAAATAAATAATGAAGCAGAAAATGAGCCTAGAAAGAAAAATAACAAATCCGTTATAGTATCAAATGCAATATTTCTCCACTTTGGTTTAAACGTTTTATTTGTTACTTTTAATAAAGGACCTAAAAAATTATACAATTCAAAAACAAGCCAAAATAATGAAATAAATATGGCTGTTATTATCGCAGGGTTTTCAAAATCAGTATAATTATCAATTACTTCTTTTAAGAGGATTGTAGGGATAAATCCTAATGAAAAATGACCAACTTGATTAGCAAACCAAGAATATGTTAATGTTACACCTCTATGTGAATCTTTAACAATTAAATCATTTTTTAATTGTCTAAAAATCCATTTTTTATTAATTTTAGACATTATATAGTTTTAATAAACTTAAATTATTTCCCTCTCATTTCAATAAAAGGTATTATCATTTCTTCTAAAGATACACCGCCATGTTGGAATGTGTTTTTATAATAATTCGCATAATAATTATAATTGTTAGGGTAGGCGAAAAAATCATTTTCTTTGGCGAATACAAATTTTGAACTCACATTTTCCTTAGGCAGTTTAATGTCATTTGGATCACTAGATACAATAACATCTTTGTCATTATAGCTTAATGCTTTTCCTACTTTATAACGTAAGTTGGTATTGGTAGTTTTGTCTCCTACAATTTTCACTGGCGTATCTACCTTAATGGTACCATGATCTGTAGTTACAAAAGTTTTTATTTTTTTTGCTGCAATTTTTTTCAACATGTCCTTTAAGGGTGAATGTTCAAACCAAGTTTTTGTCAATGAACGATAAGCTGCTTCATCATCTGCCAATTCCTTAATAACATCCATTTCTGTTCTGGCATGCGATAACATATCTACAAAGTTATAAACTAAAACAGTGATGTCATTTTTAACTAAATCGTTGAATTTTTCAACCATTTTTTTGGCAAAATCTTGTTTGATTATCTTATGATAACCCATTTTAACTTGTTTACCATGACGCTTTAAATTGGTTTTAAACAACTCTGATTCATGCATGTTTTTACCACCTTCATCACTTTCGTTTGACCATAATTCTGGATGTTTTTTTTCAATTTCTGAAGGCATTAGCCCCGCAAATAAAGCATTTCTTGCATAGTGCGTAGCTGTTGGTAAAATTGAATAGAATTGTTCTTCCTGTTCAATGTTAAAATATTCAGCAAATAATGGACGTAATACTTTCCATTGATCGACTCTTAAATTGTCAATTACAATTAAAAATATAGGTTCTTTTCCAATTAAAGGCATTACTTTTTTCTCTAATAATGTATGTGACATAATTGGAGAATCTTCTTTTGGATCTAACCAATCTCTGTAGTTATCATCTATAAATTTACAGAATTGAGTATTTGCTTCACGCTTTTGCATGTCAAAAATATCTTTCATGCTGTCATCATCCGCCTCTTCTAATTTAATTTCCCAATTAACTAATTCAGAATAAATGTCAGACCATTCATCATAATCCAATCTGTCATTTAAACGCATACCAATTTGGCGAAATTGAATTTGATAATCCGTTGTGTTTTTTTGACTAACTAAATCTTTAGTTTTCAAATTCTTTTTTAATGATAAAAGAATTTGATTTGGATTCACGGGCTTAATTAAGTAATCAGAAATTTGACCACCAATAGCTTCTTCCATGATGTGTTCCTCTTCACTTTTGGTAATCATGATAATAGGAATAGATTGCTTAATTACCTTAATTCTAGCTAAGGTTTCAAGGCCAGATAAACCAGGCATGTTCTCATCTAAAAAAATAATATCATAATTATTTTCTTTAACTAAATCAATAGCATCCGAACCATTATTAATTGTGTCGACTGTGTATCCTTTTTGTTCAAGGAATAAAATATGAGGCTTTAGTAAATCAATTTCATCATCAGCCCATAAAATTCTTGTTTCCATATTTTTATATTGATTAGTTAGAGTTGTAAAAATACTCATTACATTTGTAAAGCGTACTAAATTAATAATAATCGATTTGAAAATTAACAAACGAAAAATAATAAACGATCCTGTTCACGGTTTTATTACAATTTATAACGATTTAATTTTTGATTTAATGGAACATCCATTTTTTCAAAGGCTAAGACGTATAAAACAATTGGGGATGTCTCATTTGGTTTACCCAGGTGCAAACCATACTCGTTTTCATCATGCACTTGGTGCTATGCATTTAATGCAGAAGGCAATAAGTGAATTATTGAAAAAAAGTGTAGAGATTTCTGAGGAAGAAAAAGAGGGGGTTATTGTTGCTATTTTATTACACGATATTGGACATGGTCCATTTTCGCATACTTTAGAACATTCTTTATTAAAAGATGTTCATCATGAAGAGGTCTCGTTATTATTTATGAACCGATTAAATTCTGAATTTAAGGGGAAGTTAGATTTAGCTATTTCAATTTTTACAGACAACTATCACAAACAATTTTTACACCAATTAGTGTCTAGCCAATTAGATATGGATAGATTAGATTACTTACAAAGAGATAGTTATTTTACTGGAGTTTCTGAAGGTGTAGTAGGGAGTGAGCGTATAATTAAAATGCTTAATGTTGTTGATAATGAGTTGGTAATTATTGAAAAAGGTATTTATTCAATTGAAAACTTTATTTCTGCCCGTAGAATTATGTATTGGCAAGTATATATGCACAAAACAGTTGTATCTTCTGAATATATGCTAAGAAATGTATTAAAACGTGCTAAAGAGTTATTTGAACAAGGTCATGATTTATTTGCTACGCCAAGTTTAAAATTATTTTTAAGTCAAAGTTTTTCAATGGAAGATTTTGTAACTGATGAAAGTTTATTGAATCATTTTGCAAATATTGATGATACTGATATTATTTCTGCTATTAAAGTCTGGCAAACCGCTGATGATAAATTATTGAGGGTATTAAGTACTGATTTAATTGAAAGAAATTTATATAAAACGGTAATTTCTAAAGAACCCTTTACAAGTGAAAGAATTGAATTAGAAAAACAAAAAATTATAAATGATTTAGGTTTAGTTGGACATGAAATAGATTACTTTTTCATAAATTCTAAACTAGTTAATTCAGCTTACAATAAACAGTTTAAGCAAATAAAAATGGTAACTAGATCTGGTGAGTTAATTGACTTAACTCAAGCATCTGACAATTATAATATTTCTGCTTTATCTGCTCCAGTTGAGAAACACTATTTGTGTTATTTTGATGTTAACTAAAATATGAGAAGTTTATTACTACTATTATTTGTAGGGATGTTTATCGTTTCTTTCGGTCAAGATAAAGTAACTAAAATTACGGTTACTATTGAACCATATAAATATACTACTAATGGAGCATTCCATGCTTTTTTAGCCTTAACGTGTTCAAACCGTGGTGTGGATTATATTAATGGATTTGATTTTGAATGGGGCTATAGTTATAAACTAAAATTAAAACAAACAAAGCTTGCTCAACCAATGCAAGATGCTGGGGATACTGATTATGATTTAATAAAAGTTATTTCAAAAGAAGCTGTAGCTGATTCAACAACTTTTAAAATAGGTTTAACTGGTTGGGTTCATCTTTCGCATAATTCAGAAAAAGACCCTGGAGCATTTGTATTTAATACGAACCGTACTTGTACCTATCTTGATGGAATGGTTTTTAGTTATACTGATGATTTTGAAGAAAAGTTAAGAACCTTAAACAAAACTGATGGTTACAAAAAGGGTACTTTTATGTTTTTAAATGGAGAGATTTTCTTAATCTCATTGTAAAGGAATTTAAAGACTAGATCTTCTATAAACGATTTATAATTACTATCTAATTACTTCCTCCCAAAATCTGCAGGAATTTCTCCCCAAACTTTTGTTTCCCACTTAATGATTTGGTTTGAAATATCATTAGATTTTAACCACTTCAGCGCCCTTTCCATTAACTTAAAAGAGTCTGCATTATCTGCGTTTTGTTCTAATGTAGTTTTAATTTTTTTATGTTTTACCCAACTCATAGCAGTTCTACTATCTGTATAAATAGGTCTATTGTCATTGGCTTTTTTCATGTGAGAAACCGCGTGTACTAAGGCTAAAAATTCACCAACATTATTAGTAGAGTTCTTATAAGGACCCATTTTAAAAATAACGGCTTTAGTTTCTGTTTCTACACCTTGGTATTCCATTAAACCTGGGTTTCCGCTACAAGCGGCATCAACCGAAATGGTATTTAAATTTGGTAAACCTAATGCATCTATTTTAGCATCTGATAATTTGGGAGTGGCAATAGAAGTTCCCTTATGATCTTCATAGTCTTCCGAGAGTGCTATTTTGGCTAATTCTAAAGTTTTAAATGATTTGTATTGCGCGCCTTTTACACCATGAATAGAGCTTTTACATTCCTCCCAAGTTGTAAATATTCCTGTTATAGATCCGCTCCAAACTACGTAATATTTCTGCTTTTTAGCCATAATACAAACTTACACAAAATTTTTAATAGGAACGACTACAACATTATTAATGCAATTAAAGTATAAATTACAATCCTAATTTTGGAGCAATTTCCATCATGTAAGTATAGGCTTCATCATAATTATTCTTGATTTTACCATCTAAAATGGCATCTTTAATTTTGTCTTTTAATTCACCTACAATTTTAGAAGGTTCAATGTTGAATGTTCTAATAATTTCTTGACCGGTAATTGGTGGTTGAAAATTTCTAACATTGTCCTTTTCTTCAACTGTTTTTAATTTCTTTCTAACTTTTTGGAAGTTTGTTCTGTATTTCGCAACCTTAAAATCATTTTTAGAAGTGATATCAGCATCACAGAGGGTCATTAAATCATCAATATCATCTCCAGCCTCAAATAGTAGTCTTCTAATGGCAGAATCAGTTACATGTCCTTTAACTAATGAAATAGGACGTAAGTGTAATCTTACTAGTTTTTGAACATATTTCATTTTAGCATCTAATGGTAATTTCAATTTTTTGAAAATTCCACCAACCATTCTTGCCCCTACATCTTCATGACTATGAAATGTAAAACCAACTTTAGAATTAAATCGTTTAGTTTTAGGTTTGGCAATATCGTGCATTATAGCTGCCCAACGGAGCCACAAATTATCTGTATTTAAAGAAATATTATCTAACACTTCTAAAGTATGATAAAAATTATCTTTGTGTGATTTCCCATCAATTGTGTCTACACCATATAAAGCTACCATTTCTGGGAAAAACTCATTTAATAATTTGGTGTCAAACAGTATTTTAAATCCTTTAGAAGGTATTTCAGCTAAAATAATTTTATTTAACTCCACCATTATTCTTTCTCTCGAAATAATTTCTAAGCGTTCAGTATTACCCTCAATGGCATCTAATGCTGGTTTGTCAATCTTAAAATTAAGCTGAGTTGCAAATCTAATGGCACGCATCATTCTTAATGGATCGTCAGAAAAAGTAATGTTGGCATCTAAAGGCGTTTTTATTAATTTCCTTTTAATATCTCCTAAGCCATCAAATGGATCGATTACTTCACCAAAACTACTTTGGTTTAAGCTAATAGCTAATGCGTTTATAGTGAAATCTCTTCTGTTTTGATCATCTTCTAAAGTTCCTTCTTCTACAATTGGATTTCTAGATTCTCTGTTGTAAGATTCTTTTCTTGCACCCACAAATTCAACTTCAATATTATTAAAAGTAAATGCGGCAGTACCAAAGTTTTTAAAGTAAGCTACTTTTTTTACACCTAAAGCTTCTGCTACTTTTTCTGCAAATTCTAATCCACTTCCTAAAACAACTATGTCTACATCTTTAGATGGTCTTTTAAGAATTAAATCTCTAACAAATCCACCGATTACAAAAGATGATTTCCCGTTTTCTTTACCCACTTTACTAATGGTTCTGAATAATTCTGATTCTATGTGTTTACTTAAATTCAAGGCTATTTTCTAATAATGGTTACTTCACTATTTTCTCCAATTTTTATGATTTGAGAAGGGATAGGATTTTTATTTTCTAAAGGTAGATTGACAATATAATCTACTCCGTTTTTTATTGTAGCTGAAATGTCTTCAAATTTAACTGGAGATTTTTCCTTAGATACATTTGCAGAGGTTGAAGTTATTCCACTTTTTAACTTTTGGATTAGCGTAGAACAAAATTTATCTTTTACTACGCGAATGCCAATACTACCATCATCAGCTAAAACTTGTTTTGCTACAAATTGACCTTTTGGATAAATAATAGTTAATGGTTTCTCTGCAAAATCAATTAAATCATAGCAAACTTCTGGGATTACTTTAGCATATCTACTTAAGAGTCTTTCAGATTCTACTAAAATAATAAAGTTTTTATCACTTCTTTTTTTTAATTGATTTATTTTTTCAAGGGCTTTTTCATTTTTTGGGTCACATCCTATTCCCCAAATTGTATCCGTAGGGTATAAAATAATTCCTCCATTTTTAATGGTTTCAAAAGCTTTTTCTATTTCTTCTCTCACAACGCAAAATTACATAAAAAAACTGTTCTTAATTATTAAGAACAGTTTAATATTTTTATAATGACTAAGTTTATTTAATAATTAATTTTTCAGTTGTAATAATTTCATTATTTTTTACTTCAACAATGTAAAATCCTGTTTCAAATGTTGATACATCTACAGACTGAATTGTTGATGGATTTGAGTTAGAATAGACAATTTGTCCAACTGAATTGAATATTTTAATTGATGTAACATTGATACTTTCAATAGAAAGTAATTCGGTAGCAGGGTTTGGAAAAATTGAAGTTGAAAGAATTTCATCAGTATCTATTCCATTTGTAGATAAATCTACACTAGACCAAACTTTTAATTGAATTACATCTGGTTGAGTTGGTATAACTGCAGTTAACTCTCCATGTAGAAACACAGGTAAATTTGAGTCTGATAATGAGTAATAAGCATAAGATGTTCTTATAATTGTAACAGGACCACCTGCAAAAATTGGTTGAATAGCAGGAACTATTCCGTCTAATACTTCAATAGTTTTAATTCTTAAAACATTTGTGAAAGTTGTTGATCCTAAAATTAAAGTACCTGTTCCATCAGCTTTAACAGTTGCTGTGCCAGAAACTGTAATATTTACAGGTATTATTCCAACAGTTGTTTCTAAATGACCATCAATAGCATCTGTATAATCAGACGAACCATAAGCCATAGGGAAAATTGCTGATTGCATTTGGTCAACATCATATTTAATTGATGCGACTTCACCATTTAAATCAAATACAAAACCATAACTAGTTACTTCTGTTGGTGTATTCGTGAAAAATACATTAATTCCTCCGTTAAATTGTTCTTGATGAAATGCATCTGGATAATCTGCATTTACATTAACAATAATTGAATCTTTTACAGCAGGTCCATTTTGAATAGTCGCTGAAAGTGTTGAGTAATCCCATGTCACACCAGCACCTATTGTTGCATCAAGATTAGATGAAGTATTGTCTGCTTCAAAATAAAAAATTTTATTGCCTGTTTGTAAAGTGTCATTTACTGAAATTGATTGAGCATTGGCAATTGAATATGCCGAAATACTTAATAAAAGAAAAATTTTTTTCATTTTTAGTTTTTAATTTAATATATTTTTACAATTTTACACAATAATAAACGGAATTAAAACAAAAACGTTGGAGAATTATAGACAAACATCAAAAATAGTTATCATAATAATTAGTGTTTTAACACTTTTTTTATCATTTTTCATTAAAGATTTAAAATTTGATTATGATTTTGAATCCTTTTTTGCTGAAAATGATGAAGGCACAAAATTTTTTAATGACCACAGAGATAGGTTTGAAAGTGACAATGATTTCATTTTTATTTCAGTTGAAAATCAAAAAGGTGTATTTGAATATGATTTTCTAAAAAATGTGTCTAACCTAGTTGATATACTTGAAAAAGACACATTAGTTAAATCTATTTCTTGTTTAACAAATATGCAAGATTTTGTGAAAGCACCGTATTCTCCTGCAGTATTTAAAATTCCTTATCTATCTATTTGTGATACCTGTGATTTTACAAATGATTCCATTAGAATTTTTTCTAGACCTGAACTAAAAGGAATGTTCATTAATAAAGATGCTACAGGACTTCTAATTTATATTAAACACAAAGAAAAAATAAGTAAAAAATCGTGTGACATATTAAAAGATAAAATCGATAACTTATTAGTGAAATTTAAAATTACCAAAAGTCATTATGCTGGTCGTGCGATTGGACAAAGTTATTATATTGATACTATGCAGTTCGAAACCATGTTTTTTATCGGGTTATCATTTGTTTTAATTATCATTTTTTTATGGTTTTCGTTTAAGTCTTTTTGGGGGATTTGGATTCCTTTGACTATCATAACTGCTTCAATGGTTTGGATAACTGGATTTATGGGGTTAGTTAATGAACCAATGAATTTAGTACTGACAGTATTGCCAACCATAATTTTTGTAGTTGCCATGTCTGATGTAATCCATTTGGCGTCAAAGTTTTTAGAGGAATTACGTTTAGGGAATTCAAAAGAGAAGGCTATAAAAATTGCCTATAAAGAAGTAGGGTTTGCAACTTTGTTAACTTCTATAACAACTGCAATTGGTTTTTTAACCTTGTTAACTGTGACAATGAAGCCTGTTAAAATATTTGGTATTTACACGGCCTTAGGTGTTATGTTTGCTTTCGTTTTAGCTTATACCTTGTTGCCTGCATTATTAGTGCTAGTCAAACCTCCTAAATTAAGTTTAAAACCGATTGTTCAAAATTATTGGTATAAGGTTTTGCATGCTGCTTTTAAATTTGTCATTGCTAAACGAAAATTAGTGTTGATTCTATTTATAGGATTAACTGTAATTGTTGGGGTAGGTGTGAGTAAAGTTGAAACTAATTATTTTTTATTAGAGGATTTAAAAAAGGATAATATAATGCGTTCTCAATTTGATTATTTTGATTCAGAATACATGGGGTTAAGACCTTTTGAATTAGTAGTTGAAGTAATGGATAGCTCAAAAAATGTATTAGATTATGATGTTATTAAGCAAATGGCGAAAATTGATTCTTTTTTAATTTCAGATTATGGTTTGACTCAAACTTTTTCATTAGTTTCTGTTTTGAAAATAGCTAATAGATCAGAGCATGGTGGTCAGAATAAGTTTTACACCTTACCATCTGCTAGTCAAACTAAAAAAGTAATTAAGAAAATTAAAAAATTTGACAAAACTAATCAACTCGCTATGTTAGTTGATTCTACTCATAGGTTTGGAAGAATGAGTAGTACTCTAGGTGATATTGGTAAGTATAAAGTGGATGAAAAAAATGAAAGATTATATGAATTTATTAAGCATAATATTAATCAAGATGTTTTAAAAATTCATTTAACAGGAACTGGACATTTACTAGATGAAAATATGAGTTCACTTGCTAAAAACTTAACTTTTGGACTAGTAATAGCAATTTTATTAGTGTCATTATTAATGGGGTTCTTATACAAATCTGTAAAAATGGTATTAATTGCCATTGTGCCTAATGTTTTTCCTTTATTAATGCTAGCTGCTGTTTTAGGGTTTGTAGGTATTGATTTAAAAGTGTCTACGGCAATTATTTTTACTATTTCATTCGGAATTGCAGTAGATGATACGATTCATTTTATGAGTAAATTTAAATTAGAATTGAATAAAGGGAAATCATTTTTGTATGCACTTAAAAGAACGTATTTAAGCACAGGAAGAGCTATTGTTTTAACGACTTTAATTCTTTGTTCAGGGTTTTTACTATTAATGCTCTCTGATTTTTTAGGAACATTTTATATCGGTTTGTTATTGAGTCTAACCTTATTGTTTGCGTTGATTTCGGATTTGTTTATTTTACCAATTCTTTTATTATATTTCTTTAAAAACAAAAAATAAGTATTCTTTATTTTCGAGTATAGCGTTAAGAAAAACAAATAAAATAAAAAAGTTGACATTTTATATGTCAACTTTTTTAAAGTTTTAAAAACTTGGTTTAAGCGGATTATTTTGATAAAAATCGTTAATCATTTGGATAGCTTCTTCTGGGCTATCGGTTATTTTCATTAAGTCCATATCGTCAGGGTTAATATTTCCTTCTTTTTCTAACATGGTATTTTTTATCCAGTCAATTAATCCTCCCCAATATTTGGTTCCGAATAAAATCACAGGTTTTTTATCAATTTTTTTAGTTTGAATTAATGTTAAAACTTCAAATAATTCATCTAAAGTTCCAAATCCTCCAGGAAAGGTAATTAAAGCTTGTGTATATTTTACAAACATTACTTTTCTTACAAAAAAGTAATCAAAATCAACAGGATGATTTACATATTGATTACAAGATTGTTCAAAAGGTAAAACTATATTTAAACCTACTGACTTTCCTCCAATTTCATCTGCTCCTTTATTACCTGCTTCCATAATTCCTGGTCCACCACCAGTAATTACACCATATCCAGACTTTACTAATAGCTCTGAAGTTTTAATAGCGTCAGCATAATATGGATTGTCAACTTTTGTTCTAGCTGAACCAAATACTGAAACACACGGGCCAATTCTCGCCATTTTTTCATAGCCTTCAACAAATTCAGCCATTATTTTGAATATTGCCCAACTGTCATTTGTTCTTATCTCGTTCCAATCTTTTATCTTTCCCATAGTTTGTGTTTTTTAAGCCAATAGTAACTATTTAGCCGATAAACAAGATAGTGAAATTATATTAAACTTTATGGGTAGAATTGAATTAGTTTGTTTTTTTCCTTGTACAGATTTAAGAAAAGGCTCTAATTATTAAATATAGTAATAATTTAGGCTTAATATATTCTACAACTCAAAATAGCTGTATCATCAACAAACTTTTTAGAGCCCCTCCATTCATCAAGCTTTCCAAATATTATTCCGTTCAAATCTTCCATTGAAAGTGGGTGGAATGACTTTACGACTTCTGTTAGCCTCTCAGTTTCGTATTGCTCTTCATTTTCATTTTCGAGCTCTACAACACCATCAGTATAAAGAATAATCGTAGTATTTGGTTTGATTTCAATTTCCTCAGATTCTAAAAATGGAATTTCATCTAACATTCCTAAACCTATACAACCTTTATTCAATACTCTTGTTTCATTTTTTCGAATTAGTAAAGGCCAATTATGACCGGCATTAATATATTTCAATTTACGAGTTTTTGAATTATACTTGGCAATAAAGAATGTAATAAATTTCTCTCCATTTGCATTTGCAAATACAGTTTTATTTAGTTCTGGAATTAAAAATTCTAAATCAAAATCTTGATACGCAAATAATGTTCTTAAGGTGGCTTGGAAATTAGCCATTAGCATTGCTGCTGCAACTCCTTTACCTGAAACATCAGCTATGCATATTATAAACTCATCTTTATTAATTTGAATGTAGTCATAGTAATCACCACTTACTTTATGGTGAGGTAAATATTTAGCTGAAATATCTAAATTTGCATTATTAGGTAAGTTTGAAGGGAATAATAATTTTTGCATTTGTGAAGCAATTTCTAATTCCTTTTTATAACCTTCTTGAATTACACTTTCTTTTGCTAAACGCTTGTTTTCAATAGCTACAATTATAATGTTTGTTAATGTCTGTATGAAATTAACATTGTAAAGCGGATTCTCTTTAGATGTTTTTGGTAAACCACCAATAATTAAATATGCTAATGGTTTATCTTTATGAAAAACAGGTATAATAACTTCAAACTTGTTTAACATTAAATTATTTGAAGATTCGATTACTGTAATTTCAGTAAATCGTAAAATGTCTTCTTGAATATCTGTTATAGTACCTTTTATACCAACTTTTTGAAGGATGTGCCAAGCTTTTTGTTTGTTAAATAGTACAAACTTTTTTATGCCTAATTGTTCTCTTAATATATAATTATATATGGTTAAAATTTCAGAAACTGTTTGGTTTGAGTTAATCGCATTAGTGATTTCCAATAGCGAGTTTAGCTTAAAGTCTTTTGACATAAGCTTATTCTCTAACTCAACTAATATTTTTTCTGAAACAAAGGTCATAGGTTTTCTAGTATTGATGGTAGTTTTCGAACTGCTGCCATCTCTTTCATTCTCGTTCTAGCGTCAATACAAGGTGAGCCAAAATAGGTGCCTCCAGCTTTTAAATCTTTTCCAACGCCCGACTGAGCATGAACAGTTACATTGTCATGAATAATTACATCACTTGTTACGCCAACTTGTCCCCAAAGCGTTACATTGTTTTTAATTGTAACACAGCCAGCAATACCTACGTTTGCAGCAAATAAACAATTTTCACCAACAACAGTATCATGACCAACTTGAACTTGATTATCTATCTTTGTACCTTTTCCTATAACAGTATCTCCAGTTACACCTCTATCAATGGTAACTAATGCGCCTACCTCTACATTGTCTTCAATAATTGTTCTACCACAGGTTAACAATCTATCATAACCTGATGGTTTCTTTTTATAATAAAAAGCACTATGCCCAATTACACTATTTGGTCCAATAATTACATTTTCGCCTATTATTGTGTAATCGCACAATACAACACCTGAGCTTATAATTGAATTTTTTCCTATTGAGACTTCATGTCCAATACTAACGTTTGGATGAATTATCGCTGAAGAATCGGATTTATAATTATCACCAGTTTGAGAAGTCCAAGCTTTGAATTTTCTAAAGTGTTTTGTTATTTTATTAAAATCATCAAAGGGTGTTTCTGAAATTATAAGTGCTTTTCCTTCTGGAAATTCATCTACTTTTTTATCAATAATTATGACATCAGCCTTACTATTAATTGCTTTTTTATAATATTTTGGGTGATCAACAAATACAATATCTCCAGCTTCAACTTTATGTATTTCGTTTATGCCTGTAATAATTACTTCGCTATTACCTACAAACTCACACCCAATTAAGTTTGTAATATCCTGTAAAGACTGTTGTTGATTAAATTTCATTATAATACATTTAATTTCAATTTATAAAGTTATAAATATCATGTATTACTTTATAAATGTTTTGAATTACTTATACAAGGTGAATTGTTAATCAATATTTTAATTTACCTTTCTGTTATGTATGAGAATCTCAAGACTAAAGAGACAAAAGAAATTAGAATTGATAAAATAATATATGGTTTTATCTCGTAAATTTTAATTGAAATAAAGAAAATTGAGGATAAGAATATATTACTAATTAGAGATAATGAAATTGATAGTTTAATGAGAAATGGATCGTTGTATTTTTATAAAATTGTTAATTTCAGATAAATATCAATTGTTATTATCAATTATTTGGGGATTTTGGTACTTGGTTTTAATTCAATTTTCCAGATGAAATTTGTTAGAAAAAGATTCTTTTCTGATATTTGGTTGATTGGTGTAAATATAGCTTCTGGTTTATCAATAAATTTTATTTTTTGAATTTCTGATTTTTTGAAGTAAACATATATCTGATCACAAACTAAATGGTTTTGGCCTTTTAAGGTTTTAGTTATAGTATTCAAGCTATCCTTTGATTCTTCAGATGGGTAATATAATGTTTGTGCATTTCTATCAATGAATATTTCATGAATATCTTTTTTAACAAAGTCAGCAGTAATGTCTTTACCTGAAAGCTGATCAAAATGAATTGAATCATGTTTTGTAATGATTAAAGCGTTTTGTTTTAAATAAATTTTATCAAAATTATTATTATCTAATGTTATATCAAGAGTGTCAGCACTCAGTTGTATGTCTTCATTCCAAATAATTGGATTTTTTCGTAGTTTTAATATTGAATCTGTCTCATTATAGTAAATAGAATCACAAATTCCAACAGCGTTAGCATTTATTATGACGACATTATTTACAGCATTGATTATGTTTTTAGTTGATACAGAATCAGTAGTTTGATAAATTGTGTCAGCTTTAAAGAAAAGTGTATCTTTTTTATTGTACTGATAAACTCTAGCGTTGTGTTTTAAGGTGATTGATTTATTATTTGGGTATTTGATAATGTAATCACTTTTAAATTGAATACGTTGCACTGAATCATAAACTGAAACATTGTAAAACCCTTCTGCAATGTCTGTAGACTTATTGTAAATTAAACTATCAGCATATAATGTGGTTGAACTGTCTTTATGTATTGTTGCACCTTGCCAAAGGTTAATAAAATCTACTTTTGTGTCATAGTATCCTTTGTTACAATCAATAAGTGTTGAATCTAAACTAATATGTGTTGGGCCATGAAATAATACCATTTCTTTAGCCGTATTGAATTCTAAGGTGTCTGCTTGTAAGTGATATTTAGGATGTTTTACATCAATACTATCTTTAAAAAAGAATGTTTTAGAATTTGCAAGATAAGATCCTTTTTTTGAAGTCAATTTTAGGTCTTGTTTAATGCTAGTGATAATTGCCCAGTTAGAATAATAGCCTATATTTCTATTAGCATCAAATTCTAAAGAATCTGTCATCATTTTAAATTCATTATCTCTAAACCTAACATTACTTCTAAGAATACCTATGTTAGTATTTCCATTATAAAATAATGAGTCACAAAATAAATTTAATGTATCTGCTTGGTTAAGGTGAACATTTCCGTAAGCTCTAATCCAGTTCTCTGTTTGATGAAAATAGGCTGAATCACAAAATAAATTCCTGTTTTTGTGTTTAAAATGGACATTACCGATTACTTTAATTGCGTCCTTAAATACTTTTGCATTGGTCAATAAGTCAGAATTCACTAACTCAATATTTGTCTTTTGGGCTATCAACCCAAAAGACAATACAAAAAAGGCACTTAAAAAAAGCGCCTTTAATTTGATATGTAGTATTAATTTATTCAATTAGTCTCTAATTATAGTTTGTGCTCTGTCTGGTCCAACAGATACAATTGTAATAGGTGTTTCCAATTCTTTTTCTAAATATGTAATGTAGTCCAAAAACTCTTGTGGCGCATCTTTTAAATCTCTTAAACCAGTTAAGTCAGCATTCCAACCTTTTATTTTTTTGTATACAGGTTTAATATTTAAAGAATCAATATCGTATGGGAAGTAATCAAATTTCTCTCCATCAATTTCGTAATGCGTACAAACTTCAATTGTATCAAATGAATCTAAAACATCTGCTTTCATCATTGATAATTGAGTTGCCCCATTAATCATGATAGCATATTTAAGTGCCGGTAAATCAATCCAACCACATCTTCTGTCTCTACCTGTAGTAGCTCCAAATTCGTGACCAATTTGTCTAATGTTTTCTCCAACTTCATTGTCTAATTCAGAAGGGAAAGGACCAGAACCAACTCTAGTACAATATGCTTTGAATATTCCAATAACTTCTCCAATTTTGTTTGGTGCTACACCTAAACCAGTACAAGTACCGGCTGTGATTGTATTTGATGAAGTTACAAATGGATAAGTTCCAAAATCTACATCTAACATAGTACCTTGAGCACCTTCAGCTAAAACAGACTGTCCGTTTTTCATAGCGTTGTTAATGTAGTGCTCTGAATCAATTAAAGTGAATTTAGACATGAATTCCATGGCTTCAAACCATTTAATTTCTAATTCTGATAATAAATCAGCATAATCATAATCACCTAATATTGCTTGGTGTTTTGATTGTAATGCGTCATATTTTTCTTTAAAATTAACAGCTAAAGAATCACCCATTCTTAAACCATTTCTACCAGTTTTGTCCATGTAAGTTGGGCCAATTCCTTTTAATGTAGAACCAATTTTGTTTTTTCCTTTTTGCTCTTCAGAATATTTATCTAAAATTTTATGAGTAGGAACGATTAAGTGAGCCTTTTTAGAAATTAATAGTTTAGATGCTACATCTATTCCAATAGCTTCTAATTTATCAATTTCTTCTTTAATAATAATTGGATCAATTACAACACCGTTACCAATTAGGTTTATTGTTTCATCTCTAAAAATTCCTGAAGGAATTGTATGTAAAACATATTTTTTGTCATCAAAGATTAATGTGTGACCTGCATTTGGTCCACCTTGAAATCTTGCTATAATGTCGTATTTTGGTGTAACAACATCAACAATTTTTCCTTTTCCTTCATCACCCCATTGTAATCCTAGTAAAACGTCAACTTTCATTTTTTTTGTAATTGATTTCGATTTATATAATCGATTGGTTTATGTATTAAAAATTTCTTTTGCTTCTTTTAAAGAAGTTGCAATATTAAGCACAGAATTTAACTTTGTCAACAGTAAGACCTGATTAATTTTATCAGAGATATTAACAATGTATAAATCACCACCTAAATTTCGCGATTTTGTAAATATTTTTATGAATGAATTTACACCCAAACTGTTTATTAACGCTAGGTTTTCTAGGTTTAAAATTATATTACTTGAGTATGTTTCTAATTGTTGAGAAGTTAATTCAAGTAAAGGTAAAAAATCTTGTTCATACAGTCCTTTTCCTCCTAAAATTAGTTCTGTACAATTATTGTGTTCAATATGACTAACTTTTAGGCTCATTATCTTTAGTAATACGTTCACCATAAAAATACAAAGAATGGTGATGTATTTTTAAATTAAATAATTCTTCTATTGTTGCTTTTATCTTTTCTATTCTTGGGTCACAAAACTCAATTACTTCATCAGTATTTGTTACAATAATGTGATCATGTTGTCTGTAACCATAAGATTTTTCGTATTGAGAGGTAGCGCCCAATTGATGTTTTCTTACTAATGAGCAAGCCATTAATAAATCAATTGTATTATATAAGGTTGCTCTACTTACACGATATTTCTTCAATTTCATTTTAATATATAGTTCTTCTATATCAAAATGTCCTTTTGTTTCGTAAATTTCTTTAAGTATAGCAAAACGCTCGGGAGTTTTGCGGTGTGCATTATCCTCAAGGTAATTACTAAAAATCTCTTTAACTTTATCTTGTAACTCTTCTTTATCCATTTTGCTAGTAAAAGTGTAAAGATAAAAATTTTAATTAAAAATATCATCAACAAAATAATCTATATTTTAATACGTTTGTATATTTTTACAATCTGATATGAAAAAGCAACTCTACATATTATTAATATTTAGCTTATTCTTTAAGCTTTCAGCTCTTTCGCAAGAGGGTAGTAGGTATGTCCAGTTTGATAGAAAAAAATTCCATTTTGGTTTTGCATTAGGTGTTAATACCGCAGATTTTAATTATGCCATTAATTTAGACTCTACTAATACGGATTCAATTTTTAACATTTCTGTGAATAGTCAACCAGGTTTTAACCTTGGAATTGTGTCTTCTTGGAATATTAATGAATACTTTCATGTTAGATTTATTCCGTCATTATCTTTTCAAGAAAGAGAGTTTGTTTATGATTATACAGAGAATGGCATGGCAGCTAAAAGAGTAAGTAGGTTAGAATCTACCACTTTAGATTTTCCTGTAATGTTAAAGCTTAGAACAAAAAGAATTAATAATTGGGCTGCATACTTTTTAACTGGACTACAATATAGTTTAGATTTAGCTTCTCAATCAAAAACAGCAATTGATTTTCATAATCCAATCGCTAAAACGAAACAACATGATTTTTCGTATCAATTTGGAGGTGGTTTTGATTTTTTTCAAGAATACTTCAAACTAGGTTTAGAATTGAAAATATCAAATGGATTAAAAGATATTAATATTCATGACGATACGTTTTATACAAAACCATTAACATATTTAAATTCTAAAGTATGGTGGTTTTCTATTACTTTTGAGGGGTAATTAAACTCTTTTTAAAGATTTATATATATATATAAAGCTGGTTTCATGGTTTTTTTGTTTGGTTATAATTAATACTATATTTTGAATTTTAATAAAAAAATAACAAATTAGTAAAAATTGTATATAAATTAAACGTACATTTGGTCAAACAAAAAACAAAAATTATGAAAAAAACTTTACTTTCTGTAGTTGCCTTATTAGGTTTAACTGCTGCTACTGCGCAAGTGTATACTGCGAATGATTCTACTGCTTTTGCAGAATGGACTGCTTATGATTTAGATTTAGATGGAGCTGGATTTTCTGCTGCAACTACTAATGGGACATCAGCAACGTCATACTCTTATGATAATGCTACAGGAGCATTAACTCCAGATAACTTATTTATTTCACCTGCTATTGATTTATCAACAGGTTCTAATGTAATGTTGAACTTTGATGTTACTGCACTTGACCAATCTTGGGTATCAGAAAACTATGCTGTATATATCGTAACTGATTTGGTTGCTATTGTTACTGGAACTTTCCCTACTGCTGTTCATGAAGAAGTTGTAGTTGCTGGTCTTTTGACTAGAAATATTGATGTTTCAGCTGTTGCTGATGGTGAAGCTACAGTTTATGTAGTTATTAGACATTACAATTGTACTGATATGTTTGGGATTGGATTTAATAACCTTTCTATTACTGGAGATTTTTTATCTGTAGAAGAAGCATCTTCTTTAGAAGTTTTAAGTGCTTATCCTAATCCATCTACTGATGTATTAAATGTTACTTTTAACTCTAATGTAGAAACTGTTTCTATCTTATCTTTAGATGGTAAATTAATTTCTAATGAAGTTGTTAACGCTAACAATGTAACATTAAAAGTAGCTAATTTAGCTTCTGGTGTTTACTTTTATGAAGCAATTACTACTGAAGGAAACAAATTAAGAAATAAATTTATTAAGAAGTAAGCTTCTTAAATAAACAAATTATTGATTCCCATTTCGAATTTTCGAAATGGGAATTTTTATTTATTACTATTTTTAGTTTGAAAAAAGATATTATTGGTAAAAAAAATAGTTGTGTGTTAAGATTAACTAATCTCCCAAACCTTAATGCTTCTATCATCACCTGTGGTTACGATTAAATCATTAGCGAACCACAAAACTGCATTAACTGATGCTTTGTGTCCACCAGCTTTATAATCAACCTTAGTTAGCACCTCTAAGGATTTTGCATCCCATAGTTTAAAAGATTTATCTCTACTCACTGTAATGAATTTTGTATGGTCAGGACTGAACTTGATATCGTAAACCGCAAAGTTATGTGCTGGTATTCTTTTTACTAATTTATAATCTTCTTCTAATGTATGAAAATTAATATGTCCATCTCTAGATCCAGAAATTAAATAATTTTTGCTTGGTGAAATGATTAATGTATTAACACCAAAGCCTGAATCGTGTGTAACTATTTGATTTGTTTCGTTAAAATTAGAGTCAAGAATCCTTATAATCCCATCTTCACAACCTACAAGTAATTGAGAACTAAATTCAATACAAGTTCTTAATTTATTGGTCGTGATTTTTTTATTAACAATTAAAGTCCAATGCTCACAATTCCAAACTGATAAACTACCATCAGCTAAAACGAAACAACATGATTTTTCGTATCAATTTTGAGGTGGTTTTGATTTTTTTAAAGAATACTTTAAACTAGGTTTAGAATTGAAAATATCAAATGGATTAAAAGATATTAATATTCATGATGGTACTTTTATACTAAACCATTAACGTATTTAAATACTAAAGTATGGTGGTTCTCTATTACTTTTGAGGGGTAGACTAACGATTTTTTCTTTTTTCTCTTCTCTTTTGTCCTTTTGACAATTCTAATGTTGTTATGATAGGTACAGTATATCTAACATTAACTTTTTTACCGTTTTGTTTACCGGGTGTCCATTTAGGCATTGATTCCATAACTCTTATGGCTTCTGCGTCAAGAGTTGGGGACACATTTTTAATAACTTTTACATCCCTAATTACTCCATCAAAGTACACAACAAACTCAACCAAAATTGTACCTTGTTCATCTTTAGTTATTGCTGTTTTCGAGTACTGAAAGTTGTCACGAATGAATTTATTCATAGCAACCGTTCCACCAGGAAATATTGGAGATAATTGAATTACACTATCTTTTTTATTTTCCTCACTTTGAGAAAATGAAACTATAGGTAAAAGTAAAAGAAATGTAATAAGAGTTTTCATGGATTGTATTTGTTTTTAGAGAAATCAATGTAGATTTTTATGAACGAACCTTAAGTTAATTCCTTCTGAATATTGATTTCTTTTTCTTTGTTGAATTATCCATTTTTGCTTTAATGGGTATAGTATATCTAACATTTACCTTTTTTCCTTTTTGTTCTCCAGGACTCCATTTTGGCATTGATTTTATAACCCTAACACATTCAGCATCTAAACGCTTTGAAACGCCTTTAACAACAACTACATTACTTAGTTTACCAGTGTTTCTCACTACAAATTCTACCCAAATTGTACCTTGCTCATTGTTTTTTATCGATTTTTCAGGGTATTCAAAATTATCCATAATAAATTGAGACATGGCTTGGGGTCCACCTGGATACTCAGGAGAGACTGCTACAACATCATAGGTTTTATTCTCTAAAACACGTGGTGTTTCTCTTTCTTGAGAAAATGAAAGAATTGGAAATAGTAAAAGTATTGTAATTAGAGTTTTCATAGGTATGTTTTTGTTCAAATATAATCAAGTTTCTGTTATCTCCCACACCTTAATACTTCTGTCGTCACCTGTGGTTACGATTAAATCATTAGCAAACCACAAAACTGCATTAACTGATGCTTTGTGTCCACCAGCTTTATAATCAACCTTAGTAAGTACCTCTAAGGATTTTGAATCCCATAGTTTAAAAGATTTATCTCTACTCACTGTAATGAATTTTGTATGGTCAGGACTGAATTTTATGTCGTAAACCGCAAAATTATGTGCAGGTATTCTTTTTACTAATTTATAATCGTCTTCTAATGAATGAAAATTAAGATGTCCATCTCTAGACCCAGAAATTAAATACTTTTCGCTTGGTGAAATGATTAATGTATTAACACCAAAACCTGAATCGTGTGTTACTATTTGATTTATTTCGTTAAAAATTGAGTCAAGTATTCTTATAATTCCATCTTCACAACCAACAAGTAATTGAGAATTAAATTCAATACAAGTTCTTAATTTATTAGTCGTGATTTTTTTATGAATAATTAATGTCCAATGCTCACAATTCCAAACTGATAAACTACCATCAGCTGAAACAACAACTAATTGATTTTTGTTTTCAATATATAGTAAATCAAAAATCATATCAGTTTGAACTAATAAAAATTTGATTTCTGTTTTAGTAGTAATGTCAATAATATGAACTCCGCCTTGAGCTGTACCAACAAGTAATAAGTTAAGGGTGTCAATTTTAAGAATTGAAAATGCTTTGCTTGGTAATTTAGCAATAGCTATAGGATTTGACTTTTGTAATAAATCCCATTCTACAACCATATTGTCAAAACCTGCAGAATAACATTTGTTTTTCTGAAATGATTCTTCTAAAGCGTAAATAGCGCCTTCATGACCTAATAAATCATTGACTTTGTTTAATTTCATAATACTAAGGTATAAAAAAACTGCCATCTAAAAGATGACAGTTTTTGTAATTTTTATAAATCAATAAAAGTATCCGTTCTTGTTCTCGATACATTTCGACAAAAAAGTCAAAATTCCCGATTGCTATCGGGACGAACTGACACTAATAAAAAAATTATATTTCAAATTCAGCTACCGTTTTATCAATAATAGATACACAGTCTAACAACTGATCTTTAGTCATTACTAATGGTGGCGCAAATCTGATAATATTTCCGTGTGTTGGTTTCGCTAACATTCCGTTATCTCTAAGTTTCATGCAGATATCCCAAGCTGTAGAACTGTCTTCAGTATCATTAATTAAAACTGCGTTTAATAAACCTTTACCTCTAACTAATTTTAAAATATTATATTTTTCAATTAACTTGTTAATTTCAGATCTAAATAATTGACCTAACGCTTCAGCGTTCTCAGCTAATTTTTCATCTCTAACAACTTCTAAGGCAGCAATAGCAACTTTACCTGCAACTGGGTTTCCACCAAAAGTAGAACCGTGCTGACCTGGCTTAATAACATTCATAATGTTATTATTTGCAAATACAGCAGATACTGGATAAGCTCCACCTGAAATGGCTTTACCTAAAATTAAGATATCTGGTTTAACATTTTCATGATCTACAGCTAATAAACATCCTGTTCTTGCGATTCCAGTTTGAACTTCATCAGCAATAAATAATACATTTTTAGCAGCACATAATGCTTTTGCTTCAGTTAAATAACCTTCATCCGGTACAAAAACACCAGCTTCACCTTGAATAGGTTCAACTAAAAATCCTGCAATATTTTCTTCTTCTAACGCTTTTGCTAAAGCAACAGTATCGTTATATGGTATTTTAATAAATCCTGGTGTATATGGACCAAAGTTTTTTCTTGCGTCTTCATCATTCGAGAAAGAAATAATTGTTGTTGTTCTTCCGTGGAAGTTGTTTTCACAAACAATGATTTTTGCAGTATGCTCTTCAATTCCTTTTACTTCATAAGCCCATTTTCTACATAGTTTAATTGCAGTTTCAACAGCTTCAGCTCCAGTATTCATTGGTAATACTTTGTCAAACTTAAAGTATTCAGTTACAAATTTTTCGTAAGGTCCTAATGCGTCATTATAAAATGCTCTAGACGTTAAAGTTAATTTATTAGCTTGATCCGTCATTGCTTTAACAATTTTCGGATGACAGTGTCCTTGGTTTACTGCAGAATATGCTGATAAAAAATCATAATATTTTTTACCTTCTACATCCCAAACGTGAACACCTTCTCCTCTTTCTAAAACAACTGGTAATGGATGATAATTGTGAGCTCCGTGTTTATTCTCCATATCCATCAACTGAGTTGAAGATAATTTTTCCATATTTTCTGACATATCTTTTAAATTTTTTAAGTTAAAACTGCTCGTCACGGAGAGTACACATCCTTTCCTCTATTGCTGGTGAGAAATCCATCCACCAACAAAGATAATTAATTTTTTTAGTTTGTAAAACTATTATTGTATTTCAATAGTACTAACTTTGGAATTATGGAAAAAGATATGGAATTGTTGTCTAATAAAGTGAAAGTATTCGTTGGTAAATATGAATTGTTACTTCTATTTATTATTGGTTTAATTATTTTATTGAAATGGATTTCTTTTCCTTTAATTAATACAATTTCTATTGTTGTGTTACTCTCCATTTCTAGTATGTATATGGCCTCTGGTATAGGAAGTACTAATAAGGAAAATGTATTGTCTAAAATTTCAGGAATGGCAAGCGGGATTACTGTTGTTGGTGTTTTATTTTCTTTATTACATTGGCCAAATTCAATTGTAATGTTACTTGTTGGCAGTTTAGCATTGATAGGTGTATTAATTGGATCGCGTGCATTGAAGCTTTTAAAAACAGAAAAATTCACACAAAATAAGATGATTAGATTAGTTGTGTTAATTATTTTGGCAGGATTCTTTTTACTTGATATAGTTTGAGCATTCAATTGTTTAAGTGTAAACAGACCTTAGAAATAACTAAATATCTTGTTTGTCTACATTTGATTAATAAAACGTTTCTATCTTTGTTGTATCATGACAAAAACTATTCAACATCAATCTAGTAAAATATTTTTCGGTAATAATTTAGAAGATGACCTAAATGAAGTTTTAAGTACTGAGTATTCGGGTAGAAAGAAAATAATAATTACAGATGATAATGTGTTTGATATTTGGGTTGAAAACTTAATCACAAGTGTAGGGGAGTTGAATGGTGCTGAAATTATTCAACTACCCGCTGGAGAAGAAAATAAAACCATTGAGATGTCTTATCAAGTATGGGAAACTTTAACTGATTATAAAATTGGAAGAGGTGATGTTATTATTAACCTTGGTGGTGGAGTAATTACTGACATGGGAGGGTTTATTGCTTCTACTTATAAAAGAGGAATTGATTTTATTAATATTCCTACAACATTACTGGCTCAGGTTGATGCCTCAGTTGGTGGTAAAACTGGAGTAGACTTAGGAGGTTTTAAAAATCAAATAGGTGTTTTTGCTTTGCCAACTTATGTTTTTATAGAGTATAAATACTTAAATACATTACCAAAAGAACAGTTAGTATCAGGTTATGCTGAAATGCTTAAACATGGCTTAATAGATGATGCTAAGCATTGGGAAAATTTGATTAAAATCAAAACACTTAGCGTTGATAATCTGTCAAAATATATTTATGATTCAGTAAACATAAAGCATCAAATTGTTATCTCAGATCCAACAGAAAAAGGAAAAAGAAAAGCTTTAAATTTTGGGCATACAATAGGGCATGCGATTGAAGGTTTTTTGTTGACTAATGATCAAACTGTACCACATGGTTACGCTGTAGCATGGGGGATGTTGGTTGAATCTAAAATAGCTGTAAAATTAAATCTTTTGAATAGTAAAGATTATGAAGTTATTGACACTATAATTTCTTCAACTTATCCCAATTGTTCAATTGATTCAAGTCATATAATTGAGGTGTTAGATTTAATGTTGAACGACAAAAAGAACAATGGCAATGCAATTAACTTTACGTTATTAAAGGGGTTAGGTTCGTGTGTCATTAACCAGGAGGTTGATGAATCATGTATTATAGAGTGCCTTGAAGAGATTCTTATTACTGCTTAATTAATTTACCAGAATATTGCTTACCATCAATTAGTAATGAGTAAAAGTAAACACCAGAATCTACATTTTGTTGATTATTATTTTTTCCATTCCAATTAAATTCTTGTTTTCCAGGTTGTAATTTTTTGTGATTCAATTTTTTAATTAATCGGCCTTGTAAATCAAAAATACTTAAACTAACAAATGCTGAATTGTTTAGATTGAAATTTAGTGTTGTCTTTTCGATAAATGGATTTGGAAAAGCAGTTGTATTGCTGTTTAGAATTTCATTATCGGTTGTGTTTAAGTAGATTGTTGTTAAACTATCCACATTAATATTTTCATCTCCTACTTGATAAACCATGTAGTGAAAATAGATTAAAAACATTTCATCAGTAGTGTTTAAGCCTGCAGAAATATCTTGAGGTGGACTAAATGGGTTATGTACATTAGCAGCTGTGTTTTTATACACACCTTTTCCATAAATCTGAGAGTTTTCAGGGATTTTCTTCATGTATTCAAACCAATAGAAATCTTGCCATTCAAAATCCCAATGCGGTATTTTAATAAAAGGAATTGTGTCATTTGTTGGTGTGATAGCGTGACTTTCAATTTTTTCTCCTATTAAATGCATGTGAGGAAATACGCTCAATAATGTAATATCAACAGGGATGTAGTTATAAGTCACTTCAACTGAATCAATTTCATTAGCATTTATAGTAAAACCCCAATCCTGAATTAGTGGTGCGGCTGCAATTTCTCTAAAATTAGGAACAGGGTCATCATAAAAGAAAAAATTGACTTTAGTTTGATCATAAGTTCCATAGCTGTCTTCTGGGTAGTGCATAGCTAAAACTATGTCTGTTCCAGCTTCTAAAATCATACCGCTATTAAAATTAACTGATGAAGGAAATATAGTTGGTGTTGCTCCTGGTGTATATCCCATCATTAAGTCTCCAGCAACAGGGCCACCACAATCCCCACCAATTGTATCAGTTGTGTTTGCTAAAGTAATATCAGAATAAACCAAACAATGATGAACTGTATTTAAATTACCAGGAATAACCTCAATGGCTTTGATTTTTCTGTTTTGAGCTAACCCTGAAGGTATTACAAAACAAACATAATCATCATTATTTGTGGCTTTACTCATGTAGTTAGGCGCATTTATAACTAAATCAGGCGTTCCTGATAATTGTTGACTTCCGTTGTAAATAGGAGGTGCAGGAGCTTGTGTTAAATCACCTGCTAAAGCACCATCAGAAATCCAATCAAGTAAGGTAGTTTTTTCTGCTTGAGTCATTACGCGCTCCTGAGAGTAATGTTGATAAGATGTGTCAGCAGTCCATGGTGGCATAATGTTATTCATAACATAACTTTGAATTAATGGCGCATAAGTTTGACCTTCATTATATGTCATTAATGAAGTTGGTGCAATTCCATTGGGATTATGACAAGACGTACAATTATTATATAAAACTTCAGCAGCACCTCCTGACCAGGTAGTTTGTGCGTTCAAGTTTTGTATGAAAAATAAAGTAAGACTAAAAAGTAGTATTTGTTTCATATAGCTAATGTATTAAAATTCAATTAATAATTGGTTTCTATAACAAGAAAGTATTATAAAATGTATTGAAATAATGTAAAACTGTTTACACCTATATTCGTTACGCCAACTTCATTAAACTCTTGATTTAAATAATATTGTTTTAATTTTTGATTTGATGAAATACAATCTAAACGTAGGAAAGTGTAATTTTTTTCTTTTAAATTTAGTTTTAATAAATCGATTACATTTTTTCCAAATTGCTGATTTTTATAATGTGGTAAAATGGCAAGTGAATGTAAGTATTTTGATTTTTCAATAGATTTCCCCCAGTATTTATCATCTTTGTCGGATAAACTGAAAATACCTACAGTACTATTTTTTTCTTTTATTAAATAGAAATTATCATCTTTTATAAGGTGCTCAATCCATTCTAAATCTGTTTTTTCTGGCGCTAACCATTCTTGCCACTGAGTAATTTGTTTGGATTTTAAATAAACAGCTATTTCATACAAAATGTCAAGAATTTGTTCTTTATCTTTTAATATAGCTGTAGTAATAGTCATATTATAAATTGAATTATAATCAAATATACAACATATTTATTTTATTTAAAATTCTTTTTTACAGTATTTTAAACATGGAGTAAGGATTAGACTTCAATAGGTAGTTCTTGTGTAGTTCCCCATTCTGACCATGACCCATCATAAATTGAAAAGTCATTATATCCAATTTCACTTCCTGCTAATGCTAAAATACACGCTGTAATTCCTGACCCACAACTGTAAATGATAGATTTATTTTTAAGATTAAAAGTATCAAATATTGTATTTAAATTAGCTTCAGGTAGTAAACAATTATTTTTGGTTAAGGTTGAATAGTGTAAATTTTTAGAATTTGGAATATGTCCACTTCTTAATCCAATTCTTGGTTCTTCAGTATGGGCAAAAAATCGATTTGGAGACCTTGCATCTATAGTTAACGATTCTGAATTATTTATTTTTTCTAAAGTTTGAGTTTTAGTCTTAACTAAACTATCAATATAATTCCCTTTGAAATTCCCTTTGCTTTTTGACGTATTATATGATGCGTTGGTTTGATATCCGTTATTTTTCCATGCTTTTAATCCACCATCTAAGACAAAAACATTTTGATGTCCCATTAATTTAAAAAGCCACCAAGCTCTTGGACTTGAATAAACACCATGTTGATCATAAATAATAAGAGTAGTGTTTGAATTTATTCCTAAGTTTTGAACATTATCTTCAAATTGTTTTAACGAAGGAATAGTATTTGGATAGGTTGATTCTAAATTACAAAAATCATTTTTTAAATCAAAAAAGAGAGTAGAAGGGATGCATTCTGAACTAATTAGTGTGGTTTTGTCTCCAACTTTAGGAATTGTTGCATCTAAAATAATTAGGTTATCAGAAGTTAAATTAGCCTTAAGCCAATTTACAGAAACTATATTTTGAGTCATAATTTTTGTGTTTAATCATCTAATAAATCAGGACGTCTATCTTTTGTTCTTTGTATAGCTTGTTCAAATCGCCAAGCTTCAATTTTTTTATCATCTCCTGATAGTAAGATTTTTGGAACTTTATGTCCATTATAGTCTTGTGGACGCGTATAAACAGGAGGTGCTAGTAAATTGTCTTGAAAACTATCTGTTAAAGCTGATGTTTCATCATTAATTACACCAGGTATTAATCTTACAATACTATCCACTAATACAGCTGCACCAAGTTCTCCACCAGACAGTACATAGCTTCCAATAGAGATTTCTTTAGTAATGAATATGTCACGTAACCGTTGATCAACACCTTTGTAATGCCCACATAAGATTAGTAAATTTTTACCCAATGAAAATTGGTTACTCATACCTTGATCTAAAACTTTACCATCAGGAGTCATATAAATGATGTCATCATAATCGCGTTCAGACATTAATTTTTCAATACAATCGGCAATAGGTTGAATAGTCATAACCATACCTGCACCTCCACCATATTGATAATCATCAACACTGTTTTGTCGGTGGGTTGAATAATCTCTAATATTATGTAGTATTATTTCTGCATGGCCCTTTTCTTGAGCACGTTTCATAATTGAATGATTCAAAGCGCCTTCAATTAACTCTGGTAATATAGTAAGTATGTCAATTCTCATTACTGCAAATATAAGAAGTTGTTTTGGTAAATGGTATTCTTTTCTTTCTTTTACATAAATATTGAAGGCTGTATATTATTCATTAGAGGATAAAAAAATAATAATTTAAATGGTATATTTAGTAACTTAATTTAGGTTGTTTACGTTATTTAATTGTTAGCTAATTTCTTCTAAATTTATGTATAGTATTAATATGTCAGGTAAGGGTTTACGGTATTGGATTTGTAAAATCCCAATGGCTGAATTTATTAAATTCGAAACTGTACATGAAAAATTTAATGAACCGTATGAAAATCTTTTTTTTGATTTAGCCTTTCTTAAAAAGTTAGGTCATCAGTCTCATGAAGATTTATTTTGTATTCAGCAAGGACGCGGTTTTATTATAACGGAAAGAAATAAAATAGAGATTAAAAATAAGTCTAAAAGAGTAAGACATTTTGATAGTACTGAATTATTGTATAGTCCGTTAATGTTTGACCCATATTGTGTTATAAATGATGCATCAAGTATTGAAAAAGAAGAGGGTTTTAAATATATAGCTTTAGTTCAATATGAAACAGGTGGCGTTTTTAAATTTAAAACAGAGTTGTTGGATTTTGACATTAATAAATTAGAGTTTCATTTAAACTATGTGCCAATTACTAAGGTGTTAAATATCGATTTTGTTAGTAATTTAGCTTATAATGGTTCTTTATTGGATCAAAAAAAGGAATCTGTACTTAATACATCAAATAAAGTGATTTTACTTTAAGGTGTCATTAGTAACATCAACATCATTAAATATGAATATTGTTATTTTAACCGGCGCTGGAATTAGTGCCGAAAGTGGTTTAGGTACTTTTAGAGATTCTGGAGGACTTTGGGAAAAGTTTAAAATTGAGGATGTTGCTACGCCTCAAGCTTGGATGAGAAATCCTAAGTTGGTGCTAGACTTTTATAATGAAAGAAGAAAACAAAATAATATAGCTAAGCCAAATAAAGGGCATTTCGCTTTGACTGAATTAGCTAGTCATCACCAAGTGTCAATTATTACTCAAAATATTGATGACTTACATGAAAGGGCTGGATCTTCTAATGTTTTGCATTTACATGGTGAAATAATGAAAGGAAAAACCTCTGAGTTGTCAACGGATTATGTGTTATTGACAGGTGATATTGAACTAGGTGATCTATATAAAGGCAAACAATTAAGACCGCATGTGGTTTGGTTTGGAGAAAGTGTTCCAAAAATGGATGAAGCAGAAAAACTAGCTAATCAAGCAGACTTATTCATTGTAATTGGAACCTCATTAAATGTTTATCCAGCTGCTGGGCTCGTGGATTCTGTAAAAGAGAAGTGTAAAGTAATTGTAGTAGACCCTAATGCAGAAGCGTTAGATATGTCAAATGCTGTACTAATTTCAGAGGTAGCGTCAATAGCATTACCGAAATTAGTAAATGAATTAATAAAATAAATTACAAAAAAAGAGAGACATTAAATGCCTCTCTTTAAATAAAATTGAAATAAGTACGTATTATTGAACAACTAATTTCTTAGTTTCAATAACATTACCATTTCTTTTAATACTATAAAAGTAAATTCCAGAGTTTAGGTTTTCAATATTCAATGTGTTATTTCCATTAACTAATTCCATTTCAGAAACATTTTTCCCTACAATATCAAAAATTGTGATTGAGGTATTGTTTTCAGTAATTGAAATATTTAATACATCATTAACTGGATTTGGGTAAACTGAATACGCTAAAGATGTTTGAATCTCATTAGTACCTAAAAAACAATTAATACCACCAATAGTATAGGTAACTTGAACTGAATCGCCATACATTGCAAAATTCCCATACTTAATAATATAAGTATAAATTGAACATCCGTCAATTCCTGGTAGTTCACCAATTTCATGCGGATAAACTTTGGGTTGAAAAATACTTGAATCACCAGCCGTAATAACTAATGGTGGGTTTATAGGTCTATTCCAAGTATGAGCGTTGTCTGCATCATAACATATTAGAGCATCACACACTTGATCTGTCCATCCTGACTTATGATATCTTCTAATTCTTTGATAGGTTACTGTTTCGTCTGATGTTCCTGTATTTACAATATAAACTTTATCAGCTGTGTTATGCCCTAATGCAAAATATTCTATATCTGAAGTTGCACTATCAATAGCTATTGTACTTCCTAAGGCTTGACCTTCTTTGTGAAGTTCAACTTGAGAAAAGCTAATTAGCCCAATTGATAGAGAAAGAAATGTAATTATGTTTTTCATATTATTTAATGTTAACTTTTAACAAAAATACGATTTTTTATCTAATTGTACTTGTTAGATAAAATGTTATTATTCTGGTATAAATAATTTAAGATTCCAATAGTACAAGCCTAAAATGTTTTGTCTTTCGTTTTTTAAATTGTATATTTGAATCTTAAATAATTATAAAAATTAAAAAATCATGAAAAAAACTTTACAATCTGTAGCAATAGTTGCTACTGTGTTATTTGCTACTACTGCAAGTGCACAATTACCAGACAATGGTGTTTACCCCGGAGGTTTAGTAATTGAATCTCATATTCCAACCGCTGCTTATAGTGGAAATCATATTTATACAATGGGAACTTGGGATATTGATTCAATTTTAGATTCAGGAACGCCTGTAATTTTAGATTTATTTGCTGTATGGTGTGGACCGTGTTGGAATTATCATAATGCTGGTACATTAGAAAATTTATATGATTCTCAAGGATGGGGTGGACCAGGAAATGTAGCTATTTTTGCTGTAGATGCTGATCCTTCTACTGCTGCGAATACATTAGAAGGAGGAGGGAACTCTTTAGGTGACTGGGTAACTGATACGAAATACCCAATGGCAAACCACGATAATGTTGCTTCTATGATGAATTTAGCATATTACCCAACTATTATTATGATTTGCCCAGACAGAACTGTTACTGAAGTTGGTCAAACGAATGAAGCTGGTTTTACTACTGCTATTCAAGGATGTTCTCCTGCAGCGTCAACTGCTAACGATCCAAGGATTTTAGCTAATAATACTGTTGCTTCTGTTATTACTTGTGGAAGTGGTACTGCAACTGCTGATGTTGTTGTTGGTATTCAAAATTACAGTAATGCTGCAATTAATGCTACTTATACAGTAAAAGTATTTGATGGTGCTACAGAACTTGCTTCTACTGATGTTGTTTTAAACTTAGCACCTTATGCTGCTGAAAGTATTACTATCGGTTCTGTTTCTGTTCCTCAAGGCGTAAATAACTATACTGCTAAAATTACTACTTCAAATGATAATTTATCAAATGATGAAATTGCTGTTGTAATTGAAGGTATTGTTGCTCAAGATATGAATGTTCATGATGGTGAAGTTCATTTAGATATGAATATTGATGCTTACGGATCGGAAATAGGTGTTGTTTTTCATAATGGAATGCCAACTACTGGTTTAGTGCCAACTTATAATAATGGTTCAGGTTCTTTAGGTTATATGGCAATTGGTACTTTAGCTAATGGAGCAGCTTTTGCTCCTGTTAGTTATACAATTGATGCTGCTGCAGGATGTCATTATTTTGCTTTTGTAGATCAGTATGGTGATGGAATTACTTACCAAAATGCTGGTGGTAATGCTACTATCTCTACTACTGCTGGAGGTAACTTAGTTATACCTGGTGATTGGGGTGATGGAAGATTTGTTGTAATTAACTTTATTGATGTTTTAGGAATTGAATCTACTACAATAGAAAGTTTATCAATATATCCTAATCCAGCTAATGATGTAGCTAACGTTTCTATGACTTTAACTGAAGTTTCAAACGTATCTATTTCTTTAGTTAATACTTTAGGTCAAACTGTTTATACAACTGAACTAGGAAATGTTAATGGATCACAAACTGTGAAAATTAATACTTCTGATTTAGAATCAGGAATGTATTTAGTAAATACAATGGTTAATGGTGTTGTTTCAACTGATAGAATTTCTATCGTTAAATAAGCTATAACATTAATTTTATTAGAAAGCCTGTTCGAAAGAACAGGCTTTTTTTTGTACCTATTTTTTAATTGAAAAACGTAGTTAACATTCTCTAACTTATTTTAAATGACATCTAAATTTTGATTTTAAGGTTTTAGTTACTAATAAATAGGATTTCAAGGTTTATAATTTTTAATTAATTAATATTAATTAAAAATTGTTATTTTTGAAAAAAAGTTTGGTCTGCTATTTGGTATACATTAAGCTCTATAAACAATAACTAAAAAAGATGAAAAAATTAGCATTAGTATCATTAGCAATTATCGGTTTAATTGTATTTCAAAGTGTAACGTGTACTGAAGTTGAAAAAGGAAAGAAATTACCTTCTATTAATATTAAAACAATGGAAGGGAAAACAATTAATACTGCAGAGTTTACAAATAATGGAAAACCTATTGTTATTTCTTTTTGGGCAACATGGTGTAAGCCTTGTAAATTGGAATTAAATACAATTGCTGAAGAATATGATGATTGGGTTGAAGAAACAGGTGTGAAGTTAGTTGCTGTATCGGTGGATGATTCAAGAACATCTTTACAGGTTGAGCCAGTAGCAAATGCTTCTGGATGGGATTATGATGTTTGGTTAGATATTAATGGCGATTTTAAAAGAGCAATGGGAGTTAATTTTGTTCCTCATACTTTTTTACTTGACGGAGAAGGAAATATTGTATGGTCTCATAATAATTTTGTGCCTGGAGATGAAGAAGAGTTATATGAAGAGATTCTTAAGCTTTCAAAAAAATAATATATAGAATCCAAAATCTATTTTATGAAAATTAAATTATTATTACCATTAGTGCTGTCTGGAACTTTTTGTTTTGGGCAAACATTTGGTCCAAATATTACTGGTAATACTGAAACAAATTTTCAGTATTTACAATCGGACTCGACAATTGGTGCTATTCAGCCAGTTGAAAAATCTACACTTAATTCTTATACAAATGTTAATTATTCGTATAAAAACTTTAGAGCTGGTGCAAGGTTTGAATCTTATTTGCCACATACGCTAGGATATCCAGATCGTTTTTCAGGTTCAGGTATCGGGTATAAATATATTTCGTACACAAATAAAATGATAGATGTTACTGTAGGTAATTTTTATGAACAATTTGGGTCAGGAATGCTATTTAGATCTTATGAAGCTAGAGCTTTAGGGATTGATAATGCTTTAGATGGTGTAAAGTTAGTTTTTAATCCAGTGCCTGGTGCTCAAATTAAAACAGTTTATGGTAGTCCAAGATTTAGTTTTGATAAAGGGAAATTGGTAAATTCTGATGGTATTGTTAGAGGTATTGATGCGTCTATTGATTTTGGTGAATTTTATAATTTATTAGCTGATTCAAAATTTAAAGCTACAATTGGCGGGTCTTTTGTGAGTAAAAATCAAAAAGCATTTAACCCGCAATATAATATGCCCAATAATGTAGGGTCTTATGGAGCTAGAGCAAATTTGAAATATGGTAGATTTTATGTATCAGGTGAACACGTTATAAAAGAACAAGATCCTTCTAATGATAATACTTATATCTTTAATTATGGGCATGGAACGTATCTGTCAGCAGGATATTCTCAAAAAGGATTAGGTATTGTATTAAGTGCAAAATCTATTGATAATATGAGTTATAGAGCTGATCCTAATGCTTTGTTAACTGATTTAAATATTAATTTTTTACCTGCGTTAACTAAAGCACATACTTATAATTTAGCCGCAACATTATATCCTTATGCAACACAGCCTCAAGGTGAAGTTGCCTTTCAAGGTGATATATTTTATAAGATTAAAAAGAAATCACGATTTGGTGGTAAATATGGTACAACTATTAATGTGAATTTTGCTATTGCATTTGCACCAAATAGAGATACATCAAATATTGATGCTACTCAAAGAGTAATGTATGAAACGGGTGTTTTTGATATGAGTGATAGTCTTTTTCATAGAGATTTCAATATAGAAATTAAAAAGAAGATTAATAAAAAAATGAAAATCAGTATTAAATACTTTAACTTTAGATTTAACAATGATATAAATATTGTAACTAAAGAAGCGCACGGTTATATTGATTCGCATATAGGTGTAATTGATTTTACGTATAAATTCAATAGAAAACATTCTTTAAGAGCTGAAATTCAAGGTTTATTTACAAAACAAGATAGAGGAGATTGGGGTACAGTTTTATTAGAATATAATGTGTCACCAAGTTGGTTTGTTTCCGTAATTGATCAATATAATTATGGCCATTCAGATCCATCAAGAAGAATTCATTACTTAACAGCTTCTGCTGGTTATTTATTTGGGTCTAGTAGGTTTATTGCAACTTATGGAAAACAAAGAGAAGGTATTTTCTGTGTAGGTGGAATTTGTCGTCCTGTACCTGCTACGAATGGATTGACTTTAACATTTACGTCAAGCTTTTAAAATTATAAATTATGAAAAACATATTTAAATTAGTTTTTACTTTTACTATTATTTCAGTCACTTTAATGTCTTGTGATAAAGTAGAACAACCAATAAAACCTGAAATTTTAATTGATACTACTTTATTTGCAGATGGTAATTGGGTAGATTATCCTGCACCAACGTTTGGATCTAACACAAATACAGATAGAAATTTATTATTAGAGGATTATACAGGGCATAAATGCCCAAACTGTCCTGCTGCAGCAATTATTGCTAAAGATATTGAACTAGCTAATCCTGGACGTGTGTTTGTAGCGAGTATTCATGCAGGTGCAGGCGGTAATGATGGGTTTCAGGTAATACCTTCTGATTGTGGTACAGCTTCAAATCCTAATGGTGAATTTTGTCATGATTTTAGAACGGATGAAGCTACTCAATATGGAATTACGTTTAAACCTTTAGGGTTTGTAGGAAACCCTTATGGAAACATTAGTCGTCATACTTTCTCAGACTTTATGTTTCAATACCATAATACATGGGAAGCAAAGACGGATGAATTATTATTAGCTAATGACTTGAAAGTGAATATTCAAGCTGAAAGTAATTTTTATGAGGCTTCAAATGGTGGGTACTTACATATTGAGTCTCAGTTTTTAGAAAACTTATCAAGTAATTATAATATTGTAACTTATGTTATTCAAAACGAATTAGTTGAATGGCAAGATGTGGCAGGTACTTATGTAGAGGATTATCATCATCATAATATATTTTTAGGTTGTATAGATGGTGAGGCTTGGGGAACAAGTGTTGCTTCTAGTCCACAAAGTGGAGACATATTTGAAACAGTATATAGTTATGTATTACCTACAGGTATAGCAAAAGAAGAATTACATTTTTTAAGTTATGTTTATGATGTTGATACGTATGAAATTCTACAAGTCATCAAACATGATTTTAATTGATAACCTTAATTTATCAAATTAGCTAGTTTAGGTTTAAAAACGTATTATTTTAATTTTACAATTATTACAAATAGTAAACTTACTTTTAGAGTATGAAAAAAGCAGTAATTTTTTTAATATTGATTGTAGTGTCAAATGTTGCTTATTCAGCAACTATTTATGATACATTGCATATAAATAAATCACCTTATCAAATAGGAGGTCCTTTTGGGTATACATTTCAAGCTTGTGTTTTTAATAGTTCAACTGTTTTTGATGTTCAAAATGAAATTATTGAATTAAATGAAGGCGATATATTAGAACTACATGTTATAAACCACGATACTTTAGGGCATACATTTACAATTGATAATATAGTTGATAATGCTAATGTTATTTTACCTTTTAATGGGACAAATGATTTTACAATTGAATTTAATTTAATAGGTGCTTATAGGTTTTATTCAGATGTTTTTTATGGAAAGCATTTAGGTGCTTCAAGTTTAATAATGTATGGTTATGAGAATTATCCTAGATACTATTGGAATATGTTTGAGCAAAGTGATACATTATCAAATGAAATAGCAGACCTTACAGCAACGGCTATTCCTTTTGATTATCAACCAGATATTTTCACTATTAATATGAAAGTACATCCTGACCTTGAGAATGATCCTCATGCAAAGATAGTACAGAGTGTTGGTGATACGACTTACATTGTAGTCGCTAATTCAGGAAAGATGCTTCATGTTTTACATTTTCATGGCTTTCATGTTGAAATTATTAATGCGTCTTTAACACCATTATATACTGGATGGGTTAAAGATAGTTTTCCAATTTTACAAAATGAAGTTGTCTTGGTTCGATTGGTGCCACATCAAGCTGGAATTTATCCAGTTCACGAACATAACTTAATTAACATTACTACAAATGGAGTTTATCCTGGAGGAATGTTGAATCTTCTTGAAATTCAACCTTAATATGAAAAACATAATAATTAGTATTTATAGTTTATTATCGTGTGTTGCATTTAGTCAAAATGTACAGACAATTAATATGGTGACGCAAATGTTACAGACGGTTGTATTAGATGACGGGAGTACTACTCAGTTTTGGGGCTATGGAATTATAAAACCGAATGGTACATATCAAGCAAGTATTCCTGGACCGGTTTTAAATATTAATAAGGGTGATTCAGTTTATATTAATATGTATAATGACTCACCAGAAGACCATACAATTCATTTACATGGACTTGATGTGGATCAAGTAAATGATGGAGTAGGTGCTACATCATTTGTTATTCACCCTCAAGATACTGTGACCTATGCTTTTTTAGCTACATATGAAGGCGTATATCTTTACCATTGTCATGTATTAACGACTTTACATCTTACAATGGGGATGTATGGAATGATTGTGGTGAATAATTATCCAAATTCAAATTTAATTTTTGATAATGGACCTTCATTTACAAATGAATATAGATTCTTAACATCTGATATGGATAGAACCTGGAATGATAATACATTATCTATCCCCGCCATGTTTAAATTTAAAGCCAATTATTTTATGGTTAATGGAAAAAGTGGAAATCAATTATATAATGATAATCAAAGTCATGTTAATTCATATGTTGGTGACACAACAGTATTGAGGTTAGGTAATATGGCATATTCAAAAACAAGGTATATATTTCCATCAGAAATGAATGCAAAAGTATATATGAGTGATGGACGTATATTGAATAATTCATTTGAAACGGATACACTTATTGTTAATTCTGGAGAACGATTCACGGTTGTTTTTATTCCAGATCAAGATATTAATGGAGATATTATTGTAGAGTATTATGAAGCAAGAAATAATAACTTAGAGCATACAAATTTAATAAAATTAAATGGTGAAGCTACAATGGCTGAAGCAGAGGTGAGTGTCTTTGATGTGTATCCAAACCCTGTAAATAATCAATTACAATTTGTAACATTAAACCTTGGTAGTTTTATACAAGTTTTTGATTTGTATGGAAAGTTTATTGAATCTAGATTAGTTCATAGCGTTAATACAACTATTGATGTGTCTGATTATGAAAATGGAATTTACATTTTAAAATATCAAGATAAAACGCTGAAAATTGTAAAGCAATAATTCATTTACAGACTAATAAATTAGTCTTATTCAATTAAAATAGATTTGAAAATTTGAGACAGAAAAATATAGCTGCTAATTTTAATTAATGCATGCTAACTATCTCTACCCATTAAAAAATGAGCTAAATCTAATAATGGTTGTTTCTTGGTTGATGAAATTGAAATGGATTCAAGATTTGCTAAAGCAACCTCATAAAACTCATTCATTTTTAACTCGGCTTTATTTTTAATATCTAAATCAGTATAAATTGATTTTACGCCATTTACTTTTGTTTTAAGGTCTTTCTCTTCAGATAATTGATTTAATTGTTCAGTTTGGCTTGTATTTGCTTCTTCATACGCTTTTAGAAGTAAATACGTTTTTTTATTGGCAATAATATCTCCACCTACTTGTTTTCCAAACTTATTTTGATCTGCGTAAACATCCAAAATGTCATCTTGTAATTGAAAAGCTAATCCTAAATTTACACCGAAATTGTATAATTCTTTTGCGTCTTTAGTGTTTGAACTACCTATTATTGCTCCCATTTGTAAACTGCAACCTAATAAAACTGCAGTTTTAAATTTAATCATATGAATATACTCATCTATAGAAACATTATTTCTGCTTTCAAAGTCCATATCTAGTTGTTGTCCTTCACAAACCTCTAAAGCGGTTTGGTTAAATAATGGTAATAGTTTGCCAATCAGTTCAGGTTCATAAGTTGCTATTTTTTGATACGCAATAATTAATAAAGCATCTCCAGATAATATTCCTACATTAGAATTCCATTTTTCGTGTACCGTTTCATGGCCTCTTCTCAATGGTGCTTCATCCATTATGTCATCATGGATTAATGAGAAATTATGAAAGAGTTCTACTGATAAAGCAGCTTCTTTGGCAATTGAATAATCAGAATTGAATAACTCGCAACCCATTAAAGTTAATACAGGACGCATTTTTTTTCCACCTAAACCTAAAAAATATCTAATTGGTTCGTAAAGTTGTTTTGGTTGTTTTGGCAGGGATAATTCTTCTATCGATTTTCCTATAAAATTTTGGTAACTTACAATACTATTCATTGTCTAAGTTTTGTTTAATATCTTCTTCTTTATATTTTTCAAGACTTTCTACAATCTCTAAATGTTCAAGCTCAATATCGCTTTCTTCATCAAATAATTCGAATAAAGGTTCAGCCAATGCTTTATTTGTCATTCTACGTTCCATAAATAAAAGTAATGCTGGTAGAATTAATAAATTGGCAAACATAGCTACTAATAATGTTAATGAAACTAATATACCTAAAGCTTTTGTTCCTCCAAATTCAGAAAAAGCAAATACTAAAAATCCAAAGAATAATACAATTGAAGTGTAAATCATACTTATTCCAGTTTCTCTTAAAGCAACTAATATACACCTTCTGAAATCATGAGCATTGTGTTTTAACTCCTGTCTGAATTTTGCTAAAAAGTGAATGGTGTCATCAACGGATATTCCGAAAGCAATACTAAATACTAAAATTGTTGATGGTTTTATGGGAATAGCAAAATATCCCATAATAGCTGCAGTAAATAATAAAGGAATAAAATTAGGAATTAATGAGATAATAACCATTTTGAAAGACCTAAATAAAACGGCCATTAAAAAACCAATTAACACAATAGCCATAGCTAAGGATGTGAATAAGTTTTTAATCATATATCTTGTCCCATTTGAAGCCACTACAGATGCACCAGTATAAATAACATCCCAATGTTCTACTGTGATTGCTTTTGATAGCGAATCACTGAATCCTGGCTCAGAATGGTGAGTGTTAATTTTAAATTCATTAAATAAGTAGTCATCTTTTAAGGTTGAATTATGCTTAGTATAAAGATCAATTAGATTAGTGTAAACGGCGGGGTTATTTATATAGAATTCTTGTAAAAAGATGTTTTTTTCATTACCTTTTAATTCATTTGAACGTTTGAATGCAATTTTATAATTACGCTCATTTGGATTTAAAATTTGTTCTACATTATTTTGTATAGTATCAATTATAGCTTGAATTTCAAATGCACCAACATCTTTTACTTGGACAGAGATTCTTGTTGTAATACCTGTGGTATCAACAAAAGGATTAATTTTATTCCCCCCATTTTTCAAATAGGGTTTAAATTTACTCATTTTACTTAAAGACGGAATGGTATACTTATCTGAGTTATTTTTTGAATAAGCCATATTAATAATCTTTATACCATCAGTAACAGAGATTGACTTTGATAGATTCGAAATTGTTTTCAGATAATTTTGAACCGAATCAATTTGATGAAATCTATATAAAAATGAATTTTTCTTTTTAGTATCGATTAGGATATCAAATGGTAGTGTTCCTCCAAATTTACCTTCAATAAAGGCTAAATCAGTATTTAATTGTCCATCTTGAGGTAAATCACCTGTTATTTTACCAGTAGCTTCAATTTTAGAGGCACCAATAGCTGCAATAATTATTATGATTAAAGAACCAATAAACACATATTTTCGTTTATACAAGGCAATGTATTCTAACTTTTCAACTGCTACATGTAGCCATTTTTTTTCAAGATGTTTTAAGTGTTTTGGCTTAGGTATTTTAGAATAGCTTAAAACTATAGGTAAAATCGTAATGGTTAAAAAGAAAACTATTAAAATATTTATAGAAGCAATAAAACCAAATGCAGCTAGGGATTCAGAGTTTACAAACATAAATGTTGCAAACCCCATAGCTGTAGTTAAATTAGTTAAGAATGTTGCATTCCCAATTTTCTGAATTACAGTTGATAACGCTTTGGCTTTGTCTCCATGATCCTTAATCTCTTGATGAAATTTATTAATTAAAAAGATACTGTTTGGAATACTTATTACAATAATAAGTGGTGGAATTAACACCATTAAAACGGATAGTTTAAAATCGAATAATCCTATACTTCCTAATGAGCAGATAACAGCTACAATAACAACAATATTACAGATTAATACAATTTTAATTGACCTAAAAAACAAAAACAATAATAGTGATGTTACCCCAAAACAAAGGCCAATAAATAAGCCTAATTCAGATTGTAATTTTTGTCCAATTGTAAGTCTTATATGAGGTAAGCCAGAAATATGAATTGGACCTAAAGTGTTTTCAAAAACCTTAATCTCTTCCTCTAAATCTAAGATTACTTTTGATTTTTTTAAATCCACCATATAAGCTTCATTAACAAAAACCATCATTAAAGAAGCGTTTGTATCATCATTGTAAATTAAACCGTTATAAAAAGGGTTTGCTTTGATGATGATTTGTAATGAATCAAGCTCAGTTTGAGTTTGAGGTTTGTTTTTAGTTATTTGGTTAAAATAAAATTTCTTTTCAGGCTTATTTTTTTTTAATTGATACAGATGAGCTTCAGAAAAAACAGAGTCAATCGCTGGATGGTTTTTTAATTTAATACCTAAATCATACCACGCGTTGAACTTTTCAAGTGAATATAAATCATTATTATCAATAGCAAAAAGCATTAAGGATTCATTTTTACCAAATTGATTTTTTAATTGAATATAATTTTGTTTGGCTTCAGAATTCTTTGGTAACATTGTACCAAATGTATTATCCATTTTAATATTTGTAGCAGCAAAGTAAGCAAGTGTAACAGTTAATGCTAATATAAAAGTTAAAATTAGAATTCTTCTTTTTAAAATAAATTGAGAAAGTTTATACCACATTTAATATATGTATTAAGTTTTTTGACACTAAGGTCAAAAGTAACAAAATGATAATGAATAAAGAGTGATAATGAAAAATTTATGAAAAAATAACAATTCTAAAACGAAATGTATTCTTGAGGATTGATTGCCTTTTGATTTAACCAAAGTTCAAAGTGTAAATGCGAACCGTCTGAATACTCTCCTGAATCACCTATAATTGCAATAGGATCACCACCTTCAACAGTTTCTCCCTCTTTTTTCAATAGACTCGAATTGTGTTTGTAAATTGAAATAAGACTATTGTTGTGTTGGATTATTATGACATGTCCTTCATTTGAGGTCCAATTAGAAAAAATTACTTTTCCTTTTAATGTTGCTTTGATTGGTTCTTCCTTTTGTCCAACAACATCTACGCCATAGTGTCCAGTTTTTGGGTTGAATGATTGAGATATAATTCCTTTAATTGGTGGTAAGTAAAAATCAATTTCATCAGGGATTGTAGTTGTCAATGAAGTGGTATTATCTAAGTTTTCGATAGTGTTTCTTAAAATAGAATCTTCAGGTATTGTATTGAATTTAGGTTGAAAATTTTCATCTAATTCATTTTGATTAAGGTTGGTAGTGTCAAGTTTGTCTTCGTTTTTTAGAATTGATTGTAAATTAAGAATGTATGAGTTATTATGACGAAGAGCGGTTTCTAATGAGTCAATTTTTGTGTTATTTGATTTTAATGATTGGTTAATTTCATATTGATTGGCGTTACCAATAAATAAATACTTTAAAGGAGTGAATTTGATAATGATTAAGCAAGTAATAATTACGAAAATAGCATAAAGAATAAATAAACTGAAAAGATTCAAAGAGGATATTTTAAAGCTCCATTTTTCATTATATGTATGTTGGTCAGAAAAAGACAGCATATGTTTTTTCTTTAATCTACTAAATATTGATCCTATGTTTTTTTCTTTTGCCAACTGAACAAAATTAGTTATTTTATTTTAAAAGTACAGTTTATTAGTGTTTAACTATTGTTTTTTTATAAATAGAAGAAATGTTTTATCAGTTAACTCAATAGGTACTACCTTTGACTTTTTTCTAATAGATTAATAAGCAACTAATAGATATCTTTATCGTATTTTAAGTATTGGAATGATAAGTTTAAAAATGAAACATATTTTAGTAATGGTATTTCTAGTGTTTTCTACACTATTAAATGCTCAATTGATTACGTCTACAGCTCAAAATCCAGCTCAATTAGTTCAGAATGTTTTAGTTGGTGGTGGAGTTGATATTTCTAATATAGTTTATACAGGACATGCCAATGCAATTGGTTCTTTTAATGGAGTAAACACAAATCTAGGCTTAAATTCTGGAATTTTATTAACTACAGGTACTGTCTTAGCCGGTGATGATGGGCCACATGGTCCAAATGATGAAAGTGGTTCAGGTACAGATAATGGTGAGCCGGGTAATGGACTTTTAACTGATATTGTTGGATTTGATACCTATAATGCAGCTGTTTTAGAATTTGATTTTGTGCCGCAGAGTGATAGTGTGAAATTTAAATATGTTTTTGGATCTGAAGAATATCCAGAAAATGTAGGTGGGGATGTGAATGATGTATTTGCTTTTTTTATTTCCGGACCAGGTTTTGGAGGTGTTGCTAATATGGCTACAATTCCAGGTTCAAATGATATTATATCAATTAATTCGGTAAATAATGGTGATGACAACACTGGACCCTGTCAAAATTGTTCTTATTACGTGAATAATGGAGATGGAAATTCGGCACCTCAAAACGGAAGTAATAATTTTATTCAATATGATGGATTTACTACAGTTATAACTGCAGCTGCAAAAGTAGAGTGTGGTGAAATGTATCATTTGAAAATTGCAATTGCTGACGTAACAGATGGGATTTTAGATTCTGGGATATTTTTAGAGGCAAACTCTTTATCTAGTTATGCGCCAATGCAGGTTATAGGTTCTTCGACTTTTAATTTACCTAATAACATGATTGCTGAAGGATGTGAAACAGGAACTGTAACGTTAACAAGAAGTGTAGCCTCATCAGTAAATGCATTAACTATACCAATTACAGTACAGGGAACAGCAACAGAGGGAGTTGATTATGCTAATATACCTAATCAAGTCAATTTTGCGGCTGGACAAACTACTTTGTCTTTTGATTTTGATGTTTTTAATGATGGAATTGTAGAAGGGAATGAAACCTTAATTATTAAAGTTAATCACCCTGACCCTTGTGGAGATGATAACTTTATTTCTGTAGAATTTATAATTTTTGATGTCAATCCTTTAGTTGTTTCAGTGCCAGATGTTGATGTTCATTGTGCTGGAGATGAAGCTAGTTTAATACCTATTGTAACAGGTGGTATTAATGAATATTCATATCTTTGGGATACAGGAGTAACTACAGAAAGTTTATTAGTATCACCTAGTGTTACTACCTCTTATACTGTTGAAGTAACGGATGCTTGTTTAGCAACTTCTGTAAGTGCTAATGGTACTGTTAATGTACCAATTTATCCAGTGGCTACTATTGTCATTACTGATGATACTATAGTGCTTTGTCCTAATACACCCGTATTACTTTCTTCTGAAGCTACAGGTGGTGAAGGTACATTCTCTTACACTTGGATTGCAAACGGAGTCACGCTAAATAATTCACCAATTTATTTAGCTTCACCAATGGTGACAACTAATTATACTTTGAAAGTTATTGATGGATGTGGTTCAATCACCACAAAAGATATTTTATTTACAGTAACAACTCCGGTACTCCAACTTGAAATGTCTCCTGAACAGTTGATATGCCCAGGAGACCCTACTGAAATTTTTGTAACTGCTAGTAATGGCTTAGGGGATTATACTTACTATTGGCATCATTCTGCTGAAACGATAGCTAATGTAATTGTGAAACCAAATTACACAACAAATTATATAGTCTCTGTAGAGGATGGTTGTCATACTTATCACATTGATGGTGTTGCGGTTGTAAATGTAATTAGACCTCATGCTAGTTTTAGTGTGTTAAGTAATAATGCTATGGTGGGTTTACCTGTTTATTTTCAAAATAACTCTACAGGTTCAATCGCTTGGAATTGGACATTTGATAATCATGAAGTTTCAACATCTCATGCGCCAAATACAACTTATGATATTTGGGGATGGCATGAAGTTGAATTGGTTGCTATTAATGAAATAGGTTGTACAGATACCTTATTAAAAACTATTTATATTAAGCCGGAATTTTATTTTTATGCTCCTAATACTTTTACGCCAGATTCTGATGCATTAAATTCCGTATATCAAGTTAGTGTAATTGGTGCTGATGTGTTTGATTTTATGATTTTTAACCGTTGGGGAGATTTGATTTATCAAACTAATGATATTTATTTTGAATGGAATGGGACCTATAGAGGACATGATTCTCCTGTTGGTTCTTATGTGTTTCGAGCTAAAGTAACCGATAAAGAAGGGTATATTCATCATAAGTTTGGAACTATTAATTTATTAAGATAAATTCCATTTCTGTTTGTATGATTGTTTGACTTATTATAAAAAGTGTTAAAACAATCATTTTATATTCATAAACCTAATAAATAATTAATGTTGAATTAAAAATAGTTTTAATTTTGTAATTGAACTATAAAATTGATTTATGTTAGGTTTGAAATTACCAACTGATCCACGTTGGGTAAACATAGTAGAAGGGAATATTGAAGAGATATTAACTGACCATGCTTGGTGTGAACAAAAGGCAGCTACAAACGCGATTGGGTTAATTACTCAAAATTCTGAACATGAAGATTTAGTAACAGAGCTAATAGTAATTGCTCAGGAAGAATTAGAACATTTTCAACAAGTTCATGATATCATAAAAGACAGAGGTTATACTTTAGGGAGAGAGCAAAAAGATAGCTATGTCAACGAACTTTTTAAATTCATGAAAAAAGGAGAGGGGAGAACACAATCTTTAGTTGATAGATTATTATTTTCAGCAATGATTGAAGCGCGGTCTTGTGAACGGTTTAAAGTTTTGTCTGAAAATATTGAAGATGAATTTTTGTCAAAATTTTATCATGATTTAATGGTGTCAGAAGCGGGACATTATACCTCATTTTTGAAATTTGCAAAAAAGTATGGTGAAGGTATTGATGTTGATAAGCGTTGGAAAGAATGGCTTAACTATGAAGCGTCAATAATTACCAAATATGGTAAAGGAGAAACCGTTCATGGTTAATTTGTGTGTGTTTTCAGTCAATTTGTCATAAAATTTAAATTTGTATAGTATTTGTAATATTAAAGTAAAAAATAGCATATGTCAATTGTGAGTTTTATTATCCATTTAGGAATTATCTTTGTAATATTTGGTTTTATTTGGGGGGTTTTTAATTACATTATTTCAATGTTTACCAATGGTACTCAAAAAAGTAACCAGTCAGAGTACATTGCCCAAATTATTAAAAATATATTTTTAGTTGGAGTTACAGCTAACTTTGTATCATCAACAAGTGAGAATTATATTAGTTCGCCAATTTTTAGAATTGTAATCAGTTCATTTATCTTAGGATTGTATTTACTTGAAAAAATGCAAAATAGAAATAAATATGCACAGTTTTCTAATCTAGGAAATGGTGTGTTAAAAGGATTGTCTACGTCTTTTGAACCAAAGCAAGAACGTTTTCTGTTAATTGGTTCTATAGTTTTATTTGTATTATGTTTAAGTTTCCCTATTGTTGTAAATAACGGCGTAATAAATTGGTTTAATTCTACGATTGAAAGTTTAAATAATACATTTTTGATTGGCTTTGTCTTTAAAGTAATTGCTTTCTTTTCTGTTGTTACTTTAGTAATGAGAGGCTCAAATATTATTGGTAAATTAGTAACTGGACAATCGTTAAAAAGTAGCTTTTCAAAACCTGAAAATAAAAAACCTTTTGGTGGGTTTAGTCAGTTTGGTGGATTTCAAGGTAGTAATCAAGAAAAAGAAAATTCTTCTCAAGTTGATTATGATAAAAAAGTATCAGCTAATACAGATGATAATGGCTTTACCGAATATGAAGATGTGACAGATGATTGATAACTTATGTCAATAGTTTAAATATAATAATCCACTTTCGTTTGGTGTAATAATTATAGTATTCAATTTTAACTGAGTAATTGGTTCAAAGCAAGGGAAACATTCAAAAAGACCACAACGTTTAGTTGTAATTTTGTATTTGAAATCTGTTAAATTATAGATGTTTTGCTTTGTTATGATTTTCCAATCATATTTTATATTTAAATACCCATTCGATTCTTGATGATTACCTAGCATGAAAATATAATTAATGAAAGCCGTATCATTTCTAATAGTTGTTATATAATTTTGATTTAAAGTATCTTTTAAATAAATAGTATCTGATGAAAATAGGGTGCTAAAATTACTTTCTTTAATGTATGCTTTTAATATAATTGTATCCGAATTTAAAGTGTCGTATTGCGTAAAAGCGATTGATAAATCTTGAGGTAAGCAGTCTATTTTTTTACCACAAGATGTAATGACTAGTAAAATGGAAAATAGAAGTAAATTTATTATTGTTTTCATAATATATTTATTTTAAAGGTATAATAATTATTCTAATTAATACTTTTTTGTGCTAAGGATTGAAGTAGTAGCCAAATTTTTATTTAATATGTTTATTTTGAATTTTAATTGGTACTAAAGTACCCAAATAAAAACTATTTAAATAGAGCTTACTACTTATTTGATTAAATAAAGTAAATTTGTAGCTTACTTTATAATTATGAAACATTTTTATCATCCAGATTTTAAATTAGGTATTCTAGGAGGCGGTCAATTAGGACGTATGTTTATCCAAGAAGCTATTAACTTTGATGTTAGAGTTTATATTATGGATGAGAGTGAAGTTTCTCCATCAAGAGCGTTAGCTAACGACTTTACTTTTGGAAGTATTCTTAATTATGAGGATGTTTATAATTTTGGTAAAGATAAAGATGTATTAACTATTGAAATTGAAAATGTTAATGTTGCTGCACTTTATCAACTTGAAAAGGAAGGAGTGAAAATTTTTCCTCAACCACATATTATCGAAATGATTCAAGATAAAGGGGTTCAAAAACAATTTTATAAGGATAATGATATCGCAACAGCACCTTTCTTTTTAATAGAGAATAGAAATGAAATTTCAAGTTATATAACTGAAATGCCATTTATGCAAAAAATGCGTGTAGGTGGTTATGATGGTAAAGGGGTGACAGCTTTAAAAGATGAAGATGATATTTTGACTAGCTTTGATGCACCTTCTGTTTTAGAGAAATTTATTAATTTTGAAAAAGAATTATCAGTAATAGTGGCTAGAAATGAAAAAGGAGAAGTAACTTCTTTTCCTGTTGTTGAACAGGAGTTTAATTCTGAAGCTAACTTAATTGAGTTTTTAATTTCACCAGCCAATGTAAGTGTTAAGGTAGAAGAGGAAGCAAGGTTGGTTGCTGAAAAGATTATTACAACTTTGGAAATGGTTGGTCTTTTAGCTGTTGAATTGTTTTTAACTAAGGATGGAGAAATTTTAGTGAATGAAATTGCACCACGTCCTCACAATAGCGGACACCAAACAATTGAAGGTAATATTACTTCACAATATGAACAACATTTACGTTCAGTTTTAAACTTACCTTTAGGAAGTACGGACATTGTTGAGGCTAGTGTTATGTTAAATTTATTAGGTGAAAAAGGATATACAGGAAAAGTATACTATAAAGGTTTGGAAGATGTTTTAAAAATGAAAGGTGTTAAGCCTCATATTTATGGAAAAGCAATCACTAAACCTTTTCGTAAAATGGGACATGTTACAATTGTAAACAAATCTTTAGAGCAGGCAAAACAAATTGCAGAAGAAGTAAAAGAGGTTTTAAAAGTAATTTCAGAATAGTAAACTAAATCCAAATTCACACAAATTGTTACTATATATGTAACTCTTTATTAATTAGTTCGTAATACTTAGCACAACAAACTTGCCTAACCAGCAAAATGACTAATTATTATGAAAACAGTATTATTATCGGCAATACTAATTTTTTCGTTAAGCTTATTTGCTCAAACAAAAAATTCTACTAAAGATTATATTTCTAAATGGAAGGCTACTGCTGTGTATCAAATGAATACCTATAAAATTCCCGCTAGTATTACTTTAGCACAAGGGATTTTAGAAAGTGGAAATGGGAATAGTAAATTAGCACGAGTAGCAAATAATCATTTTGGAATTAAATGCCATTCAACATGGAAGGGCGGTATATTTGTTCAAGATGATGATACAAAAGATGAATGTTTTAGAGCTTATAATAATGCGTCTGAATCTTTTGAAGATCATTCGTTGTTTTTGAAAAAAAGAAGATACGCACCATTATTTGAATTAAAACTTAAAGACTATAAAAGATGGGCTAAAGGTTTAAAGTCGGCTGGTTATGCTACTAATCCAAAATACCCATCACTTTTAATTAGCCTTGTTGAAAGGTTTGAATTATGGAAGTTTGATGAACTACTTGGTGAAACAATAGAAGAGGTAGAGTTAGAAACCGTTATACCTCCGAAAGTAATATTACCAAAACAAGATGTTAATAAAGAATCTGTAATTGAATATAATCTAAATTCACATGTTAATCACTTGAGTAAGAATAGGGTTAAATTTATTATTGCAAAAGAAGGTGATACTTTTTACAAATTATCAAAGGAGTTAGAGTTAACCTTAAGACAATTATATAAATACAATGAATCTAAAAATAAAGATGTTTTAAAGATTGGTGATGTTGTTTACATTACACCTAAAAAGTGGAAGTCAAGAAAAAACAATCCGGTTCATATTTGTAAAACTATAACTACGTTAAGAGAAATTGCACATATAGAGGGCGTTAAATTAAAATATTTATTAAAGAGAAATAATTCAGAAAAACCTGATGAGAAATTACCGAAAGGTACAAAAGTATCCCTCCGTTAAATCGTGAATCGATTGGAAGGTGTTTTGTTTGCTTAATTGCAGACATGGTTTGTTGTTGAAAAGGAGGGTGGTTCCTCCTTTTCGTTTTTCTAATATTGTAGTTTTAACATCAACTTACTTGATTATTCTTTCCAATATTAACTAGATGTTAAAACACAGATAACATTATAATTAATACATTTTAGATGATATTTCACTAGTTTTAATTAGTTTTTATCTAATTTAGATTCCAATAATAAATTGAAATCCTAAAATTTATCAATTATGAAACCTTCTACTGAATTATTTAGTTTAATACAAACGTTAACAAAATCTGAAAAACGATTTTTTAAATTAAATTCATCATTACAGTCAGGTGAAAAAAATTATTTAAAATTATTTGATTTTATTGAAAAACAATCTAATTATAATGAAGAGGAATTAAAAAAATATTTTTCTACTGAAAAATTCATTCAGCATTTACCTTCTGAAAAAAATCACTTATATAAGTTAGTATTAAAAAGCCTTAGAGCTTATTATTCCGATCAGTCCGTAAAGTCTCAATTAAAACAAGATATTAAGAATGTAGAAATTTTATATCAAAAAGCACTATATAAGGAGTGTGCTAAATTTGTAAAGAGAGCAAAGAAAACGGCAGCTGATTATGAAAAATTTTATTATTTATTTGAGCTAATCGCTTGGGAAAAAAAATTAATAGAGGAGGATTATGAAGAAGGTCTTTTTAATCATAATTTGGATGAGTTAATTGAAGAGGAGAGAAGAGTAATTGAGCAATTAAGAAACTTAGCTGAATATCATATTTTATATTCAAAAATTAATTATGTATTTAGAAGTGGTGGGTTTACTAGAAATGAGGCCGAAAGAATGGTTGTTGAAGAAATTTCAGAATATCATTTGATAAAAGGTAAGAATACTGCCATTTCTGTTAGAGCAACATCTATCTGTTATTATATTCAAGGCCTATGTGCTGCGAGTAATAGAGATTACGAAACGGCTTTAATTAATTTTAGAAAAACAAAAGCGATATTAGAGAAAAATACAAAAATTAAATCTGATTTACCTAATAGGTATATTTATACTTTGACTTTTTTATTGCATTGTTATCTTGATTCTAACGATTTTAATAATGCTGAGAAAACGTATACTCAATTGTGTGAGTTGTCTGATAAAAAAGAATATAAGAGTTTGGACTCTGAAGTGAAAATTTTTTCAGCAGCAGCAATTGGTAAAATGCAGATCTTAACTAAGCAAGGTAAGTTTTCAAAAGCTTTAGAAGCTATACCCGAAATAGATTCAAAAGTAGAGAAATATGCAGATAAATTAAATAAAGAAAAAATATTATTAATTGACTACTCAAAAGCATATGTCTATTTTGGAATTGGTGACTTTAAACAATCGTTAAAATTGATTAATGGTGTTTTAAATGATAATGAGAAAGAGTTAAGACAGGATGTATATAGTTTTGCCCGAATATTTAATTTGGTAATTCATTTTGAGTTAGGAAACTATGATTTTATTGAATATGAGAGTAAATCTACAAGTAGGTATTTAAATAAGCACGAAAAAGATTATCAGATTGAGAAAGTCTTTATGAAGTATATTAAAAAGATTGCAAAAGAAGATTTTGGACCTGATAAAAAAATAATTTTTGAAGATTTTTATGCTGAGGTTGAGGAGTTAATGAAGGATCCGTCTGAACAAGTAATTTTAGAGTATTTTGATGTAAAGTCTTGGTTGTACTCTAAAGTGAAACGAAAAGATTTTGCAGCCGTATTACAATCAGCCAATTAAATTGATATCGCTTAAACAAGTAGTTTAATTGAGTTATATTGATATTTAAAAGGTTTAGAAAAACCTTTTAACATAGTGAGATTCACTTTGTATTTAGAGGTTTTAGTCTTGCTTTGATTAGATATTACATTTAGGAGAATCTACCATTTTTGTGCTGTTTTTAAAGGTATTATTACTACATTCGACAATCAAAATTAATTTTTAATTATAATCGAATGAAATCAGATATAGAAATTGCCCAAGCAGTCAAAATGACTCATATAAATACGATAGCTAGTAAATTATCTATTAATGAAGATGATTTAGAGTTATATGGAAAGTATAAAGCTAAATTACCTTTAACATTAATTGACGAATCAAAAATTAAAAATAGTCACTTAGTACTGGTTACAGCTTTAACACCAACTCCAGCAGGAGAAGGGAAAACAACAACATCTATTGGTTTAACCGAAGGGATGAATAAAATTGGTAAAAAAACGACTGTAGTTTTAAGAGAACCTTCTTTAGGTCCTGTATTTGGAATTAAAGGTGGAGCCGCAGGTGGAGGTTATTCACAAGTTGTACCAATGGAAGATATTAATTTACATTTTACAGGCGATTTTTCTGCTATTGAAAAAGCAAATAATTTATTGTCAGCATTGATAGATAATAATTTACAATCTAAAACTAAAAATTTAGGATTAGATCAACGAACAATTGGATGGAAGAGAGTAATGGACATGAATGACCGTGCACTTAGAGATATTACAATTGGGTTAGGTGGAACAGCAAATGGTATTCCAAGACAAGACGGGTTTAATATCACACCTGCGTCTGAGGTTATGGCTATTTTATGTATGGCTGAAAATTTTAAAGATTTAAAAATTAGGCTTGGAAATATATATGTTGGTATGACTTTTAAGAAAGAACCAATTTATGCAAGAGATTTAAAAGCTGAAAACGCAATGGCTATTTTACTTAAAGATGCTATTAAACCAAACTTAGTGCAAACAATGGAAGGTAACCCTGCGATTATTCATGGTGGACCCTTTGCAAATATTGCACAAGGAACAAATACAATTCTAGCAACTAAAATGGGATTGTCTTTGTCTGATTATGTAATCACTGAAGCTGGGTTTGGTGCTGATTTAGGAGCTGAAAAGTTTTTAAATATTAAATGTGTATCAGGTGGATTAAAACCTGAGGCAGTTGTGTTAGTAGCAACTATTAGAGCATTAAGACATCACGGTGGTGCAACAAAAGATGAATATAATGATGCAAACGTTGAACGGGTAACAAATGGATTTTCAAATTTAGAAAAACATATTGAAAATATTAAGAAATTCAATTTAAACCCAGTTGTAGCCATTAATGCTTTTCCAACAGATTCTGATGAAGAAGTAAAAGTGGTAATTGAGAAATGTGCAGCTATGGGCGTTCAAGCAATTGTAGCTAAAGGGTTTGCTGATGGTGGTAATGGAATGACTGATTTAGCAGAAGCTGTTGTAGCAGAAGTTGAAAGTGGTAAGAATCAATTCAAACAATTGTATGATTGGAATTTATCGATTAAAGAAAAAATCGAGAAAATAGCAAAAGAAATTTATGGTGCAGATGGTGTTGATTACGCTAAGAAAGCATTAACAGATTTAAAAAATATTGATGCTTTAGGGTTGAATGCATTGCCAATTTGCATGGCTAAAACTCAAAAGTCATTTTCTGATAATGATAAATTATTAGCTAGACCAACTGGTTTTAGAGTTTCTGTAAGAGAGTTTGAATTTGCTGCAGGTGCAGGATTTATTATTCCTATTCTAGGAAAGATGATGAGAATGCCTGGTTTGCCAGCAACACCAGCTTCAGAAAATATGTTTATAGATGATGATGGGAAAATTTCTGGATTGTCTTAAAGCTTGAATGTTAAATTTTTTAAAACCTCATAACTAACTTTTGTTGTGAGGTTTTTTATTTTTCTGTACTTTTGAACTAACTAAAAAAATATTAAAATGAAATATATATTAATACTACTAGCTATCCTTACAGGACCATTTTCTTTTTCTCAGATATATGGTGATATTGCAATTGATAAGCGACCAATTGTAAAAGCTATAGAATATGGAGTGGTTTCTAATTATACTGGTCAAATTGTATTTGATATTGTTGTTGATGAACAAGGTAATGTAACGGTTTGTAAATTAAATAAAGCAAAAACTAATGTAAAAAGTACGCCAACAATTATGAAAGCAAAAAATAGAATTATTATGCGATTGAAATTTAAAGCGCACTCAATTTACCCTCAATTTCATAGAGGACAGATTGTGATGAAGGCCTATAAAAAATAAGTGAAGTAATGACAGAAAGCGAAGCGTTACATATTTTAAAATGCAGCTCAGTTGATGAGGTTGATGATGCATTTGAAGAGCTATTATTTAATTTTAAAGGAAAGATATTACAAGTTATTCCACCATTGAAAATTTTAGAAGCAACAATTAAAAAAATTGAAAGAATTAATGAAGCCTATAATTTAATTGCGCCTTCACTTCCAATTCAAAATAAAATTTCAAGTCATATTAATGATAATCTTACATTAATAGACTTTTTAAAGGGGTATCAAATTAAATTAGCTGAAATTAAATTACAACTTTCCAGTTCTGAAAATGGTGAGTTGTTTTTAGTGTCAATTAGACTATTAATGGACTTACAGAAACAATTATATATTAAGCTAACTAATTGTTTAGGCGGAGAAATAGTAGACTTAACTAAGTTTGAAATAAAATTATCAGAAAATATTGATGTTTTTAAAATTCAAAAAGATTTAAAAGAATTACAATTAGAGGATAACAAAATAAGTGAGTATATTCGCAAACAAATAAATGAATTGGATAGTAAAGACATGTCTTATCTGGTAAAATCAGTATTGAATTCAGCTAAACAAATAGTATTTAATGGAATTAGAAGAGAAATATAAAAATCTAAAAGAGTTACTGGACTTAGAAAAGTTTCCAAAACCTTTTTTGTTTAAATTCATTATTTTATCAGACGAGTCTAAACAAAAAGAAATAGTAGATTGTTTTGACCCGAAAGCAGAGGTGAAGTTAAACCATTCTAAGACAAAAAAATATACAACCGTTAATATTATGCAACGCGTGGCGTCAAGTCAGGCTATTATTGATAGGTATTTGGAAGTTGGTAAAATTAAAAATGTAATACACTTATAGATGGATAATGTAGCAGGATTGAATGATTCAAGTTCTCAAGATATTTTTAGAGGAGTAATTTATGGAGTAACGGCAATTGTATTAATGATAACGTCTTATATCCTTTTTACAAAAAAATATAGAGCAAGTAAAACAGAAGTTGTTAATAAATTAGAGTTTGTAACATCTCGATATAATATATATACAGAGAATGTTCAGTTTTTGTATAAGGTTCCTTTTGCAATGCATATTTCTTTAAATTTAACTGATGAAAATGAAAACGTCATTGAAGTGTTAACAAATAAAGAATTTTTAGAAGGTGAACATGTTATTAAATTTGAATCTTCTAAATACCCTAATGGTGTATATTATCTTGATTTAAAAGCTAAAAACATTAATATGTTAAGGAAAATTAAAATAAATATCGTTTAATTACGTTACTTTATTTGTGATTAGAAAAATGAACCATATCTTTATAATAACAATATTGTGTCTGTTTTATACAAGTAACATTGCTTTTACTCAAGGTGTGAATATTCCACCAAAAGGTAGTTTAACGGTTGATATAGCAATTCCTACAAATGAAAAAAATAGAGCTTTTGATCATGTTTTAGAAGGTTTATTTAATGGTGGTGTAGGGTATCAATATAATCTTCATAAAGGATTAACAATTGGTGCGGGTGTCAAATATTCTTTTTTTATAAATAATAGATTTGCTTTAAATCAAACAGTTGGACTTGGGGCTATACATATACCGGCTGTATATGCTAAAGTTGCTTATGAAAAATTTACAACAGATAGATTTTCTTTCAACTTTGGAGTTAGAGGAGGTTATTCTACCATGATTATGGTTAACGATAGTAATACTTTTAATATTGACGGACCTTATCTTGAAAAAGCATTTTTTATAGAACCTCAATTAGAATTATTAATTACAGCCGATAAAGGGGAGCCTAATGGGTTTAGTTTCGTGTTGGGATATTCCGTTTATTTTTCAGAATTTAATCCTGAATTTCTAAGCGTAGATAAATTCCTTGGATTGTTACCCGAAGATAGTGTTGGGTTTACTCGATTTCTCTCTTTAGGCTTTGGTTTTAGACATTATTTTGGTATGAACTAAGGCTATTCACAAAGTACCGTTAAAAACATTCCTAGTGGCTTAAAAGAAAGTAGGTTAAACTATTATATCTTTGTGCTGTGGGATATTCACAACATATTATTCAATCGGAAATTCTTGCTTTAATAAGGCTTGTTGAAGATCCTGACCCAATTATTTTTAATGATGTTAAAAATAAATTGGTAAGTTATGGTCGACAGGTATTGCCATTAATTGAAGATAGCTGGACTAAAGAGGTGACAAATCATGAGCATCATGATAGACTTGAGGGTATCTTACGACAAATTCAATTAGATGAATTAAAAAATAAATTGAAATGTTGGAAAGATTCTTCAGCAAGAGATTTGTTAGAAGGTACTTTGATTATAAGTCAGTTTCAATTTTTTGATATTAATATTGATGAGGTAGAGGCTGAAATTGATAGCATTAAACGTAAAGTTTGGTTAGAAATTAATGAAGAAAATACAGCATTTGAAATTGTTAAAATTTTCAATTATGTTTTATTTGAACAATGTGGATTTAAACCGAGTAAGGAAAATTTTCACGCCCCTCAAAATTCATATATAAATTCAGTATTAAAAAATAAAAAAGGAAGTCCTTTAAGCTTATCAATTTTGTACTCTATTATTGCACAAAGATTAGAGATTCCAATTTATGGTGTTAATTTACCTAATCAGTTTGTGTTAGGCTTTATGGATGAAAATAAAACATTAAAAATGTTGGATGAAAAATCTGACAAAAATGTATTGTTTTATATTAACCCATTTAGTAATGGTAGAATTTTTGATTATAAAGAAATTGAAAATTATTTGACTAAACTAGGATTACCTCTTGAGGATAATTATATGGAACCGTGCTCTAATACTGATATTTTAAAACGAATGCTTAATAATTTAAGTTATTCATATAAAAAGGTAGGTGAAAATAGTAAAGTAGAGGATATTCAAGAATTATTATTGGTTTTATAAAAAGGCTGCTTTTGTAAAGCCTTCTCATTATATTTAAAACTTAATAGTGTGCGTTCAAAAAATGAAAGATATCAATTTTAATTTATTTAAAGATTCAGAGTTAAATAATAGGATACCAACTAAATTAGTATCAGTTTTTAATGCAGAAATCCATCCACTTGCAAGCTTAGCAAGTGAGAAATTACAAAACTATATTATTGACTGTGCTAAAACAGACCTCAACTTTAAACTGAATCATGGAAATGATACAAAAAAGATTGGTAAAATGTTTGGTGTCTTAGTCGTTGAAAACATAGATGGTGAAATTGGCTATTTACAAGGGTTTTCTGGTAAGCTTGGTAATAGTAATCATCATAAAGGTTTTGTGCCTCCAGTGTTTGACTTATTAGATCAAAACAACTTCTTTAATCAAGGTATGTCTGAAATTACTGTTTTGACAAATGAGATTAATGATTTTAAAAATTCTAATGGTTTTATTAGTTTGAAAAATGAATTTGAAAGTACCAATACTAAAATTAACTCTGAACTTAAGCGTCTGAAAGAAAAAAAAGCAGAACTTAAGAAAAATCGTAATACTGCAAGGCAGGTTGCTAAGCAAGAGTTGTTAGGAACTGAATTAGAAGAAGGATTAGTTAGCTTAGCTAAACAGAGTGTTGAAACTAAGTCTATTTTTAAAACACTTGAAAATAAATTAGCTTTAAAATTAGAAAAAGCTAAATCAAAATACCATATTTATGTTAACAGATTAGATGAGTTAACAGCGTATAGAAAAACAAAATCTTCAAATTTACAACAGCAATTATTTGATGAATATAAGTTTCTTAATCAGCAAGGAGAAAGTAAGTTGCTAAGAGTTATATTTAATGATCCGAAGGGGAATAAAATGCCAGCAGGGGCAGGGGAGTGTTCAGCTCCAAAATTATTTCAATATGCATTTTTAAATAATTATAAACCTATTGCTTTGGCTGAATTTTGGTGGGGAAAATCACCAAAATCAGAGAATAAGATACATAAACAATTTTATCCTCCATGTACTGATAAGTGCATGCCAATATTGGGGTTTATGTTAAAATGATTTATTTTAATCATCTTTAGTTAGTCTAGTGTCTTCTCAGTTTTTTGAAATTAGAACTCTGTTTTTCTGATTACTGTATTAGACTTTTCTTACTGAAATCATGTTTTTTTAAAATATATATTTATATTTGTTGTATAAAAAAAAATAAAAACAAAATTATGAAAAGAGTATTTATTTTAGGATTAAGTGCATCACTTTTAGTAGGTGGAATTAGTTCTTGTAGAAAAACTTCAAAAGGAAAAATGGCTAATGAGTGGACTGTTTCTGCTTATAATAGTGAGTATAAATCTACTGATGGTAATGGTGATGTATATAATTCGACTGAAGTGTTAAATGGAAGTGTTTTAAATCGTACTTCTACATATTCTCCAAATGGAGGGGTTTCTTCAACAATGCAATCTTCAACAACGGTAAGTGCTTGGACTTACACTTTGGCGAAAGATGGAACATGGAGTATGTTAAGTAACACAACGTTTACAGGTTTAGATTCAACTTTTAATGATTTAACATGGGAATTTGATACATTTACACTTGTTGAAACTAATATTGAGGAAATGTCAGGTGTTTGGAATTTCATTGACAATGCTGGGTCTGAAGATTTTTCTAAAAACGAAAGGTTTATGTTAAGCTTTTTAAAAGGAGATTTTGTAAATACAAGAAAAGAAGGTAATAGCGCACCTGTGACTACAACCAACAGTGCTGTATTAGATGGAACATCTGAGACAATGGTTTATACTGTTGTTGAATCTTCTAAAAAAGAGTTAATGTTAAAAGCAGAATCTACGGAATCTTTTGTGTCTACTAGTGGAACAGATGTTACAAAGGTTTTAGAAACAATGACATTTACTCAAAAATAGGACGTAAATTAATTATTATTTAAAAGGCAATGAAAATATATTTTCATTGCCTTTTTTTTGTTCAATTTTTATAATCAATTTTAGTTCTCTAAAAATTAAATTTTAGTTTTAAGAAATGTAATGATTTCTTTTATAACCTCAGTTTTCTTTTCTTTAAATGGAGCATGTCCACAGTTATCTAGTATAAAAGTAGTTGTCTTACCTTTTGTGTTAGTTTTAATGCTTTCAATTTGTTTTAATGTCCCATATTGATCATTAATTCCTTGAATGCTTAATAACGGACAATTTATTTTTCTTAATTCAGTTTCAATATTCCAATTCAAAAAAGAAGGATGATTCCAGATATTAACCCATGCGTAAAATACGTTTGTAAAGTTTTCTCCATGATACTTTTTAAGGCCATTTAATTTTTGGTTTTTAAATGCTATTTCAGCAGGCTTAATGCCGTCTAATGTAACTTGCTCTACAAATACATGAGCAGCTTCTGTAATTATTGAATGGGTTAATAGGGAGTATTTTCCTCCGAAAATTAGAGCAATGCTTCCGCCATCAGAGTGTCCGTAAAGAATAATATTTTTATTTTCAATTTTTAAAGTGTGAATTAGCTCGAATAACTCGTCTGCACCTTCATGTAAATAATTAGTAGTTCTATTGGTTAAGTCGCCCTCAGATTTACCGTATCCAGCTCTATCGTAAACCAAACCTTGCATGTTTAATTGATTGCATAGTTCTTCTGGATAGCTTTTCCACATGTCAATACAGCCCAAACCTTCATGTAAAAATATAATACAATTATTTGAATTCTGATTACCAATGAATATATGATTCAACATAGTAGTGTTGTTCTGTGAAACAAAAATAGCCTTGTAATATTTACAAGGCTATTAAGTTAGTGTGTTATTAGTTTAGTCAATCCAATAGATGTAAGGCATTCTTGCTTGAATTCCAGAATTAGATTCTATAGATTTAGCAAAATTAAACATATCCATTACTTTAGTTTGAAATGCAGATGCTTTTACTGAAGCATTTGAGTTTTCTTGATCTTGTAAAGCGATTAATGCTTCTAACATTGGATCTGTTTTTGCAGTAGTGTATACTTTTAATTTAATATTTTCAGTTGAAATATTTACCCTTGAAGCTGCATCAGCTATTGCTGTATTCATTCCACCAAATTCATCAATTAACCCAATGTTAATAGCATCAGAACCGGCCCAAACTCGTCCTTGTCCAATACTGTCAACTTGTGTGCTTTTCATTCCTCTTCCATCAGCGACTTTTCCAATAAAATCAGCATAAATATCATCAACACCTTTTTGAATAATTGTAAACTCTTCAGTTGTTAATCTTTTATTGAAAGATAATATTGAATGTTGATTTGTTTGAACTCTGTCTATCGTTACACCTAATTTATTTTTTAGTAAATCGCCAGTAAATGGAATCACACCAAATACTCCAATTGACCCTGTAATCGTATTAGGTGAAGCATATATTTTGTCAGCAGCACATGCAATATAATATCCACCAGATGCAGCAACGTCTCCCATTGAAACAATAACAGGTTTAGTTGCTTTTGTTAAAACTATTTCTCTCCAAATAATATCACTTGCTAATGCAGAGCCTCCTGGTGAATTAATTCTTAGTACTACAGCTTTAATTGTTGTGTCTAATCTAGCTTCTCTTACTAAGGCAGACATTGAGTTTCCACCAATCTCTCCAATTTCACCTGCACCATTTACAATACTTCCTTCAGCCATTATGATAGCTATGTTTCCTTTTTTATTTTTTTTAGCTTTCTTTTTTGCATATTTTTCAAATGAAAAGAATTCAATTTCATTATCTTTATTTAGCTCAACTTTAGATGCTAATAAAGCTAAAACCTCATCATAATACTTTACACCGTCTGCTAATTTATAATCAACAGCTTGTCCTGATTTTTGAATATAAGCACTGTCAGCAATTTCATTTAATCTAGCGACAGAAACACCTCTACTTTTTTCAATAGATACTAACATTTCATACCATAATGCATCTAAATATTTTTGAGTTTGCTCACGGTTTGCTTCACTCATTTCAGTATACATCAATGGTTCAACTGCTGATTTAAATTTATTATTTGTTCCTCTAATAATTTGCATTTCAACTTCTAATTTCTCTAAAGCACCTTTTAAAAAGAATTGCTCTGAACCTAAACCTAAAAAGTCAAATGTTCCACTTGGGTAAACATAAATCTCTTTTGCAACTGAAGATAAGTAGTAGGTTGCTTTTGAATAGTTTTCATGGTAAGCGATAATAAACTTTCCTGAGTTTTGAAAATCTTCTAAAGCGTCACGAATTTCTTTAATAGTAGCTATTCCAGCATTAAGATTTGAAATATTTAAATAAATACCTTTTATTTTAGTATCAGTTTTAGCTTCTTTAATCCCATTTAAAATGTCATTCAATCCTAATTTTTGTTTTAAATCAAAACTACCTTTATTAAAACTTGTATAAGATACATCTCCTATAGGCGTGTTAAATGACATTTTTAATATTGTATTTTGTTTTACAGTAAGTGGAGAAGGTTCTAAACCTGAAACTACTACCCCAATAATACCAAAGAAGATAAATAATATTACTATTCCCGCAGCTAATACGGCTAATAAACTTGCTAGAAATGTTTTTCCAAATGACATAGAATTTAAATTTTAAATGTTTTTACAAATGTAATTATCTTAAGGTGAATACTGATGTTAAATATAGTTAAACGGATTATTTTCTATTTGATTGACTTCTATATTTTTTAAGTGAGTTTTGAAATGGGTTAATTTCAATAAAATAGTGATAAGAATTAAAATAAAACTATCTGATTTTGTCTAAAATTCTATTTAATTCAAAAGCTTCCTCTTTTGTGATTTTGGATAAATTTAATCTATCATCCTTAACATTTATTGAGGCAATTAAATCTAAACCTGATTTTGTAATCTCAACATAGACAGCTCGTTTATCATCTTCTTTTCTCGAACGGATGATTAATTCTTTAGTAACTAACTTATCCATTAACCTTGTTGTATTAGGTGATTTTTCAATCATTCTTTCTTTTACAGAAGAGACTTTAATTGAATTTTTTGCACCTTTTAAGATTCTTAATATATTATATTGTTGAGAGGATATATTTGATTGAATAAATATTTTATCAATTATTGTAGACAAATATGTATTAGTATATTTAATATTTAGAAATGCTTTTTGATGTTCACTCTTAAATTTTGAATTAATTTCTTTTTCAAAGTCTCCCATTACTGTTATAATTCTGATTGAAATTTAGATAATTCTATACTTAGTTTAGCCTTAAGTTCTTCATTCACAATTTTATTGTCTTTAAAGTTGTCATAAAATGAAGGTAAACTAAATATTGAACAAACTTTTCCACCCATATGTGGGTAATAATGTACAGCAGAATCTAGTACCGTTTGTGCGCCTCTTGGCCCAGGAGAAGTACTCATTAACAACATTGGTTTATGATTAAACATATTTTGACCTTGAACAGATATCCAATCAATTACATTTTTATAACTTGCAACATATGAACCATTATGCTCAGCAAATGAAATCATAAAGCCATCACAGCTATTGAATAATGCTGCTAATTGAATAATTTCTATAGGAGAACCGAACTCTTCTTTATGTTCAGGTGAAAATATAGGAATACTATTATAGGTGCTGATATCTATATGTAAAGGTTCAATATTTTCTATTAAAGACGAAGTGTATTTAACTAAGTCTTTATTTATAGATTTTATACCTGAACTTGCACCAATAATAATTATTTTTTTCATATTACAAATATATATAGAAAATACTTACCATGGTAATTATTTCATTGATTAAATAGTTGAATTGTGTAACCTTTTTTGTTAATTTTGTTATTCTTTATTATGAAACTATTTTTTTCAATTTTATTTAGTCTAAGTTTAATTTCATTTGGTCAAACCAAATTAATAGCATTTAAAAGCCATAGTGGAAGGCTGTCAAACTTTTCAATTAGTGGGTTTGATAATGTGGGGATGCCTCCAATACTAATTGATACCATTTTGAGACTTAATGATTCAACAATTGTTGAAATAAGTTCTATAGGATGGGGAAAAGGAGGCGAATTTACTGATACTATTATTAATCATCCTGTTTGTAAAAATCCGTTTTTAACTGTTGATTCATTGAAGAAAATTTATAATAGAGATGCGATTACGTACATTGGTTTTGATACTGTTTTAACAAAAAAAGAAATAAGACAACAAAAAAAATGGGTAAAAAACCAGAATAAATTAAAGAAAAAAAGAGATGAATTATTAAAAGAATATAAAGAAATTGATAAAAAGATTGTTAAAAGTACTGGGGCATTAGTAATGGATACGGATAACAATAATGATAATACGCCAAATAGTTCGTTGATTGCTAGTTCTGATAAGGTTTACTTACAATATTTTGGATTAATAGGTGTAATGTTTTTCGTATTTTCTGGGCTATACTTTTATAATAGAAATAAAGTAATTACTTAAGAATGATAGCTATTAAATCTTTTTTAAATCGTGTTTTGATTTTATTTATTATAGGGTTTATAATTACATTTCCGTTTCCTTTTTTTATAATACCTGATTTAGGTTCTTTTTTCTCACCATTCTTTGTCGACATTAATCAATTTACAGGACTATTTCTTGGTGTAGATCCAGATTCTGAATTCAGTATTCTATCTGATTCAACAGGCTTATATTTACACTTAATTACATTACTTAATTTAAGTAGTATATTCGCTTTATTCTGGATGTTAAAAGTTAAATCAATCTCTTTGAAATTTAAAACTTATTTCAGAATTTTTATAGCCTACTATTTAGCATTGATTTTATTTAAATATGGATTTGATAAAATATTTAAGCACCAATTTTATTTTCCAGAACCCAACACGCTATATACTCCATTAAATCAGTTATCAAAAGATATTTTGTTTTGGTCGTCTATGGGAACATCTTATATGTATTCATTATTTTCTGGTTTAATAGAATTGTTACCTGCTGTATTATTACTTCATAAAAGAACCAGGCTATTTGGAAGTGTAATTGCGTTTGGAGTGCTAGTAAATGTGGTGATGATTAATTTTGGATTTGATATTTCGGTTAAAGTTTTCTCATTATTCTTGGCTTTACTTTCAATCGTTATTATTAGCCCTGATAGTAAAAGGTTATATCAATTATTTACTTGTAAATTAGTTGATAGTCGAGTAGTGGAGCGTACATTTGAATCGAAAAAAAGTGTATTAAAATATGCTTTATTGAAGTCTTTGGTTGTTAGTTTGATTTTGTTCGAATCGATTGGACCTTATGTTCAAACTCAAAATTTTAATGATGATACATTTACTAAACCATATTTGAATGGAGCGTATTTTGTAGTTAATTCTAATACGGATACAAGAGAGATAAAGCGTGTTTTTTTTCATAGAAAACAGTACTTTATTATCCAATACGCCAATGATAGTTTTGAAAGCTTTCAGTTAGAATTTGCTAAAAATAAAAAAAGTATTACATTAATTAGTGAAAACGATTCTACTTTACGTTATCAATGGTCTGTTACCCATAAAGGACAAGCATTGAATTTAGAAGGGAAACTAAGAGGGCAACATGTTTTAATCAAGACGGTGAGAGAAGAACTCGAACTTAGTCCTATAGCCAATGATTCGTTTCATTGGACTTTTGATGCTGCTATAGACTAATAATGTGTTATGTTTAGGTAATGTGTTTGTATCTTCGGTATACAAAGTCTGTTAGTGTAAGAATACTAAGTGTTGCTAGAATTAGTCCAGATAATTGAAAACTTGTTCTATACGCTTCAAAATTTGGCAATGTGATGTCTTTAAACCAATTAGTCAAAGTATATTGAGACTCAAAAATAAAAGAGAATAGAATTATAGCCATTGATATACTGCTAATTATTAGCCACCATTTTTTAGAAATTAATGGTTCATAAACAGATTTTGTTTCTAATAAAACTTCAATTTCAGACATTACTTTATCTGTGAAATCAGAAGAAGGAACGGATTGATGAAAACCGTCAGTAACGTTTTGTTTTAATATGTCATTTTGAGTTTTCATCTTTTAATTTTTAAGTATGATTTCTAATTCTCCATTTAGCATTTTCTTCATTATACCGTATAGCTTTTTTCTTGACCTCATTAGGCTAACTTTAATGTTGCTTTGAGTTAAACCAGTTATTTTTTGAATGTCTTTATTTGAAAATTCTTGTAAATAAAATAAGGTTATTAAATTACGTTCTATTGGTTTTAAATGTTCCAAAGCTAAATTAATGTAGTGCTTTTGATCTGAATCATTAAGGTTTTCAATTGCAGTTTTATCATCATTTTCAAAACTACTCATGTCAATTGGAGCAGTTAGCATTTTCTTTTTTCTTAAATAGTTAATAGCAGTGAAATAAGCTATTTTGTATAACCAAGTAGAAAATTTAGAATTTCCTTTAAATTGTTTTATTGATTTAAACGCTTTTATGAATGTGTCTTGTGCTATCTCTTCAGCGTCTTCTTCAGGTTTCACCATTCTATACACCAATGAATAGACTATATTTTTATGTCTATTCACCAGTAAAGAAAAGTCTTGCGTATTACCTTTCTGAACGCTTATTATGAGCTCTTTATCGCTTAACACTAATCTAAAAGGTCATGTTTTTTTTGATCTAATTGTCTTTCAATAAAATAAGCTGCGACTAAAGCTATTCCACCAAATAAGAAAGCAAACAATAAGCCTAATTCATCATTTTTAAGAGGTGTATAAGGTGCGAGTAAATTACCAATAAAAATTCCGAATGGAACAAGTGAGAGAATCAAACCAGCTCTAATTTTTGAATGTCCACTTTCTTCTTTCTTGGCTGGATTCATTCCGGCTTCAATCATGGCTAATTCTTTTCTGTTGTGAGATGTAATTGCTAAATACACAATTCCAAAAACCATTGTAAATGCGCCTAATGGTACTATAATTTCTACTCTTGAAACATATTTTTTATTTTAAATTAATACTATCTTATTATGTTAGACACACTAAACTATTATGTGGTTACAAAAAAACAATTATTTTAAAAGGTAATTAAAATTTTGTAACCAAATAGAGTTTCGTATTATTAAATAATGAGGGTTCATAAAAAAAGGCTGTAGAATTGGATACCTCCACTTCTACAGCCTTTAAAGTACTAGTAATATTACTTTAAATTCTTATACTTGAATTGCACCTACATTATAACGTTCTGTATTCTTTTTCTGATTAGCCATTTCAATTCCCATAGATATTGTTTTACGCGTATCAGCAGGGTCTATAATAGCATCATACCATAAGCGAGACGCTGCGTAGTAAGGTGATATTTGGTTATCGTATTTTGATTTTATTTTGTTAAATATTTCAATTTCATCTTTTTCAGATAATTTTTCTCCCTTTTTCTTTAAAGATGCTACTTCAATCTGTAACAAAGTTTTTGCAGCAGCTGCTCCACTCATTACAGCCATTTCAGCAGTTGGCCAAGCTAACATTAACCTAGGGTCATAAGCTTTACCACACATAGCGTAGTTTCCTGCACCATAACTGTTACCCATAACAAGCGTAAACTTTGGTACAACTGAATTTGCCATGGCGTTAACCATTTTAGCACCATCTTTAATAATTCCTGAATGTTCAGATTTTGAACCAACCATAAAACCAGTCACATCTTGTAGGAATACTAAAGGAATATTTTTTTGATTACAAACCATAATAAAACGTGCTGACTTATCAGCAGAGTCATTATAAATTACACCACCAAATTGTAATTCACCTTTAGCGTTTTTTACTAATGCTCTTTGATTGGCTACAATTCCAACAGCCCAACCATCAATTCTAGCATAGCCACAAATAATTGTTTTCCCAAAATCTGCTTTATATTCTTCAAAGTCAGAACCATCTACTAAATGGTTAATGATTTCTTTAGTATTGTATGGTTTAGAACGTTCTCTTGGGAATGCACCATAAATATTTTTAATGTCAAGTTTTGGTTCAATAGTTTCTTTTCTGCTAAATCCAGCATTTTCAGGATCACCAATTTTATCCATTAAGCCACGTATTGTTTTTAAACAATGGGCATCATCTTTAGATTTATAGTCACAAACACCACTAATGTTAGTTTGAGTAGTTGCACCACCTAAAGTTTCATTATCAATAGATTCACCAATAGCAGCTTTGACTAAATATGATCCAGCTAAAAATATAGTTCCAGTTTTATCAACAATCAAACTTTCGTCCGACATAATAGGTAAGTACGCTCCACCAGCAACACAAGCTCCCATTACAGCAGCAATTTGTGTAATTCCCATAGATGACATTCTTGCATTATTTCTAAAAATTCTTCCAAAGTGTTCTTTATCTGGGAAAATTTCATCTTGTAAAGGCAAATAAACACCAGCACTATCTACTAGGTATATAATAGGTAAATTATTTTCCATTGCAATTTCTTGCGCTCTTAAATTCTTTTTAGCTGTAATAGGAAACCAAGCACCTGCTTTTACTGTAGCATCATTAGCAACAATTATACATTGTTTACCACTTACGTATCCTATTTTAATAACAACACCTCCACTTGGACAACCACCATGTTCTTCATACATACCGTCACCAACAAAAGCGCCAATTTCTAATGTTTCAGAATCTTTATCAATTAAGTTAGCAATTCGTTCACGAGCAGTCATTTTACCTTTGGCATGTAATTTTTCAATCCTTGCTTTACCACCACCTAAATACACTTTTTCTAAGCGTCTTTCCATGTCGGAAATGAGTAAGCGCATTGCATCATCATTTTTGTTAAATTCTAATTCTTTAGGATCGATAGCCATTATTGATAGTTTTTATTAAATTTAAGCCATAAAGGTAATAAAACTCATTAAAATGGAAGCTAAAAAATTCAATATTCGTGTCTATGGAATCTTAAAAAATCCTAATGGTAAGTATTTATTAACAGATGAATTAAGAGGGGGTGTTCACATGACAAAATTTGTAGGTGGTGGATTAGAATTTAATGAAGGGTTAAAAGATGCTTTAAAGCGTGAGTTTATAGAAGAAATGAATTTAGAGATTGAAGTCAAGTCTTTATTTTATATTAACGATTTTCTCCAAATTTCAAAGTTCAATGCTAATGATCAATTGATGAGTGTGTACTATGAAGTCATGACTTTAGATTGGGATAGGGTAGAAGCCTGTATTGATAATCTAACTACTGAACAATCTTTTCGTTGGGTAGATTTTAAAGCATTTAATGTAAACGATATTACCTTTTCAATTGACAAAGTCGTGTTTGGAATGTTAAGGTCTAACACTTAATACGTCAATTTGTCACAAAACACCTAATGGCACAAACATTGAAAAGAGATTAATCAGAATTTTAAACAAATATTAAAATGGCAACAAAAGGAACAATAAATGTACAAACGGAAAATATTTTTCCACTTATAAAAAAGTTTTTATACTCAGATCACGAAATCTTTTTAAGAGAATTAATTTCAAATGCTGTAGATTCTACTTCTAAACTTAAAGTACTTAGTACTGCTGGTGTAGTAAAAGGAGATTTAGGTGAAACTGCTGTAGAGATTATTTTAGATAAGGAAGCAAAAACCTTAACTGTAAAAGATAAAGGGATTGGTTTAACTGAAGAAGAAGTTGAGAAATATATCAATCAAATTGCATTTTCTGGTGCTGAAGAATTTGTAAAAAAATATGAAGGAAAAGAAGGAGCTGAACAAATTATCGGTCACTTTGGATTAGGGTTTTATTCTGCTTTTATGGTAGCGGAAAAAGTTCAAATTAAAACATTATCTCATGTTGAGGGTTCTCAAGCTGTGATGTGGGAATCTGACGGAACACCTGAATATACAATTACTGAAATTGACAAAGCTGACAGAGGGGCAGAAATCGTTTTACATATTGCAGAAGATTCATTAGAGTTTTTAGAAGAGTCTAGAATTAATGAGTTATTAAATAAATATTGTAAATTTTTACCAGTAGAAATTATTTTCGGAGAAAAAACGGAAATGGTTGAAGATGCTAATGGTGAAAAGGATGAAGAAGGTAATGTTAAACAAGTAGAGGTGAAAACGCCAAACGTAATTAACAATACTAATCCATTATGGATTAAATCTCCAGCTGATATTACAGATGAAGAATATAAAGGATTTTACAGAGAGTTATATCCAGCAACTTTTGAAGATCCATTGTTTCATATTCACTTAAACGTAGATTATCCTTTTAATTTAACAGGAGTTTTATACTTCCCTAAAATTCAGGAAAACGTAGAAGTACAAAAAAACAAAATTCAATTATACTCAAATCAAGTATTTATTACTGATTCTGTAGAACAAATTGTACCAGAATTTTTAACATTATTACATGGTGTAATTGATTCACCAGATATTCCTTTAAATGTATCTCGTTCATACTTACAAGCTGATGGAAATGTAAAGAAAATTGCATCTCACATTACTAAGAAAGTAGCAGATAAATTAAAGACAATGTTTGCTGAAGACCGTAAAGATTTTGAATCTAAATGGGATGCTTTAAAAGTATTTGTTGAATATGGAATGTTAACTGAAGACAAGTTTTATGACAAAGCTAAGAAATTTGCAATGTTTAAAAATTGTAAAGGTGAGTATGCTACTATTGAAGAGTACCAAACGAAAATTAAAGATTTCCAAACTGATAAAGATGGTAAATTAGTAGTTTTATATGCAAATTCAAAAGACGCACATCACCAATTTATTTCTGCTGCAGAAGATAGAGGATATGATGTTGTATTATTTGATAGTCCATTAACACCTCATTACATTGCTAAATTAGAGCAGAAATTAGAAAATGTTTCATTTGTAAGAGTTGATTCTGATACAATTGATAATTTAATTAAAAAGGATATTGAAATTCCTTCAAAATTATCTGATGAAGAAAAAGAAACTTTAAAACCAATTTTTGAAGGTGTAATCGCAAAAGATAAATTTACAGTTCAAATGGAAACTATGAGCGAAACTGATGCGCCGGTTGTAATTACTCAACCTGAGTTCATGAGAAGAATGAAAGAACAACAACGCATGGGCGGTGGTGGAATGATGATGGGAGCTTTTCCTGAAATGTTCAACTTTGTTGTCAACGTAAATCATCCAGTTGTAGGTGCTATTTTAGCTAAAGAAGGAGACGCAAAAGCAGATGCAGCTAAGCAATTAGCCGATTTAGCTTTATTATCTCAAGGGATGTTGAAAGGTGCAAAATTAACTCAGTTTATTTCACGTTCAGTAGAATTAATGAAATAGTTATTTTTATTACTTAAAATACAAAAATCGGTTTCAATATTATATTGAAACCGATTTTTTTATAAACTAGTATTGGTAAGCTATTTAAAGTGGGATACTATGTCTTGTTATTCCAATTTAAAACATTATATTTGCCAAAAATTATATAACTGTGTTACGGACAGTTAAACTTAACACTCTCACAACACCGTAACTAGTGAGATACAAATAGTTTAGACCACATGTCTGAAGAAACAAAAAAAGTAGAGGAAGTTGTAGTAGAAACTGCAGCTCCACAAGTAGAAGCAGCTCCTGCTGTAGAATTTGATTGGTTCGCTTATGAAAATGACGGATATTCAAAAGAAAAAGTAGCAGAATTAACTGAGATTTATGAAGCATCTTTAAGTACAGTTGAACCAAAAACTGTTATTGATGGTACAGTAATTCAAATGTCAGATACGGAAGCAATCATTAGTATTGATTACAAGTCTGAAGGTGTTATTGCTATTAACGAATTTCGTTATAATCCTGAGTTAGCTGTTGGTGATCAAGTAGAAGTATTTATTGAATCATTAGAAGATAAACAAGGACAATTAGTATTATCTCACAGAACTGCACGTGTTCACAGAGCATGGCAAAAAGTGAATGAAGTTCTTAAAACAGGTGAAGTTATCACTGGTTTTGTTAAATGTAGAACTAAAGGTGGTTTAATTGTAGATGTTTTCGGATTAGAAGCATTCTTACCAGGATCGCAAATTGATGTTAAACCAATTAGAGACTATGATGTTTACGTTGGTAAAAACATGGAATTTAAAGTTGTTAAAATTAACCACGAATTTAAAAACGTTGTTGTTTCTCATAAAGCACTTATTGAAGCTGAATTAGAAGAGCAAAAGAAAATAATCATTGGTGGATTAGAAAAAGGACAAATACTTGAAGGTACCGTTAAAAATATTACTTCTTACGGAGTATTTATTGATTTAGGTGGTGTTGATGGTTTAGTTCATATTACTGATTTATCTTGGGGACGTGTTGGTCATCCAGAGGAAATTGTAACATTAGATGAGAAAATCAATGTTGTAATCTTAGACTTTGATGATAACAAAAAACGTATTGCTTTAGGTTTAAAACAATTACAACCACATCCATGGGATAATTTATCTACTGAATTAAACGTAGGTGATTCTGTAAAAGGTAAAGTTGTTATTTTAGCTGATTATGGTGCATTTGTTGAAATTTCTGAAGGAGTTGAAGGACTTATTCACGTTTCTGAAATGTCTTGGTCTCAACACTTAAGATCTGCACAAGATTTCTTAAAAGTTGGTGATGAAGTAGAAGCGCAAGTTTTAACTTTAGATAGAGAAGAAAGAAAAATGTCATTAGGTATTAAGCAATTAATGCCAGACCCTTGGGCTGATATTGAAACTAAATACCCAGTAGAATCTAAGCATACTGCAATCGTTAGAAACTTTACTAACTTTGGTGTATTTGTTGAATTAGAAGAAGGTGTTGACGGTTTAATTCACATTTCTGATTTATCATGGCAAAAGAAAATTAAGCACCCATCTGAATTCTGTAAAGTAGGAGACAAAATGGATGTTGTAGTTCTTGAGTTAGATAGAGATAACAGAAGAATTGCTTTAGGACATAAACAATTAGAGGAAAACCCTTGGGATGTATTTCAAAATACATTTGCTGAAGGAACTACTCACGAAGGAACAATCATTGACGCTAAGAAAGATAAAGTAACTATTGTTTCTTTACCTTACGGAGTTGAAGGAATGTGTCCTAAGAAACACTTAAGAAAAGCAGACGGATCGAACGCAGCAATGGACGAAACTTTAGAATTTAAAGTTATTGAGTTCAATAAAGATGCTAAGAAAATCGTTGTTTCTCACTTAAGAACTTTTGAAGAAGGTGAAGATTTACCAACTATCAAAACAACTAAAAGTGGATCGAAAGGTGCTTCTAAAGGTGGATCGAACAAAGGTGGTAACTCTGCAGTAGCAGCAGTTAACAAAACTAACGAAAAATCTACATTAGGTGATTTAGATGCTTTAGCAGCATTAAAATCTCAAATGGAAAGTGGAAAATAAGTAATTTTCACTGATTGAAATATTAAAGCGGAAAACGAAAGTTTTCCGCTTTTTTTGTGTCTTGTATCTTTAATTAGAGGTTATATAGAGTAGTACATACGCTTCGCTACCGCATGGGCTCTTTCGCGTGTGTAGGTAAATTACTTCATTAAATCAGCATAGGTAAAAACAAAACCAAGTCTAATGATAAAAGAGAAATTATAAATTCAGTTTAAAATTTGTAGTATATTTATATAATATATGAAAAGAAGGAATACAAAATGAAAATACATAGAGTTACATTGCTATTGATTTTTGGACTATTTATTACTAGTTGTGAAAAAAAACTATTTAATTACCGAAATAAATATTTAGGAGACTGGGAGTTTAAAGTAAATGTATATGAGCATAATATAGATAGTTTAGGTTCTCAATTCAACGATTCATTTATCTATCAAGGTCAAATAAAATATGGGGTTAATGATGATGAATTGCTAATTGAATATTCAAATGATGATGTTATTACTTTAAAGATTAATACTGAAGGAGAAGTGACTACTAATCTTGGTTTTGGAACCTGTACTTTTGATAATAATGAGGACGTTGAAATTCATTTAAAGTGGGGAGGAATGGGAGCGTTTATTATTCATGATATTAATGGTGTGAAACAATAAGTAGGCTTTATTAAAAAGTAGTAATTCTAATACACTGCTATCGCGCGAACCCTTTCGCGTGTGTAAGTAAATTACTTCATTAAATCAGCATAGGTAAAAACAAAACCAAGTCTAACTTTCAACTTTTCACTACTTATTATTTTGAATTGAGTTTCACCAGCTTCATCAAAAACAGGTTCTGATCTTCCAACTTTTTTAAATTCGTTTGTGTAAAATTCTCGTCTTGTCGGGTGAGAATCTTCGCACGCATTAAACAGGTTTCCAAATACATTTTGTTCAATCGTATTTTTAATGATGCTAATACAATCATCTCTGTGAATAAAGTTAATATAACCTTCTGGGTTTGAAATTGGCTTACCGCTCTTAAAAAAGTTTCCTGGTTGACGGTTATACCCAAATAAACCACCAAATCTTAAAATAGTTGTTTTAAATCCAATGGCATTACTAAATAACTGTTCAATTTGAGCTAAAGGCCCATCATTTGTTTCAGTGTCTTCTGTAACCGTTGTGTTACTATTGTTGTAAACAGAAGTCGAACTAATAAAAATCACTTTTTTAAGAGCTGATTTTTCTATCCTTTGAATTAGGTTTTTAAATCCTGAAATATGTTTTGATGTGATGGCTATTACCAATACGTCTGCGTCTAAAAAATCAGTGTCAAAATAATCGGATTCAGTGTTTACAATAAAGGGTGAGATGTTTAATTGGCTTAACGCATTTAAATTCTCAGTTTTTGTAGTAGATCCATTAACGTTATAACTAGCTGAAATTAATGTTTGGGCTAAAGCTTTGCCTAACCAACCACAACCTAATATACTTACATTTTTAGTCACGTTTTATTTGTTTTGTTAAAGGTAGTTCTATTTGTAATACTAGATCTGCGTTTTGTCTTAATTTGAAAATTGATTAGAAAATTCAGAAGGTGTAAGGCCAGTATTCTTTTTAAAAAAAAACGTGAAAAATAGGAATAGTCTTCATAATCTAACTTAAAGATTAGTAAATAGAAATAATTTAATTTATTCTAGAACAAAATACTTCAGTCTTGTGTCTGCCCCGATAGCTATCGGGACTAAAAGCGTAGCGCTCTTGTATCTTTTTTAAACTAAATACCTATCTTTGCGGTTCAATTATGAATATATTAGAACAAGATACAATATGCGCTTTAGCAACTGCACCAGGAATGGGAGCAATTGCAATAATTCGTATTTCAGGACACAAATCATTTGAAGTAGTAGAAAAAATATTTTCTAAATCTATTTCAGATAAAGATTCACATACGGTACACTTTGGATTGATTAAAGAAAATGACACCATTATTGATGAGGTTATTGTAACTGTTTTTAAAAACCCAAAATCATTTACGGGTGAGGATAGTGTTGAGATTACCTGTCATGGCTCAGTATTTATTCAACAACAAATCATTCAATTATTAATCCGTTCAGGTGCTAGAATGGCTAAAGCCGGAGAGTTTTCTATGCGTGCTTTTATGAATGGTAAAATGGATTTATCTCAAACTGAAGCGATTGCAGATTTAATTTCATCTACAACTAAAGCTCAGCATGAAGTCGCTATGCATCAAATGCGTGGTGGGTTTACGACTGAGTTATCAGGTTTACGTCAACAATTATTAGACTTTGCGTCATTAATTGAATTAGAATTAGATTTTTCTGAAGAAGATGTTGAATTTGCAGATAGAAGTCAATTGGAAGCCTTAGTAAATGAAATTACAGAAGGAATCAATTCTTTAATGGAGTCATTCCAATTAGGAAATGTAATTAAAAATGGCGTGCCAATTGCAATTGTTGGTGCACCTAATTCAGGTAAATCTACTTTACTTAATACTATTCTGAATGAAGATAAAGCTATTGTGTCAGATATTGCTGGTACAACTAGAGATGTGATTGAAGATGAAATTATAATTGATGGTGTTGCATATAGATTTATGGATACGGCAGGTATTCGTGAAACAAAAGATACGATTGAAAATTTAGGAATAAAAAGATCATTTGAGCAAGTTAAAAAAGCTAAAATTGTATTATTAATGTTTGGCCTTAATGATACTTCTCAAGAGGTAATACTATCTCAAATTAATGACTTTAAAGGAAAAAATATTCAAGGATTTCAAACTTTAATTCCAATATTTAATAAAGCTGATTTAGTTGACTTAACTGATTTTGATGAGTTGAAAAATGAAGGTGTATTTATTTCAGCAAAACATAAAACATACTTATCTGAGTTATTTAATAGCTTAAAAAAAGCGATTGGAAATACAAATATTGGGAATCAATTAATTGTAACCAATGCAAGGCATTATGAAGCATTACAAAGAAGTTATGTCGCTATTAGTAGAGTTAAATCAGGTTTAGAAACTCAAATCCCAGGTGACTTATTAGCCATGGATATCAGAGAAACTTTAGAATTCTTAGGTGAAATTACAGGAAGTGTATCAAATGATGAACTTTTAGGTAATATTTTTGCCAATTTCTGTATTGGAAAGTAATTTAGTCAAATTACAACAAGTTAAAACAATATTAAGTTCCTGTTGATAGTGGGTTGAGTTTTTTGTTGATAAATTGTTAGCACAAAACTATGCTGTATTTGTGTTGTGTAATTTGTTTTTACACAAAAAAACACAAAGAAGACATAACAAGCCTCTTAATATTTGTATTGTACTATTGTGATCCTTTGTGTTTATTTAAATTAATTTAATCTATAAATTTGCTGTTAAATTTTATGAAACGTTTCGAACGTTTGTAGTTTCGTATTTAAAATTATAAAAAGTTAGATAATACAATTACATTGTAAAAAAAATAATTTAAACCAAAACCTTATGAAGATAATACTTCTTTTTTGTGTCAAATATATTGAATGCACAATTGTTTAAATGGGTAAAATCTTTCAGATAAATTTCTAGTAAAACATAAGGAATTATTTTGTGTAAATAATAAAGTAATCGAAAATTATATTGATTTAATTTTAGAATTGAAGCAGGATATTAAATAAAAAAAATAGGTAAAATACCTTTACATCTTAATTAAGTTAATTTAACATGAAAAAAAATAATTTTATATTAGTCATTCTTATGTGTTTTAGTCTGACTTCTTACACTCAGAATGATAGTACAAAAATAATTCAAAATTTTGCAGGAAAAAGTTTGAGTGAGTTAGATAAATTTGCAAATGAAACAGTAGAAGATATTATAGCCTTTTTTAAGGGGAAAAAGAAGCCTTTTGGTTATAAATTAGGTACAAATAAACACGAGAAAATTATTAAAAATCAACCTATTCCAAATGATTACATTCTAACAAAACCTATTGTTAAAATAAATCAAGTTGATTTCAGAAGTTTTGAAGTTGAGAAAAACATCAACCCTAAATTAGAATTAATTGTTACTTATCCAAGAATCACACCATCTAAGGGTTATGTTTCCTTTCAAGTAGGGGATTTTACTTATAAAAGATACTTAAATGACCTAACTTCTGATAATATTGATTACATTAAATTAATATCTACTTCTGATTCAAGTGGTTGTGTTGTTAAAAAATACAGATTACTTCCTGAAAAAGATTTGACTAGACATTTTTCTTTTGTATTAGACCATAGTGGTTCAATGGGGGATGATAGAGCGAGTAAACTTCAGCTGGGAGTATATAATGCTATCAGTAATAATTTTAAAAAAAATAAAAATAAAGATACATATTCAATTCATAAGTTTGATGGTGAAGGTAATATAAAGCATCTTATCACTTCAAAAAAACTAGATGAAATAAGAAGTGTATTATTACCTACAAATGGTTTATTAGGGTTTGGTCATTCAACGGCAATTAAGGATGCTTTGTTTCAAGCTGTAGATGTACTTTCTAAAGACAACTTTTCAGATTCAAAAATAATTATTTTGTTTACAGATGGATTTACAAATACAGATGAAAATCCATTGTCATTGTCAGATATAATAAGAGTGGCTATTGATAACAATATTAATATTGCTCCGGTGGGTTTTGGGAATTATTTTGATAGAAACTATTTAGAAGGTATTCGATATTTTTCGGGAGGAAAACTGTATGAAATTTATCATGAAGATGAATTTAATCAGTTGTTTGATAATATTATTACTGATATTGAATCAAGTTATAAGATTGAATTTTCTCCATGTATGTTTGGTGAACAAATACAAGTTGAAATAAAGATAAAAGGTTTAGAGGAGCCTCTTGTTGGTAGCACTTTTTTTTCTACTCCAATTAAATCAGGTTACTCCATAGATCTAAATTTATTATTTGAAAATGGAAGTAGCATTATTGATAATGAAAGATATGCTGATGATTTAAGGCAGGTCATTCAAATTATGAGGTATAAACCTAATATAGAAATATTAATTGAAGGACATACGGATAAAGTAGGTAAAGAAAAATATAATATAGACCTCTCTCTAAAAAGAGCCAAATCTATTAAGAAATATTTTGTAGATCAAGGAATATCTAAAAATAGAATAGAAACTAAAGGGTTAGGGTGGTCTGTTCCTGCATATCCATATACAGGAAATGAAAAGGAAAATGCTTTAAACAGAAGGATTGAAATAAAAATAAAGTAGTAAAATAAGATTTCTATTAGTACGTTTAATTTTTTAATAGACTGATGAGAAAATAATTAAAAACGAAACAATACGAACAGTTAATATGTTGCTTATTATTTTATTAACATTGTTTAGTTAATAATAGCTTTATGATTAAAATAAACTATATTTTTGTTGTTTGAAATTGATGGTGTTTGTTACTGTAAATTTATAGATTATGAAAATGAAGTATATTCTTTTGTTATTAGTAGTGTTTGGATGTCAAAATCTTATTGCACAATGTACATCAGATGCTGGACCTGATATTAATATTTGTTCTGCGGAAGATGGTACAATTGGTTCAGTTTCAATAAGTGGATACACTTATTCTTGGTTGCCAACTTCTGACTTAAGTGACAGTAATGTTTCTAATCCTACGGTTAACTTAATAAATACAACATTAAGTTCTATTGATTCTATTTATATATTAACCACAACAAATACAGTTGGATGTATATCTATTGATACTGTAATAGTAACGGTAAATCCTTTGCCAGTATCAAATACTGGATCTGATATTAGTATTTGTTCAGCAGAAGATGGTGCAATTGGTGTCTCTCCAATAAGTGGAAATACCTATTCTTGGTTGCCAGTTACAGGCTTAAGTGACAGTAATGTTTCTAATCCTACGGTTAACTTAACAAACACAACATCAAGTCCGGTAAATTATATTTATATATTAACCACAACAAATACAGCTACCGGATGTACATCTTCTGATTCTGTTACAGTTCAAGTATTAAACCCTAATTTAACAACAGGTTCAGATGTTTTAGTGTGTGCTGAGGATCCAATTAACTTAACATCATCTATAACAGGTGTTGGAAGCAACTCTGTAAGTTATTCTTGGACAGGCCCTGATGGTTATACTAGTACATCATCATCTCCTACAATAACAAGTTCAACAACTGAAATGTCTGGTGATTATACTCTGATTACCACTATTGGAAACTGTCAAACGCAGGATGTAGTTAATATTACTGTTGCAGATGTAGCAATTACTAGCGGAGACTTTATAGGAGATCAATTGGTATATTGTTTGGGTCAAGGAGAAGTAAGTGGGGATATTTTCTTTTTCTTATCAATCCCTTCGTATAGTGATTCTATATCTACTTTTGATATTGATTGGGAAAATGATGATGTTTACGATAGTATTTATACTAGTATCAACTGGTCAAATCCAATTATTCATAATTTCCCAAGTGGAATTAATGAGTTCACAGTACAAATGGTATTGTCTAATGGGTGTTCAATATCACAAGAGTATTCTGTTTTTGTGGGTAGTTCCCCTGAGGCTTCATCTTTAATTTTATTTGGAGATCAAGAATCAGGATGCGCTCCACATACCACAAATTGGACCTTAACATTACCTATTTCAAATTCAGTAGGAACAACCTACACTATCGATTGGCAAGACGGGACACCTCTCTTTACCTATGTAAATGGTGAACCTATTCCTTCAGACTGGGTTCCGGTATCCGGTTCTCCAGGAGATTATGTGCTAACTCACACCTTTACAGCTAGCACATGTGGTCTAACTGTAAATACGAATGGTTTCATAACGAATAATGCGATTCAGCCAGTTGTTGTAACTGAAAACCCATGTTCTAGTACACCAGTACCAGGTGCAATATCAATAGTACTTATAGGTGAAGGACCTACTGCTAGTTTTATACCTAGTAATAATAATATAACCCCCATAAATCAATGTGTGGGTGTACCACTACAACTTACTAATACATCTATTTTTGGATTAAATATTCCTAGTCAATCCGGTGGTGTTTGTGATAATATTTCTCCTTTTTATTGGACAATTACACCTTCTACTTCTGGAGCTTGGAATGCATCAGGATTGGGGAATAGTTATGGGCTGAATAATCAAGATGTTTGGGTTTCTGGCTCAATGACTCCTAGTGTCACTTTTAATACCCCTGGAATATATACTATAACTTTACGTGTGAAAAATGATTGTGGAGATAGTTATTATTCTCAAGATTTTTGTATTCAATCAACAGTTACACCACTATTTACACTTAGTGATATGTTAGGGTGCAGTCCACTGGTTGTTATTGCTAATTCTGGTTCTACAGATAATTCTGTTTCTTGTTCACAAGAAACATACCTTTGGACTACTATTTATACAAATAGTAATTGTGAAACAAGTTCATCTATTACTTATTTAAATTCAACTAGTAGCTCTTCTTCAAATCCTGAATTTCAATTTAACAATGCAGGTACTTATAATATTTCACTTACAATTACTAATGAATGTGGAAGTGAGACATCTTCTAGTCAAGAAGTGATTGTAAAACAAGCTCCCGTATTAAATTTATCCCCTATAGCTGATGGTTGTACTCCATACATAGTTACGCCATCTACTTTTGTAAGTAATTGTGGTGATAATCCTATGACATATTTATGGACAAGTAGCCCCTTAGGATTTAACTCAACACTTTTAACCCCTACTGCAACTACATTTTCTAACGTAGGTTTAAATACTATTTCACTTTCTGTAACTAATGAATGTGGAACAACTACAGATAATACGTCTTTTACAGTTAATCCCTTAAATACTATAGTATCAGCTACCAATCAAACGGTTTGTATAAACTCTTCAATTGCCAATATCATATTAGCAACAACAGGAGCTACAGGTGCCAATTTCTCAGGTTTACCAACTGGAGTAACTGGGTTA
>Ga0308004_10000002_pt1 | contig 169608 bp, 153 predicted proteins | sample Neamet38_FD_203156 | JGI IMG/M metagenome (GOLD analysis project Ga0308004, IMG submission 203156) | Marine microbial communities from water near the shore, Antarctic Ocean - #38 | ecosystem: Environmental > Aquatic > Marine > Unclassified | place: Southern Ocean | collected 2014-06-06 | reverse complement strand
TTTTTTAAATTAAAAATGACGATTTACATTTGTAAACCGTCATTAATTTTAAACTAAAACAATCTCTATGAAAAAGAGAAAGTGATTTTGAATTAATTACCATTGTCGTTAAAAATCCAAATTTTTTTAAGTATTGTTAAATGTGTAAATTTTTTCATAAGTTTTTATTTTGAATCGAAGTTAAAAAATGTTAAATGAATTTTTGATTTAAATAACTGTAACAGATTAACTTGTTTAGTTAAGTGTGTCAAATTCTGAGTTACTGGTTTGTAATGTTTTTAAAGAATCACTATCTTTACACTAAATCAAAATCAATACTGTATGAAATTAAAAGCTTTAATAATAGATGATGAAGAGTTAGCAAGAAAAAACCTTGCCATGCTAGTTAATGATTACTGTCCAGATGTTGAAATTGTTGGTGATTCAGGAACTATTATTGATGCAAAAGAAAAAATTGAAACACTTAATCCGGATTTTATTTTTCTTGATATTAGAATGCCAAGAGCATCTGAAGGGTTTGAGTTGTTAGAGTCGATAGAAAAAAGAAATTTCTTTGTGATATTTGTAACAGCTTTTAAAGATTATGCTTTAAAAGCATTTAATGCAAACGCTATTCACTATGTATTAAAGCCTGTTGATGTTGATGATCTTCAAAATGCTGTAGCTAAAGTGATTGAAACAAAAGGGAATTATAATTCTGAACCCGAAAATTTTAATACTTATTTTGAGGCAATTAAAAACCTATCTTCAAGTATAGAAAATAAAGGATATGGAAATAAGATAGCGATTAGTCATACAAAAGGGATTAAGCTAATTGAAACAAGTACCATTTTATATGCTGAAGCGTCAGGGAATTGCACAATGCTTTATTTTACTGATGGAAAAAGATATTTAGATACAAGAACGTTAAAAGTTTATGAAAGCATATTAAATCCAAATGAATTTTACCGTGTTCATAAATCATATATTATTAGTTTAGCAGAACTTAAAGAATATATTAATGAAGATGGTCATTTTGCAGTGTTAAAAACTGGGAAATTAGTACCTGTAGCTAGAAATAGAGTATCTACTTTTGTGAAAGCATTAAAAGCACTTTGAAGGTGAAGTATATTTTTCTTTTATTAGTAATCGTTTGTTATACTAATGTTGGTTTTACGCAACAGTTTAGTTTTATCAATTATGGGGTAAAAGAAGGTTTGTCTCAATCTCAAGTTACAGATATTTGTCAAGATGATTTAGGTTATCTATGGGTGTCTACTCAATCGGGGTTAAGTAAGTTTGATGGTGAGGAGTTTGTGAATTTCTCAGTAGATGATGGACTTGCAGGTAATACTATTCATAAGCTATTATATTCGTCTAAAGAAAAAACACTTTGGATTGCATCTACAAATGGAATAACAAAGTATAAAGATAACGTATTTACGCCATATTATTTTGAGTCTAAATTTAGTATTAATGATATCGTTTTACATAAAGATACATTGTATATCGCTTGTAAAAATGGTGTATATTCTTTTAAAGAGGGTAACTTTAAACATTACCCATCTTATTTTAGCGTAAGACAATTTGCTGAATTAAACGATTCTATTTTACTTTGTGCAACAAATAAAGGGTTGTATGAATTTGAGAATAGTCAGTTTACTATGTATTCAGATTCAACAATTTCAAATCTAAATTTCAGTGGTGTTTCAATTCGTAATGATGAATTATATTTATCAACTTATGGATATGGTTTATTAATGTATAATTATGTTAGTAAAAAATTGGAAGCTAAAAATATTAACTTTGAAAGGGTTAGAGATGTTTATGTTTTTAGAGATCAAATTTGGGCGTCAAGTATAAATGGATTAGCTCAAATAGGAGAAAATAATGAAACAGTTACTTATTTTAATGAGCAAAACGGATTGTTATCAAACACTGTAAAATGTGTATTTAAAGATAAAGATAATATAATCTGGATTGGTGTATCGGGTAAGGGGTTGTTAAAGTTTTCAGGTAAATCAATCACTAGTTATTCTATCAAAGAAGGTTTGTCTTCCGATATTGTAATGAGTATCAGTGAAAATAAAAAAGGGCAATATTTTTTTGGTACTTACGATAAAGGTTTAGTGTTGTTAGGTGATGAAGAGGCTATGTATTTTGATACTCAACATGGATTGACTCAAAATGCAATTTGGAGTTTAAAAAACATTAATAATACCTGTTGGATTGGCTTTAATAAAGGGGTAAGTTATTTGAAGGATAATAAGATTATACACAATGAATATATTAAAGGTAAAGTTAAATCTATTGAATCTATTCAGGATAACGATATCTATTTTGGTGGAAAAAAAGGTTTATGGAGAAACTATAAAGGAGCGTATAGTCATATTTTAAAAGATAAAAAATATGATATAAATAAAATCCAAATAACAAAAGAAAAAATAATCTTAGCGACAAAAAATGGCTTGTTTTGGCAATGGACAGATCGAATTGAGAACGATTTTAATCAAATAAAATTAAATGAAAACAATTGTAATACACTTGTTGTTGATGGCTATGATAATATTTGGGTTGGAACGATTAACGGTCTATTTATTATTTCACCTGAAAACAATATTTTAGAGTATAAATTAAACGCTACTAATTTTAAAGCAAAAAACATTTTAGGGGCTATAAAAGATGAATCTGATAACGTTTGGTTAAGTAGTGCTAATGGTGTTTACTTAATTAATAAAGCTAATCCGTTTACTGATACGCTGAAGCAATTTCATTATTCAACAGAGGAAGGTTTAGTAGATTTAGAATGTAATTTAAATTCAATTTATGAAGATTCAAAACATCAAATACTAGTTGGTAATTCAACAGCTTTAATTAAAATTGATCCCAGTCTTAATTCTGAATTATTTAGTTATTCTAAACCACTTCTTTCTATAAAATCGATTAAATTATTTAAAGAAAATTTTGACTATAAATTGTATGCTAAAACATATGATTCGCTGACGTTAATACCAAACGATATTGTATTGCCACATAATAAAAATCACTTGACTTTTGATTTTGTAGGAATAAATTTAAAAAACTCTAGAAGCATTAAGTATAGTTATAGGTTATTAGGGGCTGAAGAGAATTGGTCGCCATTGTCAAAAGAAAAATCGGCCACATATTCGTTTATTACAGATGGAGAATATGAATTCCAGTTAAAAGCAACAAACATTAATGGGGTTTGGACTGACGTAAAAACTATTAAAATAACAATACGACCTCCATATTGGAAAACATGGTGGTTTTTGACATTGATTCTATTAATTTTAAGTGGGTTTATTTATTTAGGATTTAAATTTAAGACTAAGAATGACAAAACAAAAAGACTAACAAAACAGCTTGTATTTAAGAATAGGTTAAGAGAATTAGAGCAACAATCGCTTAATGCAAGTATGAATAGGCATTTTATTTTCAACTCATTAAATTCAATTCAATATTTTATTAATATTTCGGATAAAAAATCTGCAAATAAATATTTATCGAGTTTTGCAAAATTGATTCGAAAAAATTTAGATAGCTCAACAGCTGATAATTTCATTGTAAGCTTGAATGAGGAGATCGAACGAATTTCATTGTATTTGGTTTTAGAAAAAATGAGGTTTGGAGAAAAGTTTGATTATTTTGTAAATGTTAATCCTGATGTTGATGTTGAAATGACTATGATTCCGTCAATGTTATTACAGCCTTTTGTTGAGAATAGTATCATTCATGGTGTTTTACCACTTGAAGGTATTAAAAAAGGAAAAATTGAGATTAATGTAAAATTGGAATTAAACGCTTTAGTTTTTGAAGTTGTAGATAATGGAGTAGGGATTGATAATAGTTTGAATTTAAAAGAATCTTTTGATGGAGATCATGAATCAAAAGGGATGATGATTACAGAAAATAGAATTGAGCTTTTAAGACAATTAAATGGAGAGAAATTGATGATTATTGGACCGTTTCAAATAAATGAAAGAGAAGGTGGCGTTGTAGGAACAAAAGTAATCATTAAAATTCCAATCCCTAATGAGTAATTTTTTTAAAGATTTAAAAGTAATTGAAATTGCTAGTGTACTCGCTGGGCCATCTGTAGGTATGTTTTTTTCGGAGATGGGTAGTGACGTTGTGAAAATTGAAAATAAGAAATCGAAAGGTGATGTCACAAGATCATGGAAGTTACCTTCTGAAGATAAGGATGCAACTGTTTCAGCCTATTTTTGCGCAGTTAATTATAAAAAATCATACCAACACCTTGATTTAACTGATTCTGAGGACTTATTAAGTGTTAAAGCACAAATTAATAAAGCTGACGTTGTAATTCTTAATTTTAAAAAAGGGGATGACCTTAAGTTTGGATTAGATTACGAATCACTTTCAAAAGATAATCCAAGATTAATTTATGGGACTATAAATGGTTTTGGAGAAGATAGTGAACGCGTTGCTTATGACTTGATTTTACAAGCAGAAACAGGTTTTATGTCCATGAATGGCACACCAAATTCAGGTCCAATTAAAATGCCTGTAGCATTAGTAGATGTGTTAGCAGGTCACCAACTAAAAGAAGGGTTGTTAGTCGCATTAATTGAAAGATTAAAAACGAATAATGGTAGAAAAGTATCAGTGTCATTATATGAAAGTGCATTGGCTAGTTTAGCAAATCAGGCTACAAATTGGTTAATGGCAGGGCATGTTGCAAAACCTATTGGTAGTACACATCCAAATATTTGTCCATATGGAGAATTGTTTACGACATGTGACGGCGCGTTAATTACGTTTGCAATTGGAAGTAATAAACAGTTTTATAATTTGTGTGACTCATTAAATTTAACTCAATTAGTAACAGATGTGAGGTTTAAAGATAATTTGTCAAGAGTGAAAAACAGAATTGAATTAGAAAAACTAATTTCAAAAAAGGTAATTAATTTTAACGCTTTAGAATTGATAAACGAATTACATGAGAAATTCGTGCCTGTGGCTAAAATTAACACTATTGATGCCGTTTTTCAAGATCCAAAAGCTAAATCTATGATTTTACATGAAGAAATAGATGGTGTTAAAACACAAAGGGTTAAAACGGTTGTTTTTAAATAAAAACAGGTTGCAGTTTTTGTGTATTTTGATAGTATTAACCAAAAAAGAGGCGCATTAATGCGCCTCTTTTTTTAATAGTTATTTGAATTACATTTTCATAAAGCCAACTTCAGCTTCAGTTAAATGTCTGTAGTTTCCACGTGGTAAATCTTTTTTAGTTAAGCCACCATAATAAACACGGTCTAATTTTCTAACTTGATAACCAAAATGTTCGAACATACGTTCAACTATTCTGAATTTTCCAGATTGAATCTCAATACCAGCCTCTTTTGGTTTACCATCTCTAACGAAATCAACTTTTTCAGCTTTAGCAAATCCACCTTCTGGTAATTCAAAACCTTCTACCATAGCTTTCATATGGTCAGTGTTAATGTTTTTTTGAACCTCTACATGGTAAATTTGTTTTTTAGTATGACGTGGGTGATTTAATTTTTTCAATAAATCACTATCGTTAGTAAATAACAATATTCCCATTCCGTACTTGTCTAATCTGTCAACTGCAACAATACGCTCTTTACAAGCGTTAAATACTAATTGATTAACAGACTTACGTCCCCAAGCATCAGTACTTCCTGCAATAAAATCTTTTGGTTTGTTTAATATCACATAACGTTTCGTTGATTGTGAAATTAATGCACCGTCATATTTAACTTCATCATCAGGTTTTACTTTGTAACCCATTTCTAAAACTAACTCTCCGTTTATTTCAACTAATCCTGTTGCAATAAATACATCAGCTTCACGTCTTGAACAAATACCAGCATTAGCTAAGTATTTATTTAAACGAATATTCTCACTAAACGTAGGAACTGCGTCACCTTTACGTTTTTTATTTTTGAAAGCGTCAGATTTATGTACAAATTTAGGTTTTGATTTACTATCCCCTCCTCTTGTCTTTTGAGCTACTTTTTTTCCAGTTGCTCTTCCTCTTCCACTAGTATCTTTTTTTTGGTATGCACACATTACTTAATAATTTTGTGCAAAGGTAACAAATTTCGGCTCAACATTTTGTAAGTTTGCAAACACAATTATCAATTATGAAGTTTTCCGACTATTCTATCTCACCAGAAATTAAAAATAACCTTGAAAAATTAGGATTTATTAGACCAACTGATATTCAGTTTAAGTCCATTCCACCTATTATGCGTGGAGAAGATTTGTTAGCAATTGCTCAAACAGGAACTGGAAAAACAGCAGCATTTGCTATTCCAATTTTAAATAGCATACATAGTTCTAAAATTTCTAGACGTTCTGAAGGAATTAAATGTTTAGTAATGGTGCCTACTAGAGAGTTAGCTATTCAAATTACTGATGTGTTTAATAATATAGGTGGTCATCTAAAAGTTAAAACAGCTTCTATTTTTGGAGGAGTAGAACAAGATAGCCAAATAGTTAGGCTAGAAAAAGGAATTGATATATTAGTGACTACGCCTGGTAGAATGTTTGATTTTTTACATCAAGGGCATTTAAGGTTAAATAGAGTTGAGACTTTAGTTTTAGATGAAGCCGATCATATGTTGGATTTAGGATTTAAAAAAGATATTGAAGATGTGCTTAAGTTTTTACCAAAAGACAGACAAACACTTTTCTTTTCGGCAACAATTGATAAAACAATTAAAAAAACAGCCTATTCATTAATTAAAGGAAATGCGATTCATATTCAAATTTCACCTAATGACCCAGTATCTAAAAATATTGAGCATTCAGTGTCTAACATACAAATGGACGATAAGCGTTTTTTCTTAGAACGTATTATTAAAGAGAACCCAGCAAGTAAGATGCTGATTTTTGTGAGAACAAAAGTAAGAGCAGAAAGAGTAGCAGCAGCAATGAAACGTGTTTTTATAGAGGCTGAGACTATTCATGGCGGTGTAGAGCAAATGGATAGATTTTCTGTAATGGAAAGGTTTAAATCTGGGAAGACAAAAATTTTAATTGCGACAGATGTATCGTCAAGAGGGATTGATATCCCACATGTTGAATTTGTAGTGAATTATGATATTCCAGAACAGCCAGAAAACTATGTTCACAGAATTGGTAGAACAGGTAGGGGGAAAATGAAAGGTTTTGCTATTTCGTTCTGTAGTCAAGAGGAAAAGCCGTTATTAGATGAGATTGAAAAACTAATAGGAAAAACAATTCATTTGATCCAAATTACTAAAGCAAACTACAAAGAAACCATTAATTTTAAAGTTGAAGAAGAAAAAGATGACTGGCAATCCGTTATGGATCAGATAGAAACTATTGATAATGGAAGAAAAAAGAAAAAAAAGTAGAAAAAAACTTTTTAGAATAAAAATTTATACATAAATTTGCACTCGCAATTAACATATGCTGTTTTAAATAACAAAATTGTTAAAAGCTAAATTGTCTCATGGTGTAACTGGCAACACGTCTGTTTTTGGTACAGAAGAGTCTAGGTTCGAGCCCTAGTGAGACAACAAGAAGCCTTTCAGAAATGAAGGGCTTTTTTTATTTTTTATATCTAGTCTTATTAATTAGAGAGGTGATTTTTTGCTGATAATTCTTAATTAGTTAAGCCTAAATTGTTTCTTAAATGGTAGTTTACTAAATTAATCTAACCTAATGCCCAACGTTTTTATTTTTCCAACGTGTATGGGTATAGATTTGTGTATATTGTACATTAAAAACTTTTAAAAATGAAAAACACGGTTATAGGATTATTTATTTTAAGTTCACTTATTTTATTAGGCTGTACACAATTACATGATCAGCAATCTTGGAAAATTAAAAATGATTCAACAAGTGATATATTTGTTGAGTTTACACATGAATTTCAGTCAGAAATAAAATTGGATACCGTTAAAGTTGGAGAGGAAAGGTTAGTGTATTATAAGGAGGGACTTATAGAAGGTGAAAATATAGAGGATCCTACTATGTATGCTAATATACTTATTTATAATAGTACAGATACGTTGGTTAAAGATGAGAACCTTCTTACAAATTGGGGAGTAACTATAGAAGAGATTGGATCAAACAATGAAGTAATGAATTGTGAGTATGTTTTTTATGTTTGTGATTCTAATTTTTAGTGTGATTTTAACAAACTAGTTTTGATTATAGTTAAAAGCTCCATCTAAGTCTCAAAAATACAGCATTGCTAAGGTTTGAAAATTGTGTAGTTTTTTTAGCAAACAACAATTGTCCAATAGCATCTAAACCCCAATTTTCAGCAATTGAATAGTTTAATGATGGATTAATAAATAATCCACTAATAGTTGGTAAGTACATCACACTAATCCCACCTCCGAAAATAGGTGAAATAGATTTTGAAACTTGTACAAATGCAGTAAATTCACTAGGTAATAAGTTCTTTGCTGATAATACTTCGGTTGGTGAATTAAATAAATTAAGCATAGTGTTACTTTTTGCTGACCCATTATATAGACCTGCAATATTCAAGTAAGTTCCATTTTTAAATGTATAATCAAGAGAGATGGATGTCGCTAATACACCAATCGTATCGTTAATTGATTGCTTAGGATGGAAATAAGTAGCCTCACCTTTAAATCCTGTTGTCCATAAATTCCCTGCCCAACCCAAACCTGCAGCTAAATCAGTATTGTAATTAGAAGCTAAAAATTGAATATCGTAACTCTTTTTATTGAATTTGTAAAGTGCTGATAGTATGGTTTGGTCTAAATTTTTACCCGGTTTGTATGCCAATTCAAATTTTGCCATGGGTTTGTTATAATACTGTATTCTAATTCCATCCGTTCCTGGACGTTCAGAATAATCAAAATCTGTGAAATTATAAGCATTAAATAAATCGTTTGGATTCCATGCCAAGTTAATACCCCAATTTACACGTTGTCTTCCAATTCTAACATTCCATTTGTTTTTATTGTACTCAACATAAGCTCTGTCAATTGTTGAGTTTAAAATCATAGACCCAGCGTCAATAATATTAAAAGATAAATCAATAATACCGTTGTCAGTATTAATATTATCCGAAAAAGCAGGTTGATATTTTACTGATTCACCATAAAACAATCTATTTCTCACCTCTACAATTACACTCCAATTAGAGTTAGGATTATATTTTAAATTTAACCGATTATGAAATAGATTATCAGTGTAAATAGAATCCAATGTTGTAAAGCTATTTGTGTTCATGTATTTTACATAACCACCAAACTTAAAATGTTTTTTCCAATAACTTTTTTTCACAGCAATATCCTCTTCTCCATAGTTAATGTCTTGAGAAAATGAATATTTACTTATAAAGGACAGTGCAAAGAATAGAATTAACCTTGATTTCATTTTTTAATTATTTCATCTGATATTAGTTTTCCATCTTCAAATGTAACTACTCTTTTGGCTCTGTCAATTACCCTTTGGTCATGTGTAGAAAATACAAATGTAATACCTTCTTCTTCATTCATTTTAGACATGATGTCTAATAAGTTTTTGGTTGAAGCTGAATCTAAATTTGCAGTAGGTTCATCTGCTAAAATGAATTGAGGTTTAGATGCTAATGCTCTGGCAACTGCAACACGTTGTTGTTGACCACCTGACATTTGACCTGGCTTTTTATTCATTTCTTTTTCTAAACCTACAGCTTTTAATAATTCCTCAGTTCGTTTAGTTCTCTCAGTTTTAGATTTTCCTTGCATTAACATAACAAAACCTACATTTTCTTTCGCTGTTAAAACAGGAATTAGATTGTAGGCTTGAAATACAAAACCAATATTTTTCAATCTAAAATCAATTAATTTATTTTCTGATAAGCCTGTTATTTCATTGTCATTAATAATCACTTTACCACTAGTTGGACTGTCTAAACCTCCCATGATGTTTAAAAGTGTTGTTTTTCCAGACCCAGAAGGACCGCAAATCACTGTAAACTCTCCTCTTTCAATTTCAAATGAAACATCATTCACAGCGTTTATTTTATACTCGCCTTGAGTATATGTTTTTACCAAATTTTCTGTTCTTATTACGCTCATAACTTAATTATTAAACTGCTCTAACTGCTTCTGCTGGATTATATTTTAATGCTTTTCTTGCTGGGATGATTGATGCTATTAATGAAGCAATAATAATCATTACAGTAATATTTATATAGGCGCTTGATTCTACTTCTGGAAAAACCATACTATCATAGCCTGCTTTATAAAGTGCATCTCCTACGGAATCTAAATTGATACCTATTTTTCCAAAGTAAGTAATAGAGCCCCAAGATATTAATAGACCAATTGGCGTAGCAGCCAAGGCTAAAAATAGAGTTTCGATTACAATCATTAAAAATACTTTCTTTTTATTCATACCAACGCATAACATCATACCTAATTCTCTTTTTCGTTCTAGAATTGCCATTAACATAGTGTTTACAATTCCAAAGGTTAATGCAAAAACTATGATGATTAGAATTACCATTAAACTCGCTTCTGATGTTTCATTCATAAAGCTTAATTCAGGAGCAATGACTGCCCAGTTTTGAGCTGTAGCATCTTTGATTTCACTTGTTATTAAGTTTGAGACTTCAGTTGACTTTTCTGACGCATTGATATTAATCGCATATTCATGTATGTATGGGTTTTGACTTGCAATTAAATTTGTAAAATCTTCTGTCTTAATAAATACATTTGATTTATCGAATGATTGAGAAGGTGTGCCAAAGATACCTTCTACCTTAAATCCTGCTTCAATGAAGTTGCGATCTTTGTCTTGAAAACTGATGTTTATTGTTTTTCCTACTTCAAGGTGTAATTGGTCAGCTAATTGTCTTCCAATAAGTACGGGTCTGTTTTTATATTTGGTGAAATAAGAGCCTTTAATTATTCGGTTATGTATGCTTGTCACTTGTTTTTCAATTTCAGGCGTTACACCAATAATTTTAAGGTTAGAAAACCCATGTGCTGTAGTTCCAGTTCCTTCACTTATTGAACGTTTACTGTAGTTAACTACGTCTTTATTTGTAGATAAGACTGTTTCTATTTGTTTAATTTGTGAGTCTGAAAATTGATGATTTAATTTAACATCTTCTAAGTAGTTGTTGGGGTGAATTTGAATGTGAGATAATTGAGACTCAAGCATTCCTCTTTTTTGCTGTTCCAACATACCAAAGCTGATGGCTAAAACAAATAAACCAGCCCAAATACCCAAAACTACAGATGTAAAGACAACTCCACTTCTTAGTTTATTTCGCCAAACATTTCGCCAAGCTATTTTAATAATTGTTTTCATTCGTAATGTTTTAAAGCTTCATTGCTGAAACAGGATTTAAGTTTTTAATAACTAGTAGAGGGTAAATGACAAGGACTAACGAAATAACCAATACAATTAATCCATGATTAACAGCAATCATAGGATTAATACTGAATGGAATTATAGGGTCAACTCCCATTTCTAGCATTGCTTTAGCCGAATCTCCTTGTAATTCTAAAGGGTGATTATAAAAATAATATGCAATTGGACTGGCTGCCACAACGCCAAGTATTACGCCCATTATACTAATGATGATGTTTTCAATACAGACAAGTAGCATTGAACTTCTTTTTTTCATTCCAATTGCTTGAAGAACGCCCATTTCATATTTACGTTCCTGTGTTGCCATTAATACTGTTCCAAACATAACAAAGCTAATAATCATGTAAAGAATAAAATTCATGATGTAACCTTTTGCGCTAGAAGCCTGAATTAATTGTTTAAGGTCTGGTGTAAGTTCTTCCCAAGTCATAACTTCATAATCTGAACCGACAACCGATTTAATATTGGTTGCTGTTTCATTCAGTTTTGAAGGTTTCTCAAGTTCAATCATTAAGGAAGTTACTAAATCTTCTGCGCCTAGTAATTCTTGTAATGAAGAGAGACTCATATAGGTAGTTGATCTATTTAATTCTGGAATGTGAAAATCTAATAATCCAGAAATTACATATAAGCCTACTGCGGTTGCGCCTTGATAACCAGAACCTAAAAACACGAGTGTGTCTCCAATTTTAGCATCTAAATAATCCGCTAAGTCTATACCTAATATAACTTCTTTTTTTCCATTTTGAGGTAGCTTTCCATCAACCAGCTTTTTACTTACCTGTTTGGGCAGGTTTTTTTCTATGTCATAACTTAAAACATAGGTTCCTCTAGATTGTGTTCCAAAATTGGTAATCATACCGGTTTCCAATTTTGAATCTACAATAGTTACATTGTCCAAATCTTTTATGCTTTGAATAGGTAAGTCAGAAACAGTCATTCCATTTTCAAGTAATCTGTCGTCCCAATAGCCTTTCGTGTGAACTTGAATGTAGCCTAAACTATTTTCAACAGAGGTTTTAACCATCTGTTCCTCCAATCCTTCTTGCATAGAGCGCATCATTACAGCAAACAAAACAGCAAAAGCAATGGCAGATAGGGTAATAAAAGTTCTTCTTTTATTACGCCAAATATTTTTCCAAGCGAGTTTTAAAATCATCATGTTATTAATTTAGTCTTTTCATATATTGGGTAGTGAAAATATTATCATTTACCTCAATATTGATTTGACGTTTAGTGGTTAGTATTTTAGTTTTATTTCCTTTTTTATTAGCTGGTACTATACTGTTTTCTGTTGGCATTTTTAAACCACCAATTAGTTTAACTGATCTTCCATAGAATGTATTTACTAATTCTTTGTCTTCGTCATAGTATTTGACTTTCATTTGCATATAATCTGCTTTTGAAATCCACATAGTAATTTGCCCCCAGATAGAATTAACATCTTCTTTTGGTGTTAATTCTATTTTATAACAAGGGTAACCTTCAATTTCTTCAGTAGCAACAATCTTTTTATTATAGTCATCAACAAGGGAAGAGTTTTCTAATAAATCATCATTTTTAATGTCGGTTCCCATCCAAGATTGAGAAAGCATAGAAGGGGGCATTTTTACCAACCTATCAATAGAAGGGATGTAATTCCAAATCTCATTTTTTCGTTTCAAAAAAACAGTACCTTCATCTTTAGCTGGACTTAGTATAAGTGTAACTGAATAATCAGTTCCTTTTGTCCAAGTCTTTACTGTCATTTCTCGGGTGTATTTTGGACGGATAGTCGTAATCTTAATTTCTGAGTATGACGTTTTTCCTTTTAATCTTGTTTCTGATTTTTTTATAATTTCATCTGCGTTTGGTACTGTGACAGTAAAGCCAAATACAATAAAAGTAATAGCAATAAATATTATTTTTTTCATGATGTTATAAATTGTTTAATTATTAATTCTTCTATTTTATCTATAGGGTAATTGTCAGGGTCTGTAATATAGGATACTTTTTTGCCCGCAAGTGCTGTACCAAAGTAAATAAGACTTAATTGAGGGTCTTTATGCTTTTTCATCTTAAAGAATTCAAGTAACTTTTCTGAAAATAGAATATGATCATTCGAAAACTTATCTTGTATTATTTTTAGTACTTCTGGTTGTGTTGACATTGAGAAGTATAACTTCCATTCTTTAGGTTTTGATTTTAATATTTTCGTTCCGATTTTAATAAATTCAATCATGGACTCTTCTGAAACAGCTTGCTCTAATATTTTTCGCATATCATTCATTTCGTCATCAAACAATGAGCCTATTAGTATTTGCAATAAAGCTTCTTTACTTTCAAAATAATTATACATTAATCCTTTAGAAACACCAGCCTCTTTACTTATTTTACTGATAGATGTATTGTGATAACCTTCTTCAGAAAAAATATGCAAAGCAGCGTCTAGTATTGATTTTTTTCTATCAGTTCTAATGTCTTCAAATTGTTTAGCTGTTCTTGGCATATTATTCTATACTTGTAAGTCAAAGTTAATGATTAATCGTTTATTGACCAAACGGTCAGTCAAAAAATATTATTTTGTTTCTTGATGAGTGAATTAATTATTAGGGTTTTTAGTTTTAATTCAGTTGAAACAATGATTATTACAGATTAAATTTATCTTTGTTAAAATTTAATTTTTTCTATTAATTTTATAAAAAAAGTAACTATGAAATATTCGGTTGTTGTATTAACTATTTTAGTATTAAGTCTGTGGTCTTGTGACTCAAAAACTAATTCAGATAACACTGTTGTTATTAAGGATACAACTCAAGTTAGTATTGTTAATGATTCTTTAAAGTTTTTGACTGATAATATTCAAACTAATTCAAGTAATTCAAAGCCTTGGTTTGATCGTGCAAATTACTTTTTAAGACGTGGTGGAATTAAAGATGCTTTAATAGATATGAAGTCTGCTGTTAGGTTAGATACAAATAATGTAATCTACTTAAATAAATATGCTGATCTTTTAGTAACTACTTTAGATATTGAAAAGGCTTTAACAAACTATGGTAAGGCATTGTTTATTGATTCATCAAATACAAAGGCTTATATTGGAATGGCAAGAGTTTATGCTTTAGTTAATAACCCAGGAATGGCAACGGGGTATTTGCAAAAAGCATACAAAATTGACCCTCATTTAAGTGAAGCCTATTTTTTAGAAGGAATGATTTATAGATCAGATTTTGAAGAAACGGGTAGGGAAGAGAGTATCAAGCGCGCCTTGTCTTCTTTTCAGACTGCAGTAGAACAAAATCCTAACTATTATTCTGCTTACATACAAATGGGTGTTATTAATCATAAGTTACAAAATGACATTGCATTAGATTATTTTAATACAGCGATAGCGATTGAACCTAAAAGTACAGAAGCTTGGTATAATAAAGGGAAATATTTTCAAGATAAACAAATGTTAGAAGAAGCAAAATATTGTTACCGTACAATTTCTGAAATTGATTCTTTATATTCTGAAGCGTATTATAACCAAGGCTATATAAAAATGATTTTTGAGAATGATTTAGATAGTGCAATTTACTTTTTTAACTATACAATTCAAGTAGATAGTTTACATTTGTATGCTTACAATAATCTTGGTTTGTCACTTGAAAGAAATGGCGAAATTGAAAAAGCAAAAACGGCTTACAGAAGCGCAATAGAAATCAACCCTGATTTTAAATTAGCTAAAAATAATTTAAATATCATTAGTAAGTAGAAATGGACTTGAAATTATATTTGCGCCATCCTAAAGTTCAACAAGGTCTAATAGAAGTTGTTTTTCCTATTGCTGGTTACTTTTTTTGGGATTGGTCTCTATTGATAATTGTTGTCTTTTATGTAATAGATTGGTTAGCTTCACAAGTGATGTACACAAAACGATTAATTAAAGTCAAAGAACAATTTAATGAAAAGATGAATTGGGTATTACCACTATCTATTTCTGTTTCAGTATTAGTTATATTTGGGTTGACTAGTTTCTTATATTCTATCTTTCAGGGTTTGTATGGATTTATTTGGCATACCAGAGACTTAAACCAAGAATTAGTTACATTTTTGAAAGCCGAATTATGGTATTTGTTTCCTATAATTTTATTCTCTTATCACATAATGGATAAGGTACTTTTTTATCTGCCTAGACGTTTTGTAAATTATTCAGTAAGACCTTATTTATATAAAAATATAATTTCTAATAGTATTGCAAGTGCTTTTATTTTCTTAGGAGCTATAATCTACACATACACCTTACCATCAGATATAATTACAATTGTTTTAATTGTCAGTATAAAACTGATTTTTGATGTTGTAATTAAAAAACGACTGTTAAAGATTGATTAATCCTTTTATTACTTTTAGTTGTCATTAAGTTGATTTAATCAGTATGCTGTTGTAGAATAGATAGTAAATCTCTTTCTTGAATCACGCCTGATTCTCGCCATACTTTTTCTCCATTTTTATACAAAATCAATGTAGGGACTCCTCTTACACCTAATGTTTCGGCTAAAGATTTGTTTTTGTCGACATCAATTTTCACTATTCTAACATGGTCTCCGGCTTTTTTAGCAACTCTTGTTATGATGGGGCTTAGCATTTTACAGGGTCCACACCAAGTCGCATGAAAATCAACTAACACTAAAGGTTTACTTTTTAATAATTCTCCAAATTTACTCATTACTTATTAAAGTTTTCTTTTTTACCATAAGATGAAAACATATTCATCCAAATTAATCTACTTGTTCTAAATGAAATAGGCATAAATAAAAATATGCTAATGATTACAGCTATGATATAAATGTAGTATTCGACCTCTGTAAATAACACATAAATAGCCATAAAGGTAGCAATTGAAAAAGCTACAGAAATGCCATAGCTAACATACATAGCTCCAAAGTAAAACCCATTCTCAATTTCATATTTATGTCCGCATTCACTACAGGTTTCTCTGTCGACATGAAAGTTTTTTAAATCATAAGGGTTTTTCCCTTTCCAATAGTCTCCTTCATGACAAATAGGACATTTGTATTTAGCAATACTGTAAAATTTGGAGCCTTTAGTTGATTCTAACATGTTTTAATTTATAAATACAAATGTACAAGTAAAATGGATAACTAATAGTGAGATTAATCACAAAAAAAACAGCACTAATAGTTGTAGTTATTTGATGTCTTTATTTTTACAAAATAATTATAATGTACTCCAGTTAATTTTAAAAAAAAAGAGGATGTAAATTACATCCTCTTTTAGTTTATGAAATTGACTTTGAAAAAGTCATAATTAATTTCTACTTATTTAAGTAAAGATCTTGAAATAACAATTTTTTGAATTTCAGAAGTTCCTTCATAAATTTGAGTGATTTTAGCATCTCTCATCATTCTTTCAACATGGTATTCTCTAACGTAACCATATCCACCGTGAATTTGAACTGCTTCAGAAGTTACTTCTTGTGCAATTTTAGATGAATATAATTTAGCCATTGAAGCAGCCATAGCAAAATCTTCTCCTGCATCCTTAAGCGCAGCAGCTTTTAAACATAATAACCTTGCAGATTCAACTTTCGTTGCCATATCTGCTAATTTAAATGCAATCGCTTGATGTTTGTATATTTCTTTTCCGAAAGTTTTTCTTTCTTTAGAGTAAGCAAGCGCTAATTCTAAAGCACCAGAAGCTATACCCATAGCTTGAGAAGCAATTCCAATACGACCACCACCTAATGTAGACATAGCGAACTTGAATCCAAAACCTTCTTCACCAATTCTATTTTCTTTTGGGATTTTAACATCATTAAATAGTAATGTATGTGTGTCAGAACCTCTGATACCCATTTTATCTTCTTTTTCTCCAACAATAAAACCTTCCATTCCGGCTTCAACAATCAAAGCATTAATTCCTCTATGACCTTTTTCTCTGTCAGTTTGAGCAATTACAATATAAACACCAGCTGTACCACCATTAGTAATCCAGTTTTTAGTTCCATTTAATAAATAATGATCTCCTTTATCTTCAGCAGTAGTTTGTTGAGATGTTGCGTCAGATCCAGCTTCTGGTTCTGATAAACAAAAAGCACCTGTCATTTTACCACTAGCTACTGGAGTTAAATATTTGTTTTTTTGAAATTCATTTCCGTATTTTTCAAGTCCCCAAGCTACTAATGAATTACAAACCGACATAATTACAGAAACAGAAGCATCTACTTTAGATATTTCTTCCATAGCTAATACATAAGATATAGAATCCATTCCGCCTCCACCATATTGGGGATCAGTCATCATACCTAAAAAACCTAATTCACCTAATTGACGAACTTCCTCTTTTGGAAATCTTGCATCTCTATCTCTCTCTCTAACCTCAGGTAATAACACATTTTTCGCAAAATCTCTTGCAGCGTCTCTTACAGCTATTTGTTCCTCTGTCAATTTAAAATCCATAATTTTCGGTTTATTTGAAAACAAAAGTAACATTTTTATTTATAATTTGTAGGTTTGTGACTATTGAATATTATGATTTTTTTCAGATGTAAGTGACAGTGCTTATTTCATGTGCATGCATAATAAAATCAGAAAAGAAAATATTATGAAAAAGACAACAATTATTGGACTAATGTCAGGGACTTCTTTAGATGGCTTAGATATTTGTGCAATCTGTTTTGAGTTTGTAAATTCTGAATGGTCATTCAATATTCTTAACTCTGAAACTATAAAGTATCCCGAAAGACTGAAGGATAAGTTGAAAAATACAGTCAATTTATCAGCTATTGATTTATTGAAATTTGATATTGAATTAGGACAGTTATTTGGTGGATTGACTAAACAGTTTATTGTTTCCAATAACTTAAAGGTCGATTATGTTGCAAGTCATGGTCATACCGTTTTTCATCAACCAGAAAAAGGTTTTACTTTACAAATTGGGAATGGACAGGAAGTTTCAAATACAGTACAGTTACCGGTTATTTATGATTTCCGATCTAAAGATGTGTCTTTAGGTGGTCAAGGTGCTCCGCTTGTGCCAATTGGAGATGAATTATTATTTTCAGAATATGATGCATGTATTAATTTTGGAGGTATAGCAAATGTGTCTTTTCAAAAAGATAATGAAAGAATTGCTTTCGATATTTGTCCTTTTAATATGGGGTTGAATTTTTTAGCGAATCAATTAGGATTAGATTATGATGAGTCTGGTGATATTGCTAGAAAAGGTGTATTGATTGATGCATTATTGTCTGATTTAAACGCATTAGAATACTATGGTTTACCTTTTCCGAAATCTTTAGGTATTGAATGGTTTAATAAATATTGTTTGCCAATTATTCAAAATAATAAGTATTCAATTGAAGACAGGTTGCATACGTTTTCTACGCACATTTCAATTCAACTTTCAAATGTCATTAATTCAATTGATGGGGACTCAGTTTTAATTACTGGAGGAGGAGTGTATAACAATTTTATAATTGATTTACTTAGAACCCAAACAGAAAAGACAATCACAATTCCTTCAAAAGAAATAATTGATTTTAAAGAGGCTTTGATATTTGCTTTTTTAGGAGCATTAAGAATCAATAATCAAGTAAATGTTTTAAAATCAGTAACTGGAGCGGTTAAAAATTCAGTTTCAGGTGTTATAGCTTACCCTTAATTATTAAAATTTAAGTGTTGGATATTTAGGGAATTCAATAATAGCAAGTTTATATGATATTTATCTGTTTCTAAGTGAAAAATTCTTATTAATTTAGCACGTTTAAAAACTTTACGTCATGATTAATTTATTAGAAAAATTTGAAAATAAACAACCAGAAATTGTGTTTGAATGGAAAGATCCAGAAACAGAAGCAATTGGTTGGGTAGTAATAAATTCTTTAAGAGGTGGTGCCGCTGGTGGTGGTACTAGAATGAGAATTGGATTAGATAAGCGTGAAGTTGAATCTTTAGCTAAAACAATGGAAGTTAAATTTACAGTGGCAGGCCCTCAAATTGGTGGTGCAAAATCTGGAATTAATTTTGATCCAAAAGATCCACGTAAAGAAGGTGTTTTAAGAAGATGGTATGCAGCAGTTACACCATTACTTAAACATTATTATGGAACAGGTGGTGATTTAAACGTTGACGAAATTCATGAGGTTATTCCAATGACTGAAGATTGTGGTGTTTGGCATCCACAAGAAGGTGTTTTTAACGGACATTTTCAACCAAGAGAATCACAAAAAATTAACAGAATAGGACAATTAAGACAGGGTGTTTTAAAAGTAATTGAAGATACTGACCTTACTCCAGATGTAAGTAGAAAGTATGTTGTTGCTGATATGATTACTGGTTATGGTGTTGCACAATCTGTAATGCATTATTATTCTATATGGGGTGGTGATATTAAAAATAAAAAAGTAGTAATACAAGGTTGGGGGAACGTAGGTTCTGCTGCTGCATTCTATTTAGCTCAATACGGAGCAAAAGTAGTTGGTATTATTGATAGAGTTGGTGGTGTTATAAACGAAAATGGATTTTCAATTAAAGAAATTACAGATTTGTTTTTAAATAAAAATGGGAACGAATTAAATGCGCCAAACATGATGTCATTTGATGAGGTAAATAAAAAGATTTGGGATATTAAATCAGATGTTTTCTTACCATGTGCTGCTTCAAGATTGATTACAAAAGATCAAATTGAGAGAATGATTAAATCTGGTTTAGAAGTTGTTTCTGCTGGAGCAAATGTTCCTTTTGCAGATAAAGAAATTTTCTTTGGACCTATTGCAGATTTTACTGATAAAAATATCTCGGTAATTCCTGATTTTATTTCTAATTGTGGTATGGCTAGAGTATTTGCTTACTTAATGAGTAGTGATATCAAAAAATTAACCGATACTGGAATATTTGAAGATACTTCTAATATAATTAAAGAAGCAATGGTTGCAGCGCATGCTAAAAACCCAACTAAAACAAATATTGCTAAAACAGCTTTCGAAATAGCTTTAAACAAGTTAGTAAAATAAATAGTGAAAATTAAAATTAAATAAAATGAGTATAGAAGTATTAATTGTAATTGTATTTATCCTTGGTTATGTAGGAATTACTGCAGAACATGCATTGAAAGTAGATAAATTAATTCCAGCCTTATTAATGATGTCTATTGCTTGGGCATTAGTTTCTTTTGGTATTGATGGGTTTACAAATTGGTTTGATTCTCACGAAAGTGCTTTGATGAATGAAAATTTCACAAGTCTTGATCATGACGGACGAATGCATTTGATGGAAAATACACTTTTACATCATTTTGGTAAAACATGTGAAATCTTAATTTTCTTAATTGGAGCAATGACTATCGTTGAAATCATTGACCATTTTGAAGGGTTTTCTACGATTAAAGGATACATCAGATCTAATAAAAAAAGAACTTTACTTTGGATTGTAGCTATTTTAGCATTTATATTATCAGCAATTATTGATAATTTAACTGCAACTATTGTTTTAATTACAATCTTAAGAAAATTATTAGCTGATCCAAAAGAAAGAATTTGGTATGCTGGTATGATTATTATTGCTGCTAATGCTGGTGGAGCTTGGTCTCCAATTGGAGATGTTACAACTACAATGTTATGGATGGGTGAAAAAGTAACTGCTGGAATGTTGATTAAATTATTAATAGTGCCATCATTGGTATGTATGATTATCCCAACATTTATTGCTAGTTTTTTACCTGCTTTTAAAGGTACTTTTGAATCTCCTGTAGACGAAGGAAAAACTAATCCGAAAGGATCATTAATGTTGTTTTTAGGATTAGGAATGATTGTTTTTGTACCTATCTTTAAAACGGTAACACATTTACCTCCATATTTAGGAATGATGTTGTCTTTAGGTATTGTATCTATGATTGCTGAAATTATTAGCAGTAGACAATTTTCTTTAACTCAACTTAACAATGCTAATAGTGAATCAAGTGCGCATGGACATCACAGTCCAACATTTAAAGCATTAGCTAAAATTGAGATGCCTTCTATTTTATTCTTTTTAGGAATATTAATGACGGTAGCTGCTTTAGAATCTTTAGGGTTGATTTTTAGCTTCGGTCAAGATGTTCAAGCATCAATGAATCCTAATGTATTTATTATGTTATTGGGTGCTGGTTCAGCTGTTATTGACAATGTACCTTTAGTGGCTGCAAGTATGGGGATGTATGATATAAATGTTGTTGGAACAGATAATTCAATATGGCATTTTATTGCATATTCTGCAGGAACAGGTGGTTCAATGTTAATTATTGGTTCTGCTGCAGGTGTTGTTGCAATGGGAATGGAAAAAATATCTTTCTTTTGGTACTTGAAAAACATTGCCTGGTTAGCCTTAATTGGTTTCTTAGCAGGTGCAGCAGTTTACTATTTCGGTTTTGCTGAAATGGCTGTAGTGTAACAAAAAGATAAATAATACGTTAAATAATAACTTCTTACGTTGTTTAGAAGATAAAAAATAAAACTATGAGTGCATTATTATTACTACAAGAAGCAGTTTCAATAGCTGCTGATTCAACAGCAAATGGTTTGACTGAATTAACTAAAGAGGTTAGTGTTTGGGATTTAATCATTGGTAAAGATTCACAAACAGGAGAGATTAGTATCTCAAACTTATTAGTGATGATTGCATTATTTGCCTTGTCTATAATGACTGTTTTTATCTTTGTTCAAAGATTTTTGGCTATAAATAAATCATCTAAAGATGAAAAAGATTTTATGCCAAGAGTTAAAGAATATTTATTAGTTGGTAAGTTAGATTCTGCAGCTGATTTATGTAATCAAACAGATAACCCTGCTGCTAGAATGGTAGCTAAAGGTATCTCTAGAATTGGTAAATCTCAACAAGATATAATGTCTTCTATTGAAAATGTTGCTAATCAAGAAGTGTATCAATTAGAAAAAAGATTAAGCTTTTTAAGAACTGCATCTGGTATTGCACCAATGATTGGGTTTTTAGGAACTACTTTAGGAATGGTAAGAGTATTTCATGCTATGAAATTTGAAACATCAGTTGAATTATCTACTATTTCAGGTGGTATTATGGAGGCTATGATGACAACAATTGCAGGTTTAGTGGTTGGTATTATGGCAAAAGTTGCTTATAATTATTTAGATACTAAAGTGTCAGAGGTAATTCATGAAATGGAAGGCGCTTCAATTGAATTTTTAGATTTATTGAACGAGCCAGGAAAGTAATTGTAGTAATATTTAATTAGCATCAATATGAACTTAAACAGAAGAAGAAAAAACGGAGCAGATTCAGATGATGGAATGTCATCAATGACAGATTTAGTATTCTTGATGTTGATATTCTTTATCATTATGAGTACTATGGCTAAGCATGCCTTGCCTGTTGATTTACCAACTGGTAAAAGCTTGCCTACTACTCAAAAGGATGCTTTAGTAGAAGTAGGTGTTAATTCAAAAAGTGAATACTTTTTGGATGACAACATGACTAAAATATATTCTTTAGAAGAAATTGTTCCAATTCTAGCAAGTAAAATTGCTGAACAAACTATCCCATCTTTAAAAATAAGTGGTGATAAGAAAGCGTCTTATGAATCAATTTTCAATTTAATTAGTACAGCTAAACAAAAAGATTGGAAACCCGTTTTAACATATAAAAAGTAAATAACAAATAGTAATTAATAAAATAGGGAGGGCAAAAAATGGAATTTATAAGATCGTTAAAAGAAAAAGATAATAGAAAAGCATTGTATGCTGCTCTTATTTTTATGATGTTAATGTTACTTTTCTTTTTATTAGTAAGTTTAGATGAGCCAGATCCACCTTTACAAGAAGAAATTATTGAGATAGAATTCGGTGGAGAATTAGAAGGCGGTAGTGCAGCAAGTGCACAAGAAACTAAGGTAACTAAAGAGTCTGTAGCTGAATCAGCAGAACAAGTTGACACACAAGATGAATCTTCAGTTGTAGTAGCAAGCGGTCAAGGAACAAGTACTACAAGTACAAATACGCAAGAAACTAAACCAGATCCAGTTGATAATTCATTAGGATTTCCCGGTGGTGGAGGTGGAACAACTTCTGGAGGTGGTGGAGGTTCAGGTTTTGGTGATGGTAATGGTGTTGATGGAGATGGTGGTACAGGTGTTGGCCCAGGAATGGGAAAAGAAAACCTGAATAGAAAATGTATCGACAAAGGTGGTTTACCTGTCCAAACTCAAGAAGAAGGTAAAGTCGTAATTGATGTTTGGGTTAATGATAAAGGGGAAGTCGTTACGGTAAGATTAAATTCTAAAACGAATACGCCAAGTAACAATTTAATAGGCTTAGCAAAACGTTTTGCTAAAACTAGATTGTATGAAAAACTTTTAGGCGCACCCAAACAATTTGTAGGTTCAGTTACTTATAATTTCACAAAAGAATAGTGGACTACAATTCTGTAATTAATTATTTATTCAATCAATTAGCTAATTACCAAAAGGTTGGATCGAAAGCTTATAAACCAGGTTTAGAGGCTATTACTGAATTGTTAAATGAACTAAATAATCCACATAAAAGATTAAAAACAATTCATTTAGCCGGTACTAATGGAAAAGGATCTACGTCTCATATATTAGCATCTATTCTAATTGAAAACGGATATAAGGTTGGCTTATTTACGAGTCCACATATCAAAGATTTCAGAGAACGTATTAAGATTAATGGCGCTATAATTGACAAGCAAACTGTGGTTGATTTTGTATCTAATCATAAAACTGTTTTTGATAGATTAAAACCTTCATTTTTTGAAATATGTACAGCAATGGCTTTCTCTGTATTTTCTGAACAAGAATGTGATATTGCAATTATAGAAACAGGACTAGGAGGACGATTAGATTCAACAAATGTGATTAACCCAGAAGTATCTGTAATTACAAACATAGGAATTGAGCATACTAACTTTTTAGGGACAACGTTAAAAGAAATTGCAGGAGAAAAAGCAGGGATTATAAAACAAACGACACCCGTTGTAGTTGGTGAATATCAAAAAGAAACATATCATGTATTTGTAGATAAAGCAAATGAGTGTGGAAGCTCATTATATCTAACACAACAACGAGAAGATATTAAAACTGATCTATTGGGTCAGTTTCAACAAAAAAACTGCTCACTAGCATTAGAAACAGTTGCTGTGCTAAAGCAAATTGGTTGGTACATTGATGATTCTAAAACAATGTTAGCATTAACACGTGTAAAGAGTAGTACTAATTTTATTGGAAGGTTAGACAAAATAGCTAGTCATCCTGATGTTATTATTGACGCATCACATAATTTTGATGGAATAAAGAATTTATTTAAAGAGATAAACCTTTTCGATTTTAAAAATTTACATTGTATTTATGCTACTTCATCTGATAAAGACATAAAAGAAATAATGACACTATTTCCATCAAATGCAAGTTACTATTTTACTGAGTTTGATTCAGTTAGAACTATGAAAATAGAGCAGTTAAAAAATAATGCAAAAAATAATAAATTAAATTTCACATTGCATTCAACCGTAATGAAAGCCTTAAGTGTTGCAAAACAAAGTAGTAGCGAAAATGATTTAATTATTATTTTTGGGAGTTTCTTTTTACTTGAAAAAATAGTTTAATTTTTTATTGTTTATAAAGATATTATATCTATATTTGCACCCGCAACGAAAGAGTTGTAGAGTAAAATTTTATCGGGCAATTAGCTCAGTTGGTTCAGAGCACCTCGCTTACACCGAGGGGGTCGGGGGTTCGAGTCCCTCATTGCCCACAGAAAGCATCTCTTAATTGAGATGCTTTTTTTATTAAAATTTTGACGCGTAAATTTATCGGGCAATTAGCTCAGTTGGTTCAGAGCACCTCGCTTACACCGAGGGGGTCGGGGGTTCGAGTCCCTCATTGCCCACAGAAAGCATTTCATAATTGAAATGCTTTTTTTTTGTGCCTTTTTTTAATTAAAACATTAGAGTATCTACAAGGTATATTTGGATATAACTAATGTATTCTTGCCACTATAACTTATTATTGAGTAGAAGTAAAAGGAGAGGGTGTAGGGTGGTGCTTAAGGGTTAAGTTAAATCGAATTATTTACTTTTGTGAATAATTGATGGTGAACACTTTTAGTCTACAAATATCATAGACACAAAAAAAGCAGTAACTTAACGTTACTGCTTTTCGCTCCTCTTCTAGGACTCGAACCTAGGACCCTCTGATTAACAGTCAGATGCTCTAACCAACTGAGCTAAAGAGGAGTGTTAAGGTATCTTACGTTTCCTTAGCGGCTGCAAATATATGTCAAATATTTTATTCTACAATAGAAAAAGTGAAAAAAAACATAAAAAATAGTCAAGTTTTTTGTTACTGATTGATTATCAATACTAAGTAATTAAAATAAATCTTCCTCTATTGAATCTAATGCTGAAGAATTTTCATCACAGTCATTAATATCTTCACATTCTTCTTGAAAATCGCCAGTTTCAGATGACTTTGGATTGATAGTTTGAGTACCTGGTCTCAAAATGTTAGTTTTAGAAACATTTAATCTAATCTCAGTTTTAATAGTATTATCATCTTGAAGGTATCCTTTTGCAAAAGGTGTGCCTTCAATTTCAACAAGTGTACCTTTCTTTAAAAAATCCAATATTCTAAGGTTAGCGCCTTCCTTTTTCCAAATAGTACAATTAACCCAAGTTGTTTTGGTACGCTGTGTACCCGTTTTCTTATCTCTCCAATTCTTATTGTGTGCAACGGGGAAGTTGATAGCAATAACACCATTTTCCATATTTCTAATTGTAGCGTCTTTTCCTAAGTTACCTATAAGTCTTGTGTCGAATACTGTTGCCATAGTTTTGTTTTGAAGTGTGTATGTGTGAAAATGATTATATAAATGTATTAAAAAAAATGATAAGGTTAAATGTATTTTCTACTAATTACAAAAATAATTACTCGAATTGAATGAGGTAAGCATCACTATAGCCTTTCGATTGTACCGATTTTTGTGCTTTCTTAGCCTCTTTTTTTGTTTCAAAAGGTCCAATAAAGTATTTGTACTTATACATGCTTTTACCATTTACTTTAATGCGTTCAACTTCAAACCCTAATCTTTTAAATTCTTTTACATTCGTGTTTAATGAATCAATAGATGACATTAACTGTACTTTATAGGTTACGTCATTTGTAGTGGATTTTACTTTTTTGTTTGATTTTGAAAAGTTAATTTTGGGATGCTTTTGTATTAAGAATAATCTACATGCTCTAAAAATTGCCGAAGCGATAATTTCTTGTCCGTAGGCTGAATTTAAATAATTTGCTTCTGATGTGTGTGTCAAAAACCCACATTCAATCAATACCGTTGGCATATTTGTAAACTTTAACATTTGTAAAGAATGTCCAATGTCAGCGACAGTTTTTATTCCTCTACTTTTTCTACCTGCTCTATTTTTAAATTGCTTTTCAATTAATTGAGCTAGTTTATAGCTAGACTTTGAGCTGAACCCATGAATGTGAGTTTCTGTTCCATAGGCTGAAGTGTTTTCAGAACCATTACAATGGATACTTAAAGTATAGTCTACTTTTTTTGAATTAGCCATTAATACTCTTTTGTCTAGAGAAGGATAAGTGTCATCAGTTCTAGTGTAAAGTACATTTACATTTGATAAGTTATGTTCTAAATAGTGACCTAGTTTTTTAGAAATTAGTAAATTAATTTGAGCTTCAGTCATTAATCCTTTTATGGTAGATAAATGTCCAGGGTCCTTTCCTCCATGACCAGGATCAATTAATATTGTAATTGAAAAACTATTAAAAGTTAATAAAATAACTGTGATAAATGATATTAGATACTTGTACATTGACATATTTGTTTATTTGATAAGGTAAAAATAACACTTCAAACAATTACTATTTTATTATAATCAATCATTAATTCAATGTTAAATGTTAAAAACATGTACCTATATTTGTGTTTTATGACAAATTCTATACCAATTAGATATAAAATAATTTGGACTAACCTATATATTCTAGGGGGTGTTGTCTGTTTGTTTATTTTTATAGTAGGCTTTTTTGTAGTAGGTGATTTTATGAATTTATTTTATAGTTTGGCATCAGTTGTACCAATTTATTTAGGGTTTAAAATGAAAAGAACGCCTTACGCATTGGTCTCTAAATCTAAAATCCAAGTATTTGGACTGTTTGGAGCATTAAGGTATGAATATACGTGTGATGTTAACTCAAGATTTTTAAATGTGAATAATAGAATTATTCAAGAAGTTAAAGGTGAAGCGAATAAAGTTAACATGAATAAATGGTTTGTAAATCAAACGGATTGGAGAAGTGCTTTGAACTTGTTTGACTAACGAGTGACTAGTTTTTTTGTTAAAATTTAATAGTGAAATAAAAAGTTGTAATATATTAAGATATATTTATTAAATTTACACCCTATTCAATACATGTGGTAACCCACTTTTTTTTGTATTTAAATAAGTAGCTAATGAAGACAGTACAGTATAGAGAGGCATTACGTGAAGGTATGTCTGAAGAAATGAGAGCCGATAAAAGTGTATTTTTATTAGGCGAAGAAGTTGCTCAATATAATGGAGCTTATAAAGTTTCTCAAGGAATGCTTGATGAATTTGGCGCAAAAAGAGTTATTGACACACCTATTGCAGAGCTTGGTTTTACTGGTATTGCTGTAGGAGCAGCAATGAATGGATTACGTCCAATCGTTGAATTTATGACTTGGAATTTTGCAATTTTAGCAGCTGATCAGATTATTAATGAAGCTGCAAAAATTTTACAAATGTCAGGTGGGCAAATTTCTTGTCCAATTGTATTTAGAGGAGGTAACGGAACTGCAGGTCAGTTAGGTGCAACTCACTCTCAAGCATTTGAATCTTTTTATGCGAATGTACCAGGTTTAAAAGTAGTAACGCCATCAACTCCTTATGATGCAAAGGGTTTAATGAAAGCTGCTATTAGAGATAATGATCCTGTATTAATTATGGAGTCAGAAAGAATGTATGGAGACAAAGGAGAAATTCCTGAAGGAGAATATATTGTACCAATTGGTGTTGCTGATATCAAAAGAAAAGGGACTGATGTAACTATCGTTTCGTTTGGTAAAATTATTAAAGAAGCTCATAAAGCAGCTGACGAATTAGAAAAAGAAGGAATTTCTGTAGAGATTATTGATTTACGTACAGTACGTCCAATTGATTATGGGTGTGTAGTAAATTCTGTAAAGAAAACAAATAGATGTGTTGTGGTTGAAGAATCTTGGCCAGTAGCTTCTATTGCTTCTGAAATCGCATATCATTTACAAAATTATGCATTTGACTATTTAGATGCACCTGTAAAAAGAGTTATGCAGTCAGATACGCCATTCCCATTTTCACCACCATTAATGGAAGAAGCTTTACCGAATGTAAAACGAATTATTGCTGCAATTAAATCTACTATGTATAGATAAGTAATATAAAATATTTTTTACAAAAAACTCTCGTCTATTTGGACGAGAGTTTTTTTGTTTTGAGAGACAAATAAAATAATAAAAATGAGTATATTTCGGCTATGCAAAAAATATTACTTTTAGTATTAGTGTTAAGCCCTTTGTGTTTGTTTGCACAAGGTCCTTATCAAATAGGAGCTAGGGCTAATGGATTAGCTAATTCAACGCTAGCAATTTCTGATGTTTGGGCTGTTAAAAATAATATTGGTGCAATTGGAGAGTTGAGTAAAACAGAAATAGGATTGGCTTATCAAAATAAATACTTTTTGAAAGAGTTTTCTAATCAATCTTTAGCTGTTAACTATGCTGCTAGTAAAGGTAGTTTTGGTTTCTATTTTCAACAAGCGGGTTTTAATTTGTACAGAGAAATAACGACAGGTATAGGTTACGGAATGAAATTAAGTAATAATTTTTCGGCTGGTTTATCATTGAATTATCATAGAATTTCATTTGGAGATATTTATGGCGCTAAAAACTCAGTTTCTGCCTCTATTGGTTTAAAATACAAGCTGAATAAAAATGTTGAATTCGGAACAAATATTGCCAACTTAAATAGAGCTAAAATTACTGATGTAGAAGATGAAAGGTTTCCAACAGTATTTGGGTTAGGTATGAAATATAGCTTTAGTGAAAAAGCATTTTGGACTATTGAACTTGAAAAAGATGTCATACACCCACTAAATATTAAGTCTGGATTAGAATTAAAAGCACATGAAATATTGGTGTTAAGAATAGGTGTGAATACATACCCATTTCAAACTGCTTTTGGTGCAGGAATTAATTTTAAAAAATGGAGGTTAGATCTAGCAGCTAACTGGCATTCTAGTCTTGGTGTTAATCCTTCTGCAGGTTTAGTTTATCAGTTTTAAATGAGAGCTCTTTTACTAGTTATATTAATTTTTTGTCATGTATTGTCTTTTGCTCAAGAAGATGAGCGTAATGCTATTATTGAAAAAAGAATTGAATTTATTGGAGAAGACTTAGAAGATTCAGATATAGATTTCACTACTTATTTAGAAGAGTTGTATTTTTTTTATGATAACCCTATAAATTTAAATCAAACAAATTTTGATGAATTGTCAAGGTTGAATTTAATGACTGATGTTCAAATAATTTCAATTCTTGATTATCAAAGAAAATTTGGTGAGATTTTAACAATTTATGAATTAAGGGCCGTTCGAGAATTAGATCAAGATGTTATTAATCGAATCATTCCTTTTGTAACAATTGGAGAACCTAGGAAATATAAAACTAATTTAAAAAATGTTTTAAAATATGGTAGAAATGATGTTATCTTAAGATATCAAAGAGGGCTACAAACAAAAGAAGGTTATATTCCTAAATCTGATTCAATATTAGCATTGAGTCCTAATAAGCAATATTTAGGAAGTCCTGATAAGTTGTATGCTAGGTATAAGTTTTCGTATAAAGATAAGATTAGTTGGGGAGTCACTGCAGAAAAGGATGCGGGTGAACAATTTTTTAAAGGGGCGCAGTCTAAAGGGTTTGATTTTTATTCAGCTCACTTAATAATTAAAGACTTAGGTATCGTTAAGACAATTGTAATAGGTGATTTTCACGCTAATTTTGGCCAAGGTTTAACTATGTGGTCTGGCTTTAATATGGGGAAATCAGCAGATGTTTTAAATGTGAAAAGATATGCTAGAGGATTAAAAAAATATTCTTCTGTAAATGAATCTAACTTTATGCGTGGTGTTGGTGTCAAGCTTCAAAAAAATAAATTTGACTTAACTGTTTTTGGATCACATAAGAAAATAGATGCAAATGTAAATAGTTCGGATACATTATTTAATAATGGAGAAGGAGGGATTACATCATTTCAATCAACAGGTTTTCATAGGACTCCAGGAGAATTAGAAGATGTAGATGCTGTACAACAAACTATTATTGGTGGCGCAACTCATTTTACAGGTGATAATTTAAAAATAGGTTTAGTTGGGGTGTCTACACAGTATGATGTCCCACTTAAAGAGTCTTCTCAAACGTATACTCAATATAATTTTAAAGGTACTTCTGGTTTTAGTTTGGGTGCAAATTACCTTTATTTTAAAGGTAAAACTTCATTTTTTGGTGAATTTACGACTTCACAAAACTTAAGTTTAGTCACTTTAAATGGAATGACTTGGCATGTCGATCCACGGCTTGATATTGTTTTGTTACACCGCTATATTGATAAGAAAAATCAAGCAATATATTCAGCTCCATTTGGTGGTGCAACATCAAATGAAAACGGATTATATATAGGAGTGAAAGCGAAATTGACGAAAAAGTTCAATCTATCGGTATATTATGATCAATTTACACATAGTTGGCTGAAATGGTCTACTGATGGACCTTCTTTTGGTAGAGAAATATTTGTTCAAGCGGATTATAAAATCAATTACAATTCAAGTATGTACATCAGGTTAAAAAACAAGATTACACAAAGAGACACTAAAGAAGATGTTGTCGGTATTGATGATCAGGTGTTTGTTAATAAGACAACCTTAAGATTACATTATAGTCAAAGGGTATCTAAACAAATAAGCTTAAAGAGTAGAATTGAAGTTGTAAGGTTTTTGTATGATACCCAAAAATCTAACGGATTATTACTTTATCAAGATTTTGTTTATAAATTAAAAAAAATCCCATTAAAACTGTCAGTACGATATGCCATTTTTGACACAGATAATTATGACACTAGATTGTATGCTTATGAAAATGATTTATTATATTTATTTAGTATACCATCTTATTACGGAAAAGGGATTAGAACTTATTTGATGGCGAAATATGATATAGGAAAGCAGATTGATTTATGGGTGCGTTGGGGAATGTTTTCATACGCACATACGACTGAAATATCTTCTGGACTTGAAAAAGTAGAAGGGTCATTAAAATCTGATATTAAGGTTCAGTTAAAAATAAGATTTTAATGAATGACTTAAAAAGTAGCTAGTATAAAAGATTTAACTTTTTAATAATCAATAATTTAATAAAACATATGTTTATATTATTTTTAAAGAGATATCATCATTTGGTTTGGAATTGATAGAAACTTTTACTGAACAATTAGATGGTGAATTAAAGAGGGTGTCTAATGATAAAGGGACTTTCTTTAAATTTAGATTGCGAAATATAGACTAGAAATTAATTAATAACCACCATTAAATTTTCTGATAAACCATTCAATAAATAAAAGGCTAAGTATTAAAAATAATATCCATTTATAATCAATTAAATCTTTAAATGATTTCTCTTTATAACTAACAGTTACAATATCATCTCTACTGTTAATGTCTAAAGCAATTGTGTTAAGTTGATTTGGATAATAAAAAGACCCATTAGTATTTTCTGAGATGTTTCTTAAAAGTCTATGATTTGCTGTGTTATTTAATAATTCAGTTTTCACTTCTTTTATTAAAAAACTACCTGAATTACGATATGTTTTAGTGTTAAATTCCATTGAGGAGCTCCATTTGTAAATGCCTTGAGGTAGTCTTCCTAAGTCTAATTTATAAGCATTTGTTGTTTTGAAAAAATTATAGGTAAACAATTTATTATTTTCATTTGTTAACCTGAATTCAACCTCATTAGTGTTGATTAAGTCATATGAAGCGTTATAAAATTCAGATAATACAATAATGTTTTCACTTTCTGTATACTCATTCTTTAAGTGTGTTTTAAATGGCGTTTTATTTTCTTTAATAGCTAGGTATGAAATAATTTTAGAAAATAAGAATTCAAAATTATCAGTAGTGTTATTTTTAAATTGATCAAATAAGCGCCATCTCCAAATCCCCTCTCCCATAATAACACCATATTTTACAGCGTTTTTTTTGTTAAAGTAAATTAACGGATTGTCTAGTTTAATGTTTCCAATTTTTTGATAAGCAAGAACATCAATTGATTTTGAAAACTTGAAGTTTCCAAATGGTGATTTTAAAGGTGGCGCACTACTTAATAGGTTTGATATGTTTGGCGGGTAAAGAATAGTGTTAAATTGACCGTTCATAGAAAACATGACATCTTCTGATTTGTTACTTTTACCTGTCAATCCAATATTTAGTTTACTTAGGTCATTAAAATTTGTAGATGCACCAACAATAAATAAAACTGGCTTTTTTCCATTTTTAATAAAGTCATTCAAACTTTCGTTTTGATTTTCATAATTGTGACATATTATTAAGTCATAGGTGTTTATATTCGTTAAGTCTTTGTACTGAATTAAATTAACTTCATAATTTTTATTGTTTTCAATAACATAATTTAAAGCACTTAAATCTGGATGGATACCTGAGTAGGCTAACGCAATTTTTTGACGTCCATCAATAATGTCGATATAGAAATTAGAAGTATTGTTTTTATAAGTAAACTCACCTTCTAGTTCTTTAATTTTAACGGTATATTTTACAAAGCCAATTTTTGTGGCATTTAGGATGAAGTTAAGTTTGTGCTGTTCTTTATCTTTTTTGAAATTAATGGTTTGACTTTGAATTAATTTGTTTTGTAAATAGATTCCTACAGTCATTTTTTTACTAGAAAAATCAGTTTGAGAGATTGAAATTTCAACTGGGAATTTATTACCTAAAAAGGCTATGTCATTGTTAAATATATTATCAATTCTACAATCTTTAACTTCATTAGTGTCACCTAACCCTATAGTGTAAATTGGTATGTATGTTTTTCTATTTGCTGAATAAATAGGATTTGAGCCAGTGTTGTAAATACCATCAGTTGATAATATGATTGCACCAATATTTTTATTTGAATACTGACTGTAAATCTGATCTAAAACTTTTGAAATGTCAGTTAGCTTTCCAGAATAATTAGATTTTATATTGTCATTTATTGTGTTAGAAAACTTGTAATTAATGACGTCAAACTTCTCTTCTAATTGCGTACTCAATATGTTAAGACTGGCTTGATATTCATTTTTTATAAAACTAGAATCTTTATTTTGAATAATTGATTCCGAAACATCATGAGCAATAAATATAAGTGGTTTTTCGGTTTTTGAAATAAAATGTTCTAATGTAATCCCTAGTAACAATAATGAGATTATAAAAACTGTAGTAAATCGAATGACTGATAATAACAGTTTTATTTGTTTTGACACGTCAATTAATAAGGTGCTTTTTTTATAAAGAACAAAAGTATATAATCCTGCAATAGCTAATGCAACAAAAATCCAAATAGGGTGATATGAAAAAATTAAGTTCAAAAAATTAAGTTTGTGCTAAAATAAAAAATACTTTTGGGATAAACACTATAATTGAAATAGCATTTGTATTTTTAGCCTAAGAATAATAAAATATGAATTTTTTTCAACTCTTATTTTTAGGTTATAAAAACTATATTAAAGGAATAATATTCCTTTTTAAACATAAATTACAATGGTTTTTTATTTTTCCAATTATTTTATTTGCTGGTATATATTGGTTAGGTACTTTTTTTAAAGATTTAGAATTAGAAGTTAATTTAGATTTAGAGCAAACATCAAATCAAATTGAGACTATAAACGAATTGATTTGGACAACATTAAAAATGATGTTTTTTGATGCCATGTATATTATTTTTACTCAATTTACACTTTATATAGTTGTGGTTTTGTTGTCTCCTGTTTTAGCTATGCTTTCTGAGAAGATTGAAGAGAAAATAACAGGAAAGACTTATGATTACTCTTTTAAAATGTTAGTGAGTGATATAAAAAGAGGTGCTATTATTGCCTTTAGAAATTTAATATGGTTTTATTTGTTTGTTGGACTTTTTCTAGGGGTTGTTTCGTTTTTTAATTTATCTACAAAATCATTTATTGTTTTTGCAATTCCCTTTATCGTTGGTTTTTATTATTATGGGTTTAGTTTTATAGATTATGTAAACGAGAGAAGAAGGTTAAATATCCAGCAGAGTATTTTTTTTGTTTCTAAACATAAAGGGTTAGCTATTTCGATAGGGAGTGTATATTCAATTTTCTTTTTAATGTATTTTTATGTCTATAAAAACTTTAATGAACTTGCAGGTTCTGGTATGCAATTTGGTTGGAGTGTGACCTTGATAGTTTTGTTAATTATTGCAGCTTTAACTCCTGTTTTAGCAATAACATCTGCCACATTATCAATGAATGAACTCATAAAAAAAGAAAAAAGTTTAAAGATAAATAAAAACAATCCTTAATTTTAGGGTAAAAGAAATCTCAAATTAATACATTTGAGAAGTATATCAAATTTAATTAGTAATTATGAAAACATTTTTAACTACTTTATTAGGGTTTATGATTGGTTTTAATTCATTCTCTATGAATAACCTTCCGCCTGATTCTACAAATACGCTAAAAGAGCGAACGTTAGCAAAATACCTTATTTTGGAAGGAAAAAAAATATATAATGAAGGTGATTTTAGAAAATCACTAGTTCAATTTAGAAGTGCTTTAGCAAAAGACAAAAATAACCTTACAGCTACTTATTGGGTAGGGGAATGTCATATTGCATTAGGGAACTATAAAAAAGGATTAAAATATATTGAACTGGCTTACAGAATGGATGCTGATGTAAATAATGATGCAACTTATATGATGGGATTATGTAATCATAAACTAGGTAGGATTGAATCGGCATTAATTAATTATGAAATAGCTAAAGTTATATTGTCAAAATCAAGAGCTAATTTATTAAGTCTTGATTTAAGAATTGGAGAATGTAAAAGGGTAAAAGGTATGATGGAAAAGCCTATAGATGTGAAAATTACTGCCTTGGGAACTGGGGTGAATTCTAAAAATGATGAATATGCTCCTGTTGTTTTAAATCAAGGAAAGACTATGTATTTTAGTTCAAGACGACCCGATAATTTTGGTGGAGGAATAAGTGAAGGAGATAGAAAATATTTCTCTGATATTTATGTTTCACAATGGAATGAAGACATAAACAAATGGGGTGTAGCTTCTAATCAAAATGATACTGTAAAAAGATTAAATTCTAAAGGATTTGATGCTATTAGTGCTTTTTCAAGTGATGGTACACTAGCTTATATTACAATAAATACAGATGGATTAGATAAGCCAAAACCTAAAACAAAAAGTGTTGACATCTTTACTTCAGAGATTAGTAGTAAAGGGACTTGGGGTAAACCTAAACCAATGCAGAAAAAAACAATAAACACAATGTATTTTGAAGTTTCACCTACGTTTACAGCTAATGGAAATACAATGTATTTTGTGAGTGAGCGACTTGGTGGTAAAGGTAAATCTGATATTTGGGTAACACGAAAAACCGGTAAATCATCTTGGAGTAAACCTGAAAATGTAGATTCAGTTAATACTAAGCACAATGAAACGTCTGTATATATAACACCTGATGAGAAATATATGTTCTTTAGTTCAAAAGGTCATAAAGGTATTGGAGGATATGATATTTACTACGCAATAAATACTGAAGGCGTTTGGTCCAAACCAAAAAACATTGGTTATCCTATTAATTCTGTTTCAGATGAAACACATTTTCAATACTATCCAGAAATAGGAAAAGCTTATTATAGCAAAATCTCAATTGATGGAGATGGAGGAGCTGGTGGAAGAGATATCTTTGAAATAGATATATCTAAATTAAATTTGGATAAATAATCATAAAAAAACACGTTATTTTAATTGTTGTTTTTTATTTTTATCATTGAAGACTAAAATCAAATATAAGATATAAGGTTTGTTAATGTTTTCTTTGAGAACAACTTGTACAGAAGGTTTAGTCTTAAAAACTGATATATTTAAATTGAAATACTGAGGCCTTTTAGATGTTTAGAATAGCTGATGTTTTATAGATTTCAATTTTATGTAGATTCGTTCTAAATAAAGGTTGAATAATCTATTTACATCATTTATCTTTGTGTAAAAATTAGAAGAATGACATTTGAGGTAGACAAAATAAGAGCGCAATTTCCAATACTAAAACAGAACATGGGAAAGTATAAGTTGGTCTATTTAGATAATGGAGCGACTACTCAGAAACCACAAATTGTTATTGATGCTATTACTGATTATTATACAGCTCAAAACTCGAATATTCATAGAGGTGTTCATACCTTAAGTCAGAACGCAACAACTGCTTACGAAACTGCAAGAGAGACTATTCAAAAGCATATAAATGCTTCAAAAAGTTATGAATGTATTTTTACTAAAGGGACAACGGATGGTATTAATTTAGTAGCACATTCGATTGGAAAAACTATCCAAAAAGGTGATGAAATTATAATTTCGGCTTTAGAACATCATTCTAATATAGTGCCTTGGCAATTTTTAGTAGAGGAAAAAGGAGCTGTTCTAAAAGTAATACCAATGAACCAAGCAGGTGAGTTGGATATGAAAGTGTATGGTGATTTATTGACTAACAAAACTAAAATAGTTTCAGTTACTCAAGTTTCAAATGCTTTAGGTACAATTAACCCGATCAAAGAAATGATTGCAAAGGCACATGAAGTTGGTGCTTTGTTTTTAGTTGATGCCGCTCAGTCCTTACAACATTTTTCAATAGATGTTCAAGACTTAGATTGTGATTTTATGGTGTTTTCAGGGCATAAAATATTTGCACCAACTGGTGTAGGTATACTATACGGAAAAGAAAATGTTTTAAATGAATTACCACCTTATCAAGGTGGAGGTGACATGATTAAAACGGTTACATTTGAAAAAACGACTTACAATGAATTACCTCATAAGTTTGAAGCCGGTACACCAAATATTGTCGGTGGAATTGGTTTAGGAGTGGCTATTAAATGGTTGTCTCAATTAAACTTAAAAGACGTTCAACACTACGAAAATGATTTGTTAAATTATGCAACTTCTGAGATTCTTAAAATAGAAGGGGTGAAATTATACGGAACTGCTAAGTATAAAAGTGGTGTTTTATCTTTTTTAATTGATGGATTACATCCTTATGATGTAGGTGTATTACTTAATCAGCAAGGTATAGCTGTTAGAACGGGTCACCATTGTACTCAACCTATAATGGATTATTATAAAATTCCAGGAACAATTAGAGCATCATTCAGTCTGTACAATACAAAAGCTGATGTAGATGCATTTATTAAAGCACTTAACCGTGCAGTAAATATGTTAAAATAATGAATTTAACTGAGAAAGAAAACGAAATAATTGAAGATTTTGCCATCTATGATGATTGGATGGAGAAGTATGAATATATTATTGAATTAGGGAAAGATTTACCTAAAATAAAAGATGAATATAAAGTAAAGAATAATATTATTGTAGGTTGTCAATCTCAAGTTTGGTTATATGCTGAAAAAGTTGATGGATTGATAATATACACTGCAGAAGCAGATGCTATTATTGCTAAAGGTATAATTTCATTATTAATTCAAGTGTTGTCTAATGAGACACCAGAAACAATTCTTGATTCAAAATTAGATTTTATAAAGGAGATTGGGTTACAAGAGCATTTATCACCAACACGTTCAAATGGGTTAGTGGCAATGGTAAATAAAATGAAAATTTACGCTTTAGCGTTAAAAAATAAATAAATTAAGATGATTTCATTAAATAGCGAAAGCGTAAAAGAATTAGAGAAAAAAATAATTTCACAATTAAAAGAAATTTTTGACCCAGAAATTCCTGTGGATATTTTTGAGTTAGGTTTAATTTATGAAGTAAGAATTAAAGAGGATGGGTTAGTTGATATTGATATGACGTTAACATCTCCAAATTGTCCTGTGGCTGAAAGTTTACCAGTTGATGTAAAAAATAAAGTAGAAGTACTTGAAGATGTTAAAGACTGTACTGTAACTATTGTTTTTGATCCACCTTGGGATAAAGATATGATGAGTGAAGAAGCTCAATTAGAATTAGGTTTCTTATAGTAATTAGTCCTCAGTTCAAATTATAATTCATAAATTATAAGCATGAAAATATTAGGTATTATTCCATCAAGATTCGAGTCAAGTAGATTTCCTGGTAAACCATTAATTGATATTGCAGGAAAAAGCATGATTCAACGTGTTTATGAGCAGTCGTTAAAATCGAAATTGATAAACGAATTGGTAGTTGCTACTGACGATCAAAGAATTTTTGACCATGTTAAAAGTTTTGGGGGTAATGTAATGATGACTTCAACTACGCATACATCAGGAACTGATAGGTGTGGTGAAGTTGTTGAAGAATATACAGGTTACGATATTGTTATTAATATTCAAGGAGATGAACCCTTAATTAGACCTGAACAGTTAGATGAGTTATTAATAGTCTTTAAGAATTCAGATGTTAAATTAGCGACTTTAATTAAAAAAATGTCATCTATAGAAGATGTTTTAAATCCAAATAGAATTAAGGTTGTATTAGATAAAGATAAAAACGGCGTGTACTTTAGTAGAAGTCCAATCCCATTTATTGCGAATACTAATCAAAGTGAATGGTTACAAAAAGCCAATTTTTGGAAACATATTGGTATTTACGCTTGGCGTTCGGATGTATTATCAAAAATAATAGCATTGCCAAAAACAGATTTAGAACAACAAGAGTCTTTAGAGCAATTAAGGTGGGTTTATTATGGTTATAAAATAGCTACTGTTGAAACTGAAATTGAAACGCCTAACATAGATGCACCTGAAGATTTAGAAAAAGTACTGGCGTTATTAAAAAACAGTTGACATTAATCTTTTTTCGACAGTAATTAGTACTAGTAGCGCAGCGGCCTGTGTCTACATAAATAAAACACGTCAGTCTTAAATCTAGTGTCTAAGCTCAATCAATTTCTTCAAAGTCTGAAAAGTTTGAATCTGTTTCAGTCTGCTTGTCTATTTTTTCAACAGTAGTACGGCCAAAATTTCTTTTAGCTTTTTCTTTTTCAATAGACATGTCAGCTTGACCTTGCTTGTGTTTAGTTTGCTCGTTAATATTTCGTCTGGCAGACATCATTTTACCAATAAATCTCATTAAAAGAATTATTCCAAAAATAAATATTATGTTTTTAAAGCTAATAAATAGAAGCATAATTTTTGATTAAAAAAAGAATAGTCAAAAGCAATTAAGCTTTTGACTATTCAGTAGTGTAATTATTTACTTAAATATAAATTACGTTCGCTGTAAATCTTTTTAAAGAATGGGTCACGTAAGTTTTTAATGAATTGTATCGCTTCACCTGTAGATTTCATTTCAGGGCCTAACTCCTTATTTACATTAGGGAATTTATCAAATGAGAATACTGGAATTTTAATAGCGTATCCTTCTTTTACTGGATTGAAATCAAAGTCAGTAACCTTTGCGCCTAACATTACTTTTGTAGCGTAGTTTACGTATGGTTCTTGATATGCCTTAGCAATAAAAGGAACTGTTCTAGAAGCTCTTGGATTCGCTTCAATTACATATACTTTATTATCCTTAATAGCGAATTGAATATTCATTAAACCAACAGTTTTTAATTCAACTGCAATTTTACGAGTAATGTCTTCAATTTCGTGAATTATCATATCTCCTAAATTATAAGGAGGTAAAACTGCATAAGAATCTCCAGAGTGAATTCCTGCAGGTTCAATGTGTTGCATAATACCAATAATATGAACATTTTCACCATCACAAATGGCATCAGCTTCTGCTTCAATAGCACCTCCTAAAAAGTGATCTAATAAAATTTGATTGTTTGGTAATTCATTTAATATGTCAACTACGTGATGTTCTAAATCATGATCGTTTAATACAATTTTCATTTTCTGACCACCTAATACATAAGAAGGTCTTACTAATAATGGGTAACCTAAATCTTGAGCTAATACTAAAGCTTGCTCAGCAGATTCAACAATACCATATTTGGGGAATAAAATATTATTTTTTTCTAATAGTTTAGAAAAACGTCCTCTATCTTCAGCTAAATCTAAAGCGTCAAATGAAGTTCCTAATACTTTTATTCCGTAACGTTCTAGCTTTTCAGCTAATTTTAATGCAGTTTGACCACCTAATTGAACAATTACACCTTCTGGTTTTTCATGTTTAATGATGTCATAAATATGTTCCCAAAATACTGGCTCAAAATATAATTTATCAGCTGTATCAAAATCTGTAGAAACAGTTTCTGGATTACAGTTAATCATTATCGTTTCATACCCCATTTCTTTAGCGGCTAATACACCGTGAACACAAGAATAATCAAATTCAATTCCCTGACCAATTCTATTTGGACCAGAGCCTAAAACGATTATACTTTTCTTGTCAGTGACTACTGATTCATTTTCAAATTCAAAAGTAGAGTAGTAGTATGGTGTTTGAGCTGGAAACTCAGCAGCACAAGTATCTACAATTTTGTATACTCTGTTAATGTCAAATTCTTCACGTTTTGCATATACTTCAGATTCTAAACATCTTAAAAGGTGAGCAACTTGTCTGTCAGCATATCCTTTTTGTTTAGCATCTAATAACATCTCTTTTGAAATGTTACCGATATGAAATTTTTCAATTTCTTTTTCCAAACCAATCATTTCATCAATTTGTCTTAAAAACCAAGGGTCAATTTTAGTTTTAGTTTGAATTGTTTTGAAAGGAATACCTAATTTCATGGCATCATAAATATGGAATAATCTATCCCATGATGCAGCTCCTAATGATTCTAATATTCTATTTTGATCAGTTAATTCTTTACCATCAGCACCTAAACCATTTCTTCCAATCTCTAAAGATTGACATGCTTTTTGTAAAGCTTCTTGGAATGTTCTACCGATTGCCATTACTTCACCAACCGATTTCATTTGAAGTCCTAATTTATCATCAGCACCTTCAAATTTAGAAAAGTTCCAACGTGGAATCTTTACAATAACGTAATCAAGTGTTGGTTCAAATAAAGCTGAAGTCGTTTTTGTAATTTGATTCTGTAATTCATCTAAATGATAACCTATAGCTAATTTTGATGCGATTTTAGCAATTGGATATCCAGTTGCTTTTGATGCTAATGCAGATGAACGAGAAACTCTTGGGTTTATTTCAATAGCAATAATGTCTTCGTTTTCGTCATCACTTACAGCAAATTGAACATTACAACCACCTGCGAAATTACCAATAGAACGCATCATTTTGATGGCCATATCTCTCATTCTTTGGAAAGTTGTGTCAGATAAAGTCATGGCAGGTGCAACAGTAATACTGTCTCCTGTATGAATACCCATTGGGTCAAAGTTTTCAATAGAACAAATAATAACAACATTGTCATTACTATCTCTTAATAACTCTAATTCATATTCTTTCCAACCCATTAAAGCTTTGTCAATCATTACCTCATGAATAGGTGATTTATGTAAGCCAGAAGTTAAATGTTTTTCAAAGTCTTTTTCGTCATATACAATTGCAGCTCCAGTTCCACCTAAAGTGAATGAAGCTCTAATGCATAATGGAAAACCATATTCTTGTGCAATTTCTTTTCCTTCTAAAAATGATCTAGCAGTAGTTTGAGGCGCCATTGGAATACCAATTTTTCCCATCAAGTTTTTGAACTCTTCACGGTTTTCAGTAATTTCAATCGCTTCAATGTCAACACCAATCATTCTAACATTGTATTCTTCCCAAATACCCATGTCATCACATTTCATACAAAGATTTAAAGCTGTTTGCCCTCCCATTGTAGGTAAAACAGCATCTATGTTATGTTTTTTTAATATTTCTACGATTGAAGCAGGCTCTAAAGGTTCTAAATAGATGTTGTCAGCAATAACCTTGTCAGTCATTATTGTTGCAGGATTAGAATTGATAAGTGTTACTTCAATTCCTTCTTCTCTTAAAGATCTAGCAGCTTGTGATCCAGCATAATCAAACTCACAGGCTTGGCCAATTACAATCGGTCCACTCCCAATAATTAATACTGATTTAATACTATTATCTCTTGGCATAAAAGTTAAGTTTTGACACTGTTAAAATTACCTGCAAATTTAAAAATAATAATTTGAATATATATTAACAAAATCGGTTTGTTTTTAACAAAATAGAATATAATTTCATTATTTTAGGGAAGCCTAAAAAAAAGTTACAATAAAACCATAGTTATATGTTTAACTTTGTATATTTGTACTTTATTTTAAATAACTAATATTATTATGAAAATTATAGTTACTGTTTTTTTACTGAGTTTAGGATCTGTATTATGGTCTCAAAATAATATATTATCAGGTATGGTAGCTGATAATAACGAAGTAGTTCCGTTTGCAAAAGTATGGCTAAAGCATACAGATTTCTATACTTCAACGAATTTAAAAGGTGAATTTGAAATTAGTAATATTCCAAACGGGACATATAATTTACAAATTACAGCTTCATCCCACAGTAAATACCAATTGGTAGTAACTTTTAAGGATGCATCAATAGTGAAAAATATTACGTTAGAAAAAATTGATTTAGAATTAGATCAAGTTGTGGTAACTGGAGCCATGCGTGAAGTATCGATCTCTAAGTCACCAGTGAAAATTGAACTAATAACGAGTGAGTTTTTTAAATCAAACCCTGTAAATAGTGTAATTGAAGCTTTAGAAACAGTGAATGGTGTTCAAGAGCAAATTAATTGTGGTGTATGTGGTACTAATGATATTCATATAAATGGAATGGAAGGACCTTATACTTTAGTTTTGATTGACGGAATGCCAATTGTAAGTGGTTTATCATCTGCTTATGGGTTTAACGGAATTCCAACTTCTTTAATTGAAAGGGTTGAAATTATAAAAGGACCATCATCTACATTATATGGAACAGAAGCTGTGGGTGGTATTATTAATATCATAACAAAATCTCCTGAAACGTCTAGCCTAATTGAATTTGAATCAAATTCAAACACACATGAAGAGTATAAAACATCTTTAGCTTGGTCTCCAAAAGTAGGTAAGCGAGTTTTTACAACCATAAGTGCAGATTACTTATATAATCAAAAGAGGTTAGATTTTAACAATGACAATTTTACGGATATACCTTTAAATAATAGAATTTCAATTTTTAATAAATGGGAAATTAAAAACAAAAAAAAGGAGAAGGTTTTAAATTTGGCTGCACGTTATTATGGTGAAGATCGTTTTGGTGGAACATTAGAATGGAATGATAGCTTTTTAGGTTCTGATAGTATTTATGGAGAACATGTGTCTACAAGTAGGGTAGAATTGATAGGTGATTATATTTTGCCAATTAAAAATAGAAACTTCACATTAAGTTTTTCTGCAAATTCTCACGATCAGAATTCTCATTACGGAAATGTAAATTATAGAGCTAGTCAACAAGTGTTTTTTACGAACTTTATTTGGAATAAACAATTAGGTAAACGAAATCAGTTTTTGGCTGGGTATACTAATAATCTGCAATTTTATAAAGACAATTCTTCATCTAACATTACAGAACAAACTTTTGTGCCTGGTGTGTTTGTTCAGGATGAGTTTAACTGGACGGAAGATTTAATTTTATTAACAGGTGTAAGATTTGATTATCATAACAAGCATGGTTTAATTGTGTCGCCACGTATCAGTCTTAAAAAAGACTTTGGGTCTTATACTGCGTTCAGGTTTAATTACGGAAATGGATTTAGACAGGTGCATTTGTTTACCGAAGATCATGCCTTTTTAACAGGTGCAAGACAAGTGTTAATAAAAAACGAACTTCAACCAGAACGTTCGCATAATGTGACACTTAATTTTAATCACACCTATACTAAGTTAGGGTATGGTAATTTTGATTTTGATGTCTTTTACACTTATTTCTTAAACAAAATCATTCCAGATTATAACACGGACCCAAATTTAATTATTTATGACAATTTAGATGGCAATGGTATAACAAGAGGATTGTCACTTTCTGTCAACCATAAATTTAAAGTGCCGTTTAGAATGCGATTAGGAATTACCTTACAAGATGTTTTTGAGCAATCTAAGAATGAGGTTGGGGAATTAGTGAAAGAAACTCAGTTGTTCGCTCCTTTCTTTTCAGGTGTTTTTAATTTGTCTTATGAATTTAAAAAATGGAAAACTAAATTAAACTATACAGGAAAAATAGTGGGCCCTCAAAAATTACCGGTTTATGAGGCGCCAAACCAAAGACCAGAAGTGTCACCTTGGTTTACAGTTCAAAATGTACAATTGTCAAAAGAATTTAAAAAAGGATGGGAAGTATATACTGGTATTAAAAATATTTTTAATTATACACAGTCGTCTCCGTTAGTTAACCCTGAAAATCCGTATGACGCTACTTTTGATACTTCTTACGCTTATGGTCCGTTGCAAACCAGACGTTTTTATGCTGGGGTTAGATATAATTTAAAACGTAAATCTAAAAAACTGAAGGCTAAATAATTTTAGTTTTGTTTTTGGGCGTTTTAACGGTTTTCCATTACTAGTATTCTATCTAAAGCATAGTAATACTAAAGCTTAAAAGTGCTCATAAAATCGCATTTTTAGTTTAAGTATACTAGTTCTTTAGCTATAATAGCTAGCCATTCATAACCTAACGCAAATTTAAATTTATAAAATTGTATCATTTTAACGGATTAAATTTAATTTTCATTGGCAAATTATTAACTTTGCATCATGGAATTAACTCAAGACTATAAAAATATTGTCAAGCTAAGGTTTGATAATCCTTCAGAATTGAAAACTAACTTTTTTTCTGAATTTTATAAAGGTATAACAGCGCCGGAAAGTTTTGATGGAGAAATTTTTAAAGAATTACCATTAGATGTTATTTTAAATTTTCTTAAAAAAAGTCATACTGAATATTTAACGCTTTGGTTTCCTAAAATTGAAAATTTAGCAAAGCAGCTACAAAATGAAATAGGTGTAAACGATTTAACTTTAACCCTACATTCTTTTTTGGTAAATTACTCTAACGAATTAAATAATCACATTAATTTTGAAGAAAAAGTGTTATACAATTTTGTTCAAAAATTATTAAAAGGTGTTTATGTAGAGACTGAAAAAATGTTTGTTTTAAATCACTTTTTAGAAACACATAGTCATGCGGTAGCTGATGATTTAAATACAATTAAAAAAGTGTTATTAAATAAAAATCCTGAGCTATTAGATAACCCTATTGCTAAAGAATTATTTAATCAAATGGCATTAATTCATAACGATATTGAAGTGCATGGCATAGTAGAGGATGAAATATTAATGGAAAAAATTCATAAGTATATTGCAAAGCATTTTTAGATAATATCTTTTATAAAATAGTAATAATAAAAGCTCAACAAATTAATTTGTTGAGCTTTTCAATTTTATTAGGTTTATACTTAATTAAGCTTGAGTTTTAATTAAGTTCAAGGCAGAACCATATCTAAAGATTTCAATTTGTGAAGCGTTATAAGAATTGAATAACAAGGTAATACGAGATACAAAAAAAGCCTAAGCGTATAGCTTAGGCTTTTTTAATAGTAAAAGTTAGTAAAATCATTTTACTAATTTTTTTGTAGAAGGTTTAAAGCTAGTTAATACAATACCGTCAACAGCAGCTTCATATTCAGCCATAGTTGGTGTTCTACCTAAAATTGTAGATAATACTACAACCGGAGTAGATGATAATAACGATTCACCTTTTTTCTCTCCAGAATCTTTAACAACTCTTCCTTGGAATAAACGTGTTGAAGTTGCGATTACTGTATCGCCTGGTTCAGCTTTTTCTTGATTACCCATACATAAGTTACATCCAGGACGTTCTAAATATAAAATGTTTTCATATTTGGTACGTGCAGCACCTTTTGGTGCATTATCATCAAATACAAAACCAGAGTATTTTTCTAATACATCCCAATCTCCTTCAGCTTTTAACTCATCAACAATATTGTATGTTGGTGGTGCTACAACTAAAGGCGCTTTAAATTCAACCTTACCATGTATCTTTTCAATATTTTTAAGCATTTGAGCTAAGATTTGCATATCACCTTTGTGAACCATACAAGAACCTATAAAACCTAAATCTACTTTTTTAGTTCCACCGTAATAAGATAATGGTCTAATATTATCGTGCGTGTATCTTTTAGAAACATCATCATTATTAACATCTGGATCAGCAATCATTGGTTCAGCAATTTCATCTAAATCAATAATTACTTCAGCAAAATAGTTAGCATTTGCGTCAGGTCTTAATGCTGGTTTATCTCCAGAACTAATCTCTTTAATTCTATTATTTGCGATATCTAACAAACCTTGAAGAACTTGCTTTGCATTATCCATTCCCTTATCAATCATGATTTGGATACGACCTTTTGCAATTTCTAAAGATTCTATTAAAGTTTCATCTTCAGAAATACAAATAGAAGCTTTAGCTTTCATCTCAGCAGTCCAATCAGTAAACGTAAAAGATTGATCAGATGTTAACGTCCCTAAATGAACTTCAATAATTCTTCCTTGGAAAACGTTTTCACCACCAAATTGCTTTAACATTTGCTGTTGCGTAGCATGAACTACATCACGGAAGTCCATATAACTTCTCATTTCTCCTTTAAAAGTAACCTTTACAGATTCAGGAATTGGCATACTCGCTTCTCCTGTTGCTAAAGCTAATGCAACAGTTCCAGAATCCGCTCCAAAAGCAATTCCTTTAGACATTCTTGTATGTGAATCTCCTCCAATAGTAATGGCCCAATCATCTACAACTAAATCGTTAAGTACTTTATGGATAACATCAGTCATAGCGTGATATTTCCCTTTAGGGTCACGTGCTGTAATTAATCCAAAATCATTCATAAAGTTCATTAATCTTGGAATGTTCGCCTTAGACTTGTCATCCCAAACTGAAGCCGTATGACATCCTGATTGATAAGCACCATCAACAATTGGAGAGATAACTGTAGCAGCCATCATTTCTAATTCTTGAGAAGTCATTAATCCTGTAGTATCTTGAGAACCTACAATGTTTACTTCAACGCGAACATCAGAACCAGCATGTAATGTTTTACCTGGTGTAGTTCCAACCGCATTTTTATTAAATATTTTTTCAACTGCAGTTAAGCCTTGCCCTTCAACTGAAATTTCTTTTGAAGTAGCATATACTTGAGGTGCATCTACACCTAAAAGTTTAGCCGCAAATGTTTGTAATTTCTTTCCGAAAACAACAGCATAAGATCCTCTTGCTTTTATAAATTCCTTTTTTTGTGGTGTTAGAGCTGTAGAAATATCTTTCAATTCTTTGTCACCGTTATATAATTTTTTAGTTTTAGTATTTATAGTAAGAACAGTTCCTGTTTCAACAGAATATTCTTGTTCTAAAATTGCATCTCCATCTTTATCGACAACTGTGTTTCCATCAGCATCTTTTTGCTTTACCCAGTTTTTTAAATCAATTCCAATACCTCCAGTTACACTAACTGTAGTTAAGAATATTGGAGAAATACCGTTTGTTCCAGCAATTACTGGCGCAATATTAATAAATGGTACATAAGGACTAGATTTAATACCTGTCCATAAAGCTACGTTATTTACACCTGACATTCTTGATGAACCAACTCCCATTGTTCCTTTGTCAGCAATCAACATGACACGCTTACCTGGGTGTTTAGCTTGTAAAGCAAGTAATTCATTTTGCATGTCTTTGTTGTGTTCAAATAAACACTGACCATGTAGCTCTCTGTCTGATCTAGAATGTGCATCACCTCCTGGAGATAATAAATCTGTAGAAATATCTCCTATACCGGCGATAAAAGTTACAACTTCAATTTCTTCTTCAATTTCAGGTAGTTTTGTAAAGAATTCTGCTTTTGCATAACTCTCAATAATAGCTTTTGCTATTTCACTTCCGTTTTTAAAAGCTTCTGTTAAACGATCTGTATCAGCTTCATAAAGAAAAACTTGCGTCTTTAAAACTGTTGTTGCTTCATTTGCAATTGCAGTATTATTTCCTAATGCTAAATCAAGTAATACTTCAATTGAAGGACCACCTTTCATATGAGATAACTGTTCAAAAGCAAATGCAGTAGAAATTTCTTCTACAATAGATTCTCCAAGTATAATTTCTTTTAAGAATTTTGCTTTCACACCTGCAGCACTAGTTGTACCAGGTAGAATGTTATAAATAAAGTGATTAAGAGATGATTCACGGTCCGCGTTACCTAGATCTTTAATCTGGTTAATAACTTCAGTTGTTAACTCAGTTTCATCAATTGGTTTCGGGTGAAGACCTTGAGTTTTTCTATTCTCAATCTCTTTAATGTAATCTTTATATGTCATAACAGCTTTTTTTAATTATAAATGGAAAATAAATAGGCTTATCTTTTTAAGTGGATAGGCTTCTATTGTCCTTTGTTGTTGGTCGTAGTAGTCAATTTAAAATGAAATCTATAAACTCTTTTAGTCAAGTCTATTTCAAACGCTATATAGTTGAATTTAATTAATTTTCTAGAATTGCGAATTTAGTGATTTTAAGGGATTTGTAAAGCTATTTTAATCAATAAATTACATTTTATAGGAAAAATTAAATAAAACAGAACTAAAAGGATAAAAAAAGCCACGTTCAAATTAATGAAAGTGGCTTTTATAAATTTGTTAATTTCTATTTAATCATTAATGATCTGAATGTTACCTTGACCAGAATCTGTTAAGCCATTACTATATGTTAATGTATAGATGTAGAAATAGGTTCCGTCTACACAAGGTATACCGTTGTTCATATTTGTTCCATCCCATTGGTCTATGATATCATTAAATTGGAATACTTGATTACCCCATGCGTTAAACACTTGACAAGAGAATTGAATTATCCCTGCATTTCCAAAAAAGTAAAAGTCATTTTGACCATTTCCACCAGGTGTAAATACATTTGGAGTTGTTAAACTAGGTATATCATGTACTATTAATTGTTTACATGCTGTGTCTATACATCCGTTCATGTTCTCAATAACAATTAAACAAACTTCATAGACACCTTCTGATGTGTACTGTCGAGTTATGATTTCACTAATTTCATCATAAGAAGTATTAACTTCTGTTGGTACTTGCCCTACTAAACCAAATGTCCAAATAAAGTTAGTGTCAACTGTTGGATTACTGTTACCATAAGGTAATGGCATATTAGCAAAGTCATAATTGATAGATAGATTTGTTAAGTCTATACTAACTTCTGCTGTACCTTCAGTTAGTGAATTTAAAGCACCAAATGTAGAAGATAAGTCCATTGTAAATATTGCTTCTGGACTTAAAGAATCTACATATATTGAGTCTCTCATGATACATCCTAAGTCGTTAGTTGTTGTAATTGAATACCAACCAGGATTTCTATTACCCCAAGTAGATTGAGTTGTATTGTTTCCTGTTGCTAATTCAATCCAAAGGTAATCAAAGTTAGTACCAGCTCCATTACCATTAGAACCACCTGCAGCAGCAGCATAAACTTGACCACTTCCATTATCAAAAGGAACTTGGTTTCTACAAACTGTAGCATCAAAGTCTAATTCATCCCAATAAATTGAATCTGGATATTCAATTGTAAAGTCAAAGAATTTGAAACAATCGTTTCCATCTGTAATTTTTAATTGATAATTTCCTTCTCCAACAAATCTTAAGTAATCACCACCATCAACTCCATATCCAGTGTTGTTATTTGGATCTGCAACCCAAATGTAATATAAACTATCTAAAGGTGAATCTTGATAATTGTAAACAGTATCAATTAAAACCGTTCCAGTTTCAATTCCGAAACAATTAGGGTTTGTTACTGTAAAGTCAATAGCTAATTCTGTGGGCTCGTCAATCAAAAATGTGTTTGAATTTGTACACCCTTTATTATCTGTTACTTCAATTGTATATGTATCAGTAAGTAAGTTGTTAACTGTTAAGTCTGAGATTCCTGAATTTAAGACTGTTCCTGCAGAGTTCGAAATAGTTACAGTTCCATTTCCAGTTGTAATTGGGTTTCCACCAATGATTACAGCTGTAATATCTCCATCACTTAATCCAAAACAAGAAGGTTCTGAAACTAATTGTGAAATAATTAACTCATTAGGTTCATACATTTCAAATGGATGAGACCATGCACATCCTGAAATATCTTCAGAAACAGTAACCACCCAAGTTCCTCCTGTTAAATTATTCATAGCTTCTCCATTTCCTTGCAAAAGGTTTGGCGTACTACTAAATAATCCCGATTGATTAGTCCATGTGATTTCGTAGGGTCCGTTATTTAATCCACCTATAATATTTGTAATCTCAGCAGAACCGTCATTGTCTCCAAAACAAGTAATTGAATCTAAAACAAGAACTTCCCATGTTGCTGTAGTAGAAGTAATCATAGAGCCAACATAAACATTAGTGTCAGATTGACATCCAAGTGCATCAATGACAGTTATGAAATAAGTAATTCCACCAGTTAAGTTTAAAAATTCATTGTTAGCTTGTGGTCCAACAGTTACACCACCTCCATTTATAGTGTATTGCCAACCCGGTGTGCTAGGTAATATTTCAATTTCACCAAGAACTGGAGATGGTTGACCAGGACAGTTTAAGGCATCTACAGTATTAATAGCTGTTAAATCTACGCCTCCCATTTCAGCCTTTACAGAATCTGTTACGGTATAACATCCGTCAAAAACATCTACATAATACCACGTTGTCGTATTAGGAGAAACAGTTAATGTGTTTGTTGTTGATGCACCTATAGGATTGTACCAATTATAAGTTGAACCTGGAGAGTATTGGTTGGTAATACTTGTTATTTCAAAAGTCGCCGATTGAGTAGGACAAATTGTTAATGTTTGGGTATTAAAATTTAGTGTTGGTAATGGTGCTGGTGTAATAGTTACATTGGTTGTTCCTTGGGAGGAAACACCACATGCATCAATAACATCAACTATATAAGGTGTTGTACCAGTAGCTAATGCTGGAACCCATAAGGTGTTACCATTTGTTCCTGCTGTTTGCCAAGTATATTCATAGGTTGGGATTCCTCCATCAGGTGTTACTTGAATCATAATCGAATCAGTTGGACATGTAACTATGACATCTGTAGTTATTAAATTATATACCTGAGGGTCTTGAATCTCAATTGTAGCTGTAGTTGTAATTGTATCGCCACAAGAGTTAATAATCTCAACTGAAAATTCAACAGTTTCAATACCTTCTATGATACCGTCATTAAATGGTGTTACATAGAATTGAACAGTGTCTACTCCAATTGGAAATGTAATACTACCTGGTAAAGTTGAATAATCTACTCCATTAGTTGCAGTACCTCCAATTATATAAGGAAAGGTTAATGCAATTGTGTCAGAATCTTCTGGTCTTGTAAATGTTACAATTGCTGAATCACATGCTTCTGTAATAGCATTACTTCCTGTAGCAGAAACAATAGAAACACTTACACCATTAGAAGCGAAAGAATTAGCTTCTAGAAAAACAGCAGAATCAAATGATTGATCACCTGCATCAGCAATCGCTAATTTAATGTGGTAAGTTTCACCACAAACAACTGAAGCAGATGCTTGCATTGTTGTCGTGTGAGCGTCATACTGAATGTCCATACCGCCAGTGTTATCAGTTAAGAATGCACAGTTTGTACATGGACCTGAATTTGAATTTCCATTATTCAAATTATTCATTGTAACGGGTAAAGTTGTTCCTGGTATAATTGCAATATTTTCAGCACCATTAGTATATGGTCCTGCAAATCCAGGTCCACTAATAAAGAATCCAAAGCCGTCATTAAAATTTGATGTAGAATATTCATGATACTCTTCAGATGCAAAAATATAATTAAATACAATGGTGTCACCTGCTGGAATAAAATCAAATTCTAAAATACATTCATTATTCATTGTTGCAGTACCTATAGCAGCTAAATCAGGGTCTGATGGGTCTGGTACAGAAACACCGTTATTATTTGTAGAACCACCGGCAGAATTTGGACCAACAGCTAATGAAGCATCACCTGTTGCCATAATAACACCTTCTGTAATTGGAAAGGCTGTTCCGTTATTATTAAAATAACCAACCATGGTTTGTAAGTTTTGAGCATTTGGGTTAGACCCATTATACATTACGTTTGATATGACAACACCACTTCCTGTTAAAACATCATCAACCAATTGTTGTGGGGATTGTGTTTGTGTAACTGTGATTTGTCCAATAGAAATAATGGATATGAAAATTAAAATTAAACTACTAACTACTTTTTTCATCTGTTTTTGTTTTTGTAAGTATATACTAATAACTTATTTTTAATAGTAAAGGTTGCACAAGATAATTACTTTTTTTGAAATTTAAAAATAACACATCAAATAACTATTGTTATATTTGATGTTTACAAATAGATACAATGAAAAATACATTAAATTATATACAGGCCAATAAAGATTCATTCTTAAATGAATTAGTTGAATTATTAAAAATCCCTTCGGTTAGTGCTGATCCTGCTTATGCTGGAGATGTTAAGTTTGCAGCGGAGTTTTTAGCAGCTGAATTTACAAAAATGAACTTGGACGAAGTAGAGGTTATTGAAACTGAAGGTCACCCAATTGTGTATGCTGAAAAAATGATAGATTCAAGTCTACCAACTGTATTAGTTTATGGTCATTATGATGTTCAGCCAGCAGACCCTATTGAATTATGGGATTCGCCTCCTTTTGAACCAGTAATTAAAGCAACTGAAATTCACCCAGAAGGTGCAATTTTTGCAAGGGGTGCTTGTGATGATAAAGGTCAAATGTATATGCATGTTAAAGCTGTAGATGCAATGATGAAGTCAAATGAATTAGCTTGTAATGTTAAATTCATGATTGAAGGTGAAGAAGAGGTAGGGTCAGCTAATTTAGAAGCATTTATTAAAACAAATGCAGAAAAATTAAAAGCAGATGTGATTTTAGTATCTGATACAGGTATGATAGATAATAATACACCGTCTATTACAACAGGGTTAAGAGGTTTAAGTTATGTTGAGGTTGAGGTTACTGGACCGAATAGAGATTTACACTCTGGTTTATATGGTGGAGCTGTTGCAAATCCAATTAACATTTTAACTAAAATGATTGCTTCATTACAAGATGAAAATAATCACATAACGATTCCAAATTTTTATGATGATGTACAAGAATTAAGTGCAGATGAAAGAGCACAAATGGCTAAAGCACCTTTTTCTGAAGCTGCTTATAAAAAGTCAATTGATATTAATGCCGTGTATGGTGAAAAAGGATACACAACAAATGAACGTGCATCTATCAGACCAACTTTAGATGTAAACGGAATTTGGGGTGGATATACTGGAGAAGGTGCAAAAACGGTTATTGCTTCAAAGGCTTATGCTAAGATTTCAATGCGTTTAGTTCCAAATCAAGACCCAACTAAAATAACTAACTTATTTAAAGCTCACTTTGAGTCAATTGTACCAAAAGGAGCAAGTGTTAAAGTAACGCCTCATCATGGTGGTGAACCTTCAGTAACTCAAATAGATTCTATTGAATATGAAGCGGCGAGTTTAGCTTTAGAAGAAAGTTTTGGTAAAAAACCAATTCCAGTTAGAAGTGGAGGGTCGATTCCAATTGTAGCAATGTTTGAAAAAGTATTAGGTTTAAAAACTATTTTATTAGGTTTTGGATTAGATTCTGATGCAATACATTCACCTAATGAACATTATGGGTTGTTTAATTTTTATAAAGGTATAGAAACGATTCCTTATTTTTATAAGCATTATGCTAAATTAAAATCATAAGGATGAAAAGCATATTTATACTATTATTAGTTTTGGTAACTACTTTTTCTGCTAAAAGTTCTTTATGGTATAAAGACCTTGAGTTTTTAGCTATAGAGAATTTTAAAATTGCTAAAAGTGAAGATAAAATCATTATTAAATTCGATTATGTTATTAAAAATGATAATTGGTATGCCGTTACTATTAAGCCATCTTTGTTAAATTTAAATATAGCTGATGAAGATTTTGGTGATGTTTATATTCCAAAAAAAATTAAAATTAAACGCAAATCGCAATCCAGCTATCCGTTTGTTTTAGTAGGAGATGCTTCAAGGTTTAGTAAAAGTGGTTTTATGTCTGTTTGGAATATGTTTACTAAGGGTTCAGTAGATTTCATTTTAAAAGGTAAAATAAAAGCTGGTATTTTTGGTCTCGCTAAAAAATGGGACTTAGACTATTTATATAAAATGTCTTGGCAAGAATTTATGTCATTTTTCAATTGATAAATAAATAAGAATGAAAAAGAGTGTAGCGGTTATTTATGGCGGATATTCAAGTGAGTTTGAAATATCAAAAAAAAGTGCAAATACAATATATTCAAATATTGATACTGAGTTATTTAATCCATTTTTAGTACAACTAACAAAAGGGGATTGGATCGTTGAAATTGATGGGGCTAAATGTTCAATTAATAAGAACAACTTTACTTATGCATTGAATGGTCTCGAAATTAGATTTGATGTGGCATTTATTGCAATTCATGGTACACCTGGAGAGGATGGTAAATTACAATCTTATTTTGATATGATTGATATGCCTTATGTTAATTCAGGTGTTTTACCTTCTTCTTTATCATTCAATAAATGGGCATGTAATCAGTTTTTGAACAGTTTCGGTATTAATATTGCTAAATCTGTTTTGTTAAGACAAAATGATGTTATAAATGTAAATGAAATAGGAGCTAAATTAGCGTTCCCTTGCTTTGTGAAGCCTAATGATGGTGGGTCTAGTTTTGGAATTTCAAAAGTCTATAAGTTAGAGTTTTTAGAGAAGGCTATAAGTGATGCGTTTTTAGAGGGAGAGGAAGTTGTAATTGAATCGACACTTGTTGGTAGAGAAGTAACTTGTGGTATGTATAATAATGGTAATGACATTGTTGCTTTTCCTATAACAGAAATCTTAACGGATAGCGACTTTTTTGATACTGAAGCAAAGTATAGTAGTGCTACAAGTGAAATAACGCCTGCTGATATTTCAAGAGAATTAACTTTAGAAATCCAATCCGTTTCAAGAAAAATATATCAAGTTTTAGGATTAAAATCTATTGCGAGAGTTGATTTCATTATTGATGTTAACCATGTAGTTAATGTAATTGAAGTTAATACAATTCCGGGTATGACTGCTGAAAGTTTAGTGCCACAACAAATTGTTGCAGCAGGCTTAGAGTTGAAAATGGTGTTAACTCAAATATTAAGAAAATAAAATACTTATGAGTCTGCTAATTATTTAGCTACACTCATAAATACTTTCTTCTTTTTAATTGGAAATCCTTTTAGGTTACTTAATACAGAGTTAACTTTAGTTCTATCTACTGCAACTAATGCATGATAATCTTTAACGTCAATTAGCCCAAGTTCATCTTTTTCTAATTCTCCTTTTTTATAGAATGTACCAACAATATCAATTTTGTTAATTTTATCTTTTTTTCCTGCATTAATAAAAATAGTTGCCCATTTTGGTTTAGAAGGAATAAAGTAATCATCAGTTAATATTTTCACCGAATAAGTACTGGCATCAATATAATCAGGTAAAAATTCTTTATCAGATAATACAAAATAGATTGTACCACTTTCATCCATTCTAGCTGTTCTTCCGTTTCTGTGGATATAACTGTCTTGAGTCGTTGGGATTTGATAATGAATAATGTTTTTTATTCCAGAAATGTCTAATCCTCTTGCAGCTAAATCTGTACATAAAAGTGTATTAACACTTCCATTTTTTAGTTTGAATAATGATTTCTCTCTTTCGTCTTGTTTTAATCCACCATGAAAACCGGCGTAATAAATTCCAGATTCATCTAATAAATCTCCAACTCTATCAACAGCATCTCTATGATTACAAAATACTAAAGTTGATTCGTTATTCAATTCACAAATTAATTGTAATAATGCTTCAGCTTTATCAGTGTCTACTGATCTTACAATATGATGTGTGAATTTTGAAGCTTTAAATGTATGTAGATAATCTATTTTTTTAGAATCGTGGAAAGGAATAAACCTTGGTACTTCAATAGCTTGAGTTGCTGAGGTAAGGTATACACTATCTAAAGCGTCCATTTCATTAACAAGTGCTTTAATATCTGGTTCAAATCCATATTCTAAAGATTTGTCAAATTCATCACAAATTAAATTCTCTACAGTATCTAAATTAATATTTCCCTTTTTAACGTGGTCAACTAATCTTCCAGGTGTACCAATTAATACGTTTGGCATACCGTCACGTAAACTATTTAATTCAACTCTGTATTCATGCCCTCCGTAAAAACAAGCTGATTTATAATCAGTACCCATTTTTTTAAATACATCATGTATTTGTAGTGCTAATTCTCTTGAAGGTGCAATTATTAATGTCGATATTCCATCTTGAGTATCAGCTGCTTTTAATTTTTCAATTAAAGGCAATAAAAACCCTATTGTTTTACCACTTCCTGTTGGTGATAATAACAATACGTTATTATGAGATTCACTGACTTGTAAAGTTTCCTTTTGCATGTCATTTAACGCTTTAATCCCTAAATTCGATAAATAATTCTTCATTCCAATTAATTTTATGCAAATCTAATTGTTTTAGTTGAGGTTTGAATTATTACGGGTTTTATATTTAAAGATTCTTTAAAAGAATGGCGTTACTATTGGTTAATAGAATCAGCTTTTATTTTTTTTAAATACTTTGCGTGTTTTTCTTTTTCTTTCAGACGTGTTTTATTTAGTTTAGCTCTCTTTTTAGCTTCTTTCTTCCTTTTTTTATTTTTTATTTTATTTAGTTTTTTATGTTTTTTTGATTCAGCCTTTTTTGTCTTGTAAACTGCTTTGGTAATTGTCTTAACAGAATCGCTGAAATAAAATTTACCTGCTTCAATATCTCTAATAATAGCTTCTAATACGTATTCTTTTTTTGAATTGTAAGGCGCTTTAATATCTTGGTCAAACATTTTCCCCATTAAGTTAAATATAGCTGCATCTCTTTTGCCTCTATATTTTCGAGTAATTTGATGAATACTCATACCTGTTTCTCTGGCAATTAATTTGGTTAAAACTTTTCCTTCAGAAATATACATATCTAAAAACACATATTTGTAATCTGTTTTTAATTGTTTGTATGATCTCTTTAAAAATTTATTTCGGAGTCTTCTCTTTTTAATACTTTCTAAATCATTATTCATTTGGTCAATTAAATCAGCAGATTGTAATGCGTAAGGGTAAACCTTAAGTACAATTGGTTTGTATCTTTTATATAACCTCTGAAAGTCTTTATCAACAACAGTTATAGGTGAACCTAAATATTGAGGGATGGTGTCGTTTTTACGAATGATATTTTGAGAGAATGATGATGTAGAGTAACAAAAAGCAGTTAATACAATGAGGGTTAAATTTATTTTTACTTTTAGAAAATAGCGGTTAGTTTTCATTTTTTTGTGTAGATTACAATTCATTCATTTGCAATTACTGTACCTAATTTTTACCTTATGTTATAGTAGTTTGTTAATTAGAAAGTTACGACTTTTTTATTATCTTGCATTAATAAGTATACTTTTATTATGGTTTTTCAAAAATTCAGTATTTCAGTTTTTTCTCTACTATTTTTAATAGCATGTAATTCTTTAAATCCTGCTGATTCTGATATTTCATCTGACACTTTGGATGTTGTTCTAATTGATACTTCGGTATTTGTTTTAGATAAAACCATTTCAATATTACCTGATAGTTTAGTGAAATCAGGCTATGTTGAAGAAACAAAAATATTAGCAACTGCTATAGAGGTAAAATTCGGCGTGCAATGGGATTTTTGTGATTGTATAGTGAAAAGTGATTCAATTAATAAAATAATGTCAGATTTAGAAGGTGTTTCTGAAGCACATATTGATGTTGTATTTGCTAGGTGGAATGAGATTGATAAACATTGTAAAGCATTAATAACAGCTCCAAATACAACGCCAGACGAAAGGAATGAGTACTCTTTAAAAGTTAAACAATGTTTAAAAAAAGCGGGTATTAAATAATTAGTAAAATTTATTTAATGGTGAAAGTGTAAGCATACATAGTTTCAACGATAACCCCATTTTTTGTAGCTGGTTTCCATTTTGGCATATTAGAAATAAGATGTAAAGCTTCTTTGTTTAGTTTTTCTGAAAGACCTTTATTCAGTAAAGAAGGCCTCAAAATACGTCCATCAATTGCAATAAAAAATTTTATAATAATCTCTCCTTTGGTTTTGAGTTTTTTATCTTTTCTGTTAATTTTAAAATTAGCTAAGATATAATTGTCTAATGCTTTTTGTCCACCAATAAATTCGGGGTTTGTATATAAAGCTAAAGGGTTTACTTTTTTTTCGAATTCAAGCTTAGGTTGAGAAAAAGATACTATTGGTATTGCGATAAATAAAAAGAGTAGGGATTTCATAAGTGTTTTTCAATGTAGAAAACAAATACCGTTCCATTAAAATTCTTCCAATGCTATTTTATATAACTTAGCACATCCTCTTGCATCTGATAGTGCATCATGATGTTGTAATTCTATACCATGATACTCGCAACACACATTAAGTTTGGCTGGCTGATAACCCATGGATTTATAGATTTTCAAAGTACATTCCCATTTTTCAGGTAAATCTATGTCTGAATAGTCTAGTCCAATATCTTGCATTGAATTTTTAAGTACACTACGGTCAAAAGATTCATTATGTGCCACCGTTATTTTTCCTGCTAGGCGTTTTTTTATCTCTGGATATATAAGTTCAAAAGAAGGTGAATTGAGTGTGTCATCTTCTGTAATGCCATGCACTTGAATATTGTGCCAATTGTATTCATTGTTTGGCGGTTGAATGAGTGCATGATACTCTTCAATTATTTCACCATCCTCAACAGTAACAATACCTACTGAGCATACTGAGTTTCTTTTTGAGGTTGCAGTTTCAAAATCTATAGCTACGTAATTCATATTTACTTAATGTATTGAGAAATTAAAATAACGAATTGGTTTTATTTATTTACTTCTTTTAAAAGGTCATTCATTAATGAATTAACATCAACATCCTCTAATATTTTTTCAACATCTTTTAATGCGTCTTCAACGTCTTCTAAAATCTCGTCATCCAACATTTCTTCCATTTCTAAATTGTTATCAGATTCAATTTGATGTGCGATTTTTGAAAGGTATTTACTGATAACTTTTAAAGCATTGTCTGTCGTGTTTTTTAGTTCAATTGTAAAGTTTGAATGATCTAGATTAGCAAAACCATATGCTTTTGTAAATAATGCTGCTATTAGCATATCACCTTCTAATAGGTGTTTGTTTTTTTCTAAATCATTTATGGCATAAAGCCCATAAGGGTTATCCGTTAATTCTTCTTTCTTTTCGATTTCAACTGATTCACCATTCATAACTTTAACTACCCAGTTACTATCGTTAGAAACAAAAAACACATGATCATTTACATAACCAAATAGCTGACTTTCAAAAGTCATAAATCCATTTTCTAAAACTTTAATATCTTTAAATGATTTACTTAAAGTTGACTTGTTTTTAATTCCAAAAACAGCGCCCATTATGGGTTCATTACGTTTAGTTTCAAATGGCGCTCCGTAGCCAACATCTATCAATTCAACTTTTGTCTCAAAACTGTCAATCATAATTAAGACTTGACCAGAGAATGAATTCGCTAATTCATCAACCGTAAGACCTGTTTTGTTTAACTCGTTAATCATTTGGCTAAACTCACTTTCATTTAGTTCAGTTTTCAAATATTCCAATGCCTTGTTAGAATTTACATTTACTGAATAACTAACGGTTGGGTTTTTAGATTTACCATATTTAAATAATTCAGAATCAATTCCGTTATTATTTATGAAACCTAATTCTTTTTTAAGGAGGTCAGTTAAAATAAAATTTTGGGTAAGTGTGATTTTACCAATTTCAAAATTTAGTGCGCTTTCATGAGTCGTGTTATTGAATTTTTCTTCAAGTGTTTTAATGTCTTTCGTGTTTTTTAAATAGGTAAGTACATTTTTTGTCTCAAAGTAGGTCGAAATATCATTGTTCTTAGAAAGGAAGTCTTTGTATTTCGTGTTTAAATCTGCGTCATTAGATGCTTTTAATAATGAAATACATTTGTTAATTACCTTATTGCTCGAACTTCCTTTTCCACTGAACATACTCTTAAAATCTATTGTGATATTACAACCTACAGCAAATTCACCTTGCCATGCAATGATATAGTAATTGTCGTAAACAAAGTATTTAAACCCATCCTTTTCTTTAACCTCTTCATTCAATTCTTTATTGATTAAAAATTCGAATTTTTTAGGATTACTAAGTTTAAATATTGAATAAATATCAGGTGTTATTCCTGTACCTTTACTAGCTATAATTTGAACCTGTTCTGTGTTGTCAATTCCAGTATTGTGACTTGAAATAAAAAAACTAACGAATGTTTGTTCGATATAAGATAATACACCATCTTCAATTCCAGATTTATCAATTAAGTTTTGAGGTGTTAACGTTGCTATAAAAAAGGGTGAATCAATATGACTTATCATTGTCGAAACTTGATCTTGTCTTGATCTTTCTGTATGACAACTTAGAAGTAATAAATTGACTAAAATAAATGCTAAAACTAGTTTGAGATTATTCATTTTTATTTGTTTTTATCTTGATTACAAACTTAATTAAATCTTTAGAATTCAATAAGTTTAATGCTCAGTTTTTTTATCTTTTTAAAATTTTGTAGAGTTGTAAACTTTTTAAGTGATTATTATTAACTTTATACCTTTAAAATTACAACTAATTATGACAACATATCAAAACTATGCTTTAGGGCAATGGGTTTCTGGAGATGGTGTTGAAATTGAACATTTCAATACAATTACAGGGGCAAAAATTGGAGAAACTTCATCAAAAGGATTAGACTTTAGCGCTATGCGTGATTACGCAGTTGAAAAAGGAGGTTTTGCATTACGTAAAATGACGTTTCAACAACGTGGATTAATGTTAAAAAAATTGGCATTACATTTAATGTCAATTAAGAAAAAGTTTTACACTTTAAGTGCTGCTTCTGGTGCAACAAGAGTTGATTCTTGGATTGATATTGAAGGTGGAATTGGAAATTTATTTGCCAATGCATCTTTAAGAAAAAACTTTCCAGATTTACCATATTATGTTGACGGTGATTTAGTGCCTTTGTCAAAAGGAGGTAGTTTTATAGGTCATCATATTATGGTGCCTAGAGAGGGTGTTGCTATTCATTTAAATGCTTTTAACTTTCCTATTTGGGGAATGTTAGAGAAGATAGCTGTAAATATGATGGCGGGTGTACCTGCAATTGTAAAGCCTTCAGAATTTACATCTTACTTAACTGAGTTAATGGTTAGAGAGATTGTAGCGTCTAAAATTTTACCTGAAGGAAGTTTACAATTAGTAACTGGTTTAGGACATGGAATTTTAGACCATGTTACTAATCAAGATAGTATTACATTTACTGGTTCAGCTAAAACAGGTAAAATGTTAAAGTCGTTACCTAATATAGTTGATAATTCTGTTCCGTTTAATATGGAGGCTGATTCTTTAAATGCATCTGTCTTAGGAAAAGATGCTGTTCCTGGAACAGCAGAATTTGACATTTTCATTAAAGAAGTGCAGAGAGAAATGACAGTTAAGGCTGGTCAGAAATGTACAGCTATTCGTAGAATACTTGTACCAGAAGATTTAATGGATGAAGTTCAAACGGCACTGTCAAAACGATTAGCGAAAACTCTAATTGGTGATCCTGCTAATGAAGCTGTAAGAATGGGTGCATTAGCGTCTCATGTGCAAGTGGAAAGAGTGACTGAAAGTGTAAACTTATTAAAACAAGAACAAGAAATTGTATATGGAGACATGGATAATTTTGAAGTGGTTGGTGCTGATAGAAGTAAAGGTGCATTCTTTTCTCCAATTTTATTTAGAAATGATGAACCACATAAAAAAGTAAGAGTTCACGAAACTGAATGTTTTGGTCCTGTGTCTACATTAATGCCTTATAAAGATATTGATGATGCTGTTAAATTAGCAAGAATGGGAAAAGGGTCTTTAGTATCTTCTATTATTACAGCTGATGATAAAATTGCTACTGATTATGTAGTAAATGCGGCATCAATGCACGGTAGAATTTTAGTATTGAACGAAAGATGTGCAAAAGAAAGTACAGGACACGGATCGCCAATGCCAATGTTAACGCATGGTGGACCTGGTAGAGCTGGTGGTGGTGAAGAAATGGGAGGAATGCGTGGAATCATGCACTACTTACAAAGAACTGCAATTCAAGGTCATCCTCAAACTATAACAGCTATTACTGGTCAATTTCAAATTGGTGCTGACCAACCAGAAGCTAATCCACATCTTTTCCGTCAACATTTTGAAGATTTGAAAGTTGGAGATACAGTTTTTACACATAAGCATACAGTAACTGAAACTGATATTACAAATTTTGCAAACGTAAGTGGAGATAATTTCTATGCACACATGGATGCCACTTCTTTAGATGGTACAATTTTCGAACAACGTGTAGCACACGGTTATTTCTTATTGTCAAAAGCAGCCGGTTTATTTGTTGATCCTAAAAAAGGACCAGTATTATTAAATTATGGTGTGGAGTCTTGTAGATTTACAAAACCTGTATATCACGGCACTACAATTGGTGTAAGATTTACTGTTCAAGAAAAAATTGACCAAGAAAAACGTTCTGAAGAAGATATCGCAAAAGGAATTGTTAAATTCTTAGTTGACATATTTGACCAAGATGGAGAAACTGTTGGTATTGCTACAATATTGACAATGGTTAAGAAATTAGATCAAGATTAATTAGAGTGTTAGATTTTAGACCGTTTCATTAATAGATGCTAGACATCTATTAGTGAGGTCTTCTTTTTTAAAATAGATTATAATTTAAAAGTCTAACGTATAGAATCTATAGCCTAGTTTCTATTAAGCGTTAGCAATAAACATATGAATGCAATAAATGAAGGTCATGTAGAAGTGGCTATAAACGAAAAAGGAATAGCAACTATTGAATTTGGACATCCTTTGTCAAATTCATTGCCTGGTAAAATTTTAAATAAATTAGCCGATACAATCACTGAGTTAAGTGGGAATGATGCTGCTAAAATTATTGTTTTAAAATCTCAAGGTGAACGTGCTTTTTGTGCAGGCGCTAGTTTTGATGAATTAATTTCGATTAAGGATATTGAAACAGGAAAAGTTTTCTTTTCTGGATTTGCAAATGTAATTAACGCATGTAGAAAATGTTCTAAATTAATTATTGGTAGAGTACAAGGAAAAGCCGTTGGTGGTGGAGTAGGTGTAGCGTCTGCAGTAGATTATTGTTTTGCAACTAAATTTGCCTCTGTTAAATTATCAGAATTAGCAGTAGGAATTGGACCATTTGTAGTTGGACCTGCAGTGGAAAGAAAAATTGGAATGAGCGCCATGTCACAATTAGCAATTGATGCCACTGAATGGCAAACTGCACAATGGGCAAAGGATAAAGGTTTATATACTGAAATTTATGATTCTATTGAAGACATGGATGAAGCAGTTTCTGTATTAGCTAATAAATTAGCCGGTTCAAATCCTGAAGCTATGCAAATGTTGAAAACCGTTTTTTGGGAAGGGACTGAAGATTGGGATACTTTATTAAAAACAAGAGCAGCAATGAGTGGTAAATTAGTATTATCTGATTTTACTGTAAATGCAATTAACTCTTTTAAGAAAAAATAGATTGATAAAAGAATGAAAATTATTTTGAAAAAATATTGGATTTTCATTCTTTTATTTTCGTTCCTGTCGTGTTCGAAAAATAAAGTACCGACTATAAATATAGTTCCAATTGAAAACATTGAATGGAAGTCTAAAAGTAAATGTGTAATTATTTATTCAGGCGAAAATTTAAATGACACATTATCTGGTAGAATTAAGTTTAGAGGAGGCATGTCTAGTCGATACTTCAAGCATTCATATACTTTAGAATTGGATAGTTCAATTTGTATAGAAGGCTTAGGTTGTAATGATGATTATATAATTAATGCAAATTATATTGATAAATCATTTATGAGGCATAAGATTAGTTATGATTTGTTCAGGGAAATGAATTCAGAAAACAAATCAGTAAAGTCCACTTATATTACTGTTAATGTAAATAATGAATATGAAGGTTTATACCTTTTAATGGAAAAAATTAATGCTTCATTTTTGGGATTGAATAAGACAGATTCAATGGCAATGCTATTTAAAGACCCATCAATTTTTAGAACAAAACCGTATAAAAACTCGGATACTGTAAATATTTATAATCAAAAATTTCCAAAGATTGAATATGCTGATAAGACTGAATATTTAACTGGATTTAGAGAATTTCTTTTTAATTCATCTGATGAAAACTTTACGACTTCAATAAGTGATTGGATTGATGTTAATAGTGTTATTGATTGGCATCTACTTTTGTTATTGACAGGTAATGGAGACGGACTTCAGAAGAATTTTTATTTGTACAAAAAAGATAGTGATACGCCTTTTAAAATAGCAATTTGGGATTATGACCATACTTTTGGAAGAGATGGTGATAATGAAATGAATAATTATGACTCGGTTATGTTTTGTGATAATTCAATAATTTTGAATAGATTATTGAATATACAGGAGACTAATTACAAATAAAAACTAATTAATAGATGGCGTGAATTAAGGCATAAGGAAGTGATTTCTGTTGCTAATATATTTGATCAGATAGATGATAACTATTCAATAATACAATTTGAAGCCAAAAAAAATAGTTCAATATGGCCTGATGATGACAAATGGTATTTTGATGATTACACCATTGAAAAGGAGTTAGAACTATTGAAAGATTATACTACTTACAAAATTAACGCTTTAGACAAGTATTTTCTTGAGTTGTAGTTTTTTATAAAAATTATTGACTTTAAGCGTTTTAAATAGGTTTTGTGATTGTATGTTTTACTATTGAATTAGTATTTGATGTGTTGATAGAAATATTTAAATGACAACAATCAATTTTATTAGTACACTAAGTTATACATTTAACCAATTTTAAACTATTATATTTGTACCTCAAATTAGAACAATGGAAATTACAATTGATAATATAAAAACAGCTTTAGGTAAAGTTGTTGAACCAGATTTAAATAAAGATATAATAACGTTAGGATTAGTAGATAGTCTTAAGTTTGAAAACAACAGAATTAGTTTTACAGTTAAGGTCTCAAATCCTGCAATGCATTCTAAAAAAAGAATGGAAGAAGCATGTGAGTTTGCTTTAGAACGTGCCTTTGGAGGTGGTACAAAATCAGATATTACCGTAGAAGCTTTACCAAAAGATAGAGATCCTACGATTAGAACTATTTTACCAAATGTAAAACATATTATAGCAATTGCATCAGGAAAAGGTGGTGTAGGTAAATCTACAATTACTACTAATTTAGCAGCAGGTTTAGCTAAAAAAGGGTATAAAGTAGGATTAGTTGATGCTGATATCTACGGACCGAGTGCACCAACAATGTTCGACTTAGTTGGACAAAAACCTGAAGGGATTGAAGTGAATGGTAAAACATTGATTAAACCTTTAGAAAGTTATGGTGTTAAAATATTATCTATAGGTTTCTTTTCAGATCCTGATCAAGCAGTTGTTTGGCGTGGACCTATGGCAACAAAAGCATTAAATCAAATGTTTAAAGATGCACATTGGGGTGATTTAGATTATTTATTAATCGATTTACCACCAGGAACAGGAGATATTCACTTAACTTTAGTACAAAACATTCCATTAACAGGAGCAATAATTGTAAGTACACCTCAAGAGGTGGCTTTAGCTGATGCACGTAAAGGAATCAATATGTTTAAAATGGACACTTTAAAAGTGCCTGTAATTGGTTTAGTTGAAAATATGGCTTGGTTTACACCTGCTGAACTTCCTGATAATAAATATTACATTTTTGGACAAGATGGTGCTAAGAATTTAGCTGAATCTATGAATGTACCATTATTAGCTCAAATACCATTAATACAATCCGTGCGTGAAGCAGGAGATGTTGGAAGACCAGCAGTGTTACAAGAAAATACAATTTCTTCAAAAATATTTGATGAATTTGTTTCTACTATAATTAAAAATGTTGAAGCTTAAACCTAATTTATTAAATTATATAACTTTATATTCGAATTATGGAAACTCTAGAAAAAATTGAAGTAGCATTGCAAGCAATTCGTCCTTATTTACAAAAAGATGGAGGAGATGTAGAGTTTGTTGAATTAACGGAAGATAAAATAGTAAAAGTTAGATTTTTGGGGGCATGTGTAACTTGTGATATGAGTGCTATGACTTTAAAAGCTGGAATAGAGGAATCTATTAAAAGTGCAGTACCAGAAGTTATTAGCGTTGAATCGATAGTGTAAATAGACTGTCAGATGATATTATTTAAAGCCATTAGTTTTTACTAATGGCTTTTATTTTTTTGTTAATTCTATTAAACAGTTGTTGCATAAGCAATCATTATACTTTTCTTTTAATAATTTTAATTGTGTATTGCTTAACTTTACAGAGTAACAATGACATTTAGTGATGCGTTCAGCATTACATTTAAATTCAGCATTACATTTATTACATTTTTTAATCATGTTGCAAAATTAAAAAATAATCAACGAAATGACAAGATATTAATCATAAAGTTTTATCTTTGGTCTAAATTCAAGGATTATGATTGGTAAAAACTTAAAAGCATTACGAAAATTTAAGAAATTCTCACAAGAAGAATTTGCTAAAAATTTAGGTTTAACTCGTTCGTCTTATAGTGGTTATGAAAATGGAGTAGCAGAACCTAATTTACAAACCTTAGTTAAAATCAGTAAGTTTTATAAAATTTCACTTGACAAATTAGCCAAAGAAAATTTTGAAGACTATTCAGATTCTAAATGGATTGATTTATTTAAAAATGTTGAGGCTGATTTAGAAGGTAAAAAATTAAGAATTTTAGCCACAACAGTAAATCAAGATGATGTAGAGAATATTCAATTAGTGAATGTAAAAGCAAGTGCTGGTTATACATCTGGTTATAGTGATCCTGGTTTCATAAGTGTTTTACCTACTTTTCAATTACCTTTTTTAAAAAAAGATAGAACATATAGAACATTTCCAATTAAAGGAGATTCTATGCCTCCTGTGTCTGATGGCAGTTATGTCGTTGCTGAATATGTTGAAAATTGGAATTCAATTAAAAGTGGGTATCCTCATATTATTGTAACAGAAGATGATGGGATTGTATTTAAAGTTGTTTATAATAGATTAGGAGATAATCAATCGTTTCAATTGTGTTCAACAAATCCATTTTACGAACCGTATGAAGTTCATGCCAATAAAATTGTTGAAATTTGGAGATTCGTAAATTACATTTCATCAGATATGCCAGTGACTGAATTTAAAGAAAGTGAATTAACAAAAGCTATTTTAGATTTACAAGCAGATGTTAAGCACATGAAAAATACATATACACCACATTAATGGAATCATATACTCATATTAATTATAAAGTAAAACCTTTTTTTGTGAGTGATCACGAAACCAATGAAGGTTTTTTTTATTCAAAAAATAAGTTCTTCTTTTTTAAAGATAATGAAGAAAATGAACATTATTTTGTCCTTTTAATCGCAAACTCAAAGCAAGATTTTATTGCGTATTGTGAAGAGAATCTGATTGTCATTCCTGTTCTTTTTTGGGGCAAAATAAAACGAATGCAATAATTAAATAGTAGTCTTATTTATAGTTAACAACATGAAATTAATATTACAATTCTTATTCATATTTTCAATTTCACTAGCAAATGCTACTGAAGATTCATTGTTTATTAGAAATATCCATACTGAAGCCTTAGTGAAAGGTCAAGCGTATGAAAACTTACGCTCTTTATGTAAAGATATTGGTGCTAGAATTTCTGGTTCGGCTGAAGCTGAAATGGCAGTGTATTGGGGTAAAGGTTTATTAGAGTCTTATGGTTTTGATAAAGTGTACTTACAAGAAGTTCAAGTGCCACATTGGGAAAGAGGTACAACTGAAGCAGCTTGGATAATAAATGGAGATAATGAGATTATTAAACTTGATATTTTAGCTTTAGGTGGTTCAATAGCAACTGATGGTTTAATTGATGGTGATGTTGTTGAGGTAAAAAACTTAAACCATTTACAATCAAAAACAAAGGCAGAGATTGAAGGGAAGATCGTGTTTATAAACAAACCTTTTGACCAATCTCATATTCAAACTTTCAAGGCCTACGGTGCGTGTTATCCAATTCGTGGATATGGTGCAATTGAAGCGTCTAAGTTGGGTGCAAAAGCTGTTGTTATACGTTCTTTAGCGACACCAACAGATGAACATGCACACACCGGAACAATGTCTTATAAAGATGAGGTAAAGAAAATTCCAGCGGCTGCAATTAGTACATTGAATGCTGATAAATTATCAAGTTGGTTAAAGGATGGTAATGTGACTTTAAAAATGGAAATGGATTGTGAGAAAATGGATGATGTGACTTCTTATAATGTGATTGCTGAAATGACTGGTCACAAAGATGAATCTATTATTACATTTGGTGGTCACCTTGATTCTTGGGATGTTGGTGAAGGCGCGCATGATGATGGTGCAGGTATTGCACATTCAATTGAAGCGTTAAGAATTTTAAAAGATTTAGATTATAAACCAAATCACACATTAAGATTAGTTCTTTTTATGAATGAAGAGAACGGGAATATGGGCGGAAAATCTTATGCTAAAAAATCGTTTGATAAGGGAGAAAAACATATTTGTGCTTTAGAAACGGATAGAGGTGGGTTTTTACCAATTGGATTTGATATTGTAGGAGACGCGAAACAAATTGATTTTGTAAAATCTTTTAAACCTTTGCTTTATGATTTTCAATTATTCAAATTTCAAAAAGGATATGGTGGTGTTGATATTAATCCTTTAAGAACATATTATCCAGAAATGATTCAGTTGGGCATGTCAATTAGTTCGCAACGTTATTTTAATTATCACCATACTGAAGCAGATGTATTTGAAACCGTAAATAAACGTGAGTTAGAATTAGGTGCAGCTGCTATGGCTTCATTAATTTATTTAATGGATAAGAATCTTTAAAAAATAAGAAAGCTGCGCTTTTAGACACAAGAACGCTTCGCTTCTAGATGCTAGACACAAGACTGACGAATTTTGTTTTAGACAAAAAAACAAAAAAAATTACGGCCTCTCCCTTTTTACATTTCGACAAGCTCAATACACCGCATTTCGATAAATATTCAATGCGAGAACGGAGAAAGAGCGGTGCGCTGAGCTTGTCGAAGTGAGGGGGTAAACACGACACGTTAACACAAAACAACTAATTAAAAGATAAATAAAACTCAGCGCAATGCAACGCAGGGTTGTAGTAGTCTATTCAATCTTTACTTTTTGAATAGAAGTTTGAAATCCTGATAAAGAGATTTCAATCAATTCACCAATTTTATACTGTGAAAATTCAACTTTAGAAACCACTTGTTTAACTATTCCATTATTAGATTGAATGAGTATTGTGTAAACTTCATTTATGTATTCCAAATCTAAAACAGTACCAATTAATGTGATTTGGTTTGAATTGGTATTGGATGTGAAAATTTCTTTTGGTGTTCCCGATTTTTCAATTTTACCAGCTTTAATTTTTAAGACTTTGTTCGATAGTTTGAAAATTTCTGATACGTTATGAGATACCAAAATTGTTGTTAATTCATATTGATGATGAATTTTCAATAATAAATCTTGCAGCATGTGTCGGTTTTCATCATCAATTGCTGATAACGGCTCGTCTAATAGTAAGATGGAAGGTTTTTGAACGATTGCCCTAGCTAATGCTACTTTTTGTTGTTGTCCACCAGATAAAGAGGTGATATTTCGATTAACTAAATCTTCAATACCAAATGAAGATATTAACTCAAATACAATAGATTTTGATTGCCCTTTTTTTAAGGCGAATTCTAAGTTTTCAAGAACTGTCATGTTTGGGAAAAGTGAATTGTCTTGAAATACAAATCCAACTTTTCTCAGTTGTGGTTTAAGGTTAATCTGTTTTGATGAATCAAACCAAATAGTATCATTGTTTTTTAGGTGTCCATTATGCATGGCATCTAATCCTGCTATTAACCTTAGAATAGTAGTTTTTCCAGCACCTGATTCGCCATAAATTGATAGGAAGTCACCTTTGTTTAGATCAAAAGTAACATCTAATTCAAAAGCTGAATTGGTATGGGTTTTATTTAAGTTAAAGGTCAGCATTATAATAAATTTGAATTAGTATTTTTTCTTAAATAAACTAACAATAGAATAATGAATGTAATGGCTAATAAAACACCAGAATACAAATGAGCATTGGCATAATTTAAGGATTCAACTTCATCATAAATAGCAATTGAAACTACTTTAGTTTCATTAGGTATATTACCGCCAATCATTAAGACAACACCAAATTCACCAATTGTATGAGCGAATGCCAAAACTATTCCTGTAATTACGGATTGTTTACTATTTGGTAAAAGTACTTTTAATAGTGTTGTACGTTTTGATTTACCTAATAAATAAGACGCTTCTGATAATGATTTTGGTAAACTATTGAAGCCCGTTAATATAGGCTGTAACATAAAAGGCAAACTATAAATAACAGAACCAATGACTAAACCTGTAAACGAAAATGCTAAATTGATTCCTAAGTATTCTGAAAAGAATGAACCAATATTACTATTTGGACTAAATGTAATTAATAAATAAAATCCTAAAACGGTTGGAGGTAATACTAATGGTAGACTTATAATAGCTTCAATGATAGATTTTAATTTTGATTTTTTATGAGACAACCAAAATGCTAATGGAATTGATATTACTAACAGAATAATTACTGTTAGTAATGCTAGTTTCAGTGAAAGTAATATGGGGTTCCAATCTATCATTTCTATCTTAGTGTCTTTTCTGTAAAAATATGAAAACATTTGTGTTTTATTGTTCAGATTAAAGATTAATAATGATATATTTGGATAAATATAAATATATAAACTTATGAGAAAGATTATTATGGGTCTAGCTTTTATAGCTATGACAGGAATTGTAAAAGGACAAGAATATTTTCATGCTTTCGGTCTTCAGGCAAACTTAGGGTTAAGTTCTAAAACAACTCCAACGACTTCAGATTTTAATTTGGTATTTGTTCCAGGTGTAATTTATAAAGCATCTTTAGCTTTTGAAATTAATAGAGACATGAATTTTGCCATTTCAGCATACCCATTTATTGGAGCTATGGGATCTTTTAATTCTCAGCAAGGCGCAAGTTCAGGTACTTCAATAGGTGCAGAACTTCCTGTTTTAGGTGAGATTTATTTTGGTGATTTAGATGATCCTTGTTTCTTTATTGGAGCAGGTCTTTCAGCTTCAGTGATTAGAAGTACTAGTGGTTCGTCTACGGTTGTGGGTCCTCAAATTGAAGTAGGTGGACAATTTGAATTTAGAGATCAAATGATTGGAGCTCGTTTAGCATATACTTATGGATTAAATGGTGGGTCAGATGATCCAACTATTAGTGAATCAAATAATATGGTTAACGTTGGTATTTTCTATCCAATAGGATTATAATAAAATTCAATTAAAAATAATAAAACATCAATATTGGATAGTCCAGTATTGGTGTTTTTTTTTAGGTATGAAATTACTTAGTGTCAGTTTTCTAATAATTCTGTTTTTTGGATGTTCTTCAAAATCTAGTTTAAAAGTGGCAACTTCATCTAATATGAAGTCTGCTATGGTGGATGTAGTTACTTTATTTCAAGAAACACATCATATTGATATTGATATTATTGAAGGGTCTTCAGGTAAGTTAACAGCTCAAATTGAAAATGGAGCACCTTATGACATCTTTGTTTCTGCAGATACAATTTATCCAAACTATTTATTCGATATAGGATTTTCAGTAGCAATACCTGAGGTGTATGCGTATGGTAAATTAGTCTTGTGGACTGCAAAGGGTTTTATTCCAAGTTTAGATAGGTTGACTTCATCTAAAATTTCAAAAATTGCAATAGCAAATCCTAAAACTGCACCTTATGGTTTAATTTCGGATGATGTCTTAACCAATTATGGAATTTATGATAGTGTGTATGATAAGTTAGTTTTTGGCGAAAGTATTTCTCAATGTGATACTTATATTTATTCAGAATCTGTTGATATTGGTATTACATCTATGTCTACTGTAAAGTCTGATAAAATGAAAAACGTGGGTAATTGGGTCGAAATTGATTCTAATTTGTATGATTTTTTACCTCAAGCTGCTATTCAAATTTATGAAAAGAGACCACATCCAAAAGCTAAACTATTTTATGACTTCTTATTTTCTGAAGAAGTGAAAGTGATTTTGAGAACATACGGTTATCAAGTCCATTAGGATTAGCCACCAATGGCTGTCATTGAACGATTTTTCATGTCTTTCACAAGCTCATCATTAAATTCAGGGTAGCCACCTCTTGCTTTCTTTTTATTTGAAATTGATTCTAATATTAAAGCTTTAATGTCTTTCTTTTTTCTAAATGCCATTAAGACATCAGTTTCCGATTCAGAAAACAAGCAATTTTTAATTTTACCGTCAGCTGTTAATCTAATTCTGTTGCAGGTATCACAAAAAGGATTTGTTACTGATGAAATAATTCCAAAAGTACCAATACCATTACTTAGTTTATAATTTTTAGAAGTAGAGTTTGGTTTGTCCTGTATTTTGACAATGTTTTCTTCTCCAAAATGAGTGTGAACAATATTTAGAACCTCTTTGAATGATACTTTTTTATCCCATTCCCATTTGTTGCCATCAAAAGGCATAAACTCAATAAACTGAACAGATACTTTTTTATGTTTGGTCCACTCAATAAATGCAGGAATTTCAAGTTCATTTAAACCCTTAATAATTACGGCATTTACTTTTACATTAAACCCTTCTTCAATCAATAAGTCAATGTTAGATTTGATTTTTGTAAAATATTTTCGCTTTGAAATGTCATTGAATTTATCTTCCTCTAAAGAATCTAAACTTACATTTAGTGACTTAATACCAGCTGCCTTAAATGTGTCAATAAATTTATCTACCAATACTGCATTTGTCGTCATCACTAATTCAACAGGTAATTGTCCCAATTGAAGGAGTAAGTTTTTAATGTCTTTTTTAATAAGTGGTTCACCACCAGTAATTCTTATTTTGTTAATCCCTAATTCCACAAAAGTTTTAGCAATTTCAATGATTTCCTCACTGGTCATAAAATTAGCTTTGTCTCTTAATTGTACACCTTCTTCAGGCATACAATAAAAGCAACGCAAATTACACCTTTCAGTTAATGAAATGCGCAAGTAGTTGTGAACTCTACCAAATTTATCAAGTATTTGAGTTGGGTTACTCATGATTAGCTCCCTTAAAAATTTGGAAAATATGTAATAAACCAGGGAATACTGCATCCATAGATTCAGAAGCGCCTTTAGTTGAACCAGGTAATGCTAATACTAGAGTTTGATCTTTAACACCTGCTACACTTCTTGACAACATAGAGTAAGGTGTTCTGTCTTGGCCATGTTTTCTAATGGCTTCAGAAATCCCAGGAATTTCTCTGTCAATTAATGGTAACAAAGCATCTGGTGTCACATCTCTTTTTGATAAGCCAGTACCGCCAGTGAAAATCACTAAATCTATTTGATTAGCAACATGACTTAAAAATGTGTTTTGAATATCTTCAATCTCATCAGGAATAATGGTGTAAGTTTTAATGTTTACATCTAAACTTTCTAATTTTTTAATAATTGCTTTTCCTGCTTTATCTTCTTTTTGTCCGGCTGATATTGTATCAGAACAAACGATTACAGCTGCATTTAAATCTTTTCTATATTTGTCTTTAAAGTCAGATTTACCGCCACTTTTCTTTATTAATTTGATGCTGTGAATCTCAATGCCTTTATCTATCGGCTTCAGCATGTCATACATGTTTAATGCAACAATACTTGCGCCATGCATAGCTTCTACTTCAACACCTGTTTTATAAATAGTTTTAACAGTCATAGTAACTGTTATTTCAAGTCCATTAATGGCATATTCAATTCCTGTAAATTCAATAGGCATGGGATGACAATCGGGTAAAATCTCAGGTGTTTTTTTTACACCTAATAATCCAGCCGCTTTACTCATGGCAAAAACATCTCCTTTTGGAACCGTTTTAGTGTTAATGGCGTCAATTGTTGCTTGCTTACTAACCACAACAACTGCTTGAGCAGATGCAATGCGTAATGTATTTGTTTTTTGAGTAATGTCTACCATTTGAGTTTTATATTGTTTTATCCACCTGCAAAAGGAGGAAGCAATGCTATTTCTAATTCGTTTTGATCTGTTTCAATACTATCCATAATTTGTTGATTTATGGCTATTTTATATTCAATTTTAGTAATTTTAGGGTATTTTTTTTCAATTAGGTGTCTAAAATTACAACTTTTAACATAATCTATTTCTATTATTTCTGTCGAACAATTTACAATTTCCGCAATCATTCCAAAATATGTAATATTAAGTTTCATAAGTATTGATTTAAGGGAGTAAATAAATATCTACCAAACTACCTTTTGTAACTTGGTTTGTAGTAGCAGAAAGATACAACAAACAGTTAGCATCAACAAATGAACTTAGCATAGCTGAACTTTGTCCCTTGTGCACTTCTACTTCACTACCAATTAGTTTAGCTTTCAATAAATGTGCACGGTCTCCTTTTTTAGTATGATTGTGATTAAGTGTTACTTTTGTTTTTATTAAATTAGGATTTGATGCGCCCATCATTGTTTTTATGGCTGTTAACACATAAATGTAAAAACAAGTTAAAGCCGCTGCAGGATTTCCGGGTAATGCAAATATTTTAGTATTACCTTTCTCTCCATAATACAATGGTTTTCCAGGTTTTTGGTTGACTTTATAAAATTTCTGTTCGACTTCTAGTTCATTTAAAGCTTCACCAACAAAATCATAATCACCGACAGAAATACCACCAGTCATTATCACTAAGTCACTTGATTCAATTACTGAATTAATGGTGTCTTTTGTGGCGAAATAATCATCTTTAACAAAACGAATATCAGATTGAAAACCTAAAGTAAGTAAGGCAGATTGTAAGGTAAACGAATTGGATTCGTAAATTTTACCTTTTAATAGTGCTTCTCCTTGTTTGGTTAACTCGTCACCAGTAATGACTAAAGTGATTTTAGGTTTTTTAAAAACAGTTACGTTTTGAATGCCTAATCCACTTAATAAGCCAATAGCTGCTGCATTTAATTTAGTTCCTTTTTGTAATACTAAATCTCCTTTTTGTAATTCTTCTCCTACAATTCTAATACTTGTACCAATGTTAACTAGTTCAGTTAAAGTAATAGTATCATTTGTACGTTCAACAATTTCTTGCTTAGCTATTGATGTAGTGTTTGAAGGAATCATTGCGCCAGTGAAAATTCTAAACGCTTCTCCGTTTTTTAAAACATGAGCGTGTGTATCACCAGCTTTTATTTCGCCTATCACTTTATAACTGTTGCCGCTACCACAAATTGAATAACCATCCATAGCCGATTGACTAAAGGGAGGCATGTTTAATGGTGAAAAAATAGGTTCACTTAAATAATGATCAACTGAATTCATTAAATCTAATGACTCAGTTTCAATTGTAATTGAACTACTTTTAATTATGTTTTCGGCTTCAGTTATAGAAATCATTTCAGTTAAAATAGTTTACTAAGGTCTTCATCTACGATACTTGGAATAGTCACTTTAAGGTTTGGTGTTCTCTCCATTTCACGTTTAATAGCAAAAATTGCCCCTTCATTTCTAGCCCAACTTCTTCTTGATATTCCATTATTAACATCCCAATGTAACATCATTCTTAAACGTCTGTCAGCATCTTCTGTTCCATCTAATAACATACCGAAACCACCATTAATAACTTCTCCCCAACCAACGCCACCGCCATTGTGAATTGAAATCCAAGTTGCACCTCTAAAACTATCTCCAATTACGTTTTGAATCGCCATATCGGCTGTGTATTTTGAACCATCATAAATGTTTGATGTTTCTCTGTAAGGTGAATCCGTTCCAGACACATCATGATGATCACGACCTAAAACTACAGCACCAATATCGCCAGCTTTAATCGCATCATTAAATGCGGAAGCTATTTTTGTTCGGCCTTCAGCATCTGCATATAAAATACGAGCTTGAGAACCAACTACTAATTTATTTTCTTGAGCGCCTTTAATCCAAGTGATGTTATCCGTCATTTGTTGTTGGATTTCAATTGGCGAATGTTTTTTAATCTCTTCTAATACGTCACACGCAATTTGATCCGTTTTAGCTAAATCTTCTGGGTTTCCAGATGCACAAACCCATCTAAATGGACCAAATCCATAATCGAAACACATAGGTCCCATAATGTCTTGTACATAAGATGGATATTTAAAATCTATTCCATTTTCTGCCATGATATCTGCACCAGCTCTACTTGCTTCTAATAAAAATGCATTACCATAATCAAAAAAGTAAGTCCCTTTTGCAGTATGTTTGTTTACCGAATCGGTATGTTTTCTTAAAGTTTCTTGAATCTTTTCTTTGAATAATTCAGGTTGTTCAGCCATCATTACATTGGCGTCATCAAAGCTAATTCCAGTTGGATAATATCCACCAGCCCAAGGATTGTGTAAAGAGGTTTGATCTGATCCTAAGTCTACGTAAATGTTTTCTTTATCAAACTTTTCCCAAACGTCAACAATATTACCTTGGTAGGCAATTGAAACCACTTCTTTATTCGCTTTGGCTACAGTAACTCTAGCACATAATTCATCTAAATCACTAATCACTTCATCCACCCAACCTTGGCTATGTCTAGTTTCGGTTGCTTTTGGATTTATTTCTGCAGTTACAGATATAACACCTGCAATATTTCCTGCTTTTGGTTGAGCACCACTCATTCCACCTAAACCAGCAGTTAAAAATAATTTTCCTGATGTTGATTTATCAGCTAATTTTCTACATGCATTTAAAACAGTAATCGTTGTACCGTGAACAATACCTTGAGGTCCAATATACATATATGAACCAGCAGTCATTTGACCATATTGAGATACACCTAGCGCATTCATTTTTTCTAAATCATCTGGTGAAGAGTAGTTAGGAATTACCATTCCGTTAGTCACTACAACTCTTGGTGCATCTTTATGAGACGGAAATAATCCCATTGGATGACCTGAATACATAGTCAACGTTTGCTCATCTGTCATTTCTGACAAATACTGCATACATAAACGGTATTGCGCCCAGTTTTGAAATACAGCTCCATTTCCACCATACGTAATTAATTCATGTGGATGTTGTGCAACTGCATAATCCAAATTGTTTTGAATCATCATCATCACTGATTTTGCTTGCTCACTTTTTCCTGGATACTCAGAAATTGGACGGGCATACATTCTATAATCAGGACGTAATCTGTACATGTAAATACGACCGTAGTCTTTTAATTCTTGAGCAAATTCAACCGCTAGTTCTTTATGTTGAGACTTTGGAAAATAACGTAAGGCATTTTTAAGTGCTAATTCTTTTTCCAATTTTGTTAATATGTCTTTACGTTTAGGTGCATGATTAATGTCTAATTCATACACTTTTTTTGCAGGTAATTCACTTGGAATACCATTACTAATGTCTTGTTTGATTTGCTCAACTGTCATAATTCAAATTAATTGTTTCAAAAATAAGAAAAAGACAGAACACAATGTCTGTCTTTTAAATTTTTTAATGGTTTTATTTTAGAATTAATCTCTATTTCCTAAAAATCTAAGTAAGAATAAAAATAAATTGATAAAGTCTAAGTATAAACTTAATGCCCCCATGATAGACGCTTTTTTACCTTCTTCTGAATTTGCATCTAAAACAGAACCTATTTGTTTCAGTTTTTGTGTGTCATAAGCAGTTAAACCAGTAAATACTAAAACACCAATTCCAGAAATAACATAATCCATCATTGCACTTTGCATAAACCAATTAACAACCATAGCAATGATTAAACCGATTAAAGCCATTTTTAAAATTGAACCGAATTTGGTTAAATCAGTAGAGGTTGTATAACCTAATACTGCCATAACACCAAACGTACCAGCAGTTACCATAAATGTAGTAGCAATTGAACCCATTGAATATATTAAAAATATAGAACTTAAACTCATGCCTATTAGAACAGCAAATAGTACAAATATTCCTAAAACAGTGGTGTAAGAAAATTTTTGAGCTTTAGCACCTAATAATAAAACTAAGCCTAGTGGTGCAAGCATTACAATCCAACCAAAAATAGACATACCAGTTTCGGTATACAACATGCTGATTAGTGAATCTGATGTACCAAACATATAGGCAGCGATTCCTGAAATTGCTAAAGCAACAGTCATGTAACTAAATACATTAGACATAAATGTCTTAGCCATTGTAGCTTGTGTGAATTGTGGATTTTCTTTATTTTCGTATATTTCGTTTCTCATTTTTTTTGTTTTTATCAAATTTAGTAATTTTTAGAATAACAATTTACTTCTGTTACAATTTTTTAACATCCAAAACCTTACCTTTGTTCTAAATTAAGACAAATTGTCTTTAAAATAATAAATTATGATTATAGTTACAGGTGCAGCAGGGTTTATTTCGTCATGTTTAGTGGCAGAATTGAACAGCAAAGGATTTAAAGATATTGTTGTTGTTGATGATTTTTCAAGAGCAGATAAGAACTTAAATTTAGTTGGTAAATCACTTGTAGCTAAAGTACCTAGACTAGACTTTTTTAAATGGGCAAATGAATTCAAAGCAGAAATTGATTTTGTATTCCATTTAGGTGCAAGAACAGATACGACTGAATTTGACACCTCAATATTTGATGAATTGAATGTAGAGTATTCTAAAAATATGTGGAATTTATGTGCTGAAAATGAGATTCCTTTAGTGTATGCAAGTAGTGCAGCAACTTATGGAATGGGTGAACAAGGCTATGATGATAACCATGACGTAATTGAAAAATTGGTTCCTTTAAACCCTTATGGAGATTCTAAAAATGATTTTGATAAATGGGCTTTAAAACAAGAAAAAGCACCACCATTTTGGGCAGGTCTTAAATTCTTTAATATTTATGGACCAAACGAATTTCATAAATCTAGAATGGCATCCGTAATTTTTCATTCATTTAATCAAATCACAAAAACAGGTGCAATGAAATTATTTGCATCTCACAATCCAAACTATAAGGATGGAGAACAATTACGTGATTTTGTATATGTAAAAGATGTGGTAAGTGTGTGTTTGTTTTTAATGGATCAAAAAGCAGAGAACGGTTTATATAATTTAGGAACAGGAACAGCAAGAACGTTTGTTGATTTAACCAAAGCGACTTTTAAAGCAATGGATAAAGAAGCTGATATCTCATTTATTCCAACGCCTGAAGATATTCGAGATAAATACCAATACTTTACAGAAGCTAAAATGGATAAATTAAAACGTAATGGCTACACTAAACCTTTTTATACTTTAGAAGAAGGAGTAACTGATTATGTTCAAAATTACTTGATGAAAGAAGCGTATATGTAGAAGTTGTAATATAGGTTTAAAATAAATATTTGTTTAATGAAAAAGTTGGCTGTAGCGGTACTACTAATTTCCGGGGTTTTTATAACTGGTGTATTAATGGCAGGCTTTGTCGCTTTGGGATTAGATCTAATGTCACATTTAGAAGGTTATATTAGTCAATGTTCCTTTGTTAAACTTCCTTACGTAATAAATATAATATTTACTGAAATGGTTTTGGCTACAATTTTTAGTTGTTTGTATATTTATTCCGAATTTTATGGTTTAACAAAAACCATTTTAAAGTATCTAATAATTATCTTCACATTTAATTTGACTTTTATAGCATATAAGGTTATACAATTCCCTTTGCTTATTCAAGTTTCATCAATTTGGGGAGAACGTAGAACTACTTCAAGTGAACTTTTTCATCCTTTACTATTTATTTCTCTTTTTTACGCGTTGCTAATAGTATTACTTATATATAGGAACAAAGAGAAAATAGCTAATAAGTTTTTCAATCAAATTATATACGGTATTGTCATTTTAGTTATCAGTATAGAGTTTATGATTACATATAGTACAAAGTTTGAACATTGTTACGGGTAATTTTAACACTATGAAAATTAAAATAATTATTTTATTCTTGGCATTGACTTTTGTTTTTATAACAGCGTTTATTTTCCTTGCTGTATATTCAACAGAAGGAGATATTAATAACCTAGATATTATAAAATCATTTGTCACCTCAATAGGGATTTGTATTATATTAATGATCGTAAATAGAAAAGGATTACTTTCTTTAATTAAAAAAACCAGTAAAATTAACTTGACTAAAAACTATATTTTTAAATCTGAACGCTTAGGGTTTCGTAATTGGAATGCTGATGACTTAACTGAGTTTGCGAAACTAAATGCAGATGAGGGCGTGATGGAACATTTTCCAAAAACCTTAACTGAATTAGAAACGACTGAATTTATAGTGAGACTTCAAAAACATTATAAAGAAAAGAAATACACTTATTTTGTGACTGAGGTTTTAGCAACAGGTGAGTTTATTGGATTTATTGGTATGGCGTATCAAGATTATAAAACAGAATTTACACCAGCTACTGATATTGGATGGCGATTAAAACAAAGTGCTTGGGGAAAAGGCTATGCAACAGAAGGTGCTAAAGCTTGTCTTGATTTTGGATTTAATAATTTAAATTTAGATAAAATCATTTCAACTTGTACTTTGAATAACACTAAATCAGCACATGTGATGGCAAAAATTGGAATGAAAAAGGTAGGTACCTTTAACCATCCAAAATTAAAAGATTATCCAGACTATGAAACTTGTATCTGTTATGAAGTTATGAAAGTAGATTTTAAATAAGCTATGAGCATTTCAAAAGAATTGGATAAATCTTATTTTGGTTCTAATAATTAAATAGATCAAGGTAGATATAAAATTTGTTAAATAATTACTGTTGCTTATTCTAAATCAAGAATAGCTGTAACTTTACAAGCTACACTTCAAGCATCAATAAAAAACACAAATGATATATAAGTTATTAAAGAAACCATTTTTTGGAAAGTTCATGGTTAAATGGAGGAATCCATTGACAGAAACAGAACAAAAGGAGTGGGCGCGTTTCTCTATAAAAAGTAAGTCTGGTGGATTGATACAAGGTATGTTTGCTAAAACAACACAACAAAACCCAAAAGGAACAATAGTGTTAGGTCATCCAATGGGGAAAGAGGCTAAAGGTTATTTTTTAAAAAGAAACTACACGCATTTACTACGTGACAATGGTTTTAATACTGTTATTTTTGACAGTAATGGTTTTGGTGAAAGTACGCATGGAAATTTTTCTTATTTTGAAGATATTATTGGGGTGAGCATAAAAGCAAAAGCATTGACGCCTGATTTACCTATTGGTTATCATGGTATATCTTTAGGGGCTATGTATTCTACCGTTGCTTTTGCAGATGTGAAGCATAAGTTCGATTTTGCGATTGTTGAAAGTAGCTCAACAACTTTAGCTGAGTTTTGGGTTCAGTTTCCTTTCGCTTATAAAGTATTGAAGACTTTAAGTGTCATGATGCCAAAATATGAAAAGAAAATTGATTTTAAAACGCAAATAAAAGAAGTAAAGCATTTACAATCTATTCTGTTTATTTATTCAGAAAATGACAGTTGGGTTCCTGTTCACATGGGAAAGAAATTGCAAGAAAACACTAATGTGTCAACAGAATTTTGGCTAGCTAAAGATGCTGAGCATGCAGAAATTATGAAGTCAACTGATAAAGAAAAATATCAAGCCCGAATTTTAAAATTCTTTAATCAAGAGGTTGTTAAGTATAATGATAGTAAAGTGAAGGGTGCTTAAAAGATTAGACCCGCTTTCCTAATTCAATTGCTTCCATGTTTTTTAATTGGTCACCATGAACTTCAAATCGTAAAATTGTTTTGACTTTATGAAACCCTTTAAATCCACATGCGCCAGGATTTAGCCACATGGCATTTATTTTTTTATCAAACTGTACTAATAGAATATGTGAATGTCCACAAACGAATACATCAGGTTTTTCTTGTTCAATTTGAGGATAAGATTGCTGCCTGTATTTGTAAGGTTTACCACCAATGTGCGAGATTAATATTTTCATGTCTTCACACATAAAAGATAAATGCTCTGGCCAAGCCATTCTTATGTCGTGGTCATCAATGTTACCATGAATACCTCTCATTGGTTTAAAGGCTTCTAATTGTGTAATAACATCCATACTACCAACATCACCAGCATGCCAGATCTCATCTACATCTTTAAAATATTCAAATATTTTAGGATCTAAATAACCATGTGTATCTGAAAGTAATCCGATTTTTTTCATTGGTGTGCAGTTGTGGTCTGAAAATTAATTTGATTGGAAGATTATTTATAACCTAGTAGCTAAAACGATCGCTTTTTTATATTGAGTTGTATTGCCTTCTAAATCAAAAATATTGAATAGAACAATGTAAGAACCAACACTAGCTTTTGTCCCATTGTCATCTATGCCGTCCCAAGAGATTAAACCACTCATGCCTGGGTAAAAATTATCTTTTAATTCTTTAATCAATCTGCCCTGTGTGTCATGAATCGTAATATCCATTACATTGTCCGGGTTTGTAAATTGATAATTAATTAATAAGACATCCTGATAACCATCATTGTCTGGAGAGAAAATAGCTGTTTCTATTGTTATATCTCCTACTGCATTTGGATCTGAAAATTGAGAATTCTGATAACCAGGTGTTCCCCATTCAACAACTTCAGAGGCTGTATGCCAGTTGTCTTGTGAGTCGCTACTCGCGTTTAAAGAAATTCTTTCTAAAGCTTTACCATCTGTATTCGTCAATAAATCAAAATGATAATCTTCATCATAATGAACACGGTCAACTGTTTGATTATTCACATTTAATAAAATAACAGTTCCTGAATCATTAGGGTAGGTCGGTAAATCTGTATCAATAAATCTGCCAATGCCATACACTGAGAAATCAGTAGTAATAGTTGAAGAGTCTTTAGTTATAGTAAAGTAATCGCCAGGTAAAAATAAGCGTTGCGTTGAAGAAATAGGTTTAATGTTGTCCATTATACCATCATCTATATTGGCAAACTTCATATCTTTTAAAGATAAAATCTTGTCAGAAATATTCACTATTTCAATATAATCAGATCCACCAGTAGCTGGATTGAACATTATTTCGTTGATGATTACATCACCATTTCTAGTTGAATCAGGTAGACCAAACTTAAAAGTAAAAGGATTCATTTCTGTAGTCCAACAATTTGCAGTTCCAGATAATGTAGCTGTATAAATTACACCAATTTGCATAGGTTCTGTTTGAATTGATATCGCATTATAAGGTATGTATTCAGTAGAAATAATATTTAACATTGGATCTACAGTCATTTCAAAACTTGACATTAATACAATATTTTCATCAAATTCAAAAATCAGTAATGTATCGCCTTGAATCGTATAATTAGAAACAATTGGTGCTGATATATCTGAAGTAGTTGAAAATACTGAATTTTCAAATCCAGGAGTTCCACCTAATGAATTTGTTGATGCTGACCAATTTGTTTTATCACTACATTGGCTTGATAACCTTTTTCTTTCTAATGACCATCCTCCGTCATCTTTGTCTGAATCATTATACCATGAAAGATCATAATAAATTGAGTCTAATAAAATGCCATCATCACTTTTTAGTGTAACAGCATCACCAGAATTATTGAATGATGGTAAACTAATTTCTAAAGTGTTGACTATTCCAAATTGACTAGCAACTCCGTTATTCGTTAGTAACACATATTCATTTGAACCTAAAATATAATTAGTTAAAGTGACAGAAGATGCGGCATCACCAATAATCCAACCGTTTAAGTCAAATGTTTTAGCTGAGTTATTATAAATTTCAATATATTCTTCCTCAGGTAAACCAATTATTGGTGAAAAATCTGCCATTACTTCTGTAATTAACACATCACCAACTAAGGCGAAATCAGATACGAAATATAAAAAATTATCTACAGAGTTTATAAGTGTGTTTGCTGCTAAATCATCTACATTTTCAGTCGTTAAAAAATAACTTGTATTATTTGTAAAAGGTGTTGAAAATGTTAAATGAACTAAAGCAGAATTACTAGCGTTTTGAATCGCAGATATTGGATTACCAATGCTATTGTCTAAGTTATAATTACTAAGTGTTTCTACAGAAGTTTGTTCCATGTTTTCGCTATATAAAACGTCAACTTCTGTGTTAGAAATTGAATATACACTTTGAATAGAAGGTGAAACATTATCAATAAAAGCTGAGCCAGTTACAATAAAGTCATCAAAATAAAATTTAGTAGAACGGGTTGATGTGTATTTACAATAGACACCAGTAAAACTAGATTGGTAAAATGTGTTATCTAAAACTGTGCCTTGTGAGACAAAAGTAGAACCACCAGTGTTATCAGCTGATAACTCCCAATTCCCTAAATTATCTCTCGTTACTTTTACACGGGCAGTTACTGTTGAACTTCCTACTAAACCATCAATGCCATTAATTATTTTTGTTTTAGATGTTCCTGTTTGTTTGTATAAACTAACTTCGTCAGAAGTGTTTCCAATCATTACAAAATAACCATTTAAAGGACCTTTTAAATTCGAATTGTTTGACGTTAAATAAACAGTTGCTAAATTCGAACCAGAAGTTCCAAAATCCATTTCTACATAAAATTCCCAACTTGCATTTTCAATTGCTGTTGATGGCGTAGATAAGTAAGACGTGTCTGAGACAGCAGGAGCAATAAGGTGTAGTTGATTTAAAATATCAATTTCAAAATTTGTAGATTGTCCTTGCCAAGTTGGTGCGTTTGTAAAATCGCCGTCAGTAAAATTATCTGTCCATTGTGAAAACGATAAAAAGTTCACGGAAAATAAAAGTATTGTTAAAAATTTTTTCATTCTTGAATTTAAGTTGATAAAGTTAGTAAATTTACCCCAAAATAAAAAACTAAAAATGAAATTAGCAATTGTAGGTGTTACAGGAATGGTTGGAACGGAAATGTTAAAAGTGTTAAAGGAATTTAATTTCCCTTTAACAGACTTGATTCCAGTTGCTTCTGAACTGTCAGTTGGGAAAACTATTTCATATGACGGTAAGGATATTAATATTGTTAGCTTACAAACAGCACTTGATTCAAATTGTGATATAGCCATTTTTTCAGCAGGAGGAGGCATTTCTATAGAGTGGGCTCCAAAATTCGCAGAAAAAGGGACTACCGTTATTGACAATTCAAGTGCATGGAGAATGGATCCTTCTAAAAAATTAATTGTACCTGAAATTAATGGGGATTTATTGACTAAAGAAGATAAAATTATTGCAAATCCAAATTGTTCTACGATTCAACTCGTGTTAACATTAGCGCCATTACATAAAATGTATGGTGTAAAAAGAGCCGTAGTTTCTACATATCAGTCAATTAGTGGGTCAGGTGTTAAAGCAATAAGACAATTAGAATCAGAATTAAAAGGAGAGAAAGTAGAGATGGCTTATCCTTATCCAATTCACGAAAACTGTTTACCACATTGTGATGACTTTTTAGAGAATGGGTATACAAAAGAGGAGATGAAATTAACGAATGAAACTAAGAAAATATTAGACTCATCCATTAATGTAACAGCAACTGCAGTTCGTGTTCCCGTTTCAGGTGGACATTCTGAATCTGTTAATATAGAGTTTCTGAAAAAACCAAACTTATCGGATATTAGAAAAACGTTACACGAAAGTGAAGGGATTGTTTTAAAAGATAATCCAGATACAAATACATACCCAATGCCTATTTATGCGAAAGGTAAAAATGATGTGTTTGTGGGTAGAATTAGATTAGATGAATCTCAAGAAAACACTATTAATTTATGGATTGTAGCAGACAATATTAGAAAAGGTGCTGCAACAAATGCTGTGCAAATAGCACTATATATTATCAATAATTTACATTAAAATTAGTAACTAAAAAAAACGACCGAATAAATTTTTATTTGGTCGTTTTTGTTTTGTTTATAAGTGATTAACATTCACTGTAAAGTAAAATCGGTTTGTCAGCATGTAGTGCTAATTTTCTAGTTACACTTGTGTGCATTAGACCTTCAATAAAGCCATAGTTTTTTTTCACAAGAACAAGTAAGTCTGTATCGTTTTCGTGAATGAAATCTAGTATGCCATTAGGAATACTTTCGTTTTCTACAATATTAATGGTATGGTTAATACCTCTAAGTTTTGCAGCTATTCTACCTTCAATTTTTATTTTATCTAATGATTTAGAGTCTTCAACTACAGATAAAATGTTTAAAGAACTATTTGAAAAAGTAATTAATTCTTTAAGTGGTTTGAAAGGACAATCGTTTTTAGAGTTTTGAATGTTAGATGCAAAAGTTATTTTCCTCCATTCAGAATAAATGGAATTATTTGGAATTATTAAAATAGGTTGTTTTGAACTTTTTATAGCATTGGTTGTATTACTCCCAAATAATCTACTAGAAATATTACTTTCTCCAGTAGTACCCATTACAATTAAATCAATATCATACAATTCCCCAGCTTTTTTAATGGCATTAGAGATTGAACCAAAACAACTAAATAATTCAATATTAACAGCGTTAAAAGTATTTTCTTTTCTTATTTTTTTGAGTTCTTTATCAAGTCCTTTTTTCGAATCTTCTTCTAAAAGATCAGTGAAATTTATCATTACTTTTGATGAGGAAGTAGGGATTTCAAATGAATTCATCAAAATAATTTTAGCTTTATATTTTAATGCCATATTGCAGGCGTAACTGATAGCTTTATATGCGTTGCTTGAAAAATCAGTTGGTACTAATATAGTTTTCATGTGGTAAATGTTAGTTTTTGTCAAAATTATAAAGAAAATAACGGTTCAGTAACATGCTAAAATCAATATTTTATCTGATATTAATCAGTTTAAATTAAATGATATAGTATTGAATTACTTGTTTTTGAAAAAAACTGAGTGACTTAATCTTGAAAAATGTTTTATTTTAACAGAGTAGGCTTATTATTTAACGATTTTACCTAAAGTTTTGAAAATTATTTTTAAATCTGTGATAATACTTTTTTCAGTAATATATTTTAGATTTAGATTTAATTTTGCAGGCATTACAACTTCAATGTATTCTTTATCTGGGTCTTTAGCTTTCCCTAAAACGGTTTGTTCATCAAAATATTCAATAGAAGCATAATCGGAAAGACCAGGAAGTACTGAAAGTACCATTAATTGTGGTTTAGTATATAAATCTACGTATTTTTTCACTTCAGGACGTGGCCCAACAACACTCATCTCTCCTTTTAAAATGTTAATAAGTTGAGGTAGCTCATCTATTTTATATTTTCTAATAAAATAACCAGCTTTAGTAATTCTACTGTCATTTCCTATTGTGATTTCGCCTGATTTGTCAGCGCCTGTTCGCATTGAACGGAATTTATAAAGTCCAAATTGGGTTTGATTTTTTCCAATTCTTATTTGCTTGTAAAACACACCACCTTTCGAATCTAAAACAATCCATAAAGCTATGATTAATAATAATGGACTTAACATTAGTAAAGCGCTTAATGATGCAAAAAAATCGAATATTCGTTTTATAAAATTATACATAGATAATACAAAGATGTAAAGAATTGATTAGTAAAACCAATTATAAATAATAAAAACTATAATCTAATACCTTTAAATACATTTTTACCTTTTCTATCAATATATATTAAGTCATGTTCACTCATCCATCTTAATGTCGATATAATATTCTGTCTAGTATACTTTGAGTGTTTTATGATGAAGTTTTCAATTTCGAATTCATCTTTTGAATTGAATTGGTGTTCAACTTCTGTTTTTATATTTTGATAATGAGAATTATTCAAATTAGTATCATCAATATTTAAACAAACATTACAAAGGCCACATTTTTTAGCTTTGACTTCTCCAAAATAATTCAGTAAATACTGATTTCTACATATTTTATTTTCTAAAAACTCTAAAACGGATTTGACTTTTATTTCAGCATCTTTCTTTCGGTCATTGTAAAATTTAGGATTAATACTAAAATGTGTGTCAGGAAGTCTTTCTGTCACGTAAATAATTTTAGAACCTTTAAATTTTGGTGTATAATCTATAATCCCATTTTTATGCAAGTAGGTTAATTGTTTATCTAATTCTTGCTGTTTGATTTTTAACTTTTTTGAAATGATATAGTCATCTATTTTTACGTAGTTATCAAATACACCCATGTATGACCTAACAATAAATTGAATAATAAGATTAAGTGTTTTGTCTTTAACTTGGTATTGATACAGGTCGTAATTATTTACAAGAATCCTTAATGTACTTGGTTGGTAAGTGTTTTCATTAAGTAAGATGAAACCACCTAATTCTAAAAATTTTAATGAATTATAAACTGTTATTATGTCTTGATTGTATCTGTCTGAGAACTCTGAAATGTCAAAACTATAACTTTCATCTTTTCCAGAACCAAAAGCAACTTGAAAATAGTTACCAAGTGCATTATAAATAGATTTTATGGTTTCTATTGGTGGGAATTTTAAATCAGTTTTAGTTTTTAATTCTTCTAAGTTTTTAGGTTCAAAAAATAAAATAGCTCTGGCCTTTTTTAAATCTCTACCACCTCTACCTGCTTCTTGAAAATAAGCTTCAATACTTTGAGGAATGTCATAGTGTAATACAAACCTAACATCTGGTTTGTCAATTCCCATTCCAAAAGCATTTGTAGCAACTATGATTTTTGTTTGATTATTAATCCAATCGTCTTGTCTTTTTTTTCTTTGATTTTGGTCCAAACCACCATGGTAATAATTTGCAGAAATACCATTCTCTAATAATAATTTACATAAATCTTTAGTGGCCCTTCTAGTTGCGCAATATATAATACCAGAACCTTTTAGTTTTTTACTAAATTCTAAAATTCTATTCAATTTATTATTTGTTTCAAGTGTTATGTATGAAACATTGTCTCTCTCAAATGATTTTTGAAAAAGATTAGGGTTTTTAAAGTTTAGTTTTTCTTGAATATCTATGACAACATTTGGCGTAGCCGTTGCTGTTAAAGCTAAGAATGGAACGTTTGGTTTTATTTTTTTTAATTCAACAATGTTTATGTAAGCTGGTCTAAAGTCATAGCCCCATTGAGAAATACAATGTGCCTCATCAACAGCAATAAGGTTAATATTCATTTTTTCTAAACGTGCTAGAAATAGAATTGATTTTAAACGTTCGGGAGATGTGTAAATGAATTTTGTGTCACCATAAATAGCATTGTCCAACGCCACATCAATTTGACGTTTAGACATTGTAGAATTGATAGCAACTGCAGTAATACCTTTACGCTTTAAATTGTCAACTTGATCCTGCATTAAAGCAATTAATGGAGAAATAACAAGACATACACCTTCTGTTTGCATAGCAGGAACTTGAAAACATAATGATTTCCCACCACCAGTTGGTAGTAAAGCTAAGGTGTCTTTACCTTGAATAACAGATTCAATAATTTCTTCTTGTTTCTCTCTGAAAAAGTCAAAACCCCAGTATTTTTTTAATATGTCAATACTTTCTCTCAATGTTTATGTTTTAACTTTTAGTGTCTAATCGGTTGCTAAAATAATCAAAATTGTACACAAAGCTTCATTCTGTCGTGATGATGATAAAAATGACTTGCGAATACAAGAAAAAATGAGTATATTTGCAGAAAAATTAGAATATTATGTCAGTACAGACACCAACTATAAAAATCACTAAAACTACTAATTCTAAGCTAAATGAGGTAGATTTTGATAATCTTCCGTTTGGAAAGCATTTTGCTGACCACATGTTTGAAATTGATTATGCTGATGGTAAGTGGGGTGAACCAACAATAGTACCTTTTGCTAATTTGTCTTTACATCCAGCAACATCAGCTTTACATTATGGTCAAGCAATTTTTGAAGGATTAAAAGCGCAAAGAGGTGATAATGGTGAGATTTTAGTTTTTAGACCTGACATGAATGCAAAACGTTTTAACGAATCTGCAATAAGAATGTCAATGGCTGAAATTCCTGAAGAGACTTTTTTAGATGGTTTAAAAATGTTATTAGATATAGATAAAGAATGGATTCCTAAAAAGGATGGTCAATCTTTATATATTAGACCTTTTATGATAGCAACAGATGATTATGTTGGTATTAGACCGTCAGAAAAATATAAATTTTTAATTATTTGTTCACCAGTTGGTGGATATTATACTGAATCTGTTCCTGTGAAAATTGAAACAGAATATACAAGAGCTGCAGAAGGTGGAGTTGGTAGAGCAAAAGCTGCTGGTAATTATGCCTCTTCTTTATATCCTGCTAAATTAGCTGCTGAACAAGGTTATAGACAATTAGTTTGGACTGACGCCAAAACACATACATTAATTGAGGAAGCAGGAACAATGAATATTGTTTTTATAATTAATGATGTTATTATTACACCTTCTGAAGAAAAAGATACAATTTTAAAAGGAATAACTAAACGTTCTCTTTTAGAAGTAGCTGAAGATTGGGGTTATAAAGTAGAAGAAAGAGAAGTGACTATCGTTGAAATTATTGACGCACTAAAAAACGGAACTTTACAAGATGCTTTTGGAGCAGGAACTGCTGCTACTATCGCACCAATTAGTTTAATTGGATATAATGGTACTGATTATAAATTACCTGCTGAAGAAACTAGAACATTCTCTAATAAGTTGAGTGCTTATATGACTGATTATAAAAAAGGTAGAGTTGAAGATAAATTCAACTGGTTAATGACTGTGTAATGTCAGCTATTTTTGGATTAATTGGAAAAAAGTTAGAGCATTCATTTTCTAAAGATTATTTTACAAAAAAATTCAATGTGTTAGCGCTTGATGCTGTTTATCAGAATTATGAGCTAACAAACATTAATGAAGTAAAAGATGTTTTAAAAATTGAAGGACTAGTTGGTTTAAATGTAACAATTCCGTATAAAGAATCTATCATACCATTTTTAGATGAAATTGATGAAGTTGCACAAGCAATTGGAGCAGTTAATACCGTAGTAATCAAAAAGGGGAAGTCTAAAGGGTATAATACAGATGCTTATGGTTTTAAGCAAATGATAAAACCTTTTTTTAAATCTCACCATGAACGTGCTATTATTCTAGGAACTGGTGGCGCTTCAAAAGCAATAGCTTATGTATTAGAGGGGTTAGGTTGTGTGCCTATTTATATTTCTCGTTATCCTAATATGGAGAATCAATTTTCGTATGAAGAGATTAATGAAAATATGATTGAAGCTTGTCCTTTAATTATAAATACAACACCAATAGGGATGTTTCCAAATGAAAATGAAGCAATTGATTTTCCAACTGAGTTTTTAACAGAAAAGAATTTAGTGATTGATTTAATCTACAACCCAAAAGAAACTATTTTCCTACAAAAGGCAAAAGCTAAAAAGTCATGGACTTTAAATGGCTTAACTATGTTACATCAGCAAGCTGAAAAAAGTTGGTTGATTTGGAATGAACAATAGTTAAAAATTACAATATTTTTATAAATCGAGTCCTAGTTTAACTAGCTCAAATATCAAATATCAAATATGAAATCAATTTCTATTATAGGAGGTGGACCTGCTGCATTATTATTAGCTGCATTTATTGACGAGTCTAAATATAAGGTAACTATTTATGAAAAGAATAAAACTGTAGGACGTAAGTTTTTAGTAGCTGGAGACGGTGGGTTTAATTTAACACATGGCGAATCGATTGAAGAAATGGTGATGCGTTATACGCCTTATAGGTTTTTAAAAAATGCATTGCTTGAATTTTCAAACACTGATTTAATAAACTGGTTAAATGAAATTGGTGTCCCTACATTTGTAGGTTCAAGTAAACGTATTTATCCAACTAAAGACATTAAGCCAATTGAGGTGTTAAATGCAATTCTAAAAGTAATTAGCGACAAAGGTGTACAGATTAAGTGTAATAAAACGTGGGTAGGTTGGACTGCAGATAATGCATTGTCATTTGAAGATGATACTAGCGCAAAGGCTGATTATGTTGTTTTTGCATTAGGTGGCGGAAGTTGGAAAGTAACTGGTTCTGATGGTGCTTGGCTTGAATTAGTTGGTGAAAGTGGCGTAAAAGTTAAGACGTTTGAGCCTTCTAATTGTGCGTATCAAGTCAATTGGGATGAAAAGTTTATTAATAAATTTGGAGGATCACCTTTAAAGAATATAGCTATTAGTTGTGGCGGTAGATCTCAAAAAGGAGAAGTGGTTATCACTAAGTTTGGCTTAGAAGGAAATGCGATTTACGCATTAAGTCCTGAAATCAGAGCTGATTTGAATAAAAGTAAGTCTTCTAATATTTATATTGACTTAAAGCCAAGTTTATCGATAGAAGCAATTCAAGGAAAATTAGAGAAGTCAAAATTAACAAAGTTAACTGATGTTTTAAAGGTAGATTTAAAGCTAAGCCCAGTTCAGCTTGCTTTAGTTAAAAAGTTTGTCTCTAAGGACGATTTTACGGATGTTGCTAAATTATCAGGTCAACTAAAAAAACTTAAAATTGAATTAGTAGGTTATGAAGCGTTGGATAAAGCTATATCAACAGTTGGTGGTGTAGGTTTGAATGCTGTAAATGAAAATTTTGAATTAAAAACTATTAAAAACTACTTCTGTATTGGTGAAATGCTTAATTGGGATGCACCAACAGGTGGGTACTTATTACAAGGGTGTTTCAGTATGGGAGTTTCTGTAGCTAAGTTCTTAAACGCAAAGTAATAGATTAAAAATATATTTTGAAAGCCGGTGAATACTATTTTAGTGTTTACCGGCTTTTTTTGTTTATTTTTTGATGTTAAATTCTTAAAGTATTTGTGCGATATATAAAAAGTAAAGACATAAAAAAAGCCATTCATAAAATGAATGGCTTTTCTCTTTAGAGCGAGAGACGAGACTCGAACTCGCGACCCTCAGCTTGGAAGGCTGACGCTCTACCAACTGAGCTACTCTCGCAATACATATAAGATAAATCTTATAAACATTTGTTTTTGGTTGTTACAAACGCGAGTGCAAATATATATAAAGTATTTTGGTTGACAATGCTTTATTTTGAATTTATTTAGTGAATTTTATAGGTATTTCCGCAATGAATTGTTTTTCAGTACCGTTATGAAAAATTTTTATTTTATGAGCATGTAAAAAAAGTGTGTCTTCAGGATAAGTAAGCGGGTTGTTATCAAAATAGTCACTGTTTTTGTATCCCAAATCACCAACAATGGAATGTTTTATAGATGCTAAATGCAAACGAATTTGATTTGTACGTCCATTTTTAGGTTGGACCTTTAATAAAGTTGTATTGTTTTCAAGGTTTCTTTCTAAAACTGTCAATTTTGTTTCAGAATCTAAACCACCATCATTCACTTCTCGTCCACCACTAGCTGTTTTAGTTTTACTTATCTTTTCACGAACAACAAACGTATCTTTTTCTATGATGCCTTCAACTAAAGCTAAATATTCTTTTTTAACGGTATTGTTTTGAAATTGTAAGCTGAGTTGAGCTGCTGTTTCGGAATCTTTTGCTAAAACAATTACACCGGTCGTGTTAGCATCTAATCTATGAACAATTTTTAAGGTTTGATTAGGGAATGCTAATTTCAAAAAATTGGTTAATGTATTTCTATTAAAACGACCACTAGGGTGCATTGGTAATGGTGAAGGTTTATTTATAACGAGTATAGTATCATCTTCATAAATCAATTTCAATTTATTACTTACACTTGGTTCTGTTTTGTTATGCGCAATGTTTTCTGTTAACCAACCTGCTTTAAGTATTAAATTGGATTCGCATTTTTGTCCATTAACAGTTAATAACCCTTTTTCAATTTTGTCAATCCATACTTGTTTGTCAACTTTAGGAAAAGCATTAGAATATAATTCTAAAATAGTTAACCCTTCATTTCTAAGCTTAACAGATAGTTTATAATAAATAGTCTTAGGGATAGATCCAGGAAGTGGAGTCGTATGACTTTGTATGTTAGTTTCGAAATTCATTTATCTAATAGCAAAGGTTGTGAATTTATTTTAATTATGTTGTTTAATGCTCGGTAATACTTAAATGACAAGTTATGAGTAATGCTTTTTTAGTCTATTATTCGAATCAGTATTGTTAACAAGTTACAAAACTCAATAATCGCTATATAAAAGATAAAGTATTTACCAAAAATAAATTTATCTTTGCAGTCTAAATTAATATTAAGATGAAACGAACAGAAGTTGTAGTAGTATTATCGTCAGGGAAAATTGGCGAAAAAGTAAACATTAAAGGTTGGGTTAAAGCGTTTAGAAATGATCGTTTTATTCAAATTAATGATGGATCTACAATTAATAGTATTCAAGCTGTTATTAATAAAGATAATTATGATGATTCTTTAATTAAAAGAATTACTGTCGCTTCTGCAATATCGGTTGTAGGTACTTTAATTGAATCTCAAGGAAGTGGACAAAAAATGGAATTGGATGTTGAAGCGATTGAGATTTTAGGTGATGCTGATCCAGAAGAAGTTAAAAAAACTATCTTGTCTCCAAAAAAACATTCATTAGAATTATTAAGAGAGCAAGCGCATTTAAGATTTAGAACTAATTTATTTGGATCTGTTTTTAGAATCAGACATGCTGTGTCTTTCGCTATTCATAAATATTTTAATGATAACGGATACTTTCATATCGCCACACCAATTATTACTGGTTCTGATGCTGAAGGCGCAGGAGAAATGTTTAAAGTAACTAACTTTGATTTAGATAATGTTCCTAAAACTGAAGATGGTAAGATTGATTATTCAGAAGACTTTTTTGGAAAAGAAACTAACTTAACTGTATCTGGGCAGTTGTCTGCAGAATTAGCAGCAATGGCTTTAGGTAAGGTATATACATTCGGCCCTACATTTAGAGCTGAAAACTCAAATACGTCTCGTCACCTTGCAGAATTTTGGATGGTTGAACCAGAGGTTGCATTTAATGATTTAAATGACAATATGGATTTAGCGGAAGCGTTTTTATCTTACGTTTGTCAGTATGTAATGGATAATTGTAAAGATGATTTACAATTCTTAAATGACAGAGAAATAAAAGAAGATTCTCAAAAACCAACGGCTGAAAGAAACGAATTAAGTTTGTTAGATAGATTGAAATTTGTGGTTGATAATGATTTCGAAAGAGTAACTTATACAAGAGCGATTGAGATTTTACAGAATTCAAAACCATACAAAAAGAAAAAATTCAAATATCCTGTATCTTGGGGTGAAGATTTAGCGTCTGAACACGAAAGGTATTTAGTAGAAAAAGAATTTAAGAAACCAGTAATTATTACTGATTATCCAGCATCTTTCAAAGCATTCTATATGCGTCAAAATGATGATGGAAAAACAGTAGCAGCAATGGATATTTTATTTCCTGGTATTGGTGAAATTATTGGTGGTTCTCAAAGAGAAGAAAGAATGGACGTTTTAAAACAGAAATGTGCTGACTTTAATATCGCTGAAGAAGATGTATGGTGGTACCTAGATACACGTAAATTTGGAACGGCACCGCATTCTGGTTTCGGTTTAGGTTTTGAAAGAATGGTTATGTTTGCTACTGGTATGTCAAATATTAGAGATGTAATTCCTTTCCCAAGAACACCAAAAAGAGCTGAGTTTTAGGCCAGCGATAAACGCCATTAATTTTTGAAGTGTTGGACTGTCATCACTACTTTTGTTTCAAGTATAATTTAGTATTAAAGATAAATGAAAAAAATAGCAATATTCGCCTCTGGCGGAGGAAGTAACGCCCAAGAGATCATTAATCATTTTGAAGGAAATGAAAGTGTAGAAGTAGCCTTAATTGTGTCTAATGATACAAATGCTGGTGTGGTTGTTCGTGCGGAAACACATGATATTCCTTTTTACATACTTAGTCAGGGAGAGTTGGATGAATTAGAATTTTCATTAGTGCTTGAGGCTTTAGAAATTGATTTTATAGTTTTAGCAGGTTTCTTAAAAAAGATTTCAGCTGATATTATTGAGATGTATCCAAATAAAATTATAAATATTCATCCAGCTTTATTGCCAAGTTATGGTGGTAAAGGGATGTATGGTTCAAATGTTCATAAAGCAGTTGTTGCTGCGGGTGAAAAAGAATCAGGGATGACAATTCATTATGTAAATGCTAATTATGATGAAGGTAATATTATAGAGCAACACAAAACTGAACTTTTATCTACGGATACGGCAGAGGATTGTGCAACAAAAGTATTAGCCTTAGAACATAAATATTTTGCACCTTGTATTGAAAAATTATTAGTTTAATTTTCTATATTTTTTTATTTAAAGTATTAGTTCTTAATAAAACAATTATATATCTTTGCACACTTTTTTAGATTTAAATTGTAAATTACATTAAAATTATTAGTTATGAATTTTATTAATCAAATTAACTTAACAGAAATATTAAAGGCATTTATGATTTTATTTGCCGTAATTGATATTGTTGGATCTATTCCAATCATTATTAAATTAAAAGAAAAATCAGGTAATATTCAGGAAGTAAAAGCTTCTTTAGTTGCTTTTGTTTTAATGATTACATTCTTATTTGCAGGAAAGTCTTTACTTGATTTATTAGGTGTAAATATTGAAGCCTTTGCTGTTGCTGGAGCACTAATTATTTTGGCACTTGCAGTTGAAATGATTTTTGGAATAGAATTATTTAGAGAAGAAGAGCACAGTTCTAAGATTGTATCTATTGTTCCTGTGGCTTTCCCTTTAATTGCTGGAGCAGGAGTAATGACTACATTAATATCTTTACGTGTAGAGTATCATGAGGTTAATATAGCGATTGCTGTTTTACTAAATATGATAATTGTTTTTTTCGTGTTAAAATTAACGAAAAGGATAGAACGTTTTATAGGAAAAGGTGGAATAGCGATACTTAAAAAAGTATTTGGAATTATCTTATTAGCTATTGCTGTAAAACTATTTGCTGATAATGCAAAAATGTTATTCTTGTAAAATTACTTTAAGTCAAGGTAACTAGAAATTGGTTTGTGATCTGAGAAATCTACATCATGAACTTTAAACTCATAAGGTATTATATTGTCAGAATGAAAAATATAATCTATTCTATTAGATGGTATTTTTCCAATGTAAGTTTTTCCTGTTCCATTACCTGTTTGGTTAAACGCATCATTTAATTGGTTTGTAATTTGTTTGTAACAATATGAAACTGGAGTGTCATTAAAATCGCCACATAAAATAGAAGGATGAGGTGACTTTTTTACTTCATTCATAATCTTTTCAATTTGAACTGCTCTTTTTTGAAAAGCTAAGCTTAACCTTTGAACTATACCTTTAATTTGTTTCTCATTCTTATCAATAGATTTATTTTGAATGTTTTCTAATAAATCCAAATCATCTCCTGCTAATCTTATCGAACCAATATGTGCATTAAAGACTCTGATAGTGTCTCTGTCTTTCAAAATGTCTGTATAAATACAATAATTATTCGCATCATTATTAAAGGCGATACCACCTTTGTTTATAATTGGGAATTTAGTGAAAGTAGCTAAACCAAAAAATTGTTTACCAGTCATTTCATGTGTATAACGCTCGTGATAATTTTTGGTGTCTAAAAAAGTAATAAGCGTATCTCTAGTTTTAAAATTAGAGGGGCTTTGCTGGTGATAAAATTCTTGAAAACAATACACGTCAGCAGCTTCATTTTTAATGAATTTAAAGATGTTATTTCGTGTGTTTTTATTTTCTTTAAGATCATAAAAATTAAATATTTTAACATTATAAGACATTAACTTTAATGCCGTTGTAGAATGAATTGATGTTGAATTATTGTAAGCAAAGTAGTCTGTAAAATGATTAAAGCCTAATAGGAAAATCATAACATTAAACAAAAAGTATTTAAATCGCGTAAAGAGCCATAAAAAAGAAAACCCTGCCGTAGTCCATATTAAAATAGGGTAGGTTAAGCCTAAAAAAGAAAGTTGTGGTAGAATGTTAGGAGAAATATGAGTGCTTAAATATGCGCCCAATAATCCTAAGCCTATTAAGATGTTAATCAAAAATAGTAAACCTAAAATAAATGATTTATTTGATTTTTCTGTATTACTCATTTCCAAATTTAAATAAGAAATCTTTTTCTTTTTTACTTAAGCGTTCATAGCCGTGTTCTGAAATTTTATCTAAAATGACATTCATTTGCTCTTGTTTATTGGCTTTGTTTGAATTATAAACTTCATCTGTCATCTTTTTAGTATCAGTATTACGATATACTTTCATTTTAGGTTGCCTTTTAAAAGAAAATTTGAATGTAACAAGTTTGTCTAATTTGTTCATAAAGTTAGGCAGTTGATTAACTTTAAGTACCGATAGAATACCAAAAGCAACACCACCTAAGTGCGCAAAATGAGCTACCCCATCCTCTGCTGTTAAGTTAATAATATCTCCAGCTATAAATAATAAACCTAAAACCCAAAACGGTACTTCAATAGCAAAAAACAAACGTACTTTTAATTCAGGTTTATAAAATACTAAAGCACCGACAATGGCAGACACCGCTGCTGAAGCGCCAACGATAGAGGCGGGGTCTTGATTAGAAAAGTAGGGAAATATTATGTAAGATAGGATATGAGCTAATCCTCCGAATATACCACCAAAAATATAAGTTGATAATAACCTTGTGTTTCCAAAGAATTGAACAAACATTTTAGCGGTGAAATAAAACATAATCATGTTCCAAAACAAATGTCCAAATTCAAAATGTGTAAACAAGGCAGTAATAATTGACCAAGGCTTATATAGTAAACTACTAAATGTACCAGGCATTGACAGGAACTCACCAACGGAGCTGTAAAGTTCTGTTAGTATAAATAGTTCGGAAATTACTTTTAATAAAAGGAGTGCAACAAAAACAATAGCATTTGCCATTATGATCTTCACAAACATTCCTCCGTATTTATACTGAGATTTTAAAAATTCTAAAATATTATTCTTTTCCATATTAATAAAATTGAGAAGAGTTTTTTTGCCAATATTTGATTAAAATGAATCCAAAAATCATGCCGCCTAAGTGAGCGAAATGAGCTACTGAATCACCGGTTTCATTTTGATAACCACTATATAATGCATAAACTGCTAAACCAACGGCTAACCATTTAGCTTTTACTGGAATAGCAAAGTATAATAGAAATTCTGTATTTGGAAATAAATAACCAAATGCTAAAATTAATCCATAAATAGCACCAGAAGCACCTACTGTAGGAACCATGTATGTTGACACAACAGTTTCTGCTCCTTGCAGTAATTGAGTGTCAAAATAAACCATTCCACCTTCAATATTTTCAATAATTAAAGAAGGGAAAAATTCTCCTGTAGCTTGATATATTTCAAAACCTTGAACTGCAGTATGTAAAAAGGCTGCGCCCAAAGCGGTTACGAAATAGAAGATAAGAAATTTCTTATCGCCCCAATAGCGTTCCAAGTGACTTCCCATAATCACTAATCCAAACATGTTAAATAGGATATGGCTAAAACCACCATGCATAAAAAAATGAGTAGCAATTTGGTAAGGTGCAAAGTATTGCGAAGTAGGATAGTATAAACCTAAAGTTCTAACTAAATCCACTCCTCTAGCTTCCATGACAACTGTTGCTAGGAAAAATAATACATTAATGATGAGTAAGTTTTTGGTAACATTACCCATGTTTTTAAATAAATTCTGAAACATTAGTTAAATTTTTTAGTGATTTCATCTAGTGTGTAAGTCACAATTATGTTCTTACCACTAGGAGAGGTTTGTGGATTTGAGCTGCCAAATAATTCATTAATTAAATGTTGCATCTCTTCAATTGTTAATTTAACGCCTTTCTTTATGGCTTTTGCATTAGCAAATGCTTTTGCACATACGGCTTTGAAATCAACATCTTGGTCTTGTTGACTTTCTTTGAACTTAGCTAAAACAGTTTCAATTAACAATTTTGCTGATTCATTTTCGTAGTCAACAGGAATACCTGTAACGGTTATGATTTTATTATCTTTTACAGTAAGGTCAAACCCTACAGTTTGTAATTTTGCTTCAATTTCATTAAAATAAACCATGTCTGTAGCGGATATCTCAAATGATTCTGGAAATAATAATTGTTGAGACTTAACAACATCATCAGACCAATTATTGATTAAACTATCAAACAATATTCTACTATGAGCGCGATATTGATCAATCATGATAAATCCACTTTTTATAGGTGAAATTATATATTTATCATGTAATTGATAAGGCGGTTTTGTGTTTGATTCAAAGGAATTATCCATTTTTGATTGGATAATTACTTCTCCATTTTCATTAGGAGTTGAATCAAATTCTAATTGAGTATCAGTATTCAAATTTGATTTTGACGCTTCATAAAAACTTTCCCAACTTTCCACATCTGGTTTTATTTGAGATTTAGGTTGGCTTGAAAAAGGAGAATTGGTTTTTGGAAAAGATGTAGATTGAGAAATCGTATTTGTTTTGAATGGATTAAAGTTATCATTTACTTTAATAACAGGTGCATCTACAATTTCTCCTTTTTTTAGTGATGGGACATTAAATGTGTTTTCTTGATCAAAATCTAGCGTACTTGATATGTTAAACTGACCTAAAGCTTGTTTTATAGATGCTCTTAAAATAGAATATATTTCTTGTCTATTCTCAAACTTAATTTCTGTTTTGGTTGGGTGAACATTGACGTCAATAGATTCAGTTGGCACCTCAAAGTATAAAAAATAAGGTGGAAACTTTTTTGAAGGAATCATGCCGTCAAAAGCAGACTGAATGGCATGATTGAAATAAGTATCCTTAAAAAACCTATTATTCACAAATAAATACATTTGATCTCGTGACGTTCTTGCAAATTCAGGCTTTGTTACAAATCCTGTTACTTTAAATATATCAGTTTCTTCATTAACAGGTACTAATCTATTGTTGTATTTGTCACCAAAAACACCTACAATTCTTTGACGTAAACCAGCAATTGGTAAATTATAAATTAAATCTCCGTTGTGGTGAAATGTAAAAGCAACTTCATGATGGACTAAAGCCACACGCATGAATTCATTTAATACATGCTTGTATTCTGTTAAGTTAGAGCCTAAAAAGTTACGTCTAGCGGGTATATTGTAAAATAAGTTTTTAACTGAAATAGAAGTTCCGGTTGGTGAATTACAAGGTTCTTGTAATTTTATTTTTGAGCCTTCATTAATAATTAAAGTTCCTAAATCTTCAGTTTCTAATTTTGATTTTAATTCAACATGTGCAATCGCAGCAATAGACGCCAATGCTTCTCCCCTAAATCCTTTGGTGTGAAGGTGAAATAAATCATCAGCCTTACTTATTTTTGAAGTCGCATGTCTTTCAAAACTCATTCTTGCATCAAGTGTTGACATGCCACTGCCATTATCAATCACTTGAATTAGTGTTTTTCCGCCGTCTTTGGCAATTAAATTTATTTTTTTAGCACCAGCATCAATTGCATTTTCAATCAATTCTTTAACAACAGAGGCTGGTCTTTGAACCACTTCCCCCGCAGCAATTTGATTGGCAATATGATCGGGTAATAATTTTATTAATTCTGACATTATTTATTTTGTAATCACATTATTGATAGCTTCTTCTGCTGAGTCCATCCCAATAAACACATAATAAGCACTAGCCAAAATTATTAATAAAATCACTAACAAGCGAATGTTTGATTTTAAAATTTGACTTTTACGTTCTGTATTCCCCCATGTTTCTGCTAATTGAGATTGGAATTTAATCTCTCTTTCAGAAACAGTAGTGTTAACTTTTGCTTCCCTTATTAATTTATGTTTTAAAGCTTCTTTACGCTCGTCATAATAACGGGGTTGAAAACTATACTTTCTATATTTACTAGGCATTTTAAAAACCGACATACTGCTCCAATTCATCTTCTAATTTTTTAACGATTAATAATTACCACTTGTAAGACAAAGATAATTTTTTTAACTTTAATTTCTAAATTAATTACCATAAAACTATTCAGTGATTGTTCCCATCTATTTAACGGTATTACACTATAAGTTGTGAACAAAAATAATGCCTTGGCAAGGTTTATGCAAAATTGATTGTATATTTTCGTGAAACATTAACTATTATTAGCATAATGACAACTAAAAAAAGGATTCAAACATATAAAAATCAATTAATTATAGGAACATTGTTCCTGGTTGGTTTTACTTTAATAATCGCATCATTTACAACTGACAGAATTGCGAATAATAATTCTACACCCAAATTTTTGGATGTAAAAGGGTCTTGGGCGGATTCTGTTTTAAAATCATTAACACCAAATGAACGTATTGCTCAGTTATTTATGGTGGCTGCTTATTCTAATAAAGGAGTGGAACATAAAAATAAAATTAATAATTTAGTTTCTAAATATAAAATTGGAGGCTTAATTTTTTTTAAAGGTGGACCAATTCGTGAAGCTAACTTGACTAATCACTATCAAAAATTAGCTAAAACACCATTAATGATTGCAATTGATGGTGAATGGGGTGTGTCTATGCGTTTAGATTCTACTACAAAATATCCACGTCAAATGATGTTAGGGGCGATTCAAAATGAAAAATTAATTTACAAAATGGGTAAGCAAATTGCTGAGCAATGTAAGTTACTTGGTATTCATGTGAATTTTGCACCAGTGATTGATATTAATAATAACCCTAAAAACCCTGTGATTAACAATCGGTCTTTTGGAGAGTTAAAGTTACAGGTTACTAAATTAGGATTAGCATATATGCATGGTATGCAAGATAATAATATCATAGCTTGTGGTAAACATTTTCCAGGTCATGGCGATACCGATAGTGATTCTCATAAAACATTACCGATCATAAATCATGATTACAATAGAATTGATAGCTTAGAATTATACCCATTTAAAAAATTAATTAATGAAGGTTTAATGAGTATGATGGTAGCGCATTTGTATATTCCTACATTAGACAATACAGTAAATCAAGCGTCTACTTTATCTCCGAAAATTGTAAATGGGCTATTAAAAGATTCTTTAGGATTTAAAGGGTTAATTTTTACAGATGCATTAAATATGAAAGGTGTGTCAAGATATTATAAACCAGGAGAGGTTGATGTGAAAGCTATTCTTGCAGGAAATGATATTTTATTATTTCCAGAAGATGTACCTGTTGGAATTGCTATGATTAGACAAGCAATTACAGAAGGTAAAATCACACAAGAAGAGATTGATGAAAGATGTTTAAGAATTTTAAAAGCTAAAGAATGGTCTGGTTTAAATGAATATAAAGAAATTGACACTAAGCATTTAATCGAAAAATTAAACCCAATAGAAAATGAAGTATTAAGTAGAGCATTAGCTGATAATTCTATAACTTTAATTCAAAATCAAAATAATATTTTACCTTTTAAGAGGTTAGATTCAATCAAAATTGTGTATTTGAATATTGGGGGAACTGGTAAAAATGAATTTTATAAATCATTAAACAATTACACTAAAATTGATGAAATTAAAATACCACGTGCATTATCTAAAGAGAGTGAAATAAAGGTTTTAAAGCAGTTAGAGAAATACGATAGAATAATTATTGGTTTTCACAGAACGAGTAATAGTCCTAAGCGAAACTTTGGAATTACGCGCCAAGCCATTAATATGCATAATAAATTAGCGGAAACAAAAGCATTAGTAACAGTGGTTTTTGGTAATCCTTATGTGTTAGAATCATTTGGTAACCAAGACAACACAAAAGCGATTATTGTCGCTTATCAAGATACAAAATATACAAGAAAGTCTGCAGGAGAATTAATTTTTGGTGGAATTATTCCAAAAGGTAAATTACCTGTAAGTTGTACTGAAAAATTTCCAGCAAAATTAGGTTTAACTTATGAACGTACAACACGTGTTCATTTTGCGTTACCTGAGGAAATGAATTATACTTCAAATCAATTTGATGGTATTGATGAAATTGCAAAAAAAGGAATTAAAGGCCGCGTTTTTCCAGGGTGTCAAATTGTAGCGATTAAAAGTGGTAATGTCATTTATAATAAATCATTTGGTTACCATACTTATAAAAAGAAAACTAAAGTAAAATGGAATGATATTTATGACATTGCCTCTATTACTAAAGTTGCATCTACTACCTATGCTTTAATGCAACTAACAGAACAAGGTAAAATTGATATCAATAATACATTAGGGTATTACTTACCTGAACTAGTTGGTCAGTCAGCTTATAAGACTATTAAGTTAAAAGAAATGTTAGCACATCAAGCTGGGTTTGTACCTTGGATTCCTTTTTACATGAGTACATTAACAGATGGGAAGTTAAATCCTTTCTATTATAATAAAGATTCTTCTGCTATTTATAGTCAAAAAGTAGCAAAGGATTTATATATTAAACCTGAGTTTCAAGACAGTATTTTTAACCGAATACTAAGCACACCATTAAGACGTAAAAAGTATAAATATTCAGATCTTGGTTATTATTTTTTAAAGATGATTATTGAAAAACAAACTAATATGACGCTAGATGAATATACAGCTAAGCATATTTATAGTCCTATGGGTTTAAGTCAAACTGGATACCATCCATTGTATAGGTTTGACAAAAATCGTATTCCGCCAACTGTTAATGATACAATTTTCAGAAAACAAGTGATTTGGGGAGATGTTAATGATCAAGGGGCAGCAGGTCTTGGCGGAGTAGGTGGTCATGCAGGTTTATTTACAAATGCTTTAGATTTAGGTGTCTTGATGTATTCTTTGATTAATAAGGGGGATTATGGAGGTGAAAACTATGTCAATTCAAAAATAATTAATGAGTTCACTAAGCAGCAATATCCACCAACAAATAGAAGGGGAGCCGGATTTGATAAACCAGTAACATCATTAGACGGTGGGCCAACTTGTAGTCAAGTCTCCTTAAAAAGTTTCGGTCATTCTGGCTTTACAGGTACAATTACATGGGCAGACCCAGAGCATGATATTGTGTATGTATTCTTATCAAACCGAACTTTTCCAAATGATACGAATTGGAAAATTGTGAAACAAAACATTAGAACTGATATTCAAGATATATTGTATAATGTGACTAAGTAAGTTTATTAGTTTTTTGTTTAAAACAATGACTATTGTACGTGTTATTAAACCGATTAATAGAAAAAACTGACCTTTCTCATTAAAAATTGACTTAATTTAAGTAATTAACTTATTTTTGTAATTAAATATAGATTAAAATGATTTTACCAGTAGTAGCTTATGGCAACCCGATTTTAAAAAAAGTTGGAGAAGAAATAGATGAAAATTACAAAGATTTAGACAAATTGATTGCAAATATGTTTGAAACTATGTATGAAGCTAGTGGAGTTGGATTGGCTGCACCTCAAATTAATAAATCTATTAGATTATTTATTGTGGATGCATCTCCTTTTGCCGAAGTGGAAGAAGGTGAAGAACCAGATCCAATGGCTGAAGGATTAAATGGTTTTAAAAAAGTATTTATTAATCCAATCATTGAAGAAGAAACTGGAGAAGAATGGGCTTTTGCTGAAGGCTGTTTATCAATTCCTAAATTAAGAGAAGATGTGATGCGTAAGCCTAACATTAAAATTTCGTATTATGACGAAAATTGGGATTTTAAAGAGGAAGAATATAATGGATATGCAGCACGAATTATTCAACATGAATATGACCATGTAGAAGGTGTATTATTTACCGATTATTTGTCACCTTTGAAAAAAAGAATGCTTAAAAAGAAATTAGTAAATATTTCTAAAGGTGATATTGAAGTACCATATAGAATGAAATTTCCTTTACAAAAAGGACGTAAAAAATAACAAATTGTAAGTATGAAAAATATATTAGGAGTTATCGTTTTGTTTTCTGCATTTTTAATTGTGTCATGTGATACTGAAAAGAAAACGGATGAAGTTATAGAAGATGTTGTGTCAGGTTTAGATACAGCTATGTTTATGTCGAACTTGGCAGATATTGAAGCTAAAATAGATACTGAAATGCCAGAAAAAAAAGATTTACAATTGGCAATTACAATGTTTACGGATTATGCTATTCATTTTCCAACTGATAATAAGTCAGCTGATTATATGTTAAAGGCTTCTGATTTTTCTCATCATTTAGGTCAAAACTCTAAGGCTGTAGTTCTATTAGAAAAAATAGTTTCAGACTATCCTAATTATGATAAAATTGAATCGGTGATGTATAATAGAGCTCATTATTTAGATTTTGAATTAAAAGATACCGTTTTAGCTAAGCAATATTATTTGGAATTTATAACTACTTATCCAAATTCTGAATTTGTTTCAAGTGCACAAGCAAGAATAAATCAGCACTTTATGAGCGCTGAAGAATTAATTGAATTGTGGACAAAATAGTAAGTTGAATATATATCTAACATACGATTACGAGATTTTTTTTGGCAACCCAACTGGTTCTGCTGAAAAATGTATTATAGAACCAACAGAAGAAATACGTCAAATTGCAAAAGATACTAATGTTAAAATGGTATTCTTTGTTGATGTCGGGTATTTGATTCGTCTAAACCATTATAAAGACTCTTTTAAGCAAGCTAAATCAGATTATGATTTAGTTGTGAAGCAGATAAAAGATTTGGTTACTGACGGACACGATTGTCAATTACATATTCACCCACATTGGGAAGATTGTGTGTATACAGCTAATGGCTGGGATATGAATGTGGCCCGTTATAAATTGGTTGATTTTTCTGAAGATGACATTGAACGGTTAGTTCTTGATTATAAATTGTACTTAGAAAATATTACTAAAAAACCTGTTATAGCTTATAGAGCTGGAGGTTGGTGCTTACAACCATTCTCTAAAATAAGTAAAGTCTTTTCAAAAGCAGGATTAAAAATTGACTCCACTGTTTTTCCTGGAGGTAAAAATACTAAAGGTGCCTACTATTATGATTTTGAGAATACACCTAATAAAGATAAATGGAAATTCTCTTCTGATTTATGTGTAGAAGATCAAGCAGGTGAATTTATTGAATACCCAATATCTAATAATAAATATTCAATTTGGTTTTTTTGGAGACTTTTTATTTTAGGAAGATTACAACCTAAATTACATAAGTCTATAGGTAACGGAAATCCAATTCCTTCAATTGGAATGAGAAAACAAATGTTAACTAAAGGCATGACACTGTCAGCTTCAGTAGATGGTTATTTTGTAACTAAGCTAAATAAAATAGTCAAACAAAATAAACAAAAAGGGTGGGGTGAAACCGTAATTATTGGTCATCCAAAAGCGTCAACACATTTTGCGCTTAAAGCCTTAAAAAAGTTTATTGTGAGGCATAAGGAAACTTCAAACTTTAAAACGTTTAGCGATCTAATCTAAACCTTTTTTAAGTCTATTTGTTTTGTTTAAATACTAAGGCAAATAGGTTATCTTGAAAAATCCATATCTCCAGTTTTCATTTTCCCATAATATGCGGCCAATGTTCCTAGTAATTCTGAAATTGCTTTAAAAGCAGACTGAGTAGATTCTGTAAATTTTTGACCTTTAAGATTTAAAATAACTTTACTATAAAGGGCATTAAAACCGACTTCAATCAAATTTATATTTGAGTTGTTCGATTTCTGTTGAAAATCTTTAAGTGCAGGTAATGCTTTTTCAAATACAATTTTGTATTTTTTGTTATCAACCACATTGATTAAAGTATCATGTAACATTAATAGTTCCATTAATACTTCATCTATTTCTGTAAGGTGACCTCTTTCTTTTTTACCCTCAATTTTCATTCGTTTAATTAGTTCTTTATACCAGTTAGTATACTGACCTAATAAGACGTCATCTTTTATTTGAGGTGCTAAAATAGTGTCAATAATAAGATTGACATCTAGGTTATTAGCGCGAATTAAATCTTCAATTTGAAACATGTAAATAACATGTTCTGCAATGTTCGATTCTTTAGTTTTGTTAGCTATTTGCACAGTTTAATTTTCTTCAGTGTCAATTATTGCAGATGAATTATAATCATTATTCATAATTTCTGCTAATTGATTAGTTATGTCTAATGTTGGGTTGTAATACCATAAACTTTGACCAAATTGGTAAGCTTGAATAGCATCAAATCCATTGTTTTGCGCATAGTCTTTTGTGAAACCTGACAATCTTAATGCATATGTTTCCATCAATTGAGCTTGTTCTTGTTGCATTTGCATTTGAACATTTTGCTCAAACATTGCAGCTTTTTGTTGCATTTGTTGAGCTTCTTGCATATACTTTTCTTGTTCGCTACTTAATAACTGACCTTTACTAGACCATTTTTTTTCCCAATTATTAATCTCAGCTTGTTTGTTTTTCATTTTTTGCTCTGCTTTTTTAGCAGAAGCTTGAATTTCAGTTTCGATTTCTTTGAATAATGATAGTTTTGAATTTAATGAATCAAGGTTAAAAAATCCCATTTTACCAGTTGACTCAATGATTCCTTCTGTAGAATTGTCAATTGCAACTTCAGATGTTGTTATTACATTGTTTTCAGTGTTTTCAGCTTTGTTTGATTCCTCAGTACAACTAGATGTTGTTAATAATAATAAAAAAGCGCTTAATGTAATTGATGTTTTAACCATTTTTCAAAAGTAAAAGTTAGTATGTTATTAATTTGTAACAAAACTAAGAACTTAATTTTAATATTAATAATGTTTAATAGATTTTAATGAATAAAATTAATGATAATTAACAATTAATTACCCGCACTAGGGTGACTTACAAAATCAAAAGGAATTTTAACCATGAATGCGTAGTCTTGACCAACTTCAAACATGTCTTCATCATCTTCATTATAATGCCAAATAATTTTAATGTTTTTGCCTTTCTCTTTTAATTCATTTAATTTGTAAAACAAAAATAATATTCGTTTTGATGATGAGATGTTAAAATATTCAAGGTCAATTTTAATTATTGTGTTTTCGTTTGGATTTGAAACGTAATCTTCCATCCAGTTCAAAATGTCTGCAAAAAATAATTCGGCATCATCAGGTATTGATTTACCTTTGATTTCAAATACTTCATTCTTAGGGTCAAATAGAACTTCAGGTGTTTTATGTGTTTCTTGAATTCTTAGTGCTTCCATAAATCTTTTGTTATGTACAATGTGAGGATAAAAATTAAATAGAAATAAAAATGGTTGAAAAAAGATTGTTTTTTTAGACTAACTAGATGTTATTAAAGACGTATTACTTTAACTTAAATGAAAGTCAAGTAGTTTAAAAATAGGTTTCTGAATAGATTCTGTAATCGTTATACCATGTTTATGCATACTTTCTTTAATGTGTGATTCGAAATGTATAGCGATTGATCCAACTAAGCTAATCGTAAATATATCTGTTTTTTTACAAAGCGGTAAGACGTGTCTATATACAAATTCTTCAAAATAGTTTAAAATAGTTTCATTCAAAATAGAATCATTTGGGACTAACTTATTTAGTATTGTACAGATTCCAGCCAAGGCATGTAAGTTTTTATCTTGGTAAAAAACAGGAATAAAATCTTTGACAGGTATTTCAAAATAATCTTCTATTGCTTCAGTAGTTGCTTTCGAATAATTTTGATTTAACCAATTTGAAACAATTGTCTTAGATAATTCTAAAGCACCACCATAGTCATCAATTAAATAACCATACCCTCCATTCTTTTGAACGACTGATTCACCATCATAATAAGCAGATATACCACCTGTTCCCATGATACAAACTATTCCTTTCGATTTTTGTAAACAAGCTCTTGCTGCACCTAAAATATCTCCTTCAACTGTTATGTCTGTTGATCTAAATAAGTTTTTGACTTGTTTAATAGCCAATTGATTGTTTATTCCACTTCCATAAAAGAAAATTTTAGAATCAGATGGAATGTCTAATTTTACGACTTCTCTATTAAAATAGGTGTCTAATCTGTTGGGGTTATAGCCGCTTAGTGCTATTGTTTCAGTTTTAAGACCACTATGTATAATTACATCTGTTTTAGTCCCTCCTGCATCAAATATGTATATTGATTGATTATTCATACTTATAAGTTGTCATAAACTCTAACTTTTTTACCTGTAATTTTAGGCGTAAAATAACTTACTGAATAGTCTCTGTATTCAATTTTGTTAATTGGAAAGTTTTTAAGTTGTGGATTAACTAATCTGATTTCTGAAACATAATACATTGGTATAAATATAGCATCATCAACAAGCAATTGTTCAGCTTTTAAGTAATACTGCATTCTTTTTTGATCATCAACTTCATACATTGCTTTATCTAAATGGTTATCAAATTCTTTATTAGAATATCTAGCATGATTGTGAGAAATGTTTTGACCTTCAATTATATATTTACTGTGAAATTGGGAGATAAAATTTGATGGATCTGGGTAATCAGCTATCCAACCAGATCTCCAGAAACTTAACTTCCCTTCTTCTCTTAAGTTTATAATTTTTTCATGATCCAATTCAACTAATTTCACCTCAATATTTAGTATGTTTTTTAATTGAGTTTTCAGGTTTTGAGCCATTAATAAATTAATTTGACCATTTTTATTAAAAGGTAATTCAATAATAGGGAAGCCTTTTCCATTTGGATACCCAGCTGAACGTAGTAATTTTCTTGCTTTTCTTGGATTGAAATTATAACCTTTTATTTTTGTGTTTTGATAATTTTGCAAATTAGGAATTATGCCGTGATTTGCAGGGCTTCCTTCTCCTTGTAAAACATGAGTTACCAATGAATATTTGTTTATAGCATAGTTTAGTGCTTGCCTAACTTTTTTCTTCTTGAATATGTCCTTTGTTAAATTAAACCCATAATATTGAATTTGTAAACTATTGATAGATTGTAAGTTAAATGTTCTATTTTTTCCTTCTTTCGCTTCATCTAAAGTACCCATTATATGTGGTATTTCCTCAATAGGAATTTTCCATACAAAGTCAATCTTTCCAGCATTAAAACTAATCAACTCTTTTGTTTTGTTTTCTTCAAAATCAATTGTTATTTTTGAAATAAAAGGAAGTTGATTTCCAAATTCATCTTTTTTCCAATAAGATTCGTTTTTCACCAATACTATTTGATCTAGATTTGATTCTAGTTTGTATGGTCCTGAACCTACTGGATTATTTTCTATGTTAGTTTTGTATTTTTCAATTGCTTCAATAGGGTAGACTCCTGTTTGTGTTAAGGCTAAAATACTAAGTATACCAGAAAAAGGTTCATTCAATTCAAGTTCTAGTGTGTATTCATCAATAACTCTAATGCCTTCTAAAATATCTGTTTCGTTGTTAAAAAATGATTCAGACCCTTTAATATAATCCTTTATTAAATAACCTGATTTATTTAAAAGGTCGTTAGAACACAGGTATCTAAAAACATTTTGGAAATCAGTAGCATTGACTAGTCTTCCTTTCCCATTTTTAAAACATGAATTATCATGGAATTTAACATTTTTCCTGATGTTAAAAGTATAAATGGTGTTTGTAGTGTCTACAGAATAACTTTCTGCTAAACATGGTTCAACTTGTAGTGTACTTTGATTGAATTTAAATAAAGCTTCAAATAATTGGCTATTTACATGTTGAGAATATACTTCAGTTGCAGATGCAGGAAATAGACTTGTTACTTTACTTATTGAATTTGTTTTTAAGATTCCTCCTTTAAATTTCCCTCCTTTTACTTGATGTAAAGTTTCAAAGTCAGTTACTTTATTATCAAGAGGGACTACTGTTTGATTACAAGCTATTACTAATAAAGTTAAAAAAAGCATTATTAAAGTATGGAAATAAGTCTTCATCAATTTTATTTTATAGATAATAATAATAATCTCTTATATAGATGTAACCGGCTTTATTGGTCTCCTGTGATAGAAGCTATCTGGGTTTATAAAGCGTAAGCTAAATTCAAAACCACCTCTATAGTTTGTATAAGTACTAAGTTTTGATACATTTATATCATATGATAATCCTAAGGATATGTTTTCAATTCCAATATAAACTTTAGGTATAAAAGCATCTAATAAGTTAGTGATTCTTAAATCAAATCCACTTGAAATAAACCATTCATTTTTCAGTCCAGTGATGTTGGATCCATTCTTTAATGTGTATTTAAAAACACCTCCTACTAAAATTTCATGTTGATTATTTTGAAATAATACATTCAGGTTCGGTCGTAAGTATAAATTTTCATGTATATCAAACATAGCGTCTGCGTGAAACACAAATTTCATTGGTAATCTCGAATTATGAAGTGTATAGTTTGTTTTTGGTTTATTTAAATGATAGACTGATAATCCAATTTTAGCATTTTCAGGACTTAATCCTAAAAAGCCTCTATTTTTTTTATGATACCAATAGGCTACGCCAAATGAAACATCTCCAAATCCAAAAGGTGAAAAATCAATACCTTCACCATTTACTAAGCTTGGATCAAAATTTAGACCAGAGTATTGACTTCCCCACTGCATATTTGCAGTGTTTATTCCAATTCTATTGTAATTTGCTTGTAAGCCCATTACAAATCTTGAACTTCTATTGACTTTAACTAAAGTTGAAAATGTTCCGCCTACATTTGTGTTTCCTAATTCAACTTCTCCTGTAACGTCTCTAAAAATATGAAGACCTGCAGCAAAAAATACTTTTTTAGGTCTATAACCACGTTTTCCAAATGAGTATTCAAAAGCAGTTCCGTATGTTTTAAACGCACTATTGATTGAATTCCACTGGTCTTTCCAATTTATTTCCACTTTAAAATCACCATTGTAACATCCAATAAACGCTGGGTTTATTTGGTGGTTAGCTCTATCTGTTTGTGAGAAATGGACATCTTGTCCAATTGCAAAAACAGTGAGCGTCATTGTTAAATATGTGAAAATAGTTTTTAACATTAATTATATATAATACTTATTATAAGAGATAAGGTTTCAAAAGTTACTCAAATATATGAAAAATAGAATAAAAAAAGCACTAACTCTCGTTAGTGCTTTTAAATTATTTCATTTCAAAGGTTTCCATAAAACTTGTTGTGAAGTTCCCTGATCTAAATTTTTCATCTTTCATTAATTGTATATGAAAAGGAATTGTTGTTTTAATTCCTTCAATATGATACTCTTTTAGAGCACGTTCCATTTTTAGAATGGCTTCTTCTCTTGTTTGAGCTACAGTAATTAACTTTGCAATCATTGAATCATAATATGGGTTAATTGTATATCCTGCATATACATGTGTGTCAATTCTTACACCATGACCACCTGGTTGATAATAATCTGTTATTTTTCCAGGAGATGGTCTAAATCCGTTATGTGGATCCTCTGCATTAATTCTACACTGTATGGCATGCATTGTAGGGAAGTAAGCTTCTTTTTCAATTTTATGACCTGCTGCTAATTTAATTTGCTCTTTAATTAAATCATAGTTAATTACTTCTTCAGTAATGGTATGTTCTACTTGAATTCTAGTGTTCATTTCCATAAAATAGAAATCACGATTTTTATCGACTAAATATTCAACAGTACCAACACCTTCATAGTTTACTGCTTTAGCAGCTAAAACTGATGACTCTCCCATTTTCCTTCTCAATTCTTCAGTCATAAAAGGTGAAGGTGTTTCTTCAACCAATTTCTGATGACGTCTTTGAATAGAACAATCTCTTTCGGATAAATGACAAGCATTTCCATATTTGTCTCCTGCAATTTGAATTTCAATATGTCTAGGCTCTTCAATGAACTTTTCCATATACATTCCATCATTTCCAAAAGCAGCTTTTGATTCTTGACGTGCAGAGTTCCAATGGTCTTCCATTTCGTCTTCAGACCAAACTACTCTCATTCCTTTACCACCACCACCGGCAGTAGCTTTGATCATTACAGGGTATTTAACTTTTACAGCTTGCTTTTTAGCATCTGCTAAATCTTTTAATAGTCCTTTTGACCCAGGGATACAAGGTACACCAGCAGCAATCATTGTTGCTTTTGCAGATGCTTTATCACCCATTCCATCAATCATTTCTGGAGATGCACCAATAAATTTAATATCGTGCTCTTCACAAATTCTTGAAAATTTTGCATTTTCAGATAAGAAACCATAACCAGGGTGAATAGCATCAGCATTTGTTATTTCTGCAGCTGCAATTACTCTAGACATATCTAAATACGATTCTGCTGATGCTGGAGGTCCAATACAAACAGCTTCATCAGCAAATCTTACGTGTAATGATTCTTTATCTGCTGTTGAATATACTGCAACAGTTTTAATCCCCATTTCTTTGCAAGTTCTAATAATACGCAGAGCAATTTCCCCACGATTTGCAATTAATATTTTTTTAAACATAATTTCTTCAATTTTTCAAATTCAATTAATAAATTTACTTCCCTTTTATAAGAGATTGGAAATTGTGATTTATATTAAGATGGGTCAACTAAAAATAATGGTTGATCGTATTCTATTGGCGAAATATCGTCAACTAAAATTTTAACGATTTTACCAGAAACTTCAGCCTCAATTTCGTTAAATAATTTCATTGCTTCAACAATACAAATAACATCTCCAGTTGAAATTGTATCACCAACGTTAACAAATAAATCTTTATCTGGAGTAGGTCTTCTATAGAATGTACCAATCATTGGAGATTTAATCGTAATATAGTTAGCGTTTTCATCTGCTACAGGAGTATCAACTATTGTTGCTGCTTCAACAGGAGCAACTAAAGGTGCTGCTTGCTGCATAGCAACTCCCATAGGTTGTTGTACTACAAAGTTTCCAGCGTTAGTTTCTGTTTTAATAGTGATTTTGAATTCACCTTGTTCCATACTAACTTCACTTACACCTGATTTTGATACAAATTTGATTAAATTTTGAATTTCTTTTAAATCCATAATGTTATAGTTTATTATTTTTGTTTTTATTTATTTTGCTGTATATGCCCATTTTAAATAGATAGCTCCCCATGTGAAACCTCCACCAAATGCTGCTAAGACTATATTGTCTCCTTTTTTTAATTTATCTTCCCATTCCCATAAACATAAAGGTATGGTTCCGGCTGTAGTGTTTCCAAATTTTTGAATATTTATCATCACCTTATCTTTTTCTAATCCCATTCTTCTGGCAGTAGCATCAATTATTCTTAAATTTGCTTGATGTGGAACTAACCATGTAATGTCATCACTTGAAAGGTTATTCTTTTCCATTATTTCTGCAGAAACGTCAGCCATGTTTTTTACTGCATTCTTAAATACAGTTTGACCTTCCTGATGTACATACATTTCAGGCGTACAAGCGTTTTCTTTTGTAACTGGTTCTGCTGATCCTCCAATTGCTTGTAAAAGATAATGTCTTCCTGAACCATCTGCTTTTAAAATTGAATCTTGAATACCATATCCATCTGTGTCAGGCTCTAGTAAAACGCCTCCGCCTCCATCTCCAAATATTATACATGTAGCACGGTCACTATAATTCAGGATACTTGACATGTGATCAGCACCGATAACGATAACTTTTTTACATGTTCCGTTTTCAATATATTGTTTTCCTGAGTCTAATGCATATAAAAAGCCTGAACAGGCAGCACTAACATCATATCCCCAAGCGTTTTTAGCGCCTACTTTATCACATATAACATTTGATGTACTTGGAAATCTATAATCTCCTGTAATAGTACCTACTATGATCATGTCTAATTCTTCAGGAGAAATCCCTCTTTTCTTACAGATTCCTTCAACGATTTTTACACCAAAGTCAGAAAGAGCTTCACCTTTAGCAGCGATTCTTCTTTCTTTAATACCTGTTCTTGAAAGAATCCATTCATCATTAGTATCCACTAATTTTTCTAAATCAGCGTTAGTTAATCTTTTTTCAGGTACATAACCGTGAACAGATGTGATCGAAGCAGTAATTTTACTCATTTTGTTTTTGTTTAAAAAGTTTGTGACATAAATATTGAAACTCACTTTTATAAGTAGGGGGTAAAAGTATTAAAAAATCATTAAAAATGATAAAAAATTCTCTTTTTTAACCAAAATAATCACATTTTCATATAGAAAATGGTGTTTTAAAGCTTGTTAAGGTCGGCTTTTGTTTGTGGAATTTAGATTAAAACTACTGATTTAAGGTTTAAAATGGATAAATATAATTTATATCTTCAAAGCTTTTAAAAATCAGAATAGACAAAACAAAAAAAGCATGCTAATTGAATAGCATGCCAATTGAATAATGAAATTCAAATTTATTTAGATTGCAACTTCTTTCTCTGCAACTACTTTTCCTTTATAGTAAAGTTTTCCTTCATACCAAAAAGCTCTGTGGAATAAGTGAGGTTGACCTGTTGTTGGACATGTAGAAATGTTATCTGCTACAGCTTTAACATGAGTTCTTCTTTTGTCTCTTCTCTGTTTCGATATTTTTCTTTTTGGATGTGCCATTTTATCTTATTTTTATTTGTTCTTTAATTTATTTAATGCTGACCATCTTGGGTCAATTTCTTTACTTTGCACTGATTCATCTATAGTTTCTGAGTTTTCATCATCAACTAATAAATAATTATTTATGTCTTTTAACATGTCTTTATTACAGTCATTTCGTTCTTCATGAACTCTTCTTGAAGGAATCGCTAATGATATGAACTCATATATAGAATGTTTGATATCTATTTCAACTTCGTTTGGATAGACTACAATAACTTTTTCGTCTCCTAAATCCTCATTCCCGAATCTGTAAATTAATTCATCATATGTTTCTATGTCAATATGAAAATTATCTGTGCACCTGTCACACATAACTTCTACTTGACCTGTAATTCCAAAATTAAGAATCATCATAGTTGTTTTTTTCTCTAAAAAGAGATTAACTTCTAATTCTGCATTCTTTACTTCTGAATAATCAATATGTTCAAAGAACTGTTTACCTACTGTAAAGTCAAATTCATGAACTCCGTCTTTTAGACTTGAAAATCTAATTATATATTCGTCATTCATAATGCTAACCTAAAATAGGAGTGCAAAGATATATATTATTTTTTAATTACTTACTAATAAATATTTTTTAATCAATTTTCATTTCGGGAACTAATTCTGGTATAACTAAAGTACCTTCTGTTGCGTTTATTATCTCTTGAACGCTAACGCCGGGTGCTCTTTCAATTAAATGAAACGTATTGTCTTTTATTTCTAACATAGCTAAATTTGTAATCACTTTTGTGACACAACCAACTCCTGTTAATGGAAGTGAGCATTGTTTTAATAATTTAGATTCACCTTTTTTGTTAGTATGCATCATGGCTACAATTATGTTTTGAGCTGAAGCTACTAAATCCATTGCTCCTCCCATTCCTTTTACCATTCTCCCAGGTATTTTCCAGTTGGCAATGTCTCCATTCTGTGAAACTTCCATAGCGCCTAATACTGTAAGTTGAACATGTTGTCCTCTAATCATAGCAAATGATGTTGCTGAATCAAAAATAACTCCTCCTTTGTTTAATGTTACAGTTTGTTTTCCTGCATTAATTAAGTCGGCATCTTCTTCTCCATCAAAAGGAAAAGCACCCATACCTAATAGACCATTTTCTGATTGAAATTCTACTTCAATATTTTTCGGAACATAATTAGCAACCAATGTTGGGATACCAATTCCTAAATTGACATACCATCCATTTTGTAATTCTTGTGCGATTCTCTTTGCTATTCCTATCTTATCTAAAGCCATTTTCTGATTTTTTGTTAGTGTTTATAGCATATTTAAATGCTATAAGCTAAATGTGTTAAGTTATTTTTGTCTGACAGTTCTTTGTTCAATTCTTTTTTCGAATCGTTCTCCTTGGAATATACGTTGTACAAATATTCCTGGTGTATGAATAAAATTTGGATCTAATTCTCCAGCAGGTACTAATTCTTCAACTTCTGCAATTGTTATTTTACCTGCCATTGCCATCATAGGGTTGAAATTTCTTGCTGTGGCTTTAAAAATTAAATTCCCTTCGGTATCTCCTTTCCATGCTTTCACAATAGCAAAATCTGCAGTTAATGCAGTTTCTAATATGTGTGGTTTACCATTAAATTCTTTAATTTCTTTTCCTTCAGCAACTTCAGTTCCATAACCTGCAGGTGTATAAAATGCTGGTATTCCTGCTCCTCCTGCTCTACATCTTTCTGCTAAAGAGCCTTGGGGTATTAAATCAACTTCAAGTTCACCTGATAACATTTGTCTTTCAAATTCATCATTCTCACCAACATAAGAAGAAATCATTTTCTTTATTTGTTTTTTTTGTAGAAGTAATCCTAACCCAAAATCATCAACTCCTGCATTGTTAGAGATGCAGGTTAAACCAGTAGTATTCATTTCAACTAGTTTTGCAATACTATTCTCTGGAATACCACATAATCCAAAACCACCAAACATCAAAGTCATATTGTCTTCAATTCCTTCTAATGCTTCTGTTACATTATTAACTACTTTATTCATATTGTTTTTTTAAAAAATATCGTTGTCTAAATTGTTTTTGTTTTCTGAACAATTAAATTTAGAATTTTCATAAAAGGCTGGGACTTCAAAATCTTCTTTCGAAATTTTAAGGGATTTATCTTTATAGACTTCTTGCATATAGTATCCATAGATAGGTAAAGCCATTCTAGCACCTTGTCCCCAAGGGTATGATCTAAAGTGAACTTGCATATCATCTGCACCAACCCATACACCTGTAACCAAATCTGGAGTTAATCCCATAAACCAACCATCTGAAGCACCATTAGTTGTTCCTGTTTTTCCTGCGGTAGGATATTTAATACCACCCCAAGGTTGTGAACCTCTTAAGCTACCACTTGTAGAGTATACTTTTCCATCCTGGTGTATGTTACTTGCTCCGTTTACTGCACCCTTCATCATGTCAATCATTGTGTAGGCTAAGTTTTCATCCATTGCTTCATGGGTTTCATATTCTAAGTCTAAAATAATATTACCATTCTTATCTTCAACACGCATAATGTAAATAGGTTTTGTATAGACACCTTTATTTGCAAATGTTGCTTGAGCACCTACCATATCATAAAGTGAAATATTCATTGGGCCAAGACACATAGCAGGTACTACATCTTCTACTCTTAAGTCAATTCCAACTTGTTTTAAAAGTTTAGCTATGTATTTAGGACCTTCCGTTGCGCCTAAGTCTCTCATTATTGCTACTGTAATATTGTTTAATGACCCTGCCAATCCACATTTTGTAGGTATTAACTCTCCTGTGTTTTTTGTTCCTGTTGCAGGACACCAAGATTCGGTTCTTGTAGGGGAAACTGGAACATCAATGCAATAACTTAAATCTGCATAAGTTTTACAAGCGTCTATTTTACCAATACGAATGGCAGCTGCGTATACAAATGGTTTTATAGTTGAACCAACTTGTCTTTTTGTTTTTTTAACGTGATCTAAAGAGAAATGATTAAAATTTGGACCTCCAACCCATGCTTTTACAAAACCTGTGTTTGGATCCATTGACATTAATCCTGCTTGTAAAAATCCTTTGTAATATTTAATTGAATCTAATGGAGTCATTAGTGTGTCAATATAACCATCATAAGAAAAAACTGACATTTTATAAGGTGTGTTAAATGCTTTTTCAATGACTTTGTCACTTAGTCCTTGTACAGTCTTCATTTGGTAGTAGCGATTAGATTGTTTCATTCCTCTTTTCATGATTGAAGCAATAACTTTTTTTGCATTTTTAGTATCATTTGAAAAGGGTGGATATTTAACTCCTCTTTTGTAATTGTTTTTATCAAACTCTTTTTGTAAAGTTTCTTTAAAGTGTTTTACGACAGCCTTTTCAGCATAATCCTGCATTTTAGAATCAATAGTGGTGTAAATCCTTAAACCGTCCTTGTAAATATTATAGGGTTCACCATTCTTTTTAACGTATTTATAAGTTCCATCTTCGTTCGTTTCCTTGAATTTACCTTTTAATTCACTTCTTAATACCTCTTTAAAATAAGGTGCTATTCCTTTTTTGTGGTCTACAATTTGATAGTCTAATCCAAGTGGTAATTCACATAATGAGTCATACTGTAGCTGTGTAATTCTGATTGATAGACCGGGATTATCAAAATCTTTTTTCCATTGACTTAATACTACATTTCTTCGGTTTAAAGTTCTGTCGTAATGTCTTAAGGGATTAAAGTAAGAAGGGTTTTTAGCCATTCCAACAAGCATTGCAGCTTGCTCCATTGTTAGTTCTTTTGGCGACTTATTGAAGTAAACATTTGCTGCAGTTTCTATTCCTACTGCATTGTTTAAAAAATCAAAATTATTCAAATACATTGTGATGATTTCTTCTTTTGTATAGGCCTTCTCAAGCCTAACAGCTAATACGTTTTCTCCAAATTTTTGCTTTAGTCTTTCCCATTTATCTCTGGAAACACCTCCGTTTTTATCGTCATTTAAAGTATATAATAGTTTAGCTAATTGTTGTGAAATTGTGCTTGCTCCACCTTTGTTCTTTCCCATTAAACCATAGCCAACAGCTCTCGCTAATCCTGCAGCATCTACACCTGAATGTTCATAATATCGTTTGTCTTCAGTGGCAACTAATGCTGATGTTACAAATGGAGAAATTTTAGAATATGAAATACTTTTTCTGTTAACACTCCAGAATCTACCCATTTCTTGCATGTCTGATGTGTAAATTATTGAAGCTTGTTTATCAGGTGGGTTTGATAATTCTTCATATTCAGGAATAGTAGATTTTGCTTGTTCAAGCATAAATACAATAACGAATAAAGGTGTAAAGGCTCCAATCCAAGTTAGTATCAGAATAGTTCTTTGCATTTTTTTACTTAATGCTGTTTTGGTTTTTTTTGTCTTAGACATATCTTGTGTTCTGTGGTGTAAAAATACATACTAATTAATTAATTTTAATTATTATCTACCATTTTTTTATTATCGTATAATACTTTAATTAGATTTGTAGCGTTCTATCTATTATTTATAAAGTTAAATGAAATTATTTTTAAATCTATTATTTTTAAATCTGTTATTTTTTTATTCATGTACTGAAAAAACAGAATTTACTTCCGAAAATAATTCAAATATTTTGTATTCTTCTAGTGCGGAATATTTAAAAGGTGATATGTTGACCGATTCTATAGGGTTTTCAGAATTTACTGGTGTAAATTATAGAACTGCTGAATTAAGTAGAACTGGAAAATATTGTGTAAAGTTAGATTCGAATCATCTTTATGGATTTAATTTAGAAATTAATAACCCTAAAGCTGGAGAATTCTATAAGGCAATTGTTTGGCAAAAAGCAGGGGTTAATTATGGCGGTATTCATTGTAGTGTTAGGGGAGATGAAAAGAGAACTGTTTCATCTTCAAATCATGGGAAGGTTATAAATGGTTGGGTAAAGCGTAGTATAAGTGTTATTGTAGCAAAAGGTGTAGAGAAATTAGTTTTTTATGCTGGATCAGGTGCAAGAATAGCTTACTTTGATGATATTGAAGTTGTTCGTTATTCTGATATACCAAGTCAAACAACAAACCAATCATTGACTCTTTTTATACCTGAAGAAGCTAATGATAAACTTGAGGAATATATAAGTTTAGCATTAAAAGAAGGTATTATTTCTCCAAAAAACAAAGCCTATGTAAAAGGGTTTATTTTATCAGAATTTGATTCTATTCCTATTGATATAAGATTAAAAGGAGACTGGGTTGATCATTTAACTTCAGGAAAACCTTCTTATAGAATTAAAATTAAAGGAGATTACTCATTTAATGGACTGAAAACATTTTCAATACAGCATCCAAAGACAAGAAATTTTTTAAATGAATGGTTCATGCATAAATGGTGTGATTCAGAAGATGTATTAGCAACATCATATAATTTTTTACCTGTTGTTTTTAATGGTGAAGGAATGGGTGTTTATGCTATAGAAGAGCATTTTGACAAACAATTATTAGAGCAAAAAAACAGAAGAGAAGGGGTGTTGTTGAAGTTTGATGAAGGAGGATTTTGGGATTTAGGTAGGTTAAAAACAGATAATGAGAAGAGTTACCCTTATTATAAACAAAGTTTTATTTCATTTTTCAAGAAAAAACGTACTTTGAAAAATAAGGTACTTAAAAAACAATTTATTGATGGCTCAAAAGCTTTACAATTGTTTAAGGAAATGGATGTTAGAGTAGGTGATTTTATAGATTTAAAACAAATCGCAAAATATTATGCTATTCTTGAGATGGGATGTGCTTCTCATGCTAATAATTGGCATAATAGACGTTTTTATTTTAATCCAATTACACAAAACTTAGAAAATGTAGGGTTTGATATGTTAGCTGGTAAAGAGCCAGAGCAGGAGTTGTCTATTATTTACAGTTTAAATACTAAAAGAGAATCATTAAGAGAAGGACGATTGGATGCAGGTCTTTTTAAGAATCCTGATTTCAGAATATATTATATGAAGTTTATTCAGCAGTTTTCAGATTCAATTTATTTAAATCAATTGTTTAGTGAATTAAATGCTGAATTAGCCTTAAAAGAAGATTTGATGAGTGATGAGTTTGTTGATGTTGAGTTAAATAAAGAATTTTATTATAAACGTGGAAGGACAATTAATAAGAAAATGAAAAACTTAGTTAATAAATGGGATGACTATATGAAGGTGCCGCTTAATGATATTGAAATAAAGCAAGATATATATATTGAACATACATCAGATTTTTATTTAGAAAGTGTTTCTATTAACGCGTATGTTCATAAAGTTGATTCTTCGAAATATAGGCTTGAAATTGAAAATTACCATTTAAATGATGTTAAAATTGTTGGGTATAAAATGAAAGGTGATACAGTTGTAAAGTTTAAAAATCCATTTGATTTAAAAGGATTTAAAGAAAATTCTAAATTAGGAATGCTAGATTTAGATGTGAAAAATAAGCCAAAATCATTACTTTTTATAGTAAGTAATAAGCCACATCATATTTTATCAAAAAAGATATTAAAATGGAGAAAACCTAAAGGAGAAACTTCAAAAATGAAATTAGCTAATTCATTCTCAAAAGAATCTAGTTACTATAAAGTTACAGGGAATGAGTTAGTTTTTAATACAGGAGAATTAACAATTGATAAATTAATATATATTCCAAGTAAATATAAGGTTAGAATAATAAAGGGGACTAAAATTGATTTTATTAATGGGGGTGGATTGGTTGTGAATAATGATTTTACTGCACTCGGTTCAAAACAAGCGCCAATATTGATTTCATCAACTGATAAAAATAATCATGGCATAACTATTTTGAAAGCTTCCAATGTTGACATGAGTTTTGTTGAATTTACAAATTTGAACGCCTTACACTATAAAAGATGGAATTTAACAGGTGGCGTTACAATTTATGAGTCAGAAACAAGACTAAATAATTGTAAAATTAATGCTAACATCTGTGAGGATGGATTGAATATAATTCGTTCTAATTTTACAATTGATAGATTAGTTGTCACAAATACAAAGTCAGATGGGTTTGATGCAGATTTTTGTACAGGAATCATTCAAAACTCTTATTTTGAAAATACTGGAAACGATTGTATTGATTTTTCAGGATCGGTTATAAAAATTGCGAATATCAATATTTTGAACTCTGGAGATAAAGGTATTTCTGGCGGGGAAGCATCAATGTTAGAACTAAATAATATATTTATTAACGGCGCAATTACTGGAGTGGCATCAAAAGATGGATCAATCGTAAAAGGAGAAAATATACATGTCACAAATGCTGAATATGGTTTGGCTGTTTTTAGAAAAAAACCTGAATATTTAGGAGCTAGCATAGATTTTAAATCGATTAATTATTCAAATTTAGGAGAAAAAGGTCTTGTTGAATCTGGTTCTTTTGTCGTTATAGATGGTCATTATTTTTATGGTTATTCTAAGTTAGATATTGAAGCATTGTACGCAAGATTTGATAAAAAATAAGTATAAATTTATTAAAATTTATTTTTTTTAAATATAATATCAAGCTTGTTTTGGTATAGTTTTTCTTTCAAATTAGATTATTTAGATTTTTCAATTAATTATTGAGTTTATTTAAATAATAATTATCTTTGTTGTATTCATAAAAATCAATTTATAATGGCTAAATATCTTTTAAAAAACGCAACCTTAATTAATGAAGGAAAACAATTTAAATCCGACCTTTTAATTAATGGTAATCTGATTGAAAAAATTGCTGAAACAATCACAGATAATTCTGCAGAAGTAATTGATTTAAAAGGTAAATGGATTATGCCTGGAATGATTGATGATCAAGTTCATTTTAGAGAGCCAGGTTTAACACAGAAGGCTAATTTAACTACAGAAAGTAGAGCTGCTGTTGCTGGGGGGATAACTACTTTTATGGAAATGCCAAATACTGTTCCTAATACTTTAACTCAGGAATTGTTAGAAGATAAATATGTTTTAGCTAGTAAAGCTTCAATTGCTAACTATTCTTTCTTTATGGGAGCTAGTAATGATAATATTGATGAGGTTTTGAAAACAAATCCTGAAAATGTTTGTGGTGTAAAAGTATTTATGGGGTCTTCAACAGGAAACATGTTGGTAGATAATGAAACAACTTTAACTAATATTTTTTCGAAATGTAAAATGTTAATCGCTACACATTGTGAAGATGAAGCAACAATAAGAAAAAATACAGCTATTTATAAAGAAAAGTATGGAGAGGATATGCCAGTAAAGTATCATCCAGAAATTAGAAATGATGAAGCATGTTATATATCTTCATCTTTAGCAGTAAGTTTAGCAAAGAAATTTAACACAAGATTACATGTGTTACATTTATCAACTGCAAAAGAAATGGAATTATTTGATAATTCAATTCCTTTAAAAGATAAAAGAATTACTGCTGAGGCTTGTGTACATCACTTATGGTTTTCAGATAAAGATTATGATGAAAAAGGAATGTTTATCAAATGGAATCCAGCTGTAAAAAGTCAAAAGGATCAAGATGCTGTTTGGGAAGGGTTAAATTCTGATAAAATTGATATTTTAGCTACAGATCACGCACCACATACATTAGAGGAAAAAGATAATAAGTATTTTAATGCACCTTCTGGTGGACCATTAGTTCAACATGCTGTATTAGCCATTTTACAAAAAGTAAAAGAAGGAAAAATATCATTAGAAAGAGCTGTAGAGAAAATGTGTCATGCACCTGCAATTTGTTTTGAAATTGAAAAAAGAGGATATTTAAGAGAGGGCTATTTTGCAGATTTAGTAGTTATTGATCCAAATAGAAAAATAACGGTTACTAAAGAAAATATTTTATATAAATGTGGTTGGTCTCCTTTTGAAGGTGTAGAGTTTGACCATGTGATTGACACTACATTTGTTAGTGGTAATATCGTCTATAAGAATGATGAAATTGTAGAAGGTACTACTGGTATGCGTTTAACATTTGAAAGATAATGGTAGTTAAATTAATTGTTATCTTGTTTTTTGGAATACTTTTATCTTGTGGTAGTACAGATGAGGTAGTACCTGTTAAACCTGTTGTCTTTTTAAATAAAGATAAAATGATTGCTGTATTAGTTGAAGTTCAGCAGTTAGAATCTCATTATCATAATAAATTTCAAAGACCTAATGTATATGCAAATGCTTTAGATTCTGCTACCATTACTATTTTTAAAAAGCATAAAATCACAAAAGAGATATTCAAAGAGAATCTGATTTTTTATGCCTTAAACCAAGATAGCTTGTTTAGTATGTATGAAGGAGCTTTAGATATCGTAAATGATGAGATTAATTCAAATTTTGAAGACTAAATAGTCATGTTTGCAAAGTATAAACATCAATTAATTTTACATATAATTGTACTTATTTGGGGACTAACAGGTATTTTAGGTGACTATATTAATTTGTCATCTTCAAAGATTGTGTTTTTTAGAACATTGATTGCTTTTGTGTCATTGATTTTTATAGGTTTATTTATAAAGCAATCCAAAAAACTAACACTTAATCAAATTTTAAAAATTAGTGGTGTCGGAATTATAGTCGGTTTGCATTGGTTTACATTTTTTTATTCGATTAAAGTTAGTACAATCTCTATTGGGGTTGTTTGTATGTCTTTAACCACTTTATTTGTCGCTTTAATTGAACCGATTATTTTTAAGAGAAAAATTTCTAAGGCAGAAATATTTATAAGTATTTTTATCTTAGTAGGAATAATTATCATTTTTGGATTTGAATTTAAATATGTTAAAGGTATTTTGTTTGGTGTATTTTCTGCTTTAATGGCGGCTATATTTTCGGTGTTTAATGGGGAGTTAATAAAAACAGTGTCATCATTTTCAATAACAAAATATGAAATGTTAGGTGCTGTAATGGTGTCATCCTTAATTATGCTTTTTAGTAATGAGTTTGATTCAAGTTTATTTGTTATGTCAAACAATGATTTAATACTTCTATTATTCTTAGGGTTAGTTTGTACGACTGTCGCTTTTATGATTAGCGTTTGGGTTATGAAGTTCTTAGGAGCGTTTACAGTTAGTGTAAGTGTTAATATGGAGCCTATTTATACAATTATTATTGCTGTTCTTCTCGCGCCTGAAAAAGAGAAAATGACGTATGGTTTTTATATTGGAGGGGCAGTAATTATTGGAGCTATTTTCACAAATGCTTACTTAAAAAGAAAAGGGAAAGGTTAATTTTTTATTAAAGCTATCTGAAAGACTTAAATTCTATAAGTTAATTACAAAATCCCTATCTTTGCAGAATTAAAAATTGAATCGTAAAACGTATTAGTATGTCAGAGATTAAAAAGGTAAACAAAAAAGTAGCTCAAATTATTTTACAATTGAGTTCACCAGAACCTAAAGATGTAATTAAAGCTGTAAAAGCGTTAAAAATGTCAGGTAATGAAACAGCTATTGAGCCATTAATTGATTTGTATTGTACATCTCAAAATAACGCTGTTAAAGCTGAGATAATTGATTTATTAAATTCTATAAAATCAACAAAAGTTCCAACGGTTCTAATTGATTGTTTAAATAATGAGAAATATGTACTTGCAAGACAAGTTATGTTGAGCTCAATTTGGAATTCAAATCTAGATTATACGCCGTATTTATTAGAGATTGTAGAAACGACTCAAAAAGGTGAAATGATGGATGCTATGGAATGTTTAACTATTTTAGAAAACATGGAAGGCACATTGACAGAAGAGAAAATTATGGATGCATTATTAAGTATGAAGTCATATTTAGTTGAACATTCAAGTGACAGTACTCCCAAAATGGGATTATTAAGAGAGGTATCATTGTTGTTGTCTGAGATTAATAATTCTTTATAATTATAAAACAAACCGTTTACCATGGCTAAAACTAAATTAGAACACTTTGCAGATATGAAAACAATGGATTGTGTTTTCGAACCATTGTTAGAAACCCTTCAAAGTGATGAGTTTCCTATGAAAGGAAATTGGTCAAAAGATTTTTTTAAAAATGACAATCCTATTATTGTAGAGTTAGGATGTGGTAAAGGTGAATATACTGTTGGATTAGCAAAGAAATATCCAAATCATAATTACATTGGAATAGATGTTAAAGGCGCTCGTATTTGGTATGGTGCTGATGCTATTAGATCATTAGAACTTGATAATGCAGCATTTGTTAGAATTAGAATTGATTTTTTAAAAGCTGTTTTTGCTGAAAATGAAATTGATCAAATTTGGTTAACCTTTTCGGATCCTCAGAAAGAGAAGCCGCGTAAGCGATTAACTTCAAAAATGTTTATGGACAGGTTTAAGCATGTGTTAAAACCAGGTGGGGTTGTACATTTAAAAACAGATAGTGATATTTTGTTTGAATCTACTGAAGAGCAAATTGCAGAGCATAACTATAAGTGCGAAAACACAACTTGGGATTTATATGCACCTGAATATTGGGATAAATTAACAGAAGAAGAACAATCAGTTTTAGGGATTAAAACTGTATATGAGAAATTGTTCACCGAAAAAGGATCAGTAATTAAGTATTGCCAGATTCAATTGTAAAATTGTATATTTACTTGAAGAATAACAATGGCTCAATCCGATTTTTATACTAATATTTTTGATGTTGTACGTTTAATTCCGAAAGGAAGAGCAACATCCTATGGAGCGATAGCTAAATATTTAGGAGCAGCCAAGTCTAGCAGGGTAGTTGGTTGGGCAATGAACCAATCACATACGTTAGAAGATAAAATACCGGCTCACCGTGTAGTGAATAGATTAGGAATGCTGAGTGGTAAAATGCATTTTGCTACACCAGATACTATGAAGGATAGGTTAGAAGCAGAAGGTCTTAAAATTAAAAATGATATAATACAAAATTGGGATACCATATTCTGGGATCCCAATCAAGAATTAGATTTTTAAATCAAATATTTTTTAAATTATTATCGTACTATTAATGTGATAAATCAACATAAACGACTTTCTTAGTTTCGAAAAATTCCTCTTCAAAAAAGTCAGCTAGTTCTACCGTTTCATTATATTCTCTTACGGTTTTCATTTCCTCATGTAAATCACCACCTTTTAAATAAAGTAAGCCATTAGGGTAAGCATTTATTTGTTGCTTTTTTATTCTTTTACGAATCCAAGTTAAAAATAAAGGCATTTGTGTGACAGCTCTACTGATAATGAAATCAAACTTGTGTTTAATTTCTTCAGCACGAATTTGTTGAGCCGTTACATTTTTTAAACCTAAAGATTCAACAACACCGTTAACAACCTTAATTTTCTTTCCTATTCCATCTACTAACATAAAGTGAGAATCAGGAAACATAATTGCTAAAGGAATCCCAGGAAAACCTCCACCAGTACCTACATCTAAAATGTCAGAGTTTTCTTTAAATTCAATACATTCTGCTATGCCTAAAGAATGTAAAACATGTTTCTCGTAAAACGTATCAAAGTCTTTACGACTCACCACGTTTATTTGATCATTCCATTCCTTATAAACATCATATAGTTTTGTAAACTGTTCTTTTTGAAGATCAGTTAAGTCAGGGAAATATTTAAAAATTATATCTACTGTTATCATTGTGTGTAATTAATTATCGTAAAATGTAAATATCTTTAAAAGTCAATACTTTCGAATGATATTAATTGTTAGCCTCCATTTCTTTGGCAGTTAATAATACTTTCTCTTTTAAACTTTCTTTATATTCAGTTATTCTATTAAAAACAGCTTCATTTGAGGCACCAATAATGCTTGCTGCTAAAATCCCAGCATTTTTTGCACCATTTAATGCTACTGTTGCTACTGGTATTCCACCAGGCATTTGTAAAATAGATAAAACTGAATCCCAGCCATCAATTGAATTTGAAGACTTAATTGGAACGCCAATAATTGGTAATGCCGTTAGAGAAGCAACCATTCCGGGTAAGTGAGCAGCACCACCAGCACCAGCAATAATAACTTTTATTCCTCTTGCTTGTGCTTTTTTAGCATAGTCAAACATCCTTTCAGGTGTTCTATGAGCAGAAACAACTGTCATTTCAAACTTAATTCCTAATTCTTTTAATGCATCAGCTGCATCTTGCATAATAGGTAAGTCTGATTTTGAACCCATTATTATTCCAACTTCAACCATAGTCTTTTATTTTTTTGTAAAGTTAGTATTAATCTAACAATTCTAATTGTCCTCTACTGATTTTTACTAGATCTTCTTTTTCCATTTGTTTTAAAATTCTTGATACAACTTCTCTTGATGTATTTAAATCGTAAGCAATTTGTTGATGAGAGATTTTAATAATTTTTGAATCTAGTAATTTTGATTTTTCATCTAAGAAATTTGCTATTCTTTGATCCATTTTCTTGAATGCCAATTGATCAACTGCTTTTAACAATTCTTCAAAACGAATAGAGTAAGTTGTTAAAATAAATTCACGCCAAGTTTTATACTTTCCCATCCAAATATCCATGTACTCGTAAGGAATAGTAATAAAAATTACTTTTTCTTCAACAACGGCTCTAATGTTACTTCTTTTAGCATCCATGCAACATGTTAAAGTAGCAGCACAAGTATTTCCTTGATCAACGTAGTATAAAAAAACTTCATTGCCTTCTTCATCCTCACGTAAAATTTTCACAGAACCTTCAATTAATAAAGGTAAGGTTTTTACATTTTGATTAATGTCAATTAGAATTTCGTCAACTTCCATTTCATGAATTTGACCTACTTTCATAATTTCTTCAATCAAATCAGGATTTGATAAAATAGGATAATTATCTTGTAATGCTTTTCTTAGAATCATCTGTTGTTAATTTTTTGTAAATATAAAGAATCATCTTGTAAAATCAGTAAAAAACTATTGGGTAAGCTTACTATATTTTCAATACCTTTTATTGACAAGGGGTTTAGTTTGTTAATTTAAACTCTAAATTTTTAAAAAAAGTGGATTGTATTTTTTATTACCAAATAATAAATTGATTATTATTCGTTAAATAATAAGATGCAATAACAAAAAAATCCCAACCAGTATTTTACTGATTGGGATTTTTTGTATCTAATTAAAAGTTAAAGGTTATCTATAGCAGTTTGTATAGCTGTAATAGTTGTCAATGACATTGTAATGCTTTCAATATGATTAGCAACAATCATAGAGTTAACAAATGCAGAGTAGTATAATCCATCAATTTCAGAAACACATACAAAAGTTACGGGTTGGCCTGTTGGTATATTTGAACCTAAGAATTCACCATCATTAACAACTGTGTAGTCATGTAAACTCATTACCGAGTTGATGTCTGTAAATACCAAGAAGCATGATGTATTAGAATAATTATATATGGTATCTAATTGAGCAATGATGTCTGTTTCTGGGGCTGGATTGTTCCAGAAATAATCACAATTTATCCAACCTAAGCTATCATTTGTAAAATCAAATGAATAATAATCTACCCAACCATTACCAATTGTGTCATTTACAATTATAATCGTATCTTGTTGTGTCGTATCTAATACTGAAGATGTCCAGTCTACATCACCCGTTGCGTTTTGATTTCCAACGAAAAGCGCCATTTGTGGGTCAATATTCGTTGTTGGAATCTTAACTTCTACAGCCATATCTTGTGCTAAAAACACTTGACTTGAGTTTTGACTCGCTATTAATTTTATTTGACCACCAGATACTAGTATTTCACCATTTGATGTTGTTGTTTTATTTAAAGATACCATACTTGATACATTTAATACTTCAATCAATTCAAAATCAATAGTTCCTGTTACTACATCTCCGTTTGAATAAACAAAAGAATTTGCAGGGACATTAATTTTTACACCATTTTCACCTGTAAAGGTATTCGAAGTACTTGCGTTAATTGAAAAGTTTTGTTTAGCTTCATTTTCATTATCCGTAAAATACGATCCGAGATTAGATGTTGGCGTAGGCGGAGGTATTACCTCATGTTTTTTACACGCTACCATCCCTAATGTAGCTAATGCTAATAGACTTAAAATTACATTTTTCATATTCACAGTTTTTTATTTATATGATAATAACGAATTAAAATAATAAAAGGTTGCTCCAAGTATTGATGATTGAATAGACTTCACCTTTATTATTTCTTTAATTAAATAGGGTAATTGTCTTGTAATACTTTTCTTACGATTGTTTTGTAAAAATGTCCATCCATTTTATATAATAGATGGACATTTTTGAACTAAAAGTAAGAGTTAATTATTGGTTTCTTCTTTTCCTATTTTTATATCATACCAATCAATTTTACGAGAGAAAAACATAACTATTCCCAGAATTATGAATATTCCTATACTACCGATTAGTAGAGCATAGTCTTCCATTTGAATTATAATAAAAATAAAGGTGTATAAAATCGTTAATATTCCTAATATTAAAAGGCTTAATGTTTTTGATTTAAGAATAGCCATTGTGTAACCAGTAACCAAGAAAAGAGTTAATACTGCAGCTAAAATATAAGAAAAATTGAAAAGTATATGTTCACTAAATGATAATAATAATGAGTAAAACACAACTAATGCTATCCCTACAAGTAAATACTGAATAGGGTGAATGAATACTTTATTCATAATTTCAACAAAAAAGAATACTAAAAAAGTTAATACAATAAAAAGAATAGAGTATCGAGCCACTCTATGTGATTTTTTGTAACCATCCACAGGAAGTAATAAGTCTGTTCCAAAGCTGCTATAACTTACATTGTGTTGACTTCCAGTCCAACTTTGAGGATAGTTTCTGTTTAAGTGCAGTATATTCCAATTTGCAGTAAAACCACTATTATTTATTGTTCTTGTGTCAGGTAAATATTCTCCAGTAAAACTTGGTGTACTCCAGTCGGATGCTATATTAATATCTGTTATTTTACCTACAGGAACAAAGTATAAGTGTTGACTTCCTTTTAGGTCGAGCTCTACGTTGAACTCATAATTTAAAGAATCGTCTTTATCAATTTTTATGTTTGCATTGATACCTGACTTGACTAAATCATTTGTACTCGTACTAGGGTTAAAAAGAGAAGCTTTATTGTTCCAATTCAAACTTACTTGTGTTTCAATTCCTCTCAAGTCTGATACGCCAACATTAAAAGTTGCTTGGTCAAAATGTACGTTTTTAGACTCTACTTCTAGCTGATCAAAATCAAATTGATTAAAACTTCCATTTAAGCTAAGTACAGATTCATATACAACAACTTCAAATATTCCTCTATATCTTTTTTCAGGAGCGACTTTACCTTCTATGTTTAATTGTTCTGGTAAAAAATGAGCCCATTTCTTTAATGTAACTATTTCACTAGTAGAGTCTGTTAGTGTTCTTTTTATAAATTTATCATAAGGAACTGACACAAAAGGTCCTGTTATGGTTTGTCCATTACCCCATTTTGAACTTACCTCTTCAATGGCCTGTTCTTGTACGTTTTCTCTTTCATGTATTAACTCTTGTACTAAAGCGGTTGGAATTAAAAGTATTAACGTAATAACGATAATTATTCCGATTTTAAAAAAGATGTTACTTTTTAAATTTTTCATATGGTAAGTTTATTTCAAAGCTAACGATATTAAAATAAGTAAATTGTATTTTTTTATATTCAAATAGAGGTTTATTATTATTCGGTATTATGAATTAATTATTCGTGTACCATAAACTATATTCTCATGAAAAAGTTAATGAATAAAATGTCGATTGAGTTCTTATCAATTTTGATTCACTAGTTTTATTATTTACAAACTGTTTTTAGTATAAACTTAAAAAGTGTAACTTTTTTATTCAATTACGTATATTAAACATTAATGAAACAGTACTACTTATCATGAATTAATGAATAGAATATTTTTTATATTTCTAATGCTTTTTACGCTTAACTTATCTGCTCAGGATAACTTTTTAGAAGGAGTATGGCAAGGTTTAAAAGTTAATTTTGGCCAAACGAATACAAAAGGAAATGCTATTTGGTTTAATTTTGTGATTGATAAAGAGACTAAAGAGGTGACAGGTGAGTCAAGAGTAGAAGTTCCATTTAGTGATTATTATGCTTTAAAAATTATTAAAGGGAAATTAATTTCTGAAAATGAAATTGAGTTTGAGGATATTTTTTTCGAGAATAAAAAATACTCAGGTAGAAGATATTGGTGTTTGATAAAAGGGAAATTAAGGTATAGTGAAAAAACAGGTTACTTATCAGGTGTGTTTTATTCGAGTACTTGCCGTTCAGATGTAGGTGAAATAACATTGTATCGTTCTAAATATAAAATGTCAAAAACAGATACAGTTTCATTATATCATTCATGGTTTAATAATATGCATAATGATTTAAAAAGAGGTTGGAATGCTTACTATGTAAGAGATGCCGAAATGAAAAACTTTGAATTTCAATCCATTAATTTTGACCATGATATGGATGATTTAAAACCTGAGTTTCATGAATTCTTAGAACAAATGGTTAAAATAGTTAAATCTCATTCTGATTTAAGAATTAAAATTATTGGGCATACAGATTCGAATGGCTCTAATGGATACAATATTGGTTTGTCAAAAAGACGAGCTAATAAAATTAAAGCTTATCTATTGAGTCTTGGTATTGAGTCTGACCAAGTGGTTATTGAATTTAGAGGTGAAAAAGATCCAAAAGTATCGAATTCTACTATTGGTGGGAAAAAGCTAAATAGAAGAGTTGATTTTGAATTTATTTAGAACTTAGAATTAATTTTCCATTTTCAACTACTAAGTTAGTAGGCGTATTATTAGTAAATAATCCACCTGTTCCTAACCCTTGAGGAAGCGGATTATTTTTAGTAAACGTATATTGTGCAATTGCGTTTAAGCCAATATTACTTTCTAATGCTGAGGTAATCCACCACTTAATATTTTGCTGTTCAGCTAAGTTTATCCATTCTTCAGAGCCGCTAAATCCACCAATTAAAGAAGGTTTTAAAATAATATACTGTGGTTTTATGGTCTTTAGTAATTCAGACTTTTTCTTCACATTAAAAACACCAATCAATTCTTCATCTAAAGCAATTGGTAACGGCGTATTTGAACATAAACTCGCCATTTCATTTATTTGTCCTGCTTTTATAGGTTGTTCTATAGAGTGTAAATCAAATTTAGATAACTGTTCTAATTTATCTAAAGCTTCATGAGGTAAAAAAGCACCGTTGGCATCTACTCTTAATTCAATGTCTTTAGATGAATAGTTTGAACGAATGTCTTTTAAAATTTGTAATTCTGTTTCAAAATCAATAGCACCAATTTTCAATTTAAGACAATCAAAACCAGTCTTTATTTTATTTTCAATTTGAGAGGTCATAAACGCTTTGTCTCCCATCCATATTAGTCCATTTATGGGTATAGGCGTTTGTTTACTTACGAAATCGGAAGGGAAAACAATTGATTTCCCTCCGTTTTTTAAGTCGAGTAATGCAGTTTCAATTGCCAATTGAATTGATGGGAATTGGTTTAATTTACGTATTCCTTCTGTTGTACTATATTCAGTAATGTTTTCACAAATAAAATTGACTTTAGCTTCAAAATCCTTACTCCAATCAGGCGAAAGTGTTTTAATGATAGATGCTTCACCTTTACCAATAATATCAGTATTATTGACATTCCAAATCGATATTATCCAAGATTCTTTTTGAGTTAAAATACCTCTTGATGTTCCACTCGGTAGTTTAAAATCTAATGTCAATTTTTTCCAACTTGATTTTATCATTCTGTATTATTGTCTTGTGTCTAGCATCTAGAAGCGTAGCGCTATTATGTCTTTTTCTTACCCTGCAAGTACTTCTAAAAACTCTGTTTTGTCCAGATATTTATTTGCTAAATGGTTTAATTGTTTTGCTGTAATGTTATTAATGGCGTGAATAAATTCAGTATAATAATCTTGACTTAAATTATTAAAGAAAATGTTTTTAAAATTTTCCATCATGGCAATTGCACCATCAGAGCCTCTTAAAAAGTCACCTAATAAATAGTTTTTTACTTTTTCTAATTCATTTTCAGAAACAAGTTCATTCTTTAATTTATCAATTTCAATGTAAATTTCTGTGATCGTATTATCAACCACTTCTTTAGCTACTTCGGTAGAGATAAAAAAGTAAGCGCTATCATCTAGAACAGATAGTCCCGAACCAATGCCATAAGTATAACCCTTGTCTTCGCGTATGTTAGCCATTAATCTACTCCCGAAATAACCACCTAAAATGGTATTCAAAATTTGAAAATCATAATAATCAGGGTGGTTTTTTTGAACCATCAATCTACCAATTCTAATAGAGGTTTGAATGGCGTCTTTTTTAGGGATTTCAATTCTACCTTTCGTTTGCTCAAAATTTGTATTTACAACAGTTGATTTTGAAGTGCCTAATGTTTGCGCCCAAGTCTTTAATTTTTCAATAAAAGATTGATTTACTTTACCAACTAAAAATAGGGTAGGTTTAGTTTCTAAATAAATAGACTTATAAAAATGTTGTAAGTCACTTACTGTTACATTATCAAAGTCTTCTAAATTAGCTACTTTTCCATATTCATTATTTTGACCAAAAATATGTTTGTTAAATTCTTGACGGCAAAGTGTAGATACTTTTTCCATTGAAATTTTAAAGCCATTCTTTCTGATATCAATTAGTTTTTCAACTTCTGATTCAGGAAATATTGCATTAGAAAAATTTTCAGAAAATATGTCAAAAATGGTTTCAATTTTATTGCTTAAGCCATAAAGTGTGACACCACCTTGGTCTTTATCTAAGTCTTGAGAAACATAGCCACCTTGGAAGTCTATTTTTTCAGATATTTGATTAGCAGACAGTTTATTTGTACCTGCTAATAAAAGCGCATTTGTAAAAGAGGCTGTTAATTTTTTTGATTGATATTTAGACCCAGCATCCCAAGTCATATCTAATTTTACAGTATCATCTTGAGTTTCGTTAAGCCAATATAAATCTATTTGGTCAGTAAGCTTGATGCGCTGTGGGACAAGCAAATCAATATTTTGTGCTTTGCTGTATTCTGGTGCAATTGTTCTGTTCATTTATATAGCTTTAATAGTTAAAACCGACATGTTTGTTGGTGTAAAAGTTTCTTTTGAAAAATTAATTAATTCGTCAACTTTAATGGTGTCATAAATAGTTTTTTCAGTATTTATCTTATCTAATATTCCCATTTGATCATGCATGGCTAAGTCCATTACACGGTTTAATAAACTTTGGTCTTGAAATGCTTTTGCCGTTTGAAATTTATTTTTAACCTTAGTTAATTCATTGTCCGAAATGGATTTTGTAATTAAGATTTCTATTTCGTTTAATATTGACTCCTCAGCTGTTTCAAAATCTACACCTTCCATTAAATGACCACTAAATAAAAATATACCATCTTCAATTCCGCCTAAAATATATGCTGAGATGTTAGTGAATAATTTCTTGTCTTTTACTAAAGACATATATAGTCTTGATGATTTACCTCCAGATAAAACATCAGAAGTAATATCGCCTAAATAATGATCACGTGTTAAACGGTTACCCATTCTAAATGACATGTAAATAGCATTGGCAGGTACTTTTCTATCAATATTTAAGCGTCTAGTTTCTGTTTGTTTTGGTTCAGGAGTAATATGTCTTGTATATTTATCTCTTGCAGGAATGTCAGCATAATATTTAGTGACTAAAGATTTAACGTCTTCAAATTCAACATTACCTCCAATTACTAAAGTTGCATTTTGAGGGCCATAATGTTTGAAGAAAAAGTTTTTTACATCTTCCATTGTAGCCTCTTCAATATGTTTAATACTTTTACCGATAGTTGCCCATTTGTAAGGGTGTGTCTTATATATTAAAGGTCTAAACTGTAACCAAACGTCACCATAAGGTTGATTTAAGTAGCGTTGCTTAAATTCTTCAATAACTACTTGGCGTTGTACTTCTAAAGATTTTGGTGTAAAAGCTAATTCTAACATTCTATCACTCTCTAACCAAAGTGCAGTTTCTAAATTTTCGGCAGGTAAAGTGTTGTAATAATTTGTAATGTCATTACTTGTAAAAGCATTACATTCTCCACCGGCTAGCTGTAAAGGGGCGTCAAAATTTTCAATATGTTTTGAACCGCCAAACATTAAATGTTCAAATAGATGGGCAAATCCTGTACGACTTTCATTTTCATCTCTAGCGCCTACATTATAAATTGTGTTTACTACAGCCATTGGTGTAGTTTTATCTTGATGGTGTATGACTTTTAAGCCATTATTTAATGTAAACGTTTTATATTGTATCATATTTTATTTTAGTAATTTAACATAGATGGGCTGAGTTGCGTAGCAGAAACTCAAGAGTCTTGTTAAAAATTATATTTATCTAAAGTTGTAATTTCTGCTTTAATTTGATTGTATTCAGTAATAATTTCAGCTACGATTTGGGCAGCAGGTTTTATGTCATTAATTAAGCCTGCAATTTGACCTATTTCTAATTCACCTTCTACTAAATCTCCTTCAAACATTCCTTTTTTTGCACGACCTCTACCTAGTAATTCTTTAAGATTTTGAGTAGAAGCATTATTTTGATAAGCTGTTTGCACTTGGTTATAAAAATTGTTTTTGATGAGTCTAACAGGTGTCAATTCTTTTAGGGTTAATTGGGTTCCACCATCTTGTGTTTCTACAACAGTATTTTTAAAGTTTTGATGAGCAGAACTTTCAGGAGTAGCGACAAAACGACTACCAATTTGAACACCATCAGCACCTAAACTCATAGCTGCAAACATCCCTTTTCCTGTCCCAATTCCACCAGCTGCGATTAATGGGATTTTTAATTCGTTAGCAACAATAGGAATTAAAGTCATTGTTGTAGTTTCTTCACGTCCATTGTGTCCTCCAGCTTCAAAACCTTCAGCTACAACAGCATCTACACCTGCTAATTCAGATTTTAATGCAAATTTCAAGCTTGATACAACATGAACAACAATAATTCCATTGTCTTTCAGTAATTTTGTCCACGTTTTAGGATTTCCTGCTGAGGTAAAAACAATAGGTACTTTAGTTCTTAAAATGATTTCCACATGCTTATCAATGTCAGGGTAAATCATAGGTAAATTAACCGCAAATGGTTTGTCGGTAGCTGTTTTACATTTAGCAATTTGTTCTTCTAAAACTTCAGGGTACATTGAACCTGACCCAATGATTCCTAATCCACCTGCGTTTGAAACTGCACTTGCTAATTCCCAACCAGAACACCAAATCATTCCAGCTTGAATAATTGGATATTTTATGTTGAATAATTCTGTAATTCTATTTTCCATAATTTACCGTTTAAGATTACGAATTTACAAATAATCAATTTTGTTTTGATTAAAAATATTAAAAATTGTACCTTCAGTTATTAGTAAATTCTAATTATGCCTTATAACAAGTGTTGTAAGCTTATTTTTAATGAATAATTATTGAATAGATAATTAAGTATTTAACTCAAATCAGAGATAGGATGGGTGTAAAAGTTTGACGCTTTGAATGGTTACTAAAAGAGTTGTAGGCCTTAAAGGTTATTCGGGTAATTTTAAATTTTTACCACAAAAAAAGCATAACTTAAAAGTTATGCTTTTTGATAATTGTTAAAAAAGAATTACTTTTTTTTGTTTTCAGTTTTAATATAGTCCTCAATAGCCATAGTCATACTAGGGTATTTAGGTAGTGGTGCATGAATGCTTAGCTTTAAGCTGTGTTTTTTAACTGCATTAGCAGTTGTTGGACCAAAAGCAGCAATCATTGTTTTATCTTGTTTGAAATCAGGAAAATTTTTGAATAATGACTCAATTCCAGAAGGACTAAAGAAAACCAATAAGTCATACTTTACATCATCTAAATCAGATAAATCAGCAGCTACAGTTCTGTACATAACAGCTTTTGAATAACGAATACTATTAGCTTCTAATGCATCAGGAATTCTTTGTCTTAATATATCAGAACAAGGTAATAAATAGTTCTCGTTTTTATGTTTTTTAAGTAAAACCATTAAATCATCAATGTTTGTTTTACCATAAAATATTTTACGCTTTCTATAGATTACATATTTCTGTAAGTAATAAGCTACAGCTTCAGACATACAAAAGTATTTTAAAGCTTCTGAGATTTTAAATCTAGTTTCTTCCGCCATTCTGAAAAAATGGTCAACAGAAGTTTTGCTCGTTAAAATAACTGCAGTGTGCATGCTTAAATCAACTTTTTGATCTCTAAATTCTCTTGTAGTTAAACCTACAACAGTGATAAATTTTCTAAAGTCAATTTTTAAATTGTATTTTTCAGCTAAATCGAAATATGGAGACTTATCTCCTTCTGGTTTTGGCTGTGATACTAATATTGTTTTTAAACTCATTTTATCCTTCTCTTACTGGTTAAGTCAATGAATTATTACATAAATAACTTAATAGCTAATATTATAGGTAGTAATTCAAGAGTGCAAAGATACAAAATTAAATACAATAATGAAATTCTATTGTTAAGAGCTGTAAATAAACTTAATAATTCTCGAGTTATTAGTACAAGAGTGAATAGAATAGATACATAGAAGTAAAATAATAATAAATTTTTTGGTTCAAAGAAATAGGATAATACGTAAAGCGGTAATAAAATTATACCTAATAAATGATAAAATTTAAAATGTAACCTAATGTGAAAATGATTCTTTTGATTAAATAATATATTAATTGAATACATTAATAGAAGTTTTACAAACGATACTGTAGTAACAGTTGCAAGTATTAAGAAAAATGAATAAAAGGCGTTAGAATTATTAGTCGTTATGTAGTAATTCCAAATAAACAAAGAAACAGTGATAAAGTAATTAAAACTTAAAAAATATGAGGGTAGTCCTTTAGATGATTGAGTTTTTTTATTTCTAAGCCCGATAATTGAAACTATAGAGTCAGAACTAATAATTTTACTACTAATAATTAGTGAAACGCAAATTAAAATTGAAGTAATATTAAACCAATTAATTTCTGAATTTAATTTTATTAATTCAAAATCCAAATTATTTATATGGCTAACTGTATTTAGTAACATTGTTTTTCTACAAATTTAATTTATTTTTTGATAATCTTTATTTAATACAGTTTTATGTTTAAATTATAATAAATAGTTACATTTGTGGTTCAAAATTAAAAAAAAATATGGCAACTGATTTATTTACACATCCTGATTATTTTAATATGGATGATATGCTTACAGATGAGCATAAGCTAATTAGAGACGCAACTAGAGACTGGGTTAAACAAAATGTTTCTCCAATAATTGAAGATTATTATGAAAGAGCTGCTTTTCCAGAGCATTTAGTTAAGCAATTAGGTGAAATCGGAGCATTTGGTCCTTATATTCCAACTGAATATGGTGGTCCAGGTTTAGATCAAATTTCTTATGGATTAATAATGCAAGAATTAGAAAGATGTGACTCAGGTTTAAGATCTACATCATCTGTTCAAAGTTCATTAGTAATGTATCCAATTTACAAGTATGGTAATGAGGAGCAAAGATTAAAATATTTACCAAAATTAGCATCAGGAGAATTTTTAGGTTGTTTCGGTTTAACTGAACCCGATCACGGTTCTAACCCAAGTGGAATGACTACTAATTTTAAAGATATGGGTGACCATTACCTTTTAAATGGTGCTAAAATGTGGATTTCTAATGCACCTTTAGCTGATGTAGCTGTTGTATGGGCAAAGAATGAAGAAGGACGTATACATGGTTTAATCGTTGAAAAAGGAATGGAAGGATTTTCTGCTCCAGAGATGCATGGAAAACATTCTTTAAGAGCTTCTATTACAGGAGAACTTATTTTTGTAAATGTTAAAATACCGAAAGAAAATTTATTACCAAATAAATCTGGTTTAGGTGCACCACTTGGTTGTTTAGATTCTGCAAGATATGGAATTGCTTGGGGTGCTATTGGTGCTGCAATGGATTGTTATGATCAAGCATTAAGATATTCTAAAGAAAGAACTCAATTTGGTGTTCCAATTGGTGCTTTTCAATTAACTCAAAAAAAGTTAGCTGAAATGATAACTGAAATTACTAAAGCTCAGTTAATGACTTTTAGATTAGGACAGTTAAGAAATGAAGGTAAAGCAACTTCTTCTCAAATTTCAATGTGTAAACGTAATAATGTTGATATGGCATTAACTGTTGCACGTGAAGCAAGACAAATTTTAGGAGCAATGGGTATTACAAATGAATTTTCTGTAATGCGTCACATGGCAAACCTTGAATCTGTTGTAACTTATGAAGGAACACATGATATTCATTTACTAATTACAGGGATGGATATTACTGGTATTCCTGCTTTTACTAGAGAGATGCCAAATTTAGATAAAATGTAATGTTACATTTATATAGTATTGAAAGACGAACTGAAAGGTTCGTCTTTTTTTTATGCCGAAAATTTCATGTAATACTGTCAATGCGCTATGATTTGGGTTATGTAAATTAGTGATTCAATATCTATTTCTGGTTTTTTAAGATGTAATTCAGTAAGTTGGCTTGCAAATTAGAACATGTAATTTGAAGGGTGTTTTAAGTTAAATAATGAGTTTTATAACGCTAAAACCGATAAACAAAGCTGTTAAAACAAACAATTATTCCATAAAAAATCCGTAAATTCGCATCACTAAAAACCAAAATTAATGGAACAAATAGCACCTTATAAACCAAATAATAAAGTAAGAATTGTAACTGCAGCCTCATTGTTTGATGGGCATGATGCAGCTATAAATATTATGCGTAGGATTATTCAATCTACTGGATGTGAGGTGATTCACCTTGGTCATGACCGTTCGGTTGAAGAGGTTGTGAATTGTGCAATTCAAGAAGATGTTCAAGCTATTGCAATAACATCTTATCAGGGAGGGCATACAGAATATTTAAAATTTATGTATGATCTTTTAAATGAAAGAGGTGGTGGTCATATTAAGATTTTTGCTGGTGGAGGTGGTACAATTTTACCAACTGAAATAGCAGAATTAGAAGGGTATGGTGTTGAAAAAATTTATCATCCAGATGATGGAAGATCAATGGGGTTACAAGGAATGATCAATGATTTAGTTCAAAGAGCTGATTTTCCTGTTGGCGATAAATTAAATAATGAAGTTGATAAATTACAAGATAAAGATGTAGCTTCAATCGCAAGATTGATTTCTGCAGCAGAAAATTTCCCTGAGAATGCAGTAGTTGAAATGAATGCAGTTCATGCTTTAGCTGATAAAGTTGATACACCTGTTTTAGGTATAACTGGAACTGGTGGTTCTGGTAAGTCTTCATTAGTGGATGAGTTAGTACGTAGATTTTTAGTTGATTTTCCGGATAAGAAAATGGCAATCGTTTCTGTTGATCCTTCAAAAAGAAAAACAGGTGGTGCGCTTTTAGGAGATAGAATTAGAATGAATGCCATAAATAACGATAGAGTTTATATGCGTTCATTGGCAACTCGTCAATCTAATTTAGCATTAAGCAAGCATGTTGCTGAAGCGTTAGTGATTTTAAAAGCAGCAAATTTTGATTTGATTATTCTTGAAACATCAGGTATTGGTCAATCAGATACTGAAATTATGGATCACTCTGATGTGTCTTTATATGTAATGACACCTGAATTTGGAGCGGCAACTCAATTAGAAAAAATTGACATGCTTGATTTTGCAGATTTAGTAGCCTTAAATAAATTTGATAAACGTGGTGCTTTAGATGCTATTCGTGATGTAAAGAAACAATACATGCGTAATAATAATTTATGGCATATACACCAAGATGATTTACCAGTTTACGGTACAATCGCATCTCAGTTTAATGATCCTGGGATGAATACGCTTTACAAAGCAATAATGGACAAAGTAGTTGAAAAAACAGAGGCTAAAGATTTAGTGTCTAAGATTTCTATTACAAAAGAAATGTCTGAAAAAATATATGTTATACCTCCAGCAAGAATTCGTTATTTATCTGAAATTTCAGAAAATAATAGAGGGTATGATAATTGGGCAAAAGAACAATCTAAAACTGCTCAAAAACTGTTTGGAATATTTAAAACCATTGAATCAGTATCTGGTCAAGCGTTAGAAATGACTAAAGCAGGAATTATAGATGATGATTTAAATACAGAAGATGAATTTTTATCTTTATTATTAAAAGAATTTGACCGTGTAAAAATGGATTTAGATCCACACAATTTAGAACATATTTTAAATTGGGCATCTAAAGTCAAAAAATATAAAGATCCATTATACATATTTAAAGTAAGGGATAAGGAAATTAAAATTGATACACATTCTGAATCGTTATCACATTTACAAATACCTAAAATTTCATTACCTAAATATACAGCTTGGGGTGATTTATTAACTTGGATTTTACAAGAAAATGTACCAGGTGAATTTCCTTACGCCTCAGGATTATATCCTTTTAAACGTACAGGTGAAGATCCTTCAAGAATGTTTGCAGGAGAAGGTGGACCGGAAAGAACAAATAAACGTTTTCACTATGTAAGTGAAGGTATGCCAGCAAAACGATTATCAACAGCATTTGATTCTGTTACATTATATGGTAACGATCCTGGATCTAGACCTGATATATATGGTAAAGTGGGTAACTCAGGTGTTTCTATTTGCTGTTTAGATGATGCTAAGAAATTATATTCTGGTTTTGATTTAACACATGCATTAACGTCAGTGTCTATGACAATTAATGGACCAGCGCCAATGTTATTAGGTTTCTTTATGAACGCAGCAATTGATCAAAATTGTGAAAAGTATATTAAAGAAAATGGTCTTGAAAAAGAAGTAGAAGCAAAAATTATTGCGAAATATAAGAAGGCAGGAACAACTCGTCCAGCTTATCAAGGTGATTTACCAAAAGGTAATGACGGATTAGGGTTAATGTTGTTAGGTGCTACAGGTGATGAAGTTTTACCTGCAGATGTATATCAAACAATTAAAGTAGAAACATTAACGCAAGTTAGAGGAACGGTTCAAGCAGATATATTAAAAGAAGATCAAGCTCAAAACACATGTATTTTCTCTACAGAGTTTGCATTGCGTTTAATGGGTGATGTGCAAGAGTACTTTATTGATAATGGAATAAGAAACTTTTATTCAGTTTCAATTTCTGGTTATCATATTGCTGAAGCAGGGTCAAATCCTATTACGCAATTGGCGTTAACTTTAGCGAATGGATTTACTTATGTAGAGTACTATTTAAGTAGAGGAATGGATATTAATAAATTCGGGCCTAACTTATCATTCTTTTTCTCAAATGGAATTGATGCTGAATATGCTGTTATCGGAAGAGTTGCTCGTAAGATTTGGGCAAAGGCAATGAAGCTAAAATATAAAGCGAGTCCAAGAGCACAAATGTTAAAATATCATATTCAAACTTCTGGACGTTCATTACATGCGCAAGAAATTGATTTTAATGATATTAGAACGTCTTTACAAGCGTTGTATGCAATTTATGATAACTGTAATTCGCTACATACTAATGCTTATGATGAGGCTATTACAACGCCAACTGAAGAGTCGGTTCGTAGAGCAATGGCTATTCAATTAATTATAAATAAAGAGTTAGGATTAACTAAAAATGAAAACCCAATTCAAGGTGCATTTATAATTGAAGAACTTTCTGAATTAGTTGAAGAAGCTGTTTTATTAGAGTTTGATAGAATTACTGAAAGAGGTGGAGTACTTGGTGCAATGGAAACAATGTATCAACGTTCTAAAATTCAAGAAGAGAGTTTGTATTATGAAACATTAAAACATAATGGAGAATTTCCAATTATTGGTGTAAATACATTCTTAAATAAAAATGGATCACCAACTGTAATTCCTGATGAGGTTGTAAGAGCAACGGAAGAAGAAAAACAATATCAGTTAAACATGTTAGCTGACTTTCACAAAACAAATGCTGAACATTTAGAACCACAAATCAAGAAAATACAAAATGCTGCAATCCAAAATGAAAATATTTTTGAATATTTAATGGAAGCATCTAAGTATTGTTCTTTAGGTCAAATTACTGAATCGTTATTTGAAGTTGGTGGACAGTATAGACGTAATATGTAATGGAAGTCTATAGTACAACTCTATAAATTGAAAGAATAAAAAAACGCCATTCAAATTAATTTGAATGGCGTTTTATTTTGATAACACTATATTATAGTTTGTTAATCGCGTCAGAAAAACAGTATTCGTTTTTGTCAATTGCTGTTTTAGCAATATCTTGTCTTGCTTGTTTCATATTGAAAGGCGCTACTTTTGTAAAACGTTTCATTCCCATTAACATCATTCTTAATTCATCATCTTCAACAAAAGACATTAAAGCATCTTTACCTGCTTTGTTTATTCTGTCTGCAGCATCAAAGATAAATGCTTTAGCAATGGTGATATAAATAGCAGCTTTTTCTTCTCCTATGTTTTTGGCCATTTTTTCAACTCTTAACATTGTTGATTCAGCAACATAAACATCATTGGCCATATCTGCAATGTTCATTAAAATTTCTTCTTCTTTAGATAAAGACATCATTAATTTTTGAACTGCTGTTCCAGCAACCATTAATACAGATTTCTTGAAATTTTTGATATACTTTTTTTCCTCTGCAAATAATTCTGTTGATGGATCTTCAAAATCAGGAATAGACATTAAGTCATTTGCAACTTCCATGGCAGGTGTCATTAAATCTAATTCACCTTTCATAGCTTTTTTAAGAACCATATCAATAGTCAATAATCTATTAATTTCATTTGTTCCTTCAAAAATTTTGTTAATTCTAGCATCTCTATAGGCACGTTCTACAGCTGATTCTGCTGAGTAACCCATTCCTCCATGAATTTGTACGCCTTCATCAACACAGTAGTCTAGTGTTTCAGAACCTACAACTTTTAAAATAGCACATTCAGGTGCAAATTGTTCAATTCCTTTTAAAGTTGCTTTTTCTTTAGACATTCCGCCTTCAATTAATTCTTTAATTGCGTTTTCAATATCTGCAGCAGCTCTATAACTAGCAGACTCTAAAGAGAAAGTTTTAATGATTTGTTCAGCTATTTTATAACGAATAGCACCATATTTAGAAATAGCACGTCCAAATTGCTCTCTTTCATTAGCGTATCTAATAGAGTAATTAATTACTTCTTTAGAACCACCTAATACACCTCCAGCTAATTTAATTCTACCAATATTAAGGATGTTTAATGCTATTTTAAAACCTTTATCTCTTTCTCCTAATAAATTTTCAGCAGGAATTATAACGTTGTTATAAAACACTTGACGTGTAGATGACCCTTTAATTCCCATTTTCTTTTCTTCAGGATTTAAAGTAATACCTTCAGAATGTGCATCAACAATAAATGCAGTTAAGTTTTTATCATCTCCTATTTTAGCAAATACAGTCATAACATCTGCAAATCCACCATTGGTAATCCACATTTTTTGACCTGTAATTGAATATGTTTTTCCATCATCTGATAAAACTGCTTTTGTTTTTCCAGAATTAGCATCTGAACCTGCACTTGGTTCCGTTAAGCAATAAGCTGCTTTCCATTCGCCAGAAGCTAATTTTGGAATATATTTTGCCTTTTGTGCTTCTGTACCATAATATAAAATAGGTAAAGTACCTATTCCTGTATGTGCACCATAAGCTACAGAGAAAGAGTGACCTCTACCTGTATATTCTGTGGCTAACAATGAAGTAGGGAAGTTTACTCCCATTCCACCTAAGTCTTCTGGAACAGACATTGCAAGTAATCCTAATTCACCAGCTTTTTCTAATAAAGAAGGCATTAATCCTTCTTCTAAAGCATCTATTCTGTCTAAATGTGGTGTTATTTGTTGTCTAATAAAATCTAAACACATTTGAGCAATCATACTTTGCTCTTCAGTATAGTCTTCAGGTGTAAAAATATCTTCACATGCTACATCTCTGATTAAAAATTCTCCTCCAATAATTGCTTTCTTATCTTCCATTTTTCTAATTATTTTTTTAATATCAATTTTAATTTTCTTAAACAAAACGCTTCAGTTTTGTGTTTCCTTTTCTATTTCAATTTTATATACATTAATTTATGTGGACCTATTTCAGGAACGTTATAAATTTCACCTTTCATCTTAAAGCCTAATCTTTCATAAAAGCCAGTAGCTTCTAATCTTGCATCACACCATAAGAGGTCGATATTCATTTTTTTCAATTTTTCAATTGATACTTCTATAATTTTACGTCCAACTTGTTTTCCTCTAACATTTGGTGATGTTGCCATTGCTCTTAATCTATATTGACTTTTAGTGTCGAACTTATCATTAATGTCAATTAAGAAAGTAGATGTGCCAACGACAATGTTGTCTTCAACAGCTCCCATGTGAAAAGTAGTATCAATAGTATCTGGTTCAATTACACAAGCTTTGTATGAATTTTTATGTGGCCATAATACTTCATATCTTAGTTGCTTAATCTCACTTATGTCTACTAATTTAATTTCCATTTTGGATACATCATTTTAAGTTGAGTCTCTAAATCGCAACGCGATTACATCATTTCAATAACACCAGCAGCACCTTGACCTGTTCCAATACACATAGTTACTACACCATACTTTTGGTCACGTCTTTTTAATTCATTCATTACCTGAACAGATAATTTTGCTCCTGTACAACCTAGTGGATGTCCTAATGCAATAGCGCCTCCATTAACATTTACAATATCAGGGTTTAAACCTGTTTCTTTTATAACTGCTATTGATTGCGAAGCAAAAGCTTCATTCAATTCAAATAAATCGATATCACTAATTTTTAATCCTGCTGCTTTTACCGCAGCTGGGATAGCTTCTTTTGGTCCAATACCCATAATTCTTGGTGGAACACCAACTACTTTATAAGATACTAATCTAGCAATTGGTTCTAAATTTAATTTTTTAACCATTTCTTCACTCATCATTAATACAAAAGCTGCACCATCTGACATTTGTGAAGAGTTTCCTGCAGTAACACTTCCTCCTGCTTGGAATACTGGATTTAATCTAGCTAAAGCGTCAATAGTAGTTCCTAAACGGGGACCTTCATCTTGACTCATTGTATATTTTTTCTCAGCTCTTTTCCCGTTATTATCAACGTAAACTTGAGTAATGTCAACTGGTACAATGTCGTCTACAAATTTCCCTTCTTCAATAGCTTTCAAAGCTTTCATATGTGAATTGAAAGCAAATTCATCTTGTTGTTCTCTAGTTACTTTGTATTTCATGGCTACTTCTTCAGCAGTATTTCCCATTCCCCAATACCAATCGGCATGTTCTTTTGAAATTTTTGCATTTGGAGTAACTCTCCATCCACCCATTGCTATAGCTGACATACTTTCAGTACCTCCAGCAATGATTACGTCTGCCATTCCAGATTCAATTTTAGCTTTGGCAATTGCCATAGTTTCAATCCCTGATGAGCAATAACGATTTACTGTCATTCCACCAACTTTTTCAGTATTTAAACTCATTAAAGAAATGAATCTTCCTACGTTTAATCCTTGCTCTGCTTCTGGCATTGCATTACCAACAATTACATCATCAATTAATTCATGATCTAATTGTGGAACTTGTGCTAATAAATGTTTAATTACATCTGCAGCCATATCATCTGGACGATAAAATCTAAATCCACCTTTATTGGCTTTTCCTACTGCTGTTCTGTATGCTTTTACTATATATGCTGTTGTCATAATCAGATGCTAGAACGCTGCGCTTTTAGACGCTAGACTTCTAGACTTTTTTTTATTCAGTAAACTAATTTTCTTTTAAATCCATTTATCATTTTTTGTACTTGTAGTATTTCTGAGGAAATGGATTTAAACTTTTCATCATCAATAATTCCTATTTTTGTTGCAATAATTAACTGTGTTTCTAGCTCAAAAGAAGAACCTAATGCAATACCTAAAAAATTGTTAAAGTCTTTGTCAGTATTTCTTCCTGCACCTTCTGCAATGTTTGATCCAATAGAAACTGCACATCTTGTAATCTGGCTTGTTAATCCAAATTTTTCTTCTTTAGGGAAGTCTTGTACTAGCTGATAAACTTTAACAGCTAAATCAACTGACCTTTTCCAAATGTTTAATTCCTTAAAGTTATGCATGTTTCAATACTTTATTTTATTGCAAATCTAATTCTTCAATCTAGTAGCGCAGCGTTCTAAAATCTAACAGCATAGCGCTCTAAAGTCTAACCTAATTTCTAAGAATTTTCCCTTTAGTTACGATAGACTGAATCCTTTCAAGCGTTTTTTTCTTTGTACACAAGTCTAAAAATGCTTTTCTTTCTAAGTCTAATAAGTATTGCTCATCTACTACGTTTAAGCCTGATAGATCTCCTCCTGCTAATACAAAACCTAATTTTTCTGAAATGTATTTATCATGTTCTGAAATGTATTTTCCATGAGCCATTGTGTCTGCTCCAACGTAAACTATTCCTAAACCTTCTTCTCCTAATACAGTAATATTTTTTTCTTTTACTGGTTGAGTATAACCTTGATTGTAAATAGATAAACAAGCTTCTTTTGCTCTGACTAATTGGTAGTCTTTGTCAACTACTACTTCATCAACTCCTTTTCTTAGGTAACCTAAGTCAAAAGCCTCATATGCTGAGGTTGAAACTTGTGCTTGTCCAATAGTTAAAAATTTCTCTCTAAACTTATTAATTCTAACATCACCAGTATTTAATTCATCTGATAAACGTTTAGCGAATTCTTTTGTTCCACCTCCACCAGGGATTAAACCAACACCAAATTCAACTAATCCCATATATAATTCTGAATGGGCAATTACTTTATCAGCATGCATTGACATTTCACAACCACCACCTAAAGCCATGTTGTGAGGTGCAACTATTACAGGACAAGATGAATAACGAATACGCATCATTGTGTCTTGAAATTGTTTAATAGCAAAGTTTAGTTCATCATATTCTTGCTCTACAGCCATCATAAATATAAGCCCTACGTTTGCACCTGCAGAAAAATGAGCGCCGTTATTCGAAATTACTAATCCCTTATATTCTGTCTCTGCTAAATCTATTCCTTTTTGGATACCTTGTAAAACGCCTCCGCCAATTGTATTCATTTTAGTGTGGAATTCTAAATTTAAAATACCATCACCTAAGTCAATTAAATTACAATCATTATTTGACCAAACTGTTTTTGTATCTCTTAAGTTTTCAATAAACAATAAGTCTTCAGTTCCTGGAATTACTTTATAAGTTCCAGTGTTTTGATCGTAATATTTTTTAATTCCGTTTTCTAATTGATAGAATGTAGTATTCCCATCTTCTACCATTTTAGTAATCCAAGCAGCAGGTGATTTTCCGTGTGCCTTCATTATTTTAATTCCAACCTCAAGTCCAACAGCGTCCCAAGTTTCAAATGGTCCAAGTTCCCAACCAAATCCAGCTTTTAAAGCGTCATCTAATTTATAAACTTCATCTGATATTTCAGGAATTCTGTGAGATGAGTATGAAAATAAGCCTGAAAAACATTTTCTGTAAAATTCACCAGCTCTGTCTTTTGCACCAAATAACATTTTAGTTCTTGTTACTAAATCATCTACTGTTTTAGTTTGAGCTAAAATAGGGAAGTTTGCTTTCGATTTTTCTCTGTATTCTAATGTGTTTAAGTCTAAAGATAAAATGGCTTTTTTACCATCTACTTTAGTCTTTTTGTAAAAACCTTGTTTAGTTTTAGAACCTAGCCAATTATTATCAACCATTTTTGTAATGTAAGAAGGAAGTATAAACTGATCACTTTCTTCATCATTAGGACAATTCTCTCTAACACCATTTGCAACATGAACTAATGTGTCTAAACCAACAACGTCACATGTTCTGAATGTAGCAGATTTTGGTCTTCCTAATACAGGGCCTGTCAATTTATCAACTTCTTCAATAGTTAAACCCATTTCTTCTACGACATGGAATAAACTCATGATTGAGTATACACCAACTCTGTTTGCTATAAAAGCCGGAGTGTCTTTTGCTAAAACAGTCTTTTTCCCTAAAAACCTTGCCCCATAATGCATGAAAAAATCAATTACTGACTGATCTGTTTTAGGCGTAGGAATTATTTCTAATAGTTTTAAATAACGTGGTGGGTTAAAAAAGTGTGTGCCACAAAAATATTTTTGAAAGTCATCACTTCTACCTTCTAGCATCATGTGAATTGGAATACCAGATGTGTTTGAAGAAACTAATGTACCCGGTTTACGGTATTTATCTACTTTTTCAAAGATTATTTTTTTAATGTCTAACCTTTCAACAACAACCTCAATTATCCAATCACAAGTGGCGATTGTTTGAATGTCGTCTTCAAAATTTCCTGTTTTAATTCTTGAAGCAAATTCTTTTTTATAAATAGGTGATGGTTTAGATTTAAGACAAGTCATTAAATGTCCATTTACTAAACTGTTTCTACCAGCGGTGTTCTCTAATGTTAAGCCTTTAGATTTCTCTTTATCAGATAATTGGTTAGGTACCATGTCAAGTAACAGAACATCACAACCTACATTGGCTAAATGACAAGCAATTGCAGATCCCATCACTCCAGATCCTAATACGGCTACTTTTTTAATTTTTCTATTCATAATTATTTTTGTTCTTCTAACAAACCTGTTAGTATGTTATCAATTTCATTCATTGTCTCAAAAAATGCTTTTACTTTTGCTTTAGGTATTGAACTGTAAAGCTTTTTATTAAAACCAAAAACAATCTTTTTAGTTTCTCTTCTTGCATCAATACCTTTATCAGTTAAAAAAACTAATGATTTTCTCTTGTCAATATTATCAGCTCTTCGAACAATATAACCCTTTTCTTCCATTGTTTTCAGTGTGCGAGATAGGCTAGTTGGCTCCATTCCCATTTTTGGGCCTAATGAAGTACTTGGAGTACCTTCTTTTTCAATATTCAATAATATAAATCCCCAAGAGAATGACATATCATATCCTTTGGCAATTTGATTGTAATATCTAGATATTTTAAACCAGTTATTTCTGATGTGAAATTCAAATAATTCTTCTTTATTCATTACTAAGCATTGTTTTGAAATGCTAAGATAGTGAAAAATATTTAACTATGCGTGCATAGTAAATTATTTTTAATAATTAATATTTTAAAAGTAAGAAATATTGTGTTAGTATAAAGGTAATAAATATATAATATAATACTTTATCTATTAGGTGAATTGTTTAGTGATTTTTAATTAAAATTCAAACTGTTTATTAATAAATGAAGTTCTTAAATCTTCAATTGTATCAATGTCGTTTAATTCTTTAAGTAGCGAGTAACTGTTAACATCTGTAAGTGTTTCTTTCAGTAAGTTAGGTTGACTCCAGGGTTTGTTTAAAAAGAGAGTAGGTTGAAAGTTCTTCATTCCAACCAAATAATACCCTCCATCTTGTGCTGGTCCAAAAACAATGTCACTGTATTTTAAAGCTTTAAATCCTGATGTAATAATAGCTTCTGAAATGTCTGGTAAGTCTGACCCTATTAATACAATTTGTTCATAGCCTTTATTGAAGCCTGCTTTAAAAGCATTTAGCATTCTTTCGCCAATACCATTTCCATTTTGAGTGAATTTTTTATCACCAGGCCAACTAGAATTATTAACAACGTCAGAGAAATAAACGTGTCGATCAATGTTAAGCTTTAAGGTCTCAGTTTGCGTAATATTATAAAGTGCTTTATAGACATTTAATGCGCCTGTGTTCCCTATTGTTTTAGCTAGTCTTGTTTTGACTTTACCAAGCACAATGTTTTTTACGAATATAATTAGCAACTGTTTCGGCATAGGAATTTTATAATAAATAAATTATTGAAAGTTATGATTTAAGAATTAATAAACAGGATTACCTTTTCGTAACCATTTACGCCATTCTTTTGAGTAAACATGAATGTTTTTTGTGGCAACCCCTTTGGAGTCAATTATCGGGTAACCTTGGTTTTTCCAATAGATAAGACCGCCATATAAGTTGTAAACATTTTTAAACCCATCTTTTATTAATTTTTCACCTATCTCTTCACTTCTTGTACCTATTGTACAGTATACAATAATTGTAGCATTTTTATCAAATGAGTTTGTAGATTTAATATCAAACTTATCATAACCTACTTGAGTGGCTCCTTTTATGAATGAAATACTATATTCTGATGGTTCACGAGTGTCTAAGAGGTGAATAGCTTCATGCTTTAATATCTTTTTGTATAGGTTGGCAGGTTGAATAGTAGGTACTGTATTTTTATAATATGTACGCAACATATCATGATAGCTTTGTCTTGGACCTTGTGCAATCGTTAGGGTTGAAATAAATAGTGAGAGTAATAAAATTAATTTTGGCATAGTGTAAAGTTTTAATTTTTAAAAGTGTTTGAATTTAAATCCTTAAATGGATATGGGTTATGTTAATGCACCTTGACAAGAAGAACCTTCACCTGCAGTACATCCAAAGCAATGTTGATTCACAATAATTTGCCTGTCTTTAACATCTTGGTAATTAAAATCCATAATGTTTTTACTTTTTTCAGTCGCAATTTGTAATTTCAATATTTGATTAAAGTCACAGTCATAAATATTACCATCATAATCTACAGATAGCGTATTCCTGCACATCACATTTTGTGCCGCACTTGGATTAAAGCTATTCGCTAAAACATCCATATACGTTTCAAGTTCATTTTCTGCAATCAAGTACTCTAAAAATCTACTTATTGGAAGATTTGTAATGGTAAAGAGGTCGTTAAATATAATATTATATTTTTCTTTTAATTCTAATGTGTAATCATTATGTAACACAGCCTGATTTGGTGCTATTGATGCACCTCCAGGGTTATAAACTAAATGTAGTTTTAATTCTGGGTTTGAACCATAACCTAATTTGTTAAGTATTTGTAAGGCTTTTATAGATTTAGTGAAAACGCCGTCACCTCTTTGTGCATCAACATTTTCTTCAGTATAACATGGGAGAGAAGAGACTACAGTAACTTTATGTTTTGCTAGTAACTCAGGATATGTTTTGAATTTACCTTCTACTAAAATAGTTAAGTTAGAACGCACTAAAACTTCTATATTTCTTTTTCCCAACTCCTCTAATAGCCATTCAAAATCAGGATTCATTTCTGGTGCTCCCCCTGTTAAGTCTACTGTATGAATTGTGTTAACGGTATCAATTACTTCTAAGCATTTATTTAAAACGTCTTTAGTTGTAATTTCCTTACGTCTAGGTGAAGCATCAACATGACAGTGATTACATTCTAAATTACATAGATAGCCTAAGTTGATTTGTAAAATTTCTAAATCAGTTGGTGTTAAGGGATATAAGTTGATTTTTTTTAAAGCAGAAGCAAAAGAATTAGTCTTACCTAATTGAGTAAGGGCTTTATTTTGATCAGCAATGGTCATTTTTTTTTGTAGTGTATTACTCATTTAGATTCCAGTTGTAAGGTATTATAGTTTTGCTTTCGAATAAGGGTTAATAAAATCTATCATAATCATTTTTGATGTTTTAAAATCTAAATCGGACCATTCAAAACTTTTAGAGAGGTTTATTTTTTCTCTTTAATTGTATTAGTAATTAGGTTGTTGGTATGTTCGTTAATTTTTAAAATTAAGGTTTCTTTTTGAAGATTACAAATATTAACCCAATCAATAGTATTAATTCGATTCCAACTAGCCAAAAATTTTCTAAAACAAAAATAGTCATTAATAAGCTAGGTACAAATAGTAATATTAGTAAGTGTCGGGCGCCTTGCATTTTTGTAATACGTTTTAAAATTTTAGTATTTCATTTGGTGATACGCAAAAGTGAATCGCAATGTCTGTAGAGTATGTTTGAATTAATTCAGTCTCAGGTTTAAAAAAGCTTACCCCTATAAATTTACAATTTGGGTTACAGTCTTTCAAGAAACTATCATAAAAACCTGCGCCATATCCAATTCTGTTTCCAATGTTGTCGTAAGCCAAAAGCGGTACAATTACAAAGTCAAATTTTTCTGGCATTAGCTCTTTACCATAAGTAGGCTCTTCTATTCCCCACTTACTTAACTTTAATTGAGTTTTATCTTCAAATTTGATATGCTTCAATTTTCCGTCCTTAACTACAGGTAAGTAATAATTAGTATCAATACTGTTAATAAGGTGCCAGGTATTGACTTCATTAAACTTTTTTATTGGTAAAAAAATACTCACATTTTTTTCTTTTAAATCAAAATGGGTAGAAATTAAATCAAAAATATTTTTCGCATAATTATCTCTAATAGCAGTAGGTATATTAGATCTTAAGGTTTTATATTTTTGTCTTATTTCCGTTTTCATATTCAAAGGTAATAACTTAGTTTTTACCTAAAACTTCTTTAGTTTCCGTGATAATCATTCTAGCATTTTCATCATAAGAACTGACTAACTGTTTTATCACATTAATCCTATTTGAATTAATTACTATATAAATGACATCCTTTTTTTCGACACCACTTAAATCATTTCCTTTCACAATAGTACCTTTAATTCCTAATTGTTCATGTATCAACATTCCTAATGTAGTTAATTCTTTAAAAGATGAAATGTTGATTAGTTTTTCATTCGAGCGTCCTGTTAATACTAAATCTACAAGTTTTGAAGTGGCAAAAATACTAATCAAACTCCATAATGCTAATTCTAAGCTGTGAAATACAATTGCAGATGATAAAATAACAAGACTGTCTAAAATCAAAATAACAGACCCGGTTTTTAAGTTTGATTTAGAGGCTACTATTTTAGCAATAATAGTTCCTCCACCTGCAGACCCTCCACCTTTAAAAACAAAACCAAGACCAATACCTACCAGTACGCCACCATACAAGGTTGCTAATAATGGATCGTTACTTAATACTTTTATCTGAAAGACTTCCTTTAATAAATCAATAGAAACAGTTAATGAAGCGATAGCGATAACAGTTTTAATTGCAAATTTTCTACCTATAAACTTTAAACCAATGGCAAGTAATGGAATATTGATTAGGAAAAATAGTACGCCAATAGGTAAGTCAAATATAGAATTTAAAATAATTGCTAACCCTGCAGTTCCACCTGTCGCTATTTGATTTGGGCTTAAAAACCCTACTATTCCTAATGAAATTATGAAACTTCCAATAAGTAAGAAAAAATAATTTACGATCTCTTTTTTCATTTGATATTTACTTTTTTACAAAATTAAATTGTTTTGTCATTAATTAACTAAAAAAAGGGATAAAGAATTATTATTCTATACTAATGAAAACAACTAGTTGTATTAGATATTCACAATTAGTATGCTATTTGGTTATACAGTTACTAAAATAGGTCTCTAAATAATGATTTTATGAGGTACTTAATATATAGATAGTTTTTTTATTAACCTTAATGAATCTATGTTTCTCAGAATAACCTTAGTTGTGTTTTCAATGATGTCATAAGTATAAATTTCACCATTTTTTGTACCAATAAACTTATTAAGTTCATTATTCATAATCATATCAATTGCTTTTGCTCCAAATTGTGTCGCCATCATTCTGTCTTTAAAGCTTGGGTTTCCACCTCTCTGTAAATGACCAAGTACGGATACTCTAATTTTGGCATGTAATTGTTTTTCCTTTAAAAAGTTAAAGAGTTCTTTTGCGCCTCCCATTTGATCTCCCTCTGAAACAATTATTATACTTGATTTTTTAGCAATCAAAGCTTGTCTTATTTTTGCTTCAAAAACTTTTAAATCTTCTACTCTTTCTGGAATAAAAACATCTTCTGCTCCAGATGCTATGGCAGAGTGTATAGCTAAAACACCTGAAGTATTTCCCATAACTTCTACTAAAAAAATTCTATGGTGTGATGAGGCTGTGTCTCTAATCTTATCTATTGAATCAATGATATTATTTAATGCGGTATCAAATCCTATTGAGTAGTTTGAACCGTAAATATCGTTATCTATAGTACCGGGTATTCCTATGAATTGAATTCCAGAATCTTCATTTAGTTTTTTAACACCTTTATAAGACCCATCACCACCTATAACAATTACAGTGTTAATGTTTTTACTTTTTAAGTTGTTAATTGCGATAGTTCGATACTTTTCTTCTAAAAATCGCTCACTTCTTTCCGTTCCTAAAATCGTTCCTCCTCTTGAGATAATGTTAGATACAGCGTGATAATCCATACTTTTAAAATTGTTATCAATTAATCCATTGAACCCATCAAAAACACCAAATACGTTGATTTTATGATATATTCCTGCTCTAACAACTGCTCTTATACAAGCATTCATACCTGGTGAATCTCCTCCTGAAGTTAATACTGCAATATTTTGTATATTTGTTGGCATAAACTATAGAAATGAAATTGAAATTAATTTTAACGCTTTTTGTATTTACAAATATAACACTACTTGCTCAAGAAAAAAAATTTTTTGTAGGGTTCAATATTGGTGTAAAGTTTTCAAATAAAAACTACGCTTTAAGGTATACTGGCTCATATCAAAACGAATTGCCTAATTTGTTATCTAATCAACAAATTCATCAACAATTATATCAATCATTAGGTAATCAAGATTTTGAATTCTTTGAATACAACTTGAATTATAAATATACACCTGCAATTAACTATGGTGCTTTAGTTGGGTATACGGTTGCTCCAAATTTACAAGCAAGTATTGATGCTAACTTTAGTCAGCCTAAAGTGCAAACTACATATACCGTTAAATTATTCGATCCAGGAAACCAAACTTCTCAGGATCAATATAAAGTGGGAAATATTCTTGGAAAAGAGGCTAGGTTTAATGGTAAGTTTAATTTAGATTATATATTTGATGCAGAGGATGTTAAGTTTATTATAGGTGTTCAAGGTATCTTTCTGTCTTGGCGTATGGAAGCATTAATATATGAATTAGCTGATGAGGAATGGCTATTCAATTCTTATTCTGTACACAATGTTACTAATAATATCACTAAAAAAACTTCTGGTTCTGGATGGGGATATGGATTGAATTTAGGAGTTGAATATAGATTAAATGAAAAATTTATTGCACAACTAATGTATCAGCCTTATTTATCTAGACTAGAGTATTTTTACACTAAATCTCAGGTTGAAGCTATAGGGTCAAATTACTCAGGTGTTTTTAATAGATTAGAGCATGATTTAACGCTAAGAATTCAGTGGAGATAATAATTAAATAGATTAAAAACTAATTCTGACTACAACTACTTTTGTACCTGGCATTAAGTTGAATTTAAAGTCGTCAGACGGGCCATTGAAATTAAGAAGTTCACCTTTTTTAACGCTTGTATCTTCAAACTGAAGTGAACCTTCTGCAATATAAAATACAGTAAAATCGTGGTTTATCTTGTACGTGTGAAATTGTTTCTTTTTGGCTTTCATTACCGAATAAGTACCTTCAGTATTACCAATTGTCATTAAATTAAAATCAGTGGCTTTACCAATGCTTTTCGTGTGCCAATCACCAGAAAAAGTGTCAAACTGTAGCGGTTTTAATTTTTTAGTGTGATGACCTTCATGTATCAGTTCCAATTCACCATCTAATAACATTAACTGACGTTTTACGTTAGGTAGTGGTGTAAATACTGATTCTTCAACCTCAATAGTGGCACGGCTTAATCTAAAACCAAAGTTTAAATCTGTATAATTACTAGTTGTTGGAAAAATAAATAGCTCTGAAGTTGTTCCGCCAGACCAGTTTGAAGTTTTGATATCCGATTTTCTAATAATTTGCATAGTTTAATTTTAATTGGGTGATTATAACACTGAGTTAAAAGGTAAAATACCTAATCTATTTTCAGCAGTTGCAAATATAGTATCCTTAGCTAATTTAGATGCTAAATTAAATGACTTTTCTAAACCAAAAACGAAATATTTCAGGTTTCAAGTAAGTATTGGGTTGGTAATTTATTAAGATTAACACTTAACACACAATTATTAAACCAAATTCGTTTATTAATTTTAAGTGTGTACGTGATTGTTCATAAGGATTTAGCTAAATTGTGTTTCAATGTACTCAATTAAGTAACCTTATCTTATTCTTTAACAATGCAAAGCCAGCTAATAATTTATTCGATCGTTTTTGAGAATATGATTCGAATCTATTAGCGTATTCACTAAAAATAATATTTCCTGTAAGATTGTAGAGGTGTTTCAATTGACAAATATGTAAATTGTGATACATAGCACTTGCCTTATAATTAAAATCCCCCTCAGCAACCCAATACCATGACCATTTTCCTGTATCAAATAGGTGTAGTGTTTTTTCAACATAAGTTACGCCTTGATCAAATAAATCCTTGGCAATCTTTAATTGTGGCATTACTTGATATATTTCTCTTAACCCAATTAAAGAGTATATCATGCCATTTAAAACATGTTTTGGAGGGGTTTGTGGATATTCCTCATACCAAAACACATTGTTAACAGTTTTAAAGTGAGCTTTAACACCTCTATTTTCAATTAATACTTCAAAAGGCAAAATGATTTTTTTTGCAAACTCAATATAATTTTCATTTTTATTTATCTCATATGCTCTAGCTAAAATACTTAATGCTTGTCCTTGGTTTATTGCGGATAAATTACCTGAATATAAGAAAACACCACTATCACAGTACTCTGTTGAACTGCCAGTTTTATATAAATAATCAATTGCATTTAATAATGGAACGGTATGTTTCTTATCCCCGGACTCCAAATACAACTGCCAATTAGCTAAAGCATATGAGCATATAGTAGTGTAATTATATGATACTTTACCATTTACAAATCTTAATGGTAGGCCATTCTTATCAAACTTATTATAATGTTTGTCCTCTAACCGGTCTTTTAAATTTAGAAAGTATAATCCTGATACGGACTCTATATTCAAAGTATCATTATCGGAAAGGGTCCAGTATTTTTTTTTATTGAAATAAAGGGCAAATTTTGTGAACTTGTGTATCATAAACTGAATTATTTACAAACGAATTTAGAAGTATAGACCAAGGTAATAATTCTTAATTAAGTCTAATATCTAAATTAAGAACAGTGTTTAGATTTTAAAAATCAAAACTCATAGGTAATCGTTTAGTCCAAATTTAAAAATTCTATTGGACTTTTAATAGTTTTTATGTTGTTTCTTGCTACTTGTGTGTAAATTTCTGTTGTTCTAGTATTTGTGACTTAATAAAACTTGAATGTACTTTCAGTATTATCAATTGTCATTAAGCTAACTCATATAACATACCATTTATTTTATTTTCAATGATAGCCACTCTTCTAATGTTGAAATAAATCTTTTTTGATCATCTTTCGTCATGTATTTTACTCTTGCATTACCATGATGCTTCCCTTTCATCATAAACCATTCAGAATCTACATTTGGATTGTAAGGCACTGCACTTGCAGACCATGTATCGTTTCCACCGTAGATATAGATTAATTTATCTCCTTTGGTTTCTAACCATAAATTAAGGTGCTTTAAAAGTTGAGGGTTAAATTGCTCAGTCATTTCAAAAGGATAAAATAATGCCATTGGGTTAGAATCTGTTGTTATATCAATTAAGTAGTCCTTAAATTCACTAGTTTCATATCCATAATATCCCATTTCTGTGGCAGATTGATAATAATGAGAACCATAATTTTTTATAGCGTTATCGCTAAAGAAGGTTGGGTCTGATACAGAAATAAAATAGGCTGAAATTTCTTCTATCGTTGAATTATTTGAAGGGATTTCATTACAATTACTTCCCCATTGCCAAAAAGAAAAAGGGTACTCCATTACGGCATATTCAAATGCTTCTCCAAACGTCAAGTAGGTGTAACTAGCGTTTACTTCTATATTGTAGCGATTTAATAATGGCATTAGTTTTTCTCTATTTTTTAGAACAAGGGTTTGAAAGTCCTTTATTTTATTACGGCATTCGTCAGATCCTACAGTATCTAAGAATTTATAAATTCTTTGTTCTTCATATGACTTGTTAATTGGTGCTACATATGGTACGCTTACTGCAACATCATTAGGATAAAAGTATTTGTAAAATATGGTAGTTACACCGCCTTTACTTACACCAGTACTTATCCATTTACCTGAATAAACTGGAGCTAATAATTGTCTAATGTGATGTAAATCTGCGGTAGCTTGTTCTAAATTTAAATAGTGATAATCTAAAGAATCTGGCATGCTTTCACCAAAATATCTATGCTCGACTATAATCTGGTTTGATTTCAGTAATTTACTTAATTCAGTTGTGTAATTTCGATTTACATTATACCCAGCAGTAACAATTACCATTGGCGTTTCAAAACTACTATGTGATAGATATACTTTTTGATTAAAGAATCCTTTCGTGGTATCTGAATGGTCAAGTGGTTGTCTTATTTTTAAAGTGTAAACCTCATTCTTTCTTCCTTTGTCTAGTTTTTCGTAATTCAAGTTTGGCAATTCAGAAAGAGCTGATTCTATTTGGCTTTGCGTTTGACCATAAACTGAAAATAATAATAGAATAAGTAATAGTGTTGATTTTACCATAGTATTTGTAAGTCTGTGTTTAATTCAAATTTAAGGATTCAGTTTGACTTTTCTTGCTTTTGCACAGTTTTTATCCTTTGTATTACTAATAAAAAAACCTATATCAAATTAATGATATAGGTTTTAAATAGATTGAAAGAAATAGATTACTTCTTAATTCTTTCAGAATAAATACCATTTCTAGTATCTACTTTAATTTTGTCTCCAGTGTCAATAAATAATGGTACTCTAATTTCTGCACCTGTATCAATTGTAGCTGGTTTCATTGTGTTTGTTGCTGTATCTCCTTTTATACCTGGTTCAGTATAAGTAATTTCAGCTTCAATAAAATCTGGTAACTCAACAATTAAAGGCATTTCTTCTTCAGCATGGAAAATGATTGTACAATCAATACCTTCTTTTAAAAATTCCTTTTTTTCAATCATTTTTGATTCAATAAATACTTGCTCAAAAGTTTCATTATTCATAAAATGGTAACCTTCAGCTTCTTTATATAAATATTGGTAAGTTCTAGTTTCAATTCTAACAACGTCAATTTTATGACCTGCTGAGAATGTATTATCTACCACTTTACCTGATTCAATATATCTTAATTTTGTTCTAACAAACGCAGGGCCTTTTCCTGGCTTTACGTGTTGAAATTCAATTACTGAAACCAATTTACCTTTGAATTTCATGCAAAGACCATTCTTAATGTCTGATGTTGTATCTGCCATATCTTTAATTTTTTATATTAATCCTTTAATTATTCCTTTTTCTGATTTTTTAATAAAATCAGTTATATTATTTACCAATTCAGTTTGTTCCAAATCAGATTCTATCTGTTTTACACCTTTACCAACTGAACTGTTTAATACAAACAGTAGTCTATAAAGGTCTTCAATTTCTTTTACGGTCTTATCTTCCATGCCTCTACGTCTTAATCCAATAGAATTAACACCTGCATAAGATAATGGTTCACGTGCTGCTCTAATAAATGGAGGTACATCTTTACGTACAGACGTCATTCCAGCTACAAATGCATGTTCACCAATATTTACAAATTGTTGAATACCAACCATACCTTCAACAATAGCCCAGTCTCCAATTGTAACGTGTCCTGCAATATTAGTATTGTTAGCAATAATAACATTGTCTCCTAAAAACGTATCATGTGCAATATGTACATAACACATTAACAAACAATTACTACCTATTTTGGTCTTTTTTCGATCATCAGTTCCTCTGTGAATCGTTACACATTCTCTAATTGAAGTATTGTCTCCAATTTCGGTAGTTGTATATTCACCATGAAACTTTAAATCTTGAGGCACTGCAGAAATAACTGCTCCTGGAAAAATCTTGCAATTTTTCCCAATTCTAGCGCCTTGATATATAGTAACATTTGGCCCAATAACAGTTCCATCACCAATTTCAACATCTTCATAGATTGTTGTAAAAGAATCAACGGTTACATTGCTTCCTATTTTGGCGTCTGGATGTATATTTGCTAATTTACTTATCATTTATGCTTTGTCTTTAACAACAGAGGCTAACATTTCAGCCTCCATAACTGGTTTTCCATTTACGTATGCTACACCACTCATGTTTACTAATCCTCTTCTGATTGGTGACATTAATTTTAAATCAAATACAATTGTATCTCCTGGACGTACCATTTGTTTAAACTTAACTTTGTCAATTTTCATGAAATAAGTTGAGTATAAATGTGGGTCTTCTACAGAATTTAAAGCAAAAACACCACCAATTTGTGCCATAGCTTCAATTTGAAGTACGCCTGGGAAAATTGGGTTACCTGGGAAATGACCTGTAAATTGAGGTTCATTCATTGTCACGTTTTTAACACCAACAATAGTATCTTCAGTAATTGATAAAATTTTGTCAACTAATAAAAACGGGTATCTGTGTGGTAGCATTTTTTCAATGGCTACAATATCAAATAAAGGTTCTTTAGTTAAGTCAAAGTGTTTACCTTGTTTAGATTGCTTAGCAATTTGATCTTTTAATACTTTAGCAAATCTAACATTACCAGAATGACCTGGTCTTGCAGCTAAAATATGACCTTTAATAAATTTACCTACTAATGCTAAATCACCAACAATGTCTAATAATTTATGTCTTGCAGGTTCGTTCTCAAATTTAAGTTTAGTTGAATTTAAAACACCAATTCCATCAACTGATATTTTTAACTCTTCCTTTCCTAATAATTTGGCTAACTTGTCTAACTCAGCTTGTTTTATATCCTCTCTTTCAACTAAAACAATAGCATTGTCTAAATCTCCACCTTTAATTAATCCGTTTTGAGCTAAATATTCTAATTCTCTTAAAAATACAAATGTTCTACATTCAGAAATATCATTTTTAAAATCTGATATTTTAAGCATGTTTGCATGTTGAGTTCCTAATACAGGTGAATTGTAATCAACCATTACTGTTACTCTATATTCAGGATCTGGAATAGCTAAAAACTCAATTTGTTTTTCAGTATCTTCCCATTTTAAATTTTCATTTAAAACAAAGTAGTCTCTATCTTTTTCTTGTTCAACAATACCAGCTTTTTCAACTCCGTCAACAAACAACTTTGAACTTCCGTCCATAATTGGTATTTCTGGTGCATCTACTTGAATTAACGCATTGTCAATCTCCATACCATATAAAGCTGCTAAAACATGTTCGGTTGTATATACTTTACCTCCGTTTTGTTCTAACGTTGTTCCTCTTTCTGTAGATATTACATTATCAGGGTCAGCTTTAATAATAGGTTGATTATCTAAATCAATTCTTTGAAATTTATAACCGTGATTTTCTTTAGCTGGTTTAATTGTCATATTAACAACTTCACCAGTATGTAAACCTACACCTTTAAATTTTACTTCTTGTTTTAAAGTACGTTGCTTATCGCTCATTACTAATATATTTTTAGTGAGATACCTATCCCTTTTTTAATTCTTCTAATTCTTGTTCAACAGCTCTTAATCTATCTAATATCTGAGGTAACCTTCTGAATCCCATGTATGCTTTTTTATAATCGTTAGCATCATAAGCAGGAGAACCTAAAAGTGTTGTACCTTCTTTTCTTATTGTTTTTGGAACACCAGATTGAGCACCTATTAATGTGCCATCAGCTAATGAAATATGCCCAACAATTCCAACTTGTCCACCAACCATCATATTTTTGCCAAGCTTGGCAGAACCTGCAATTCCTGTTTGAGCAGCAATTACTGTGTTTTCTCCAATCTGAACATTATGACCAATTTGAACTAAGTTATCTAGTTTTACACCTTTTTTAATAATTGTAGAGCCTAAAGTAGCTCTGTCAACACAAGTTCCAGCACCAATTTCAACATGATCTTCTAAAATTACGTTTCCAATTTGTGGTACTTTGTTGTAATTACCGTCACTGTTTGGTGCAAATCCAAAACCGTCAGCACCTAAAACAACATTTGAATGTATTGTACAATTATTACCAATAATTGTATCGTGATAAATATTTACACCTGCGTTTATTTTACAATTATCACCAATTTTTGTATTGTTTCCAATAAATGTATTGGGATAGATGTGTGTATTGTCTCCAATAACTACACCATCACTTATGTAAGTAAAAGCACCAATGTAAACATCTTTACCAATAGTTGCTTTTTCTGATATAAAACTACCGGTTTCAATTCCAGGTTGTTTTTGAATCGCTTGATTATAAACTTCTAATAATTTAGCAAAACAAGCGTAAGCATCATCTACCTTAATTAGGGTACAGGTTGCTTTTAAATCTTTTTGAGGTGTAAATGTTTTATTTACAATTACAATGGAAGCATCTGTAGTGTAGATGTAGTCTTCATATTTTTGATTAGCTAAAAATGATAACGTACCATTTTTCCCTTCCTCAATTTTAGATAAACCTGAAACTGTTTGGTCTTTATTTCCTACAATTTCTCCTTCTAAAATACCTGCTATTTGTTCTGCTGAAAATTCCATTATGCCAAAAATAATAATTACACTTAGAGTTTACTACTAAATTATGAAAAAATGTTAAGTTTTTATTAACATCTCACAGTTTTCTTAACGTTATTTTTTCAGGTTTCGTGTGTTATCTTTAGAATTAATAACAAAAAAAGACTCATTATTTTTAATAAATGAGTCTTTTTTTGTTTTAGTTAACGGTTAAATTTTACATTTTACCTTTCATCATTTTATTCCAATATAAGTAAGGTAGTCCATACTTTTTAAGTATCCACATACTTCTTTTTTCTTTTGAAGTGTCTACTAATTTAGATAATAATGGGTCTGACATTCTAACATTGTCATATCCAAATTCTGCTAATAACATTTTACCATATCCAGTAACTAAAGGGCAAGAGGAATAACCGTTATATTTTAAGTCACCTAGTTTGTTATTTGCTATTAACCCTAGAATATTTGCAACTACTACTGGAGCTTGTTTTCTAATGGCAGCACCTGTTTTGGCTGTAGGTAGTGCAGCAACGTCACCTAAGCCAAATACATTATTATATTTATTAGATTGTAATGTGTTAATATCTACATCCATCCATCCTGCTTCATTTGCAAATGGAGATGCTTTAATAAAATCTGGTGCAGATTGTGGTGGAGCTAAGTGTAACATGTCAAATGGTAAAATAATAGTCCCATTATTTTCTTTTTCATCCAACTTATTATCTTCCATAATTACACACTGATTTTCGCCTGGAGCAACTGATTTGAAATGAGCTTCTTTTTTATCACCATCAATTTTAGTTATGGCGTAAAAGGTTTTCATTTCAATACCTTTTTTCTTAACAATTCGCTCTAATTCTTCTTTGAATGGTTTCACTCCAAAAATCACTCCGCCTGGTGTTGCAAAAATCACATTTGATTTTTCTCTTGTGTTAGACTTTCTAAAATGATCATCTGCCAAGTACATTATTTTTTGAGGCGCTCCTCCACATTTAATAGGTGTTGTTGGTTGTGTAAATACAGCGTTACCACCTTTAAAGTTTTTAATACATTCCCAAGTGTATCTAGGGTCAACATAGTTAGAGCATACTCCATTTTTTCCTATTGTCTCTTTTAAGCCTTCAATACCATCTAAATTGATTTGAATTCCAGGTGCAACAATTAAATAATCATAAGTTAATTCAGTACCTTCTTTCGTTGTTACTTTATTATTTTCAGGATCAAATTTATCAGCAAACTCTTTTATCCATTTAACACCTTTAGGGATTACTGAGCTTTCAGGTCTGATTGTTTTATCATAATCAAAAGTGTTTGCACCTACTAATGTCCATGCTGGTTGATAAATGTGTTTATCAGATGGTTCAATAATTGCTATTTTTAAATTTTTATTTTTTTTTGACAATTGAACAGATGTCATAATTCCACCTGTACCTCCACCAATTACTAAAATGTTATAATGATTATTCATAATTTTTATAGATTTAAGTTAGCAATATGATGATATATATCATATTACTAAGTGATTAAAGTCACAATCGAACCTAATCTATAAAATTATATTTTAACTTAATTGAGTGTTATTAAGTTTGTAATATATTCCATTTTTATCTGAAATTAAGTCATCATGCTTTCCATTTTGAGCAATCTTACCATCTTCTAAAACTAAAATTGTATCTGCTTTTTTAATAGTTGATAATCTGTGTGCGATAACAAATGAAGTTCTGTTTTCCATTAATTTATCTAGTGCATCTTGAACTAATTTCTCTGATTCTGTATCTAGTGCAGACGTGGCTTCATCTAAAATTAATATTTTTGGGTTTTTCAGTACTGCTCTTGCAATAGCTACGCGTTGTTTTTGTCCGCCAGACAGTTGAATTCCTCTGTCTCCAACTAGTGTTTCCATTCCTTTAGGGAATTTAGAAATAAAATCTAATGCATTTGCTTTTTTAGCTGCTTCATTAATTTGTTCATCAGTAGCTTCTAAATTACCATAGGCTATATTTTCTTTTATTGTTCCACCAAATAAAATTACTTCTTGAGGGACAATTGCTATTTGAGAGCGTAAACTTTCGTTTTTAATGTTTGAAATATCTGTGTTATCAAATTTTATTTCACCTTTGTCAATAGCATAAAATTTCATTAATAATGATGATATTGTTGTTTTTCCAGTACCAGAACTTCCAACTAACGCTGTTGTTTCACCAGCTTTACATTCGAAAGATATACCTTTTAAAACGCCTACTTCTTTTCTAGACGGGTATGAGAAATGAACATTATTGAAAGCTACTTTACCTTTGAAATTATTTAAAGTATTAGGTTGGTCTGTAGCTTCAGTTTCTTCTTCTATTAATGATATTAAATGTTCAGATGCACCAATTGCTTTTTGAATGTCGGCATAAAGATTGGGTAAAGACCCAAAAGATGCACCAACAAAAATTGTGAAGAAAATAAATGAATAAAATTCATTTTCTGTAATTTCAATACCAACCATTGATTTTGCTTTCCAAATGATAAA